>CEQK01019578.1_pt1 | contig 16323 bp, 15 predicted proteins | sample 531051 | NCBI WGS metagenome assembly CEQK01 (sample SAMEA2621229, study PRJEB7988) | marine metagenome | biome: marine biome (ENVO:00000447); feature: deep chlorophyll maximum layer (ENVO:xxxxxxxx); material: "saline water (ENVO:00002010), including plankton (ENVO:xxxxxxxx)" | depth 150 m
ACGAGAATGTTTGCCATTTTCATCATGTGATCTTCCTACCCCCTCCCCGCCATCGGGTCAATCCGCTTTTTGCGCCCCCGAAAAACGGTCGCGAAAGTGACATATGCCCATTGATTTTGCTGCATTTCGAGGGTGCTGACAAAGAACCTGTTAACTCAAACGATCGTAGAGTGGCCCCTGAAACAGTAGAGGTCGAATTGTGACTTCCGAGGAAATCCAGAACAACGGCACCGGGACCACGTCGGGCGGAGAAGACCGTCGCGACACACTCAAACCCGGCAACCGGTTTCTTGGCCGTGTCGTCGCCTGCTCCGGCGCACGCGCCACGGTAAGTGCCATCGCGGAAAATGGTTCGACAGAGCTCTCCGAGCTCTGGTCGGTGGGCCGGCTGATCTCGATCAGCGTCGGCAAGAACCGCGTCGTCGCCCTCGTCTGCTCGATGAACACCAATGTCGATGGCTGGCGCGAAGGCGAAGACAACGTCATGCACATCGAGGTGGAACTCGTCGGTGAAATCCGTCCCGGCGAGAACGGGCAGTCCGAGTTTTCCGCCGGCATCAGCCAGTACCCCTATCTTGGCGCCATCGTTCACCGCATGCGCTCTTCGGATCTCGAGCGCATCTACGATCTCGGCTCCACCGACACCGCCCAGATCGGCGTGTTGACGCAGGACCGCTCGCTGGCCGCCCAGATCCACGTCCCCTCCCTTCTTTCGCGTCACTTTGCAGTGGTCGGCACCACAGGCGTCGGCAAGACCACGGCTGTCACGCTGCTGATGCACAAGGCGCTGAAGGCGGACCCGGCGCTGCGCGTTCTCATTCTCGACCCGCACAACGAGTTTGCCGCCGCCTTCCCGAATGATGCGGTCGTGATCGATACCGACAATCTCGATCTGCCGTTCTGGCTCTTCAGGCTGGAGGAGTTCACCGAAGTTCTGTTCCGCGGCCGTCCGCCTGTTGCCGAGGAAATCGATGCGCTGCGGGACCTCATCCCGGAAGCCAAGCGCGGGTTCCGCGGCTCGGCCGACACCGCGCTTTTGCGCAAGGCCAATGAAAAGTCCTCGCTGACGGCCGATACGCCGGTCCCTTACCGCATTGCCGACCTGCTGGCGCTGATCGACGAACGCATCGGCCGCCTCGAGGGCCGGGCCGAAAAGCCGCATCTGAGATCGCTCAAGGTGCGTATCCAGGCCGCGATCAACGATCCGCGCTACGAGTTCATGTTCTCCTCGAACACGATTCACGACACGATTGCCCAGACGATCAGCCGGATTTTCCGCATTCCCGGCGAGGGTCGCCCGGTCACCACCTTCCAGCTTTCCGGCATTCCCTCGGAAGTGGTCAATTCAGTCGCTTCCATTCTCTGCCGCATGGCCTTCGAAATCGCACTTTGGAGCTCCGGCGCCATCCGCCTCCTCGTCGTTTGCGAAGAAGCGCACCGCTATGTGCCGTCCGATCCCCAACTTGGCTTCTTCCCGACTCGTCAGGCCATTTCGCGCATTGCCAAGGAAGGGCGAAAATACGGCGTCAGCCTCGGCGTGATCACCCAGCGTCCCGGCGAGCTTGATCCGACCATTCTGTCGCAATGCTCAACCGTCTTCGCCATGCGACTCGGCAACGACCACGACCAGGAGATCATTCGCTCCGCGATCCCCGATTCCTCATCTTCGACGATTTCGTTTCTCTCCTCGATCGGCAACGGAGAGGCCATCGCTTTCGGTGAAGCCGTCGCCGTGCCCATGCGTATGGTCTTCGAGCGTGTTCGCGAGGAAGTGCTGCCCCGGGCAAATTCGGGCCTTGAGCCGACGATTTCGGGGGATGCCTCGGGTATCGACCTGAAAGCGATCGTCCAGCGCATGCGCCATATCAGCCCCGATGAGACGCCCTTCTCACCGCCTCCCTCGGATATGGGAAGCTACCAGAACGAAGAAGCGCTGGAGCCCTATCGTCCCGCCGCTGCCGCACCACAGAACGGGGCCTCGCCCTTCGGCGACCGGCCGATGGTCGATCGTGCCCCGCCACGGCCAGAGCCTCCCCAACATGCGGCTTGGCCGACAGAACCTGCCCCGTCGCGCACCGAACCTCCGCTTCGTCCGGCTGCCCCCCGCTTCGGCGGTTTGTCGGATGACAACCGTCGCGAGGCCTCATCCATCCGCGCAAGCCTGCTGAAGCGCCCGCTGAGTTCACTCGTCGACAAATAGAATGAAAAGGGCGCACTGCCCTTTTCATTCTTCAGAGACATTCAAAAGGGTTGAATTCAGGCTGCAGTACAGACCTGATTTCGGCCGTTGCGCTTGGCGACGTAGAGCTGCTTGTCTGCACGGCCATAGAGCGCCTGGCCCGTCTCGTTGCCATCCCAGATCGCAATGCCCGCACTGACTGTGACATTGATCGAAACACCACCGGCGTTGACGACGATCTGGGCTATGGCCCGACGGATGCGTTCGGCCAGTTCAAAAATCTGACGCTCGGTGATGTTGGGAGAAAGCACCGCAAATTCTTCCCCGCCGAGCCGCGCCACCACATCGTGATAGCGCGTAAAGTCCTTCAGGCAGAGCGCAACCTCGCGGAGCACCTCGTCGCCGATATTGTGCCCGTAGGTGTCGTTGACCGATTTGAAGTGATCGAGATCGAGAAGGATCATTCCGATTGGCTTCTCGATACGGGCGAAGGCGGCCAGATATTCCTGCAGTGCGTCGTCGAAATAGCGTCGGTTATGAAGCCCCGTCAGCGCATCCGTGACTGCAGCCTGCTCAAGGGTTTCCGAACGAATGGACAGCGATGTCGTCATGTCGCGCAACCGACTGCGTTCGGTCACGCCGACCTTGATCGCCGGGTAGATAAGGAGCACGCTGCAGGCGATGCTGAGCCCGGTGAGCACCATGGCCATGTAATTGTATTTTATTGTTGCGATGGTTTCGGGATGAATCGCGTGAAGCTCGGATGCGGCAGACCACGCCAGAAACGACGAGATCCCCGCGAATCCGAGCAGGAACAGCAGGACAAAGAAAAATATCTCGGCCTTGTGTAATCCCATTTTCCTCGACCGCAGACCATCCAACGTCCAACCTTACGATGTTGCGGGTTATGTTTGAATTAACGCCGCACCCAATTCGAAACATCAGGATTTTTAGGAGTTTAGATCAATTCGGCTCCAGCTCCCGTCCAGTTGGTTCCGCATCCAAGTCATCTGGCGTTTCGCGTATTGCCGGCTGGCCGTCTGGGCGAGGGAAACTGCCGTCTCCATCCCCGATTGACCAGCAAGAAAATCTGCCAATTCTCTTACACCGATGGCCTTCATCACCGGTGCGGAGGGCGCTAAATCGAGTGAAAGCAGCAGCTTGACCTCTTCCAGCGCGCCGCCCTCCATCATCATTTCGAAACGGCTATTGATCCGCTCGTACAGCTTCGCACGCTCCGGCATCAGCACCAGCTTCATGGCCTTTTCGCTCTCGAGTACGACCTTGTCCGGCGGGGTTTGAAAATCGGCGATGGAGCGTCCATGGGCGTCGATCACTTCGACAGCTCGCAGGACACGCTGTCGATCGCCGATATCCAGTTTTTGCGCAATTGCCGGATCACGTTTGGCGAGTTCTCCATGAATGGCTTCAACGCCATCTGCATCAAGGCGGTCGCGCCAATACTGCCTGATACCGTCCGGCACCGGGGGAATATCGGAGAGCCCGCCAGTCAGCGCCCGGAAATAGAGCCCCGTCCCGCCGACGACGACCGGGACTTTTCCCCGGCTCTGAATGTCCTTGATTACGCGCTCGGCATCGGTGAGCCATCGGCCGGTCGAATAGGCCTCATCGGGCGGAACATGGCCGTACAGATGATGCGGAATGCCCTCCATCTCCACCTCCGAGGGGCGCGCCGTCAAAAGCCGCAGGCCGTCATAAACCTGCATCGAATCCGCATTCACAACCTCGCCATCGAAACGGCGGGCGAGATCGAGCGCCAGGCCGGACTTGCCGCTGGCGGTCGGCCCAGCTATCAGGATGGCCTCTTTGCCCTCTAGGGAGATATTCGTATCCATGGCTCTCGTTGCCACGCTGATCGCCAATCCGTCAAACCCCGTTCTCACGCCATCCCTGGGAGAAGCCGCGTCCGATGCTGTCAATGCATCAGGGCTTTATTGGCTTGCTGACGGAATAGCCTGCGACATTGCATTGCGCGACGGAACCGATCCGGACGCCGCGCTCAAGACGCTCAAGGATATCATCGGCGATGCGGCCGTGGATGTCGCAGTTCAGGCGGCAGAGACCCGACGCAAGAAACTGCTGCTTGCCGATATGGATTCGACCATGATCGGGCAGGAATGTATCGACGAACTGGCCGCCGAAGTCGGACTGAAGCCCAAGGTCGCCGAGATCACCGCCCGTGCCATGAACGGCGAGATCGAGTTCGAGCCAGCCCTGCGCGAGCGCGTGGCGCTGCTTAAGGGACTGCCTCTTTCCGTCATCGGCGATGTGATCGAAAAACGCATCACGCTTGCCGCCGGCGGTCCTGAGCTTGTGGCCACCATGCGGGCGAACGGCGCCTATACCGCGCTTGTTTCCGGCGGGTTCACGCTCTTCACGGGTCCGGTCGCTGAGAAGATCGGCTTTGACGAACACCGGTCGAATATTCTCGAAACTGATGGCGACGTGCTGTCCGGCACAGTGAGCGAGCCCATTCTCGGCAAGCAGGCCAAGGTCGATGCGCTCGTTGAAATCACCGAACGGCTCGGCATCTCCACAGACGAAGCGATAGCCGTCGGCGACGGGGCCAATGACCTCGGCATGCTGGAACTGGCCGGTTCCGGTGTTGCCGTCCACGCCAAGCCATCTGTCGCCGCACAGGCGCGCTTCCGCATCGACCATGGCGACCTGACCGCGCTTCTCTATCTCCAGGGCTATCGCAAGACGGACTTTGTTACATGAAACCACTTACGACCGAACGCCTGATCCTGAGGAACTGGCGCGAGGACGATCGCGAGCTGTTCCACTCCATCAATTCCGATGACCGGGTGATGGAGTTCTTCCCCATGCGCCGCACGCGGGCGGAAGCCGATGAGTTGATGGATATCCTTGCAGCCGGCATCGAGAGAAACGGCTTCGGCTTCGCGGCCATCGAGATCGCGGAGACAGGTAAGACGGCGGGCTTTGCCGGTCTGCATCTGTGTGATGGCATTCCCGGCCTTGAGCCGGGCGACGTGGAAATCGGCTGGCGGCTCTCGCCTGAGTTCTGGGGCAAGGGCATTGTCACGGAAGCCGCACTTCGCTGGCTCGACTACGGCTTCAACGAACTCCGCTTGCCGCGCATCGTGAGCTTCACGGTGGACGGCAATGAACGTTCAGCAGCGGTCATGCGCCGGATCGGCATGACACACAGGCCGGACATGGACTTCGAGCACCCGAAGGTGCCCCACACCCATCCGCATCTCAAGCGGCATGTCTTCTACGAACTGACCGCTGACGACTGGCGCGCCAGACGGGCTCTCTAGGCCGTTTCGCCTTTATGCGTAAACGGATCTGTTCGACAGACGATCTAATTCCTTCACGCATTTCGATTTTGCCGATTCCGACAAAATCGAAATTGCTCTAATCCATCCGGATCGTGACGAAGCGCAACTCGCCGTCGGCGCTGGCGATCATCAGCAGCGCATTTCGGCGGCCGTCGTCCTTGAGCTCCTTAAGCCGGTCGATCACGTCGTCGGGTGTGTCGACAGCGCTCTGGGCGATCTCGACGATCACGTTTCCGGGGACAATTCCCTTCTCCGCAGCCATCGAACCGTCCTCGACTTCCGCGATCAGGACGCCCTCCACGTCGTCGGCAATGGAATATTCGGCGCGCGCGTCTTCGGTCAGTTCGCCGTAGGTCATGCCAAGCGCATTCTGCTTGGGCGCCTCATCGGTCTGGTCGGCGTCATCGACTTGCGCCTGGGCGAGTTGCTCGCCGTCTTCCAGACGTCCGAGCGTAACCTTGACGGTAATTTCCTTGCCGTCGCGGATTACCTTGACGTCGACGGCCTTGCCCACTGGGCTTTCAGCCACGATACGCGGCAGGTCGCGCATTTCGCCGACCACATGACCGTCGAACTCGGTGATCACGTCACCGGCCTTGATCGAACCGTCATCGACGGGTCCGTCCTTGACCACACCGGCGACCAGAGCACCGATCGACGTCTTCATGCCGAGGCTCTCGGCAATCTCGTCGGTCACCGGCTGGATGCGGACGCCGAGCCAGCCGCGACGGGTCTCACCGAATTCACGCAGCTGCTCGATGACGCTCACGGCCATCTCTGTTGGAACCGAAAAACCGATACCGATGGAGCCGCCGGACGGAGAAATAATCGCCGTGTTGATGCCGATGACCTCACCCTTCATGTTGAAGAGCGGACCGCCCGAATTGCCGCGGTTGATGGCCGCATCCGTCTGGATGAAGTTGTCGTACGGGCCGGACTGTATATCGCGACCGCGGGCCGAAATGATGCCGATGCTCACGGAACCGCCGAGCCCGAACGGATTGCCGATCGCCATCACCCAGTCACCGATCCGCATCTTCTCCGAATCGCCGAACGGCACGGCCTTCAACGGCTCGGGCGGATTGACCTTGAGAACCGCCAGATCGGTTTTGGTATCCGCGCCCACCAGTTCCGCCTTGAGTTTCGATCCGTCGGCGAAGATGACCTCGATATCGTCGGCGCCCTCGATGACGTGATTGTTGGTCACGACCGTGCCGTCAGGATCGATCACGAAACCGGAGCCGAGCGAGGACACCCGACGCGAGCGCGGCGCCTGCTTTTCTCCGTCGAAGAATTCGTCGAAAAAGTCCTGGAAAGGCGAGCCTTCCGGGGCCTTCATGCGCGGCCCCTTGCTGTCGCTGTCGACATTCTGCCGGGTTGATATGTTGACTACGGCGTCGAGCAGACCTTCCGCGATATCGGCCACGGATGACGGCCCTGGCTCGATCATCTGCGCGGATGCCGGCAAGGGTGCGGCCACCATTCCGATGAGCGCAAGGCCCAGCGTCGCGCTCTTCAATCCGTTACAGGCGTGTTCGAAAATGGCTTGCGGCTTCAACCTTGTCTCCCCGGTCTCTCGAAATTCGATGTCCGATTGAAGCCAAGAGATAAGGCGAAATCAGGTCGGGTCCAATCATCTTTTTGCGAGATTGGCCCGGAATGTCCGGGCCGATCGCAATTATCCGAGATGTTTGGAGAGGAAGACGAGACCGGTGCCGGCTGCGAGCACGACGACGCCGATGATGCGCAGCGTCTGGTCATCGATCTTGGGAAGTTCCTCCGCCATCCGGCGAAGCAGGCGGGGCATGAGAGCCCAGATCAGGCCCTCGACCACACAAACGAGGCCGAGGGCGAGAAGGATCGTGGTCACCGGGAGCCCGCCTTAATTGGCGGGTTCCGTGACAGCATTCGAAGGTTCCGTAACAGCCGGTTCCTGCGTGGCGCTTCCAGCGTCTGACGCGCCGGAAGGAGCTGCAGCGCCGGAGGATGCGGCGCCCGAGTTCGCAGGCAGCGCCGACTGGCCGGCATTACCGAAGAACTGGAAGAACTCCGAATCCGGCGACAGCACCATGGTGGTGCCGGTGTCGGCAAGAGCCTTCGCATAGGCCGCCATCGAACGGTAGAACTCGAAGAAGCCCTCATCCTTGCCAAAAGCTTCGGCGAAGATGCGGTTCCGCTCAGCATCACCCTCACCTCGGATGATTTCCGAATCGCGGCGTGCTTCCGATTCGATCTCGACGACCTGACGGTCGGCGATGGCGCGGATGCGCTGTCCGGCCTCGTTACCGCGAGCGCGGATGAGTTCGGCCTCTGCCAGACGTTCGGCCTTCATGCGCTCGAAGGTCTGCTGCGAGACTTCCTGCGTGAGATCCGTACGGCGAATGCGGACATCATCGATCTGGATACCCAGATTTTCGGCTTCCGGACGAAGCTGGTCGCGGACTTCGTTCATCATCGAGGTGCGCTCGTCGGACAACGCCGCCTCGAAACCGCGCAGACCGTAGACGGTACGAAGTGCGGAGTTGAGACGCGTTCTCAGACGCGATTCCGCCGCCACCAGGTCGGCAGAGACTGTCTGACGGAATTTGCGCGGATCGGTGATGTTGTAGAGGACGAACGCATCAACCTCATAGAACTTGCCGCCCGAAACCTGGACGCGGATGTCTTCGAGATCGAAACGCAGCGCGCGCTTCTCGATGAACTGGACCGTGTCGATGAACGGAACCTTGAAGTACAGGCCCGGCGTTTCGCGCACGTCCTGGATCTCACCAAAGCGGATGGTGAGCGCCTGCTCGCGTGCGTTGACCACATAGGCCGACTGGTAGATGACGAAAAGGATGACTGCGGCGATGATTGCGCCGATTGCGAACCGGTTACCCATTACTGGTTACCTCCGGCATTCTTGCGGACTTCAGGAAGCGGCAGGTAAGGCACGACGCCGGTTCCTCCGTCCTGGCCCATGATCACCTTGTCGGATCCCCTGAGCACGTTTTCCATGGTTTCGAGATAAAGCCTCTTGCGGGTCACTTCCGGGGCCTTGGCATATTCGTCGTAGATCGACTCGAAGCGCTGGGCTTCACCGGTCGCCTCGTTGACGACGCGATCCTTGTAGGCCGCTGCCTCTTCGCGGATCTGCGCTGCCTGACCTCGGGCCTGACCAAGTTTCTGGTTGGAATACTGGTTGGCTTCCTCGACGAAGCGGTCCTCGTCCTGTTCGGCACGCTGCACTTCATCGAAGGCATCGGCCACTTCACGCGGCGGGGCCGCATCCTCGATCGACACGGCAGTCACGAGAACGCCGGCCGGGAAGGAATCCATCACGCGCTGGATGATGTCGCGGACCTCCTGAGAGATCGCTTCACGATTATCGCGGAAGATGTCCTGTGCGGGACGGCGACCGACGACTTCACGCATGGCGCTCTCGGAGACCATACGCAGCGTGTCTTCCGGACGCGCTACATTGAAGAGGAATTCCTTCGGCTCGTTGACGGTGTAGAGAACCTTGAACTCGACATCGACGATGTTCTGGTCACCCGACAACATCAGGCCGCTGGTGCTGCCCGAGCGCGAGTTGCCGCCTGAATCGAGCTGACGCTCGACGATGGAGACGGTTTCCACTGTCTCGAAGGGCCAGAAGATGACATGCAGGCCCGGCATCGAGACTTCGCTCTTCGGCTCACCGAAGCGCAGTTCCACGCCGCGTTCGTCCGGCTGAACGGTGTAGATCGCCTGGGTTGCCCACAACGCGATAAGACCGAGAACAACGACGATGGCGATCAGCTTGCCGGAACCGCCGGGACCGCCCGAACCACCGGGCATCACCCGGCGCAGGCTGTCCTGACCACGGCGAATAAGGTCTTCGAGATCGGGCGGTGTGTTACCGCCACCACCTCCGCGGGGTCCTTGCGGGCCCTTGCCCCAGGGACCCTGGTTGTTTCCTCCGCCGCCGCCACCCCATGGGCCGCCGCCGCCATTCTGATTGCTCCAGGGCATCAAAACCTCTTTGTTAGCGTTCAGGGCAGGCGGATGCCTCCCCCCAATCCGTTTGAACCGTTATAGGTATCGTGGGGGGCGCTTTCAACGTAAACAGGTTGAAAATCAGGCAATTCCGCCCTTATCAGCCACCATATCGACGATTGTGTCAGATGCTGCGGCGATAGACCGCAAAGCGCATGTCGTGGCTGTCGCGCTCACCTGCCGAAATTCGCTCCTCGGATTCGAGGGCCCAGACGTCCGGATCGATGGTCGGGAAGACCGTATCGCCATCCACCCTGCCCTCGACATGGGTAATCTCCAGCCGGTCGGCACGCTCCATGGCCTGACGATAGATTTCGCCGCCGCCGATGACGCAAATCTCGAGGTTGTCGCCCTCGACGAGCGAGGCCGCTTTCTCGAGTGCGGCCCCCAGCCCCGGCGTCACGATCGCGCCATCTATCAGCGCCTCTGAGCGCGAGATCACGATATTGGGACGGCCCGGAAGCGGCTTGCCGATGGAATCGAAGGTCTTGCGCCCCATCACCACCGGTTTGCCAATGGTGATGGCCTTGAAACGCTTCAGATCGCTCGACAGCTTCCAGGGCATGTCGCCATCGCGTCCGATCACACCGTTTTCGGCGACTGCGGCCACGATGACAATCTCCGGCGTCTTCAGCGACGGCGTTTTCAGGTCCGGTTCGCTCATCAACTCAGACCGCGATCGGCGCGGCGATGTGCGGATGGGATTCGTATCCCTCCAGCCGGAAGTCATCGAAGGTGAAAGCAAACAGATCGGTCACATCGGGATTGATGTGCATGACCGGTAGCGGCAGCGGTTCACGCGCAATCTGCAGCCGCGCCTGCTCGAAGTGGTTCATGTAGAGATGCGCATCGCCGAACGTGTGGATGAACTCGCCGGTCTTCAGCCCCGTCACCTGCGCCACCATCATGGTCAACAATGCGTAGGAGGCGATGTTGAACGGCACGCCGAGAAAGATATCGGCCGAACGCTGATAGAGCTGACAGGAAAGCTTTCCCTCCGACACGTAGAACTGGAACAGGCAATGACAAGGTGGCAGCGCCATCTCGTCGACTTCCGCCGGGTTCCAGGCGCTCACGATATGGCGGCGTGAGGACGGGTTCTTGCGGATCTGCTCGACGACATTTGCAATCTGGTCGATATGCCGCCCGTCAGGCGCGGGCCAAGAGCGCCACTGCGCGCCATAGACGGGGCCAAGATCGCCGTTTTCGTCAGCCCAGTCGTCCCAGATCTTCACCCCATTTGCCTTGAGATAGGCAATGTTGGTGTCGCCCTTCAGAAACCACAGAAGTTCGTGGATGATCGACTTCAGATGCAGTTTCTTCGTCGTGGTGACGGGAAAGCCGTCCGAAAGATCGAAGCGCATCTGGTGGCCGAAAACCGAACGCGTGCCGGTGCCCGTTCTGTCGCCCCTGTCGGAGCCGGTTTCGAGCACCCGCTCCAGCAGATCCAGATATTGCCGCATCGGCTTCTCCCGTATGTCGTTTCGCGCCGCATGATTCTCGCTCGTCCGATCCTACACGTGCCGGACATAAAAATCGCCCGGACCTGCCGGGCGATTCACAATTTGTGCTCCCTCGCGGGAGAACACTTCTGCAGCGGCAATGTGGTCAGATCGCGCCGAGCTTGCCGAGTTCCTTGGCGCAGAGGTAGTAGAAGGTGACACGCGACTTGGAATTGTCGCCCTTCATCATCGCGCAGACGCTTTCAACAGTCTTTTCGCCTTCGGATTCCGAGACGCCGAGCTTGCCCACGCACCATTTTTCAACGACGCGCGCAGTTTCCGACGGGTCCGAGCAGGACACCAGCGAGGAATCACGGTTCCGCAACGCGATTCCGAGGTATTTCACGATCTTGTTGATGGTCTCGTCCGATGCACCGGCATCGTATTTCTTCACGTCCGCAGCGTAATCCGCCATGTTACTCCCCTGTTCATGAAACTTCCCTCCAAAAGCTTTGGGGGGACATGCAATAGTGGGATTGTTCGCCGCCGGTCGTCCGCAAGTCAATAGGGCGATTGACGGAACACTGACACGCGGGGTCCTTTTCAAGCGCGCTTCCGACCCCTATATTGGGGGTGCCGCTTCGCGCGGCTATGGCAATAAACGGCGTTGAAATAAGCCATTCGGACCCGGGGGCGGTACCCGGCGCCTCCACCAAGATCCGGCGAAGCCGGGCCAAACCCGCTCAGGGCGCGGCCGGATGTTGATGGGGGCGAAACAGGATCGACGAGGGTGTAAAGAACGACTTTTTGCTCGGCATGATACCACCGTTATCGGGTCACAAGTGTAGTTGCAAACGACAACAACGCTCAGGGTTACGCTGTCGCTGCCTAATGGCGGTGCCAGAAACCCAAATTAAGTCCTTGCGGGTAGCACTGTAAGGCGGGGTTCGGAGGCACCTGGCAACAGAAGCCTCCACTTTTCTCTCACCCGATCATCTTCCGAAAGCTGCTGAACGCTGATACGCATGGCTGCAAATGCTGGCGTCGCGATTAGCTGTGCACTTTTTACCACATGTTGCGCCGCATCTTTTCGCTTCGCGGCAATGGTATATATATATCGTGAATAATGACTCGGCTCGCGCCGGCCCTGTTACGCGGTCAGGCGCTCCAATGGAGAAAGTAGAACGCATGCCGCAAGACCATATCCGCTACGACATTCTCGCCCAGGATGCGTTGCGCGGCGTCATCCGAAAGGTTCTGACCGAGGTCGCCGCGACGGGGTATCTGCCCGGCGATCATCACTTCTTCATCACCTTCATGACCGAGGCGCCGGGCGTTCGCATCTCGACTGCGCTCAAGGAGCGTTATCCGGAACAGATGACCATTGTGGTCCAGCACCAGTTCTGGGACCTCAAGGTGACCGAAAGCCTGTTCGAGATCGGCCTGTCCTTCTCCGACAAGCCGGAGAAGCTTGTCGTGCCCTTCGCCGCAATCCGGGGCTTCTACGATCCGTCCGTCAATTTCGAACTGGAATTCGACACCGTGATGGAAGAAGCCGCCAACGACATGGACGATGATGGGACAACCTCGGATGAGGAAATCGCGCAGGTCGTGGAAGAGCTGATCGACAAGGAAAACACCAAGTCGGAAGGGGATGAAGGCAAGGAAGACAGCGGCAAGAGCGCCGAAGTCGTCTCGCTCGATTCCTTCCGCAAAAAGAACTGAATGCGGCCATGACCGGCGACGTAGTCAATCTGCGTACCGCGCGAAAGCGCAAAGAGCGGAAGGACCGCGAGACGAAAGCCGAGCAGAACCGCATTTCCTTCGGGCGCACAAAGGCCGAACGCCAGCGCACCGACGCCGAGAACGAGCGCGTCACCCGGCTTCACGATGCCGGCAGACGCGAGCCGGATGATAGCCCATCAGGCGACTAGGTTGATCTTTTCATGACCGAAAACCGCAAACGTTCGGTGACCATTAGGGGCCACAGAACGTCGTTTTCGGTCGAGGATGCCTTCTGGTCCTGCCTTAAGCAGATGGCGCGCGAGCGTGACATTTCCCTCTCCGCCCTGATCGCGGACATCGACAAGGATCGCGACGAAAGCGACAACCTCTCCTCACGGCTGAGACTGGCGGTGCTCGATTGGGCGCTCGCAGGCAGAGACGGCGAGACCGCTCCGCTCAGTTCCCCAGATCCAGAGGCCTGACCCCGGGCAATTCCTCGAAATCCAGCGATTGCCCCGGCAAGACCGGATCCGGGATGACCGGATTTGTGATCTGCGGCTGATTGCTGCGGCTCGGTGCCGGCAACGGCGCGCGCTCTATTGCCTGATCGTTGTTCTCGGTCGCCGGTGCACTTTGCTCGAGAATCTGGCGCGCCTCTTCTTCCGCAGCTTGGCGGGCGGCCTCTTCCTCTGCGGCCTTGCGGGCAGCATCTTCTTGCGCCGCCCGGCGCGCAATCGCGTCTTCCGCGGCCTGCCGGGCCGCCGCTTCTTCAGCGGCCTGACGGGCAGCTTCTTCTTCCGCCGCGCGTTGCGCAGCCTCGGCTGCCTGCCGTTCACGCTCGGCCCGCGCCTCTTCCTCGCGGCGTTGCCGTTCTTCTGCCTCGCGGCGCAGACGCTCCTCTTCCGCTGCCTTGGCCGCAGCGCGGTCTGCATCGTTCTGCTCGACGAGTGCAAGAATACGGCGCAGCCTCAGCTTTTCCAGAACGCCGGCCTGCAACAGTTCCACCCGTCGCCGTTCGATCTCATAGGCGCGGACAGAGAGGAAGTTCGCGAGCTGGGTGACGTCCAGAGAGCGGGTCGGGTCGGCGAGCGGGCCTTCCACCCGAATACCGATGCGCGGGTCGGCGCCGGCCTGGGCTTCTTCGCCAGGATCGAAGGCAAGCGAGAAATCCGTGTCGAGCGTGGCTTCCGCGATATTGATCCGGCCTTCCCCGGACAGCGTGGCCGAACCGCTTGTCACCGCAGGCAGCGAAAAGCGCGCCACGCCGCTGGTGATCGAGAACGGCAGGGGCACCTGTTCCGCCGTCAGTTCACCGTTGGAGATCGACAGACGCGCCAGTTCTTCGACCTGCGCTGTTTCCGTCTCGAACCCCTCGCGGTCGGCACCGTTGATGATACGCTCGAAGGCATGAGGATCGAGACCCGCAAGCGTAAAGCCGGAGATCGACAGTTCACCGCCGCCGGTAATTGCCTTGACGAGCGACCGGCTATCTCCGCCCGTTCCCTCGACGCGGGCCCGGAAGTCGCCCAGCCCGGTGACCGGTGCACGTCCGGAAACCGCGTTTTCGATCGTGGCGACATCAATGCCCTTGGCTTCGACATTGGCTGACAGGAAGGCGGTGCCGTCCGGATTGTCGAGATTGAAGCCACCACTGAGCGTGCCGCCGCGCCAATTCGCCGTGCCGTTCGTCAGGCCCAATCGCCCGTCACGATAGGAAATCGCCCCGGAGAAATCGCGCGCCTCGCCCGCCACACCGAGACCGAAGCTTTCGGCCTGCAAAAGAATGTCGAACTGCGGCGCGCCTTCGATCGGTGGCGAATAGGCGCTGTCGCTCCATCGTCCGCCGTCGAGCGCATCGAGGCGCGGGCCGAGCGCGAGTTCGGTGAACCAGTCGAGATCGGCGCGATCGAGCGCCAGATCACCCGACGCGGAAATCTCTGCAGTCGTCCGGTCGAAGTTCAGCGTGCCGGTGACGGTATTCCCGGCGATGCTGCCCGTGAGATCGGAAAGCGCGACGGCCTCGGGCGAAAGCACAGTCGTGGCAGCGAGTTCCACCGGGATCCCCATGCCGGTCTGCGGAAGCGCCTGACCGAAGAGCATGAGAGCCGGCTCCGCATCCGGCGAGGAAAGCGAGGCGTCGAACATACCGGTCAGCGGCCCGTCGGCGGGTAACGCGCCCTTCCCTTCAAGAGAAAGTGTCGTGTCGCCGGCGGACGCCAAAAGCGTCATGTCCCCATCCGCATTCCCCTCGCCGTCGAGAGCGAATTCCAGATGCGCGGCACCTGTATCGGCAAGGGGGAGAACGGCGAAACCGGCCTGCCCCGCAAGCGCGGCCGCCTCTTCGTTGTCCGCCGTCACACGTATCGAACGCGCGCCCTCGCCCGTACCGATGAGGCCGGCTCCGGAGGCCGATACGGCAAATTCCGTGCCGTTGGCTGTACCGGAGGCAGAGAGTGCGGGACCGTTTCCGGGCGACAATTCGAGCGAGAAGCTTGCATCGAGATCGTCATAGGCGCCCGGGATCGAGCGGATACGGGACAATGTCGTATTGGAACCTGCCAGCCGGTTGGCGAGCGCCAGCAGGTCGTCGCTTGCCACTGCGCGAACCGTGCCGGTCAACGACCCTTCGGGTGCTTCGACAGACCCGGTGAAATTGCCGCTGACGCGCCCTTCCGCACCGGCCAGATCGCCGAAGGAGAAATTGTCGATCGTCAGTGCGCCGTCACGATAGAGAAGTGTCGCATCGGCCTTGCCGATATCGAGATCGCCGACGGTCAGAACGTCGGCCGCGACATGAGCCGAAAGATTGCTGACGCCGATCTGGTCGATATCACCGGTCCCGGTCTCGATGCCGGCCAGGGTCGAGAGTGCACGGACCGCGTCGATGTCGAAACGGTCACCGGAGAGATCCATCGATAGCGACGGCGCACGGCCGTCGAGTTCCTGGCGCTCGAGCGAGCCCTTGAGGATCGCCGGACCGATCGCGATCTCCAGCCCCTCGAAGCGCTGCAGCTGCTGCGTGAGCGATACTTTCGCCGAAAAGCCCGCCTGCTCGATCCGCCGCATGACCGGATCGACCTCGCCCGTCAGCCAGTTGGCAAGCCCCGACGGCTGGCTGGAGGCGACGACGAGATCGCCGGCAAAGGATGCCCGCTCTCCGACATTGAGGACACCGTTGGCCTCAACCAGGGTGCGGCCGGGAAGGCTTGCGGCGAAACTGTCCACCTGCCAGCTCCCGCCTTCGGGCCGCGCGGCGATACGGACATCGCGGATGGTGGTGTCGCTTGCGATGATGGCCGGCAGCGACATCTCCACGCGACCGGGCAAGGGTGGCGGCGGCAGACGTGACAGGAAGGTGTTGAGAGCAGCAATGCGTTCGCGCGCAGAGATCGGCGCGGCCTTCGAGTTCGCGTCCCCTTCGTTCGCGGTCACATCGACCTGCTGTCCACTGGCAATCAGCAGAAATTCCGGTTCGGGGCCGGTGTCGACAGTCGCCTCACCGGTCACGATATAGGGATCAACGGAGCCGCCGAGTTCCATCCGGTATTCGCCGATCCGCAGCCGTTCGTTGTCGACCTCGAAATCGCCGCGGGTGACCATCGCGGCGCGAGCCGGCTCCTGGCCCTCCGCCGGG
>CEQK01003906.1_pt1 | contig 16204 bp, 28 predicted proteins | sample 531051 | NCBI WGS metagenome assembly CEQK01 (sample SAMEA2621229, study PRJEB7988) | marine metagenome | biome: marine biome (ENVO:00000447); feature: deep chlorophyll maximum layer (ENVO:xxxxxxxx); material: "saline water (ENVO:00002010), including plankton (ENVO:xxxxxxxx)" | depth 150 m
ATTCGTCGCGGAATTCCTGCAGGAAGTCGTAGCCGTCTTCCTCGCTCCCGAAGTCTATCGCCGGATCGTAGAACAGCACGCCCGGCGCGCAGTCTGGGAACCAGTCGCCGACGCGCAGCGCGCAGATTTCGCCGAAGGCCCGCGCACCCAGACGGCGCAGCTGCGTGTTCTTTTCCGGGTCGTAAAGCACCACCTCGCGCAGCACGCGCAGCTGGTCCAGTTCCTCGTCCAGCTGCGCGACCACCAGCGCCGGGGTACGGCCCCCGTCCAGCCCGAACAGCAGCGGCAGCGAAGGGTCGGCCTCGATCTCCTGCCGCGCGCGGTGGATCTCGGTATTGTATTCGGGGAACACCCGCTGGCCGGAAGACACATTGCCGAACTTGTTGTCGACGAACCGCGCGACATGTTCGGCAGGCATGCCGGATGCGATCATGCCTTCGTAATAGCCATCGGGCAGGTTGCGCAAGTTCTCCGCATTCGGTTCGCGCCCGCCCGGCTGACGATGGAACCCGATGCCGTAGCGCTCGCCCACCTTCTCCTTCAGCTTGGCCAGCGATGCGTCGTCGATCGGCAGTTTCTGCTCGACGAGTAGTTCGTAGGTCCAGTTGTCCTCGTCCGGCGCGTTGAAGTCGGCGATCACACCGTACCACTGGCACCCGCCATCCTTTGCGGAGGGGTAGCGACCGCAGCGCGGCAGACCGAACTGCAGCACGCTCGCGTCCAGCGTATCGACTTCGTTGAGCCACAGCCATGTCAGCTCCAGCCCCTTGAGCACGTCTTCCGCCTTCTGGTCGCCCATGGCGCGGAAGAACACGTCGATTTCGATTTCGACCGGGGGCTGGCCGTCCATCATGCTCACGTGCATGCGGATCGTGTGGCGCATCTGCCGCCCGTTCCACGTGCTGCCCGGCATGTCCTTGGGGAACCACGAGAACCAGCTTTCCAGCACGTTCGTTTCCAGCTGGCTGTAGGTATCGCGGACGATACAGCCCCGGCTGCGCCGCACCCCGTCCGGGCCGGGCTTCTGCCACAGCGTCATCAGCACCGTCTTGCGGATGCAACTGGTCGTCTTGGCAGAGCCGTAAGGGCCCATGATCGCGGTAATCAGCCGACCGTCGTTCACGAACGCCTCGGCCACGGGGCCGACCGGCGCCATAAGCGAGACCGACGAAACCGACGAATTGAGCGCGCCCCGCGTCATGGGCGCGCGCTTTCGATGCGGCGATAGTCTATCGGGCGAAGCCACACGACCCGCCGGAAAAAGTGCCAAGAGCCATACCAGGTGCGCGAGGGCTTATGCGCGCCAATCCCCAGAAGGCACCACCATGGGCCCACCTGTACCTGGAGACCGATCCGGTCACGCCAGACGTGCCCCCCGGCGCGGCGGATGCCGGAAACCAGAAGCCGCCTAAGCATTGGCCAGCTCCAGCAGCACGTCGGCATGGCAGGGCTCGCCCGGCTTGCACCAGCAGGCGAGGTTCTTGCCGCGCAGCTCGGCACGGGCAGCCGCCACCAAAACCTCGTTGTCAGGGGCTACACCACGGAAGAGGCAGAAGGCGTGGCGCTTGTCCTGAACAGCCCTGCCGCCCGCGTAAGGAGTTTTCACCCCAGGCTTGAACGGATTGCCCCACTTCGTAGTGCGATCGACCTTCACCGCCTCCAGACCATTGATGGCCCGGCTGACCTCTCGCAGTCGATAGCCGCGGTTCCGACGAAGCTGGATGCGAACCGGCTCAGTCATCGTCGCCGTCCTCTGCATCGTCATCGCCGTCCGCGACCTCGACGAACTCTCCCTCATGAATCAGCTGGCCGTCGCGCAGCTGCAGTCCCACCACCTGTTCGGCAGTGACCTTCCCACTCTTGAGCGCCGCCGCCAGCAGTTCACCCGCCATACGCGCGGTGCGGTCCGCTTCGTCGAACTCTTCCGGCCGATGCGCTGCCGCCATGACCAGCGTGGGGAGGTTGTCGACCTCGACCTTGTGTTCGGTCGGTTTCTTGCTGTGGACGTACTCGGACACCCGCGATGCGGCGAGCAGCTGAAGGTTCAGCAGCTTGATCGCAATGTCGCCGGGCTTGCCCGCGCCGGCCCGCGCGACGCTCTCCAGCGCTTCGCACGCATCGGCGAGGCGGTCGATGCTCTCGCGGTTCTCGCGGTTCTCGCTGTCTGCGTCGCTGCGCGCGAGCTCGCGGATGCGCGCGGCGAGGTCCAGCAGCATTGCGTCTAGCTGCTCGCGGCGCTGCATCGTACCGTCAGCGACCAGTATCAGCTCGCACAGCTGGTCCAGCGGCATTGCGTAGATGCTCGCCTGGAACTCGACCGGATCGCCGTACTTGTGCCCGATCAGCTTCGCGAGGTCTTTCGATGCCTTGTTGGTGCTGCCCTTGGGCCGCCCCGGGCCGCGAGCCTTCTCAGGCTCCTGCCGGACCAATCGAAACACGTTGCTTGGCAGCTTGCCCTGATCGTCGCGCAGCAGGTCGAGCTGCTGCGGGTCGCTCGCGAGGCCAAGCACGCCCCCGCCGCTCTCGGCAGGCGCGTCGGCCTTGTCGATAACCTCGGCATGTGCCGCTTCGAGGGAGGTGGGTCCGCTTGACATCAGCCGCGCTCCCGTGCCTGATGCTGGCCCCTGCGAAGATCGAACGAGACATGCCCGCTCAATCCACACCGCAAACCCGCCAGCCGTCCGCGATTCCGCACGGTTGAGGCCTTGTTGCGGGCTACCCGCACCCCGGACCCCAGTTGGCGCTGTGGATTTCGGCCCCTCGGCTCCATCCCCCTTCCGCCCTTCGCAACCGCAGCGCGATCAATCCCGACAGTGGTAGGGATCGGCTTCGGGCCGGTTTTCCCACTTTCCGGTCGCAGCGTGCGCGACGGGATGTCGGATGCGCGCGCGACCTGTGAGGGGGTCGCACCCCCCTCGCCCTTGCACCCGCGCGGGGCCGCGCAGCTGGCCGATCCGGCGCGCTGGTGGGCTAGCGTCTGCAGATTGTCGATTAGGCGACGGCATGGCTGAAAGGCGCGGTTTTCTGCCGTTCCTGCGCCCCGTTGCGACGGAGCCGTTGCGACGGCAGGTCCAGCGCCCTCACTAAGTGCCTGATTTTGCTTGATGTGGGCGGCAGGCCCCGAAGAGCCCGCCGCCCCGCGATCGGCGGCGCTGTCACCTGCGAAGATCGAGGCCGCGCGACCGCCAGGCACACGGTCGCCCCCGACCGCCGCGCCCGAAATTCTCTCCAGCTGAGCGCCCGCGCGCCCACACAACACCCATCCAGCCCAATATCCGGGCATTAAACAATTCGAGTGCGAGGCCAGTGCCGGAGACATGGCCGCTGCAATTACCCCAGATGAGCAAAACGAGGCAAGGGCCCGCCTCTTCCGTTCTAAATGTTCTATCTCGGAACGGAGGAAAGAACATGAAAAGGCGGTAAAATCAGAATGTTAGGTGTGCCGTTCTGTGTTCTGACGCCTCGCGCGTGCGTAGGGATCGCACATGCGGACGAGAGCTAACCGAGCCGCTAGAACTGGAACGCAAACCGATAAATCACTGTAAAAAGGGTAGAAAAAGCGTTCTGCTCGCGCTTTCCACAAGAACAGGTGGAACGCCCCGGACCCATCGGGACCAACCAGAATTCGGCTTCAATTCTGTTTGAATAAAACGGGTCCGGGTGCGGGAGCCGCGAGAGGATGCGGCGCGCTATGGTCCGGGTGCCGGGCCGGGTTCGGTCGATTAAGGCCCGCCGCACCGCGCGCCTAGCGGCGCGCTGGCGGGCCGAGAATTTTTTGTTTGACAGACTTAGAAATTATCCTATGAGAGCAATTGCGAGGGCGAAAGCCGACGCAATTCAACGGCAAAGGAGGCCGAAACCATGATCCAAGGCGACCTTTTCAAGGAGGCAGGCATTGCGTCCTTCGCGCCGCGCCCGCCCAAGCCCGACAGCGCCCTGTTGCTGCGCATGTCGGACGATCACCGGCAGGGCGGAGCCACCGAACCAACCAAGCCCGCATCACCACCGCTCCCGCGCACCGGGGCGGAACTGATCGCGCAGGCCCGCAGCTGTTGCGGCCGATGCTCTCAGACCGGGCACCCGCACGACTACACATGGCACAAGGACACGAAGGAGCTGCTTTGCCCCCCGTGCAACGCGGGCAAGCTTGGCTATCGAGCGACCCCGAACAAGCACGGTGTCTATCTAGAGCCCACCGAACGGCTCGCGCTCCCGCGCAACAAGAAGGGATGGCAAGGCGTGGACACCGCCGAGATTGAGCTAATCGACCTTGGACCGCACTGGCTCTGGTCAACCGGCTACGAATTGAGCAGCTTTTCCGGCTCGCACAGTCCGTTGTCAGACCATCACGCCACGCGCGCGCCGACGCGCGCCGAGGCACTGTCTGCCGCCTGCGACCATCTGCGCCGCAAGCTGGAGGGCACGGACCATGCCGACGCCCGCGCCATCCTCGCATGGCTCAAGACGCTGGATCAGGACGCGCTGCTCGTCTGACGCTATCGGTAGCGTCGACGCCAAATCAGCCACACAAGGAGACCGAGGGAAAGCAAAATGACGAACGGAATTGCCGTATACATCAGATCACTAAACCAAATCTGGTCGTACCATGGCTTGTCCGCCTCGGGCACCGCGATCGGGCCAGAATCGACCGGGGCAGTGCGTGCGTGCAGGTCAACGACCCCAACGCCCGGATCGTCGGATGTGCTTATGCCGGTCTCAGCGTGCCTGGGCAGGTCGACCGGTCTGTCGAACAATTTCGACCATTGCTCCCGCTTCTCCGCGTCTGCGCGTTCGCGAGCCGCCCGCTCGGCGGCGCGCTCTCGCTCCACCCGGTCCATCACCTCGCGCATTCCCTTGGCCATGTCGTCTTCGGAAGACGAGGGCACTCCGTCCACCGGCTCGATCCACTCTCCCGGCTCGGCTGTTGGGACGCTGTCCTGCGCAAAACCGGGCAGTGGCAGAAGCACGATAAGCGCCCAAGCAATCACCAGTCGCATCGCCATCTCCTTGCCAGATCGCGCCTTTGCTGGCATATCACCCGCTGTCCCGCAAGTCGCGGGTCCGGGATTGGAAGCCCGAAGTTAAAGGCGCGTCCGACGCGCTACGGCTAGACCGAAGCGCGTTTTTTATGGTCGGGCGTGTGTGGGAGGCGAAAGCCTGCCGGTAGCCTTTACTCGGTCTTCCAACCCGCCACGTCCGGCCACCAAGGGCGCGCACAAAGTGCGCACCCTTTGCCCGATTGGAAGCGGGTTTGTGGTCGTGAGTAAAGGCCACATTTATGAGCGATTTAATTTCTTTCGACTTCGACCAGTCTGCAGTGCGCGCGGTGATGATTGGCGATAGCCCATGGTGGGTTGCCAGCGACGTCGCAAAGGTACTTGGATATAGCCGACAGCGCGACATGTACCGCAACCTCGACGAGGACGAGAAGGGTGTCCATATTGCGGACACCCCCGGCGGGCAGCAGTCCCTCACCATCATCTCCGAAAGCGGCTTGTTCGCCGCCATCCTCAAATCCCGTAAGCCAGAGGCGCAGCGTTTCCGCCGCTGGGTCACCGGCGAAGTCCTCCCCGCACTGCGCCGGCATGGCCGCTACAGCCTGCCAGCAGCCGCCGCCCCGGTCGAGCATGACAGCGCCACGCTCTCCAGCGCGGTCGCCTGCGTGCGCGAGGCCCGGCGCCTGTTCGGTCACCAGTCTGCCCGGGTCGTCTGGATGAAGCTGGGCCTGCCCACGCCGATTGCCGACGGCATCGATCAGCTCGATGCAGATCCGCTCGCGGTCGCGCTGGGCCAATGGCTGCCCACCGTCGGCGAATGCACGATCGATGAAGCGGCACAGGGCATCGGCCTTGCCACGATCGACGGTTCCACACGCCATAGAATCGGCGCGCTGCTGCGCCTCTATGGCTGGTTTCCCCGCAAGGCGCGGCGCGGACGGGCAACGGTCAACCTGTTCACCCCCCGCACCGTGGGCGCGAAGGAGCAGACCGATGCAGCTTGATAGCGAAGAACGTCAGCACCGGGCCATCGCATCGCTGGAAGCCCTTCACGGCCTGCTCGACATGATCCCACCGGACGAGCTGGTCGAGGTCCGCTATGTCGCGCCCCTGCTCGCCTTGGCCAACGACGCCGTGCGCGACGCGCTGCCCAAGGGCGCGCTAAAATGGGGCGCGAACGATTGACGGAACGAAAATAGAACTTTCCTACAAATGGCAGGCTTCCCTAGGTCCGATTCGTCATCACAGCCAAGGGGAAATGACGATATGAACCAACCCGCCCGCACCATCCGCGCAAGCGCGCCAGCCCCCGATGAATTCGAGTGCCTGCACGCCCTCGCTGCAATGGATGGGCTGGAAATTCTGCTCGAACAGCAGGCACCGGAAGCGACCATTGCCGCCGAACCGCTGGCGGCGCTGTGCCGCTGCGTGTTCGATGCCGCGCGCGATGCCATCCTGTGGCTTCCGCAGCAGGCTGCCAACGACGCCTGACGAAAAGAGGGGCGGCGTGTCAACTCGCCGCCCCTCCGCGCGCTATCGCTGGCGTTACCCCCTCTGCCTAGAACAGCGGGACTAGCAGCAGCGATCCTAGATCAATCCCCCGCTCGGCTCGCGCGCCACGGGGAAGTGAAACCGGGTCTGGGCGGGCACCGCCCGCATGTCGAACCTGTACCACGCGCAATCATCGGGCGGGTCCTTGCTGCGCTTCTTCTTGGTGCGCGCAGCATAGTCCGCCGCGCTCTCGCCCGGCAGGTGCAGCAGTCGACCGGGCGGGGGAAAGAACTTGAGCCGTCCCACCGCCACCACATCGGTGCACATCTGCGAGAATCGTGCCGCCTGCTTGGTGTAGGCCCAGCTGGCATCGAACAGCAGCCAGGTCGGCCGCAGGCTGGCAAGGTGGCGGATCAGCAGATGCAGCAGCGGGCGGCTCCACGCGGGATTGGTGATGAAGCAATCCACGCCGTCGCAGTCCGCTTCGCTCAGCATCAGGGCATTGCCCACGCCGATCGGCCAGCGGTTCATCGCTAAGTCGCCCTGCGGCTCCAGCTCCAGCCCCCACTGGCAGTCGAGCCCGTGCGGCTCCAGCAGGTGGATCAGGTCGCCCGCCCCGGCGCACGGCTCGGCATAGCGCGGCCCGTCACCCACCGCCGCCATCGCCGCCAGCAGCGGCGGCACGCTGCGTGGGTCGATCGTCGGATAGAAGTCGTTCTTCTTGCGCGCCTTCTGGTTGCCCAGCGCTTGGCCGAGGACGCTCATGCCCGCGCCGCCTTGACCCGTTCCGCGTCTGTTCTAATGGGCGGGGCATGCCCATGCGCCATGTCAATTGCCCGGCCCACATGGCTACGGTCGCGCTGATGATCGAACGCGGCGTGAAGGTTCGTACTTGGTGCACGCATTGCCAAGCGCCTTTCAGGCAGGTCGACCTTGGCGAGGTCGCGCGGGTGAAAGGCCCTGACTATTCCCTGTGGGGTCGCTGGACGCGCTGCAAGCTCACGCCCGGCTGTCAGGGCCGCAACCGCTTCTTCCATGACGGAAGGGGCCATTTCACAGGCATGTGGGACTAGGGCACTCACCCTTCGTCCTCCATCAGCGCCTTCAGTGGCACCAGCAGCGCATTGTCGGGCATCTTGCCCCCGAACCGCACCTTCTTGGGCCCGATCGTCCCGGGCAGCTTGCGAAGCGATTGCAGATAGCCATCGCCCTGCCAGTCGCTCCGGTTGAAGATTTCGGTGATCCCCTTGTTCGTGGGGTAGGCGACCGCGAGATAACCCTTTTCCCAGCCAACATCGCCCGCTCTCGCGTCGACGATGCCCTGCTTGCCGCCGGGCTTCTCTTCCACCTCGACCACGCGCAGGCCGTATCCCTTCAGGCGGTTGCGCGCCCCGTGGTTGATCCCGTCCTCGCCCGGCGAATCGTTGTCCATCATCTTGCTGACGGTCAGCGCCCGGTCGATCCACGTGCCGATCGGCTCCGGGGCCGCGCCGTGCGCGCCGGGAATGGGGTAGCTCATGAGGACGCGGCTCACCCGCTCGGTATCGGTCCGCGCCTCGCTCTTGCCGCGCACCATCAACGGCAGGATCGCGACGACCGCTTCCTGCACCCGGCTCATCCCCGGCTCCATGTCGGGCAGAAACTCGTCTTCGACCTCGGGCGCGTCGGGCGCATAATCGTACAGCAGCAGGTCCGCACAGGCGAGCAGCGTGCCGTAGGTATCCTGCCACCGGCTATCGAACCGCTGCGCGCCGATCGCGCGCTTGTATGCGGCCAGCGTGCGGTCGAACCGGGGCCATTGCTCGATCATACGGCGGTGGAATCGCCGCCCGGTGCTGCGCCACTTGGCCAGCTCCATTTCCAGCGGTTCCTGATGCTCTGGCAGCGGGCGCAGGTCCAGCAGCGCGATCCGGTTGCGATCCTCGCCGCGCAGCGTGGCGTGGATCACGGATGACAGCAGGAAACAGCTGCGCGCGGTAAAATCCTTACTCTTGTGGTCGGCACCGCCACGCCCGATCACGTCGCCCGTGCTGGATTTCTTGACCAGGTTCATGATCGCGGCAAGCCGTTCCGGGTTATCATGCGCCTCGGCTTCGTCGATGCTCACCGGCAGGGTGTCGTTCTGCAGCTTCTGCCTGATCCACGCTTCGGTCGCGTCGGAAGTGACCAGCATCCATTCGTCATGCAGCGCGCGGATGATCTTCTGCAGCGTCGATTTGCCGCACCCGGTCGGCCCCGGCAGCCAGATATGCGCGCGCCACAGCAGCGCCCCGCAGATATAGCTTTGCGCGATCCAGCCCAGCATCAACAGCGGCCCGGCTTTCGGATCGACCCAATTCCATGTGGCCAGCACCGCCAGCAGCTCTTCGGCCTCGGCCCTCTGCGCGGGCTTGTCGGCGGGCGGGGGCAGGCTCGCATCGGCGGGGAAGAAGGTTTCCTTGCCCGCGATCTTCACCATGCCGCTGGGGCCGTACTTCACGTCGCCGCTGCGCTTGCCCTTGGCATCGGGCATGTTGGCCAGCAACACCCGGCTGCCCATGTGCAGCACCAGCGCTTCCTCGTCCGCCTGCGGGCGGTGCGCGCCGCGGCCCAGCACCTTGCCTTCGGGGTTGAAGATGCCCTTGGCGTGGCAATCGGCGATCAGCGCCATCTGCGCCTTGCTCTGATTGAAGTCCTCCGGGTCCGGATCGCCCGGCTTCCAGCCCTTGGGGAACTGCGTGAAGTACTCGATCAGGTACTTGTCGCCGAACCACAGCGCCAGCTCGCCCTTGCCGCACCCGCGCGGCGGCTCCATCACGATCTGGTGCAGCCGGTCGAGGAACACCAGGTTCTTGCCGTACACGCCCAGCATCACCACCGGGCAGGGTTCGGGGAACCGGGGCCGCTCGCGCTCGACCTCGGCAGCGCCATCGGGCACCGCGTCGGGGGCAGGGTGCGCCCGCGCCGCGCGCATGTCGGCTAGCCGATCGGCCTGCGTTCCGTTCGGGCCAAAGCTGGGCTTGCGTGGGGGAGTGTCACCTGCAGCCATCAGCGATCATCCCCATCGCGGCGCACCCAGCTCGCGGCGAGCTGTTCCATCGCGCTGGGCACGGTCGACAGGTCGATCTTGGGGCGGTGGCGCCGCGAAATCGCGCACGGTTGGGGGGGGCATTCGCGGGGTTACTACCACACACACCCTTGGCGGCCCTGCTTGTTCCTGCCGGTGCCCCCCTTCGCAGCCGCCCGTGTCGTCGGCTGTTTGGACTTCCGCCTTGGGTATCTTGTTCGCTTCGCGCGGCACCGCCTTTGCAGCCTGCCGCTCGTAATCCTGCCAGCTCCACGCATAGCGAGGCTTTGACCTGCTCACCGCTTCACCCCCCGTAGCCAGTCGTTCCAGTCCTTGTATTCCTGCGGAGGCCAGCGGCAGGCGACCGTGCGCCCGCTGCCGTCCTCGCGCGCCGCAGCCTGCTGCTTGCGCACGGCATCCTCCAGCGAAGCGATCGGCTCCGGGTTCGTGTCGTTCTGCGCCAGCACGTTGAAGTCGCCTGCCTGCGGCGGAAGCTGCAGCACCCCGATGATGCCCAGCGTGCCGCCCGCGATCACCCGCGCACCGGGGTTCGCCATTGCGTAGGAAAGCCCGTCCTCGATCCCTTCGCTGCATTCCACGGGCGTGCCGGGCGGTATGTCGTCCAGCTTTCCCCTGGTGTCGCCCTTCCACAGCGGAATATGCGCGCGCAGCGTGTAGGCCGGGCCGTTGATCTGTTTCAGGCGGAAATCCTTCGCCCTGATCCCCAGCGGCTCCGCCAGCGATAGCGGCAGCTTGGTCCACCGCCCGTCGCCATGGCGGTGCAGGAAGGTAACGTGCGTTGCCGCGTGCATCGCGCCCAGCTGGAACTTCGTCACCATCGCCGGCACCTTGCGCTCCAGCTGGGCGTGATACATTTCGGGCTGGAACCGGATCGCACCGGGCATCTTGCCTAGCTGGCGCAGGTCGATCCCCCGGCCTTGCAGATACAGCACGGGCGGGCTGCTGGGCGTCAGTATGCTTGACGAATGCCACAGCCCTTCCGCCTGTCGTCGGGACGTTTCCTTGTCTTCCATGTCGCGCTGGCGGTTGCGCTCGATCGCCTTGGCCGCCTGCTGGCGATGGCGGTGCAGCTTCGCCGGGTCCATGCTGTCGATCGAGAGGAAGCGCTTGGCCTCCTGCACCGCCGCCGCCTTGTCGCCATTGCAGATCGTGTGTTGCAGCAGGTCGATCAGGTCGCCCCCGGCTCCCGGCGTGCCCTTGGCCATCGCATAATCGGCCCAATTGCCCGCATCCGGCCCGGTGCGGCGGATCTTCAGGCTGCTGCCCGGCTCTCCGTGAATGCTGCCGACGCACAGGAACGCGCCGTCGCGCCGGGCCGCAGGGAACACGCGCAGCGCGATGCTTTCCGCATGCGGGCGCAGCATCTGTGCGATCTCGCGCACACTCGGCCCGTTGGTAAACGGCCCGTTCACGATCTACCGCCCTGTTTACAAATGATTAGATTTTGCCTGCCAGCTTGCGTGCAAGGGGGCCCCGCCAAGAGACGGTCAGCATCGCGACCGCAGGGCGCAGGGCATGAAGGGAGAACGAGTCGTGTCACCGGATCACGCAACCTTGGTCGCAGGTTTCATCCAGTCCTCGGGCTCGCAAATGCCGAGTTCCTTGAGACGCATGACCGTCTCCAGAATCGGTATCTGCCCAGAGACTTCCCAGCGATAGACCGCAGCACGGGCGTAGCCGTAGCGATCGGCAAATTCCTCGCCGGATAGCGGCGGCTTCCGCTCCGTGCGCCATTGCCGGATCTTCTGCCCGGCCAGATGTCGTTGCTTGCCCATGCAGGCCTGTTATCCTATAAGAGCAATTCTATGCAAGACGCCCCGAACAAGATTGCCCACAATAGCGGATGCGGCCCCTCTGCGGTGGTCCTACAATTCCCCTCTATGGGACAGCATCGGAAAGACCTCAGCAATCTGCCCAACCGCGTGCGCTACTGGCGCCTTGAGCGGGGGATGACGCTGAAAGAAGCGGCAGCGCAGATCGGTACGGCCTTCGGCCACCTGCAGCGGATCGAGACAGGCGCACGCGAACTATCCACCGTCTGGATGCGCAAGATCGCAACCGTGTTCGACGTTACCCCGGCTGACCTTCTTAGCATCGAAGATGGCGGGCTCGATCCCAAGGAACGGCGGATCGTCGAAACCCGCCGCCAGATACCGGAGGCGCACCGCCAGTCGATCGACGCTGTGGCAGAGGCGCAGCAGCCTTTCCGGGGCGCGGCGGAAATGGTGCCCCTGCGCCTTCGTTCGGATGACGACCAATCTCCGGACGAAGCGCCCCCGCGCAAAACCGCCTGAATTTACCCCATCGGACTACCCAAGGCCTCGCTTTTGCGGGGCCTTTTGCTATGCGCGCTGTGGGCGATTGCTCACAAAGGATAATTTGCCGCTTGCGTGAATTGCTCTCGTAGGATAATTCGTTTTCGTGTTCATTTGTCACGGAGGCTGAATTGTCCGCCATTCTTCTCGATTTTCCGGTGCCCCACCCGGAAACCCGATCGCCCGCCGCTCCGGCCAAAGCAGCCGATCGCCACCCGCGCGACCGCCGCCCGTTTTCCGCCCGGCGCAAGTATTCGCTCTCCGACATGATCCGCCTGTGCGGGCTCGAAGAGTACGAACGGCGCACCGCGATCGACCATCTGCGGATCTACGCCCGGCAGAACGGCCTGCCCCTGCCGCGCAATGCCCGCGTCCATAAGGGCAGGGCGATCACCGGCCCTGATGCGATCGGCACCCGCAGTTCGTGGGATGCGCTGGCGGTCGATGCGTGGCTCGATGGTCCGCAGCCGCCGCAGGGTGGGGGCGCGCTTTCGTCCACCGCCAGCGCAGCGGGCACCCCGCCCGTTCCCGCCCCCTGCCGCGCCGACATGGCCGACCGTGCACGGCAGCTCGCGTCATGACTCGGCTGCAGCACCTGCAGGGCAGGCTTGCCCGGCGCGCCCGCTGGACCGCTCCCCTCTCGCACGTCGCCACGCTGGCCGCGTTCGTCACGCTCGCGTTCAGCGCAGTCGCGAACCTTGCCGCTGTGATCCTGCGGGCAGTCTGACATGGGCGCGCTCACTCCGCCACCGACTGGTGACGCACGCGAACGGGTCGCCGTCGTCTCCCAGCGCCCGCTTGGCCCTTTGGGTCGCATCGTTGCGGTGCGCGATCTGCAAAAGGCGAAGGGCTACACGCCCGTGTTCGACGCGGGCAGGGACATCACCGAAATCACCGGGCTGATCCACGGCAACCTCTATGACGTGCTGACCATGCAGGGGGACGCGCGCAAGCTGGCCCTCGCGAGGATCGGCGCGCTCGCGCTGGCAGGGATTGAGCGCGAGGAAGAGGTTGAGCGCGCCCGCGAAGCCGCACGCCTCGCCCGCGAAATGGCCGAAGGCAAATCGTCATGAACGATCAGGCCCTCCGCGACCTCGCCCTCCCCGTGATGTCGGAAGCCGATGGGCAGGCCGCGCTCCAGCACCTGCTCGCGCATTCGCTCGCCGGGCTTTCCATTGCGGAGCATATCAGGCTCGCCGCCACCGAAGATGGGCGCGCAATCCGCCACCTCGCCATGCTTGGGCTGCGCTACTGCGACAGCGACCGGGCCTTGGCCGTCGCCTGCGAATTGCCTGCCGACGACCTGTTTCTGTGGACCCGGTGGGAAGGCGTTCACCACCACGCGCTGCTCCGCATCACCGGGGCGCGCAGCGCGAAAATCCGCATCGGCGGCAGGCCGATGCAGGCCGTGCTGGTGCCCCACGATCCCGCCAGCGCCGACCAGACCAGACACTGCGCACTGCCATCCCTCTCCCCCCCCAATACCGGCAGTCATCGCGCAGGATAGGGGCGGCGGTAATTGCATCCGAGCAGGTTGCGCCGCCCCGACCACTTCACCCTCACCAATCCGCGAAAGGATCTACCGTGAGACAGAAATCGAACGACAGCACCAGCGCAGCATGCCGCCGCCACCAGGCGACACTGCGCCGTCAGGAACCCCAGCGCCTCGGCGTTGCTCTGGCCCTTCTGGTTGTCCTTTACCTGCTGCTGGCGATGATCCCGTGACCGTCACGATCGACACCGACAGCGAACCGGGCTCCTACCGCTCTGCCAACGATCCCGATGCCTCGTGCGCCGCGTGCAAGCAGACCACCTGCGATCATCCGGACATGATCTACAACGGCAAGATTCCTCTGCCGGAGGACTGGCAGAAATGAACCCGTTCGACCGCATGCGCGCCCGCCTGCAGGCACGTGGCCTTATCGACCGCGACCTGCGCCTGACCGATGCAGGACGCGCCCACACCAGCACGATCCTCGCCAAGCTGCGCAACACACAAGCGCCCAGCGATCCCCACGCCCGGGGCGTGCGGTGGAACCACCACTTCAATCAGAGGAAGCGCAGCTAACATGCCCAAAGACACACCCTCGCCCTCGCTTGCGGATGAGCTGGAGCCGTGCGCGCATTGCGGCTCGCGGGCAACATTTGGCGTCGTCACCGAAGGCGGAGAAAACAACCCCGACTTCGGCGGGCATTTCGTGCAATGCACCAATGAAAAATGCCATGCCTGCATGGGCCTTCGTTTCGCCTGTGGCGATGACCCACGCCCAGCCCTTCGAGACGCATGGAACACCCGCCCCACCGAAGCGCGCACCGGGGGCGATGCGTTGCTCCGGCGTATCAAGGAGCGTATCGAAAGGGCTGATCGAGACGGCGGCGTTCTCGCCATGACCGGAGCTATCAGTGAGGTGGCCGCTTGGATCGAGGCAGCCCTATCCCACCCCACCCCCGCCGATGATGCGCGCACACCGGATGATGTGGTAGAGGCGCTGGGCGAGGTCAAAACGAACATCGCGTGGGCCGAAGAGCATTATTCTGGCCCCGAGTTCTTCGATGTGGCGTGGCCGGAAATCCGCAAGAGCCTAGACGCCTTGAACACCGCCCTCACCGCCAGCGGGGATGCGCGGGAGAGGGCTTTGCGGGAGCGCATGGTGGGAATGATGCGCTCCCTTGCCGACGATCACGCAGTTTCTATCCGCGATTACTCCGAAGAAGCCCGAACCATCCTCGCCCTACTCGACACGCCCCCGGCAGGCGATGGAGGTGGGGTATGAGCGAGGCTACTTGTTCTCAATGTCGCTACAGCAAAGGCGATAGGTGCCTGCGCGATGGGGACTACTCCCAGAGCTACGAATTGACCTACACCGATAGCGACTTTTGCGGACCTAACCGGCGGTATTTCGCCCGCCGTAGCATGCGCCAAATCCTATGCGGAGAATAGCCCAATGACCCAGCATACCAACCCCGTGCCGGTCACGGCGGAGGACCGCGTGGCCGCGTGGCCGTTTCGTCCGATAGAGAAAGGACCTGACTATGACTGATCCAATCCACCCCGCGCCTGTCGAATTCTCGGCAGAGCAGATCCAGGCCGACAGCATTCTGCGCTACTTCCACTACGCGCACCTGCCCGAACGCCTGCAGGCGGCATCCAAGCCTTTCTGTGACCTCGCCCGTCACATGATCGAGACACTGCCGCGCAATGCCGAACGCACCGTGGCGCTGCGAAAGCTGCTGGAAGCCAAGGACGCCGCTGTTCGCGCGAACGTCCAGTAGCATCAACCAGCCCCACCCCACTCAATCTGAAAGGACCTGACCATGGCCGAAGCCACTGACGATCGCCTGCGCCTGCTGATCGAGCGTATCGAACGTCTCGAAGAGGAAAAGAAGGGCATCGCCGACGATATTGGCGATGTCTATGCCAAGGCCAAGGCGGTCGGCTACGACCCCAAGATCATGCGCCAGATCGTGCGCCTGCGGAAGATGAAGCCCGACGACCGCAGCGAGCAGGAAATGATCCTCGACACGTACAAAGCCGCGCTGGGGATCGGGTGATGCTGGTCGTTCGCGTAGAACTTTGGTCCGCTGTCGACGGTAGCAAGCAGGAGCTTGCTCGCATGGTGATCGACAATACGGGTGGGACCCCGCAGCTCGGTAATTATCGCGTTCGGACCCTTCGCGGACGGTCTCTGAGCGCTCTAGATCGAGCCATGATCCCGCCCCTTTCCGTCACACGCGAGGGCGCTGTGCACGCGCACCCGCGTCTGCGAGAACACGTCTGGAACTTGGTCGCGAAGGCCTTGCAAGCGATGCGCTACGGGAGTTCGAACCAATGAGCGTATCGCTTGCCCAACGCGCCGAAAGCCTACGCGCCTATCATCGCGCTGTGGCAACCCTGCAGGAAGGTGACAAGGTGTGCGTGAGCCGCTGTGGCGGCGGCCGCGCGACTTTCCGCTTCGTCATGTTCGATGGTTACTGGATGATCGGGAAAGGCGGACAAGACGATTATGCGCCCAGCGCCATCGTCTCGCTCAACGGCGAAAAGGTTTCGTTCCGTGACCCGCCCTGGGAACGCAAGCTGTATGATCCTCGCACTGGTCGACCGTTCGGGGACCACGGCACGGAGTCGCAGGCTTGCGAGTGGATCGTCGAAGTGTGCAACGATACCGATCCGGCAAACACCGCCGAATTCCTGCGCGCGTGGCGCGAAGGCGGCGCTTGGGAAGAATGGCCCGAATACTATCACTGGCTCGATCCCTTTCCTCCCACGATAGCAGGCCAAATCAGCCTTGCCGCCGCCGCGCAGGAAGCTCCCTTCTAACTTGACCCCACCCCCG
>CEQK01060328.1_pt1 | contig 16170 bp, 17 predicted proteins | sample 531051 | NCBI WGS metagenome assembly CEQK01 (sample SAMEA2621229, study PRJEB7988) | marine metagenome | biome: marine biome (ENVO:00000447); feature: deep chlorophyll maximum layer (ENVO:xxxxxxxx); material: "saline water (ENVO:00002010), including plankton (ENVO:xxxxxxxx)" | depth 150 m
GATCGAGGCCGAGATCCGCTCAAGCGCCTCCTCACGCGACATGTCGCCCAGATCGGGATCGAAACGGGTCCGGAACAGATCGAAGAGTTTGACGGAGATTTCCGGATAACGCGACAGCGTGTCGGAGATGTAGTCCTGCGAGTGGTGAAGCCCAGCCTGGCGCAGATAGCGGGCGATGGCGCGCAGCACCATCGCTTCACGCGCACTCAGTCCTGCGCGCACCACCAGCCGGTTGAAGCCGTCATTGTCGATCTCGCCGCGCCAGACGGAGAGAAAGGCTTCCTTCAGCCGCTCGGAATCCTCGTGCAGCGAGAAATGCAGCCCGTCGGCGCGCATGATCTCCATGTCGTGCAGCAGAACCGCGCGTTTGGTATCGGCCGTGTCACCGACCGCCAGTTCGTGCGTCTGCTCGGAAATCACCCGGAAACCGAGATTTTCGAGCAGCGGCACGCGGCGGGACAGCGCCAGCGGCGTATCCGCATGAAAAATCTTGAGACCGAGATGATCCTCGTCGTCTTCGTCCTGCCGGTAGAGCGCGATCCGCAATCCGTCCTCGGCTTCGAGCGACCCCTTGATATCGGCGATGTCGGCCACCGCCGAACGCGGATTGAAGCGCTCCTTGTAGGACTGGCTGACATAGATGCGGTCGGCATCCTCACCGCCGATGGACAGGAATTCGTCTTCCCAACGCGCAACGATGGCCTTGATGTCGCGCTCGAGCTGGTCATGCGGAATCTCGGGCGTCTTGCCCTCGTAGCGACCGATGATGAAATGGACGCGCGCCACGCCGCCTTCCGGAAAGGAGGGATAGTATGCCGATAGGCGTCCATTATAGGCCACCTTGAGATAGGCCCCGATCTTCTCCCGAACCGTGGAATCATACTGATCGCGCGGCACATAAACCATTACGGACACGAAACGATCAAATCGGTCGATGCGGGGCAGCACACGGACACGCGGGCGATCCGTGAGTTCGTTTATCTTGCGGCAGAAGGTGGTGAGCAGATCGGCATCGATCTGGAACAGCTCGTCGCGCGGATAGGCTTCGAGCGTATTGAGAAGCAGTTTGCCCGAATGGCTGTCCGGGTCGTAGCCGAAATTGTCGATGACCTTGGCGAGCTTCGAGCGCAGAAGCGGGATTTCGGTCACCGACCGCGTATAGGCCGTGGACGTGAAGAGACCGACTACCCGCAGTTCGCCGATGACATTGCCGTCCTCGTCGAAACGCTTGACCCCGACATAGTCCATATGGGCGCGGCGATGGACGACCGAACGCACATTGGCCTTGGTAACGATCAGGAAATCGGGACCGTGCAGAAAATCGAGGATTTCCGGCGAGGTCATCACCTGATCCTTGCCCTGGCGCAGCACCAGGACGTCCGGATCGGCAAGAATGCCCAGGCCTCTGGAACCTGCACGTGAGAGTTCACCGCTGCCGGTTTCCTCGGAATAGACGTATTCGCGCATGCCCAGGAACGTGAAATTGTCGTCGCGCAGCCATGCCAGAAAGGCCAGCGCTTCGTCGCGCGCGTCCGTTTCGTCTTCATCGACTCGCAGATAAGCGATATCGGCGGCAGCGGAATCGATCCGCAGGACCATCGCCTTCCAGTCCTGAACCGCGCTCCGCACCTGGGCGAGCACGAATTCAACACGCTCGACCAGCGCCGCACCCGCTTTCTGGCCCAGACGCGGCATATGCAACTGGATGTGGCTGACCGTGTTTTCCTTCGACCGGTCGATACCGGGCCGGTAGAGCTTCAGCTCCTCCCCTTCACGGACATATAGAATGGGATGCGCGGTCAGCAGGATTTCGCGAACCTGAGCAGTGACCTCCCCCATCACCGAATCGTAGAGGAACGGCTTGTTTCCCGTGGTGATGCACAGGATCGAGACCTTCTTTCCATCGCATTCGACCTCATCCGGCTCAAGCAGCGAGATGCGCGGGGTCTTGCCGTCCCAGGCGCGGATCTCCTTCTCGGATTGCGCCGCGATATAGGCGAGATCCTCTGGAGAATATTGGGAGAGATCGTCGGGACTGGCGCCGGAAAACAGGATTTCTGGATCGACAGAAGGATCTTTCTGCTTGGCGGCTGCCTTCTTCACGGAAGCCAGAATTTCGGCGACCGCGTCATCATGCGTGGATGTCATCTCATCCCTCCCCGTTGCCGGAGTTATTATTGGACCCGCGGAGAACACTCCGCCCACCCGGGCTGCGGTCATTGAATAACCGGCTTGCAATGAGATTACATGACAGCCGGGACAAAACAACCGAGGGTCGGGAAGAAGCTTTCCATGAGAAAACAGGCACCGCCGAACCTTGCCGCGCGGCGCGCATGTGTTAGGACAGAACGAGCCTGAAACCGCCGGAAACGGGGATGATGAACGATCACGACGAAACCAGCCGCAAGGCGCGGAAAGAGCTCGAACAGCTCTCCGATCAAGGCAATCTCTCGGCTAGCCCTCTGCTCAAGCAATCGACCGACGGCCTGCGCCGCCACTTTTCGGCCTCGGATGCCGACCAGACCGATTCGTCGGAAGTCTGGGGCACCCGTATCGGCCGCGGTCTGGCAGCCGTCGCTTTTGTTGGGCTTGTCTTGTACCTGATCTTTGGAGTTCTCGGATGAGCCAGCCCGGTGAAGCCGATGATATCCGCCATCCGGCGGTTCTCACCATTTCAAGTCATGTCGTTCGCGGCTCTGTGGGCAACCGCGGCCTGGTCTTCGCGCTTGAAACCCTCGGTTTTCCGGTTTGGTCCCTGCCTACTGTCATACTGCCCTGGCATCCGGGTCATTCGGTTGCGACCCGAATTGTTCCGGATGCGGAACAATTCGCCGGTATGGCCAACGATCTCGCCAGTGCGCCGTGGATCGGTGAAGTGGGCGCAATCCTGACCGGCTATATCGGTGATGTCAGCCAGATTGAGCCGATCGCTCGACTGATCGAGGCCATCAAGGAGAAAAACCCCGATACGCTCTATCTCTGCGATCCCGTCATGGGCGACGGTGAACGCCTCTATGTGCCCGGGCCGGTAGCCGAGGGCATTCGCGATCGGCTGATCCCGCTCGCCGATATTACCACGCCCAACATCTTCGAACTGGGCTGGTTGAGCGGCGCGACGATCACTGACACCAAGGCACTCATCGAAGCCGCACAGACACTCGGCCCCGCCCGCGTTCTCGTGACCTCCGCTTTCGCGATGATGAAGGGCAATACAGGCACCATGCTGGTCGAGGGCGATCAGGTGCTCATGGCCGAGCACCGGGTGATCGCAAACCCGCCGAATGGTCTCGGCGATCTCCTGTCCGCAACGTTCCTCGCGCGGCTGATCGACGGCAATTCCAGCGAAAAAGCCTTGCGGCTCGCAACCGGCGCGGTTTTCGAGATCCTCGCCCGCACCTCGAAGCGCGGGGCCGACGAACTGACGCTGGAGACCGACGCGCAGAGCCTGAAAACACCGATGGCGATGATCCATATGCGCCGCATCGTCACCGGGCCGAAATCACCTGCCTGAGATATCATGAGCCGGCTAATTAATTTTTCGCCCAGCTCACCAATCTGTGGCGTCGACGGCTGCCGCGCCGGCTGGGTCGCCGTCCATGGTACAATTTTTGACCCGCAGATCTCTGTCTTCAGCGATTTCGCCTCGCTGAAAAATCATTTCGGAGGCGATACAATTATCGCGGTGGATATGCCGGTCGGACTTCCCGACTTCGTTTCAGGCGGGGGACGCGGGCCGGAGCAGGCGATCCGTCCGTTCCTCGGCGCGCGTCAGTCGAGCGTCTTCTCCATTCCCGCGCGGCGTGCCGTTGAGGCGCCGGATTACCGGGCGGCTTGTGAACTATCGCTCCAAACCTCCGACCCGCCGCGCAAGGTGTCCAAACAGGCCTTCCATCTGTTTCCGAAAATCCTCGAGATCGATACCTGCCTGCGCAGTGACGCGGCACTTCGGGAACGGGTGATCGAATGTCACCCTGAATTTTCCTTTTGCGTACTCAACGGCATGATGGCCATGGGAACGCCCAAGAAGATCAAGGGTCGGGTCAATCCGGCCGGTATCGCCGAGCGCGTCGCGCTTTTGACGAAACTCGGTCTGCCGGAGACATTCTTCGCCGCGCCGCCGCCGCGCGGTGTTTCCCTCGACGACCGGGTGGACGCAGCGGTAAACCTTTTGATCGCCGCGCGTCATCGGGACGGAAACACTCGAACGTGGCCCGAAAATCCGGGTCGCGACAGCTACGGCATCCCGATCACCATTCACGGCTGAGCAAATGCTGAATCGCGAAATATTGATATCCCTGCAAAACCCGGCTAATTGGCTGGTATGAGCAAATTCCCGGAACGTCTTCTCGCCGGTTATCAAACCTTCATGACCGGCCGTTACACCGCCGAGCGCGCCCGCTACAGGCAGCTTGCTGAGACCGGCCAGGAGCCGCATACGCTGGTGATCGCCTGCTGCGATTCGCGCGCGGCCCCCGAAACCATCTTCGATTGCGGTCCCGGCGAACTCTTTGTCGTTCGCAACGTGGCCAATCTGGTGCCACCCTACGAGCCGGACGGCAACTATCACTCGACGTCCGCGGCTCTCGAATTCGCGGTGCAGGCGCTGAAAATCCGCAACATCCTGGTGATGGGCCATGGCCGTTGCGGTGGTATTGCCGCAAGCCTCGATCCCGCCGCCAAGCCGCTCTCACCCGGGGATTTCATTGGCCAGTGGATCAGCCTCTTGAAGCCGGCGGCAGAAAAGATCCAGGAATCGAGCCTGATGACCGGCTCCGAGCGCCAGACCGCGATGGAACGCATCTCGATCCGCAACTCGATCTCGAACCTCCGGACCTTCCCCTGCGTGAAGATCCTTGAGGACAAGGGAAGTTTGCAGGTCCACGGCGCCTGGTTCGACATTTCGTCGGGCGAATTGTGGGTGATGGACAAGGACAGTGGCGATTTTGTCCGCCCCGAGGTGGAAGTCGCCTGATGGGACCGGCATTGGTCCCGCCGCATGATGGAGGAATCCTTGCCGAAACTCTTTGCCTTGCTGCTAAGCGCGATGGTTGTTTCGACCGCGCCTTGTCGTGCCGAGACGAAAACCCCCGTCCTCGACAAGTGGTATCCGGCACTTTTTTCCGCAGACGCGCCCGCACTCGCCTCACTTCTGACCGAGGACGCTGAAATCCGTCTCGAGGATATCGGCATCACCCAGACGAAATCGGAATTTCTGGATTCACTCGGTGAGTGGAAGGACAGTATCGAGGGCGCAAGCTTCGACTGGAAACTCGATTCCGCTGCCCCGGCAACCGATACCGAAGCCACGGCGCTCGTCTGCTACCGTTTCCCTTCCAATGAACTCTACACCCGCGAGGTTTTCACTTTCGCGGAAAACAAGATCGTGAAAAGCGTGCAGACGACGGAAGGCGAGAGTTGCGAAGGGTTCTGATCCCGCCGGCTCCCGCCTTCGTCTCGAATCCTAGCTTCCGTCGATCTGGGCGCCCATGATCGCAATGGCTTTCTGGTAGACGCCAGCGGCGTTCCAGCCCTGGATTGCGCGGAAATTGGTCTGGCCGGGCTGATAGCCGCCACCACGCTGCCATCCATGAGCCCGCAGGAAGTTGGCGGTCGAAGCCAGCGCATCCGCCTTGGAGCGCAGATCGACGGAACGATTGCCATCACCTGAGGCGCCGTAATTGATCACATTGCGCGGCAGGAACTGCGTCTGACCGATTTCGCCGTGGGCGGCGCCCTTGAAGTCCGGGCTGATCCAGCCGCGCTGGATCAGATCGAGCAGCGCGTAAAGCTGATCGGTGAAATAGGCCGAGCGGCGGCAGTCATAGGCGAGCGTCGAGACCGCGGACATGGTGTGCTGATTACCCATGAAGGAACCGAAGCCGCTTTCCATGCCCCAGATTGCGAGCAGCGGACCGGCGGGCACGCCATAGCGCTTCTCGATCGCCTGGAACAGCGCCGCATTGGATTTCTTCAGGCTTTTGCCGCGCGAGACGATGGCGTTGGCGCCGCGCTTGGCCATGAACTGTTCGAGCGACAGTTTGAAGCTGTGCTGGTTGCGGTCGAGGCTGATCGTCTTGGTGGCGTAACGCACGTTTCGGAATGCCTTGTCGAGCGTCCGCTGCGACACGCCGCGCTGGGCCGCTTCCGACTTGAACTGGCCGATCCAGTTGTTGAACCCGCCTGCGTTGTTGCCGCATTGCGCCGCGAATGCGGGAGTGGATATGCCTGCGGCAAGTAGCGCAGCTGCGAGAATACCGAAACGACGCCGTCCGTGTCTGACCATGTTTTAGAAACCTCTATTTAGAAGAATTCTGCCCCGCGCGGACTTTGCCAGCAATGCGCGAAAAAGTCACGGGAGCCTCTGAAAAATGAAAAGGACCCGCGCCTAAACGCGAGCCCTCTGCAAACTGTTCCGATGTCGCCTTATCAGGCGGCGGCCTGGCTCTTCAGCAGGCCGCGATTGACGAGCAGTTCGGCGATCTGGATCGTGTTGAGCGCCGCGCCCTTGCGCAGGTTGTCGGAGACGACCCAGATGTTCAAACCGTTTTCGACCGTTGCATCCTCACGGATACGCGAAATGTAGGTGGCGTCGTCGCCCGCACTTTCATACGGCGTCACATAACCGCCCGGCTCGTGCTTGTCGACCACCAGACAGCCCGGTGCATCGCGCAGGATGTCGCGGGCTTCGTCTGCGGTTATCTCGTTTTCGAATTCGATATTGACCGATTCCGAATGGCCGATGAAGACAGGCACGCGCACGGCGGTGCAGGTGACCTTGATCTTCGGATCAAGCATCTTCTTGGTTTCGGCCAGAACCTTCCACTCTTCCTTCGTGTAGCCGTCTTCCATGAACTCATCGATATGGGGAATGACGTTGAAGGCGATGCGCTTCGGGAACTTCTTCGATTCGATCGGGTCGGCGACGAAGACCGCACGGGTCTGGTTGAACAGCTCGTCCATGGCATCCTTGCCGGCGCCGGAAACGGACTGGTAGGTCGAAACCACCACGCGCTTGATCTTCGCCTTGTCGTGGAGCGGCTTGAGCGCGACGACGAGCTGCGCGGTCGAGCAGTTCGGGTTGGCGATGATGTTCTTCTTGCGGAAGCCCTCGATCGCGTCCGGGTTCACTTCCGGGACGATCAGCGGCACTTCGGAATCGTAGCGCCAGGCCGACGAGTTATCGATGACGACACAGCCGGCAGCGGCGATCTTCGGCGAGAACTTCTTGGAGACGGAACCACCAGCCGACATCAGGCAGATATCGGTGTTGGAGAAATCATGGGTTTCGAGATTTTTGACGGTCAGCGTCTTGTCGCCGAACGACACCTCGGTGCCGACCGAACGGCTGGAGGCCAGCGCAAAGACCTCGTCGACAGGAAAGTTGCGTTCGGCGAGGATGTTGAGCATCTCCCGGCCGACATTGCCGGTGGCGCCGGCGATTGCGATTTTGAAACCCATGTTACCTTGCTCCGTTCTCCCCCTTGCTTTTGGTCAAGCACCACTCATCCCGCCCCCGGGAGAGTGTGGGGCGGATGCGGTCAGATCGTGGTTTTGGTCTTGATCGTTGTCATGGCGGGAGCCTTCATGATCCAGAAGCCGCCAAAAGTCAATCAAAACGACGTCGCGCGCCGCAGGCCCACGCCCGCGACGCGCGATTGAAACAAGGGCCCTGAGCCCGGCTCAGCCAGCGTAGGCCTTGACCACGGCATCGCCCATTTCGCTGGTCGAGACCTTGGTGCAGCCGTCCGACATGATGTCGCCGGTGCGCAGACCGGAATCGAGAACGCTCGAGATCGCGGCTTCAAGGCGGTCAGCTTCAGCGACCATGTTGAACGAGTAGCGCAGGCACATGGCGAACGACGCGATCATGGCGATCGGGTTGGCAATGCCCTGGCCGGCAATGTCCGGCGCCGAGCCGTGCACCGGCTCGTAGAGCGCCTTGCGGCTGCCGGTCTTCGGATCGGGGGCGCCGAGCGAGGCGGACGGCAGCATGCCGAGCGAACCGGTCAGCATGGCGGCCACGTCCGACAACATGTCGCCGAACAGGTTGTCGGTGACGATGACGTCGAACTGCTTGGGCCAGCGCACGAGCTGCATGCCGCCGGCATCGGCCAGCATGTGCGAAAGCTTGACGTCGGAATATTTCGCCTTGTGCGTGGCGGTGACCACCTCGTTCCACAACACGCCCGACTTCATGACGTTGCGCTTTTCCATCGAGCAGACTTCGTTGCGGCGGGTACGCGCCAGTTCGAAGGCCACGCCGGAAATGCGCTCGATCTCGTAGGTGTCGTAGACCTGGGTGTCGATGCCGCGCTTCTGGCCGTTGCCGAGATCGAGGATCTCCTTCGGCTCGCCGAAATAGACGCCGCCCGTGAGTTCGCGCACGATGAGAATGTCGAGGCCTTCCACCACTTCCGGCTTCAGCGACGAGGAGGCTGCCAGTGCCGGGTAGCAGATCGCCGGGCGCAGGTTGGCGAAAAGCTCCATATCCTTGCGAAGACGCAGGAGACCGGCTTCCGGACGGACCTCATAGGGCACGCCATCCCACTTCGGACCACCGACCGCGCCGAAGAGAACCGCGTCGGCCGCCATCGCCTTTTCCATGTCGGCATCGGAAATCGCAGCACCGTGCGCGTCGTAGGCCGAACCGCCGACCAGTCCCTCATCGGTCTCGAACCCTGCGGATTCTTCCGCGTTCATGAATGCGATGAGCTTGCGGACTTCACTCATGGCCTCGGGGCCGATGCCGTCGCCGGGAAGCAGGAAGAGTTTGCGGTTAGCCATGGAAAATTGCCTCGAAATGAATTTGTCTTTCGGCGCTGTTCTTAGAGCCTTCCTCGGCCGGATGGAAGACGCTTTGGCCGGGCGAATTGCCCCAATTGCGCCTTACAGCTTGAGCGGCGCGCCTCTGACAGGTTGCAAAAGCGTTCCGGCCACAAGCTTCGAAAGAACTCCGGGCATGGGTGGCACGAGGCTGAGGGGAAAAAGCACCTGATCACGGATGACGGGCAGGACGCGGCTGTTGCTCTGATAGGCCGGCGTCAGCATCGCGCTGGCGAGTTGATAGAGACCGACATGCATGCGCCGGCTTTTCGCGTAGGATTTGAGTGCGGTCTCCGGCTCTTCCCGTTCGAGCCAGTAGGCGAGTGCAAAAGCATCGAGCAGCGCCATGTTCGCGCCCTGCCCGAGCTGCGGGCTGGCGCGGTGCGCGGCATCGCCGATGAAGACGAGACCCGATTGATGGGGCTTGCGGAGCGTTCCGTGGCTGTAGCGCGCCATCGTCATCTGCTCCGGATGCTCGATCTGGGAGATGAACGGTTCGAGACCGGGCCAGAGCGCCACGGCCTCGTCTTTCCAGGCCTGCAATCCCGCGGAACGCCACTCAGCGTGACCATCGCTCGGCAGCGACCAGAACAGGGCCGCCTTCATTTTGTCGTCACCCGGGACCCGGCCCACCGGAAGGATGCCGATCATCCTGTCAGCGCGCCGGTAGCGTTGCGTCAATTCGTCCGCCGGCAGGGCACCTTCGACGAAATCGACAGTCCCCCAGATCGCTCCGAACGAAAGCTGCCGTGCCTTGATCGGGGAAAGGAGCGACGACGCACCCGAGGCATCGATCATCAGCTCATAAGGTCCGGCTTTCGTGCCGTCGGGGAGCGAAACGCTGCCATTCGAGAAGTCCGTGACGCGTCCGCCGGTCCTGAGCTCTGCACCCGAAGCCAAGGCAGACTGAAAGAGGAGATCGAATAACGTCGCACGGTGAATGCCGAGCCCGGGGATATGGCCGTAGGCCACGTCGAGCACCCGCCGCCCCGTTTCAGCCGAGCGCCCCATCAGGCGTTTGATCGGTGCGCCGAGCGAGCGCGCCTGATCGCCTACCTCCAGTTCATCGAGAACAGCCAGGCCAACGGGTTGGATCACGAGACCGGAACCCACCGGAGCCGGTTTCTCGAACTGCTCGAAAATCGTGACACAATGCCCTTGCCGCCTCAGCAGGATAGCGGCAGCAAGTCCGGCAACACCCGCGCCGGCAATTGCGATGTTGAGACCTGTCATGCCAGCTTTTGTCCTTCAGCCTGCGCCGAAACGCTGATGGAGGTCGCTCGTCTCAGACCTTGCCGAAGGCCAGCACTGCATTTGTGCCGCCAAAGGCGAACGCGTTGGAGATCGCCACGCGGACTTCGCGCTCCCGCGCGTCATTCGGCGTCACGTCCAGATCGCAATCGGGATCATCTTCCTCGAAGTTGATCGTCGGCGGCACGATTCCCTCGCGCAGCGCGCCGATGCAGGCAATCATCTCGATTGCGCTTGATCCGCCCAGGCAATGACCATGCATCGACTTGGTCGAGGAGACTGAAACGGCATCCGCAGCGGCTCCGAGCGCCATGCGAATGGCCTTTGTCTCGGTCTTGTCATTGGCCTGCGTGCCGGTGCCGTGCGCATTCACATAATCGATCGCATCGCCCGACAGCCCTGCATCGGCAAGACAATTGCGGATGGCCTGCGCCGGACCTTCAACGGTCGGGGTCACGATGTCCGACGCGTCGCCCGACAGCCCGCTGCCGAGGATTTCGGCGAGGATGGTCGCGCCGCGGGCCTTGGCATGCTCATAGCTTTCGATGACTGCGACGGCAGCCCCGTCGCCGAGCAACAGACCGTCGCGATTGCCCGAGAAGGGGCGGCATTTCGATCGGGCCAGCACGCGGAGGGCTTCCCACGCCTTCAGGATTCCGTAGGTGATGGGCGTATCCGTGCCGCCGGCGAGCATGACGTCGGCGCGGCCCAGACGAATCTGGTCGGCGGCCGAGATAATTGCGTGATTGCCCGACGTGCATGCGGAGGTGACGCCAAACACCGGGCCGCGCAAGCCCAGGTCTATCGAGACCTGCCCCGCCGGAGCACCGGGCATGGCGCGGGGTACGGTGAGAATATGCGCGCGCTTCTTGCCGCGCTCGAGAATATCCCGATAGCTCTCGTCGACGGCGTCGGCGCCATAGATGCCGGTTCCGATGATCGCGCCCGCGCGCAAGTCGTCATAATCGCCCGCCGACAACCCCGCCTGCGCCATCGCCTGACGTGCCGCAATCACCGAAAGGCGGCTGAATTCGCCCATCGCCACCTTGCGGCGCGGATCGATGCCGTCATCGTCCATCCGGTCGATGAGCGGGTAGACCATATTGACCTTGAGATCGCGACGCTCGATCGGCAGATCTGCGCTACCGTCGTAACCCGCCTTCATGTTGGCCCAGATCTCGTCGGCGGTGCGGCCGATCGAACAGATCCCGCCCAGGCCGGTGATGACCACGCGGCTACGCGTCATGAGTTGGCCGATTTTTCGGCAAGCAGTTCCTTGATGAGAGCAACCACATCGCCCACAGTCTTCAGTGATGACCACGCCTCGGCCGTATTGAGATCGACGTGAACATCGTACTCGTCTTCGAGATCCATCACCACTTCGGTGAGTTCGAGCGAGTTGATTTCGAGTTCATCGAGTTCGGAAGCGGAAGTGATCTCGCTTTCCTCACGCGGACTGACGTCGGCGATGATCGAAATCACCTTCTTTTCGATATCTTCGCTCATGCCTGAACTCCCCTTCCAATACACTTACGCACTGACCGGGGAGTAACCGGCGCATCAAGGCACCGTTCCATCTCCGGTCAGTATGGTTTAGGCCCAGCTGCGCTCTTCGGCCAGCTTGGTCTCATAGGCCGCGATTGCGGGAGCCTTGTTGAGGGTAAGTCCGATATCGTCGAGACCGTTGAGCAGGCAGTGTTTCTTGAACTCGTCGATCTCGAAAGTGATCGTGCCGCCATCGGGGCCGTGAATTTCCTGCGCCTCGAGATCAACCGAGAGCGTGGCGTTGGAGCCGCGCTCGGCATCGTCCATCAGCTTGTCGAGTTCGTCCTGCGAAACCACGATCGGCAAAATGCCGTTCTTGAAGCAGTTATTGTAGAAAATGTCGGCGAAGCTGGTGGAGATCACGCAGCGGATGCCGAAATCGAGAAGCGCCCAGGGCGCATGTTCGCGCGAGGAGCCGCAGCCGAAATTGTCGCCCGCCACCAGGATCTGGGCGTTGCGATAGGCCGGCTTGTTGAGCACGAAATCCGGATTTTCCGAACCATCTTCATTGTAGCGCGCTTCGGCGAAAAGGCCCTTGCCCAGGCCGGTGCGCTTGATGGTCTTCAGGTAATCCTTCGGGATGATCATGTCCGTGTCGATGTTGACGACGGGATAGGGCGCGGCAACGCCTGTCAGACGGGTGAATTTTTCCATGGCATTGGTCCTGTCATTAGCTCGGACCGCTTTAGCAAATGCGTTCAGGAAAAAGAAGGGGGCGCGTGAATCACGGAATCAGGCACCTCGCGCAAGGAATGGCGGGGTGCCTGCTGATTTGGCGCAAAGCGAAGGAAGTTCCTTCGCGGGCTGCCTACATGTCTATGATCGTACCCCGACCGTCGTTCCAGACGCGGGTGATGCGCTCATCATGCGGGTTGCGGTTCCCGGTCCGCACATAGGCGGGTTGCGGCGCGGAGCGCTGCAGCATCGTCTTGGCGGACGCCCAGAGCGTCAGCGATGCGATTGCCGCGAATGCGATCACGCTGACGGCAGCAAAGCTTGCAAGCGCGAAACCGGCCAGTGCGATGGATAAGACTGCGAAAAGAATGCGTTTCATGTCTCTCGTCCCGTTGTTCCTCTCCAATGTGGGGATTTTTGCCCGCCTGTTCAACAGGTTGGTTTTGACAGGCAAGCACCTGCGGCATTGGACCGCGCCCCGGCGTTCCGCGCAGACACTCCGGCCCTTGAAAGATGTCCCCCAGGCGGGCATGACTTGCGGTCATGAGTTCGACATCCTCCCCTTCCCGCCCCTCGCGGCCGCGCCGTTCCGTCCTTTACGTGCCGGGGGGCAACGAACGTGCGATTGCCAAGGCCCGGACACTCGCGTGCGACGCGGTGATCTTCGATCTCGAGGATTCCGTTGCCCCCGACGCCAAGGTCGAGGCGCGTGAAAACCTGCGGAAACTTCTCGGGGAACCTCTGGGCGGTGGCCGCGAGACCATCATCCGCATCAATGCATTGTCGACGCCCTGGGGCGCCGAAGATTTGCGCGCCGCCCAAGATCTTGCGCCAGATGCGATCCTGATCCCAAAGGTCGAGGATCCCGAGGATATCGCGCAGATCGACGAGGCACTCGACCAGACCGATGCGCCCGAGACACTGAGATTATGGGCGATGATCGAAACCCCGAAGGGCATCATGAATGCCGGCCAGATCGCCCGCGCCTCGCGCACACCCGGTGGCCGACTCGACTGCTTCGTCACCGGAACCAATGACATCGTCAAGGAAACCGGGGTCGCGCCGCTTCCCGGACGGCCATATCTGTCGACCTGGCTGATGGAGATCGTGCTCGCTGCCCGCGCCTACGGGATCGACGTATTGGACGGTGTCTATAATGATTTCCGCGATTCCGAGGGTTTTGCCATCGAATGCGCACAGGGCCGTGCCATGGGCTTTGACGGCAAGACGCTGATCCATCCCGGCCAGATCGAAGCCGCCAACCGGGCCTTCGGTATCGATCCGGATAAACTCGAAGAGGCCCGCCATATCGTCGAAGCCTTCGCCCGGCCGGAAAATGCCCGCGCCGGCGTCATCAGTCTCGATGGCCGCATGGTGGAACGGCTGCATGCCGACATGGCGGAAAAACTGATTGCCAAGGCCGACGCACTGGCCGCCCGCGCATCTATCTGAGGAGATTGTGATGAAACTCTACCGCTTCCTGACAGGCCCCGACGATTCGAGCTTCTGTCACAAGGTGACGCTGGCCCTGAACAAGGGCTGGTTCCTGCACGGCTCTCCCACTTATGCCTTTAATGCGGAAACCGGCGCCATGCAGTGCGGTCAGGCGGTCTACAAGGAAGTCGACGGCAAGGACTACACGCCCGACATGAAACTCGGCGAGCAGTAGGATGAGCGATTATCTCGCAGCACCTCCGGAAGAGCTCGTCACGCTGCGGCGCGAACTTCATCGCAAGCCCGAGCTTTCCGGCGAGGAGGCACATACCGCCACCCGTATCGTCGCCGAACTCGAACGCCACGAGCCGGACGAGATTCTCACGGGCCTGGGCGGCCATGGCGTTGCCGCCGTCTACGACAGCGGTGCCGATGGCCCGACCATCCTCTTCCGGTGCGAACTCGACGGATTGCCGATCACCGAGATCTCCACTTTCGGCTGGCGCTCGGAGATCGATGGCAAGGGCCATCTCTGCGGCCATGACGGCCACATGACGATCCTTTGCGGTCTTGCCGCTGAGCTCTCGGCCCAACGCCCGGCCAAAGGCCGCGTCGTGCTTCTCTTCCAGCCCGCCGAGGAAACCGGCGCGGGAGCAGCCGGCGTGATCGCCGATGAACAATTTGCCCGCATCCGGCCGGATTACGCCTTTGCGCTTCACAATCTTCCCGGCCTGCCGCTCGGCGCTGTGGGCGTGCGTCCCGGCCCATTCACCTTTGCCTCTGAAGGTCTCGCGATCCGGTTGTCGGGCCGGACCTCGCACGCCGCCCAGCCGGAAGCAGGCGTCAGTCCCGCCGCCGTCATGGGCCGGCTGATGGAGGCGCTGCCTCAACTGCCCGAGACGATCGGTCACACGCATGGCCATTCGCTGGTCACCCTGTCCCATGCGCGTCTCGGCGAAGCCGCCTTCGGCATTTCCCCGGGCGAGGCTGATATCTGGGTGACGATCCGCGCAATCGACGACGATCTCCAGGCCGAACTGATGGGTGAGGCCGAAACGCTGGCCCGCAATCTGGCGGAAGCCGGAGGCCTGGGGATACGGTTCGAGAAATTCGAGAATTTCGCCGCCGGCCACAATGACGCGGAAGCTGTTGCCTTCATCGAGGACGCAGCCAGCGCGCTCGGCGCACCGCGTGTGGAGATCGAGGACCCCTTCCGCTGGTCGGAAGATTTCGGCCGCTTCGGCGGAGTCGGCAAGACCGCCCTTTTCGTGCTCGGCTCCGGCGAGGACCATCCGCGCCTGCACAATCCCGATTTCGACTTTCCGGACGAGCTGATTGCGCCCGGCATGGCACTCTTCGGCCATATCGCGCGCAAGCTCTGCGGCTAAAAGGGATCGCAGCAGAGGCCGCTATTCGGCGGCGGCCTCGATACGCTCCATGTCGGCGTCCGACAGGCCGAAATGGTGGCCGATCTCGTGGATGAGCACATGGGTGATGATGTCACCCAGCGTCTCCTCGTTTTCGGCCCAGTAATCGAGGATCGGTCGGCGATAGAGCCGGATCCGGTTCGGCATCTCGCCGGTCTCGATGGTGAAGCGCTCCGACAGCCCCCGCCCCTCGAACAGGCCGAGCAGGTCGAAGGGCGTTTCCAGCCCCATATCCTCGAAGATATCGTCGCTCGGAAAATCCTCGACCTCGATGATGAGGTCGGACACCGTGAGCGTGCGGAAGTTTTCGGGCAGGCGCGCATAGGCTGAAAGGGCGAGCGATTCGAATTCGCTCAGCCCGGGCGCATAGCGGCTTTCCCAATCCCCTGTCTGGTCGACGCGCGCCATCAGCGTGCGGTCCTGTGATCTCGTCTCATGGGGCGCATATAGGACAATCTTTCCGCCGTTGCGAGTGCCCGGGCGAATCGTGGTTATCGCCGCGAGGTTGCAGACAAGCCCGAGAAAAGAATCCGGAAGCGAATCCAGACACTTGAATAAATTCCTATCCGGCCCGCTTGACTCTTCATCCACGCTCTGGAATCGATAAGAACATAACAGGAACATTCATGGAGTTCGACGTGGCGACCCCCGAGCGGGCGCAAGGGAAAATTCATGCCTTGCGTCAGGTCATAGCCCGCATGGAGGGCAAGGAACACCGGCTTTCCGAAGCGATTGCGGAACAGGCGACCGTGTCTGAAGGCAAGGCGAGTTCCGCGCACGGGAAACGGCGCCGCAGCCGCTGTCCGTTGGGTTTGCCAATGTTCGACGAAGCACTCGGCGGCGGGCTGGCATGTTCGGGCCTTACCGAGATCCGATCCTCGGAAACCCGTGACTGGGGCGGAACAACCGGCTTCGTTGCCATGTTGATCGCCCGCCTCCGGTGGGGCGGGGCCGCGGATCAAACCAGAGACCCCGGCCCCCTCATCTGGATCGCCGATCCCGCCGCCCGCCGCGA
>CEQK01077304.1_pt1 | contig 16147 bp, 16 predicted proteins | sample 531051 | NCBI WGS metagenome assembly CEQK01 (sample SAMEA2621229, study PRJEB7988) | marine metagenome | biome: marine biome (ENVO:00000447); feature: deep chlorophyll maximum layer (ENVO:xxxxxxxx); material: "saline water (ENVO:00002010), including plankton (ENVO:xxxxxxxx)" | depth 150 m
AATCGCTGACGATCCAGACCTTCTGGTATGGGGCATCCCCTCCGAAGAGGTCGACATTGACCGGCCGCGGTCGCCCCCAGAGTTCCTTTAAAATGCCGTTCACGATCAAGCCCGGACCGAGCGCCAGCCCAGCAAGTAGCCAGACCGGATTTCGCACTTGCGGCCACGTCAAGGTCGATTGGACAGCGGACCAGAGGATGCGTGCGGCCAGAACGAAGACAATCCCGCCGAGCACCCAATCGGAACTGCTGCGAAGCCACAACAAGACCGGATTAGCCGACAAGGCAAAGCCCTCGCCGGGACTGAAGAACCATTGGCTGACGATGAAGTCCAGCTCCGGAAAGAACCAGAAGACCATGCTGGTTGCAAAAATGCCAAACAGGAAAGCGAGAGCCAGACGATCGGATTTCGCGGTCGATGAAGAAGAGGGCGTGTAGTGTGTTGTGCTCATAAGCCCAGCGGATGCGCGGGCTAACTTGCAGAAGACTTGCAGTCGGGGACCTGCGACGCATTCCACGCAGCAACTGCGGCTGGCGGACAGGATGGCGGGCATACCGGCTTGCGCGCAGCAACCACTCGTCGCTATCACTTCGGGATATGCACACCCCGTCGGCCGCCCGGCAGTCCCACCTTGACCGGCCGACGTTTGGGTTATGGAGAGCCGTAATGCGAATTTTGCTCGTCGAAAACGATCGCCTTCTGTCCGAGGCCTTGGGGCGACGGCTCACCGAATCCGGTCACGCGGTCGATATATTCGCGACCGTCGCGGATGCGGAAGCGGCCTGGAAGATGATGGCGTACGACCTGTGCATTGTCGACATCATGCTCGATGACGGTGATGGCCGGGCGCTGGTCAGATCCGTTCGCGCTGCCGGTTTGCGGACACCCACCCTGATGCTGACGGCGCGGGACGAGATCGGGGACCGGGTGACAGGGCTCGACGCAGGGGCCGACGATTATCTCGTCAAGCCGTTTGCAACCGAAGAGCTCTTGGCACGCATGAGGGCGCTGCGCAGACGCTCGCCGGAAATAACAGCGGACGAGTTGCGTCTGGGAAATCTTCTCTATGATCCGCAAAAAACAAGTCTGACAGTGGCCGATCGCGACATAAGACTGACCGCTCAGGAATATGCAGCTCTCGACAAGCTCATCCGCGCCGGGGATCGCGTCACCCCGAAGCGGTTGTTGGGCGAACATATCTATGCGCTGCACCAGGAGTGGTCCGACAACGCTGTCGAGACGCTGGTTCACCGCCTTCGCAGGAAGCTTTCGGACGCAGGAGCAACCGTGGAGCTCAAGGCGTTACGCGGCCTGGGCTATATTCTGTGCGAGACGCCCTCATGAGGCGGTTCCATCGCCTCGATGTCAGGCTCGCGGTCGTCGTGACCGTCATGTCCGCGCTGACCTTGGTGGGTGCCGGCACCATCCTGTCCATGGAGTTCACACGCGGCCAGTTCGCAATCGAGGAACGCGGGCTGACGAGACAGGTCGAGGAATGGGCGGAATTGCTTCGAAAAACGCCCGACGGCCAAATCGTTTTCGATCGCCCGGCGGAGGCATCGCTTGAGATTGATCCGCCTTATACCGGGCTGCTGTCAGGCACACGGCCCATTTACGGTTACACCGTCACCGATGCGGCGGGACAGGTGCTTGATCGCTCCGACGCAAATGCTCCGGCCGGACGCCCCGGGCCCGCAGAACCGGAACCCGTCCTCATCACCGGCCCGACACTCGACGGTACGGATCAAGTCCTGATTGCCGAACTCTTCGTGCCGGAGTTGGACGTATGGCTCCGGCTGGCGCGATCGCGTTCCGATGTGGCGGCCTTGACCAACACTTTCTTTGCCCAGTCTCTCGAAGAACTGGGATGGGCGGCGCTGGTCATGCTTATCGTCGTCGTAATCACCGGCGTCGGGATCGTTCGCATCAGTCTCCTGGGTCTTCGGCGCGTGGCCGAGCAGGCCGAACGGATCACCTTCGACAATCTGGGTCATCAGCGGCTTGCCGGCTCATCCGCGCCGGCGGAAATTCAGCCGCTCATCGCCGCCGTCAACCAGTCCCTGGACAGTATTGAGGCCGGCGCGGCAGCTCAACGGGATTTTTCCATTCATGCCGCCCACGAGCTCAGGACGCCACTTGCGGACCTCAAGCTGCGGCTTGAGAACATCAGCTCCGTTCCGGACCGGGATGCGGCCATGCGGGATATCGATGCAATGGCCCGCCTCGTCGAACAACTGCTGCAAATTGCCCGCCTGGATGGCGGCAACACCTTCTCCCTGCAATCGCTTCATCTGGGCGGTACGGTCGCGCAGGTTCTTCAAGAGGCGGCGCCGCCGCTCATGGCGGCCGGATGGACCATTGAGGCCGAAGGCCTGGACCTGCCGGTGCAGATAATCGGCGATCCGACTTTGATTACGCTCATCATCCGAAATCTCCTGGACAATGTCCGCAAACACACGCCCCACGGCAGCACTGTCACGATTTCCATTTCCGCCGACGGAACGCTTCTCTTTGCCGATACGGGACCCGGTTTGCCAAAGTGGTTTCCAGCTTCGAACTTTTCCCGGTTCGTCCGCGGCAACGAGGATACGCGTTCGGGAAGCGGACTGGGTCTATCCATATGTGAAGCGGCCATGCGGCGCATGAAGGGAAGCTTCAGCCGGGCCCCAACGTTCAGCGGCTCGGCTTTTCGCCTAACGTTCAGTTTGGACCCGACGGATTCAGTGCCGAAAGGGAACCGGCAAACCTCGGGTCAAACGTCAGCCGTCATTTAGCCTTTTCCCCTCACAGGACCTGTTCGTCATGCTGGTGGTGCTTCTCTCTATGAGACGAGCGGGTTTTTGCATCTCCAAATCCCTCGTCGCGACGATCAAAATCAAGGAATCGCTGCTGGCGATGAAAGTCGGCCTCGTCCGGAGCACCGACGGCGAGTTTAGGGCAGCAATGCCGCCCCGCGCAGCTATTTCCACAAGGCGTTCGGGTTGCCGCAGAGGTAAAATGCGGGAGGCTCGGAATCTTCGCGCGATTCCACTTTTGTGATATCTTCCCATATATACTTCGCATCGAGCTAAAACATGAATGGGCTATGCATCTGCATGAAACAAAGCACCCGCATCTCGTTAATAGAACGGTCAGCAATGACGTTCGAATCCTTTTTAAGTCGCGAGTTCGCAAGTCGCTTTTATACCGAAGAATTTTTGAATGGAATCGCCGCTCGAAGAATTGAACTTCACATGCGCATTGGAAAATCGGCAAGCTTAGCATTTATATTCGCCACAACTATAGCGTTTTTTGATTTAATAGCTGGGAGTGCTGTTTCATACAGCGGGTTCACACTGCAAATAACGAAAGACCTTACGCCAATTATCGCGCTCCTTGCTGCTGGCGCTTTGCTTCAAACGACTTTCGCATTTATCGATGAACAAATCCTATTTCGAGTTCTTATAAAACTCGGCGTGAATATAAATATCCATAGTTTTCCGCTGATGCTTATCGACAAGATGGCTATTAATTTATGGGGAGACGCACTAACACCGCGATATTTCGGCCCCAAATCTGGTTTTGGACACAAGGCTGCATTTATCTCATTGTCTCTGATTGCATTAATCGCATTTCTTGGCATTGTATTATATGCACCAGCGATGATTAGCGTAGTTACCTACCAAACATTCACGGATCCAGAATCGCGCCTTGTTGCTAAAGGTATTTCGGCATTGGCCTGCCTAATAACCTTATGGGCCTTGCTCTTATCATCTTTTTCGGCTTGAAAGTTTAAATTCCATCCCGCTGATTGGATCGAATCTACCAACCAACCGACACATGAATTTGCGGCGCGTATGCGGTCAGAATTGGCCGCGGAATACAATCAACCCGGCAAGAGGCCGGAAAAATAATCTCTCCCGACTTAGGATCTGGAGATGAAGACCGCTCTTACGCCAGCCAATCATCCAGATCCGCCCGACGCAGTTCCTTGGCGAGTTCGACAAAGCCCTTTGCCTGATGCTCGGCGGTCGCCCTGCCCTTTTCCGCTGTCGCCTCGGCTGCTTCGCCGACAGTGCCTGACGGATGCAGGTCGTTGGCCATCCAGGCGAAGGCATGGGTTCCGGTGTGTTTCAGGAGATCGAATTCGCCTTCGGCACGCTTGACGGCGGAGACGAAGTTTTCGGCCTTGGACACATCGACCAGTTCTGGCCGGAAATGGCGCATCAGAGAGGTCTCGACGTCGCCACCGTGGATGCCGTAGCGGCGCTCTTCGGCCGAATACATGTCTTCAGGCAGACCGAAGCGCATCCAGCTTGTCTTCACCGACATCATGCGGGCACGTACACGCAGTTCACGCGAGACGATGCCCATGACCTCCTCGTTGCCGCCATGGGAGGTGATGATGATGATCTTGCGGATGCCGGCGCGGGCGACCGAATGGCCGATCTCGACCCAATGGTCGATGAGCGTCGTGGCGGGAATGGTGAGCGTGCCCGGCGCGTAAAGGTGCTCGTTGGATTTGCCGACCTGCTGGACCGGCAGGATGCGCAGATCGAGATCGTCGGGCACCAGCGGAATGACCGTGTCGAGCATGCCTTCCATTATGGACGTATCGGTGGAAACCGGCAGATGCGGGCCATGCTGTTCGATCGCGGCGATCGGCAGGACAGCAATGGTCGCATTGGCATTGATGTCGGCAAATTCGGGCGCGGTGAAATCGCCCCACCAGATCTTTCTCGTCATATGGTCACTTTCCTTCCGGTGCGCCGGTCGCGCGCCTTCACTCCGTTTCGGGTGCTGCGGCCAGCACCTCTATTTCCACCTTGAAGGCCTCGTTTGCAAATCCCGAAACGATCATGAGTGTGGAAGCAGGCGGCGGATCGCCGAACAGCTTGTCTCGCACGGCCATATAGGGTTTGAGCCAGGCACGGTCGGTGACATAGGCGTTGATGCGCACGACGTGGGTGAAATCCATACCCGCCGAAGCGAGAATCTCCTTCACGCCGGCAAAGCACAATTCCGCCTGCGCGCCCGCATCCTCGGGAATGTGATCGTCTTTGGTAAGCCCCAATTGACCGGAGCAGACCATCATCCGATGTCCGGCCGGCACCTCGACGGCATGGCTGTAGCGCGCGAACGGCGGGCGGATGGTGTCCGGCGTGTGATATTTCATCGGGCTACCTTGCTTTCTCGCGATATCCACGGTCAGTCTCTATCGCTCTTGCCCCATCTATTCCAAAGGCTCGGCAAATGGGTCAAGATGGAATGGTCAGAATGGGAGCACTGACCACGAATTAAGCAACAAGCAGCAGAAATCGCCACGAACGGACCAGAAAAGACCTGGATAGACCCGGGCCTTGCGTCTCCCGCTTCTGGCACGAAGATTGCTCCGCAGCGGCATGGAGAAGCGGCACCATGAAGGTCGCCGCGAAAGCCAAGGGTGGTGTCATGACAGCTATTTCTCGCAGCCTTCTTACCGTTCTTCTTCTTTCCGGGACCGCGGGCCAGGCATTGGCTCTCGAAAAGGTCTCCTTCGGCACCAACTGGCTGGCGCAGCCCGAACATGGCGGCTTCTACCAATCGGTCGCGGACGGCACGTATGAGGCCTGCGGCCTCGAAGTCACGATCCTGCCCGGCGGTCCGCAGGTCAACAACCGCGCCCTGCTTCTGGCCGGCAAGATCGATTTCAACATGGGCGGCAACATGCTCGAGGCCTTCTCGGCGGCCGCGGAAGATATTCCGGTCAAGGTCGTCGCGGCCTCGTTCCAGAAGGAGCCGCAGGTTCTGATGACCCATCCGGATCAGGGTTTCGACAGCTGGGAGTCCCTCAAGGACGCCGACACCTACATTCTCGGCGACCAGGGTTTCCAGAGCTACTTTCAGTGGATGATAACCGAGTTCGGCTTCGATGCTTCCAAGCGCGTGCCCTACACGTTCAACCCGGCGCCCTTCATCGCCGACAAGAAGTCCGTGCAGCAGGGTTACATCACCTCCGAACCCTATGCGGTTGAACAGGAAGGCGGTTTTTCGCCGACACTGTTCCTGATCGCCGATTACGGGTTCGACACCTATTCGACGACCATCGAAGCCATGGCCGCGACGATCGAGGAGAAGCCGGAGGTCGTCAAATGCTTCGTCGAAGGCACTATCAAGGGCTGGTACAACTATCTCTATGGTGACAATTCTGCGGCCAATGCACTGATCCAGAAAGACAATCCGGACATGTCAGATGACCAGATCGCCTTCTCCATCGACAAGATGAAGGAGTACGGCATCGTCGATTCCGGCGATACGGAAACCATGGGCATCGGCGCCATGACTGACGAGCGGATGCAGAGCTTTTACGACAAGATGGTGAAAGCCGGTGTCGTCGAGAACGGTCTTGACATCAAATCCACCTACACGCTCGAATTCGTGAACCAGAAGGTGGGTCTGGATCTGAAGAAATAGGGGACGGGAAGACAGCGGGGCCCTGCCTCCGTGCCGGGCCTCCCGCTTACAGGCCGCAATGACATGACAGGATCTCACAAGTCCCAGCTCGCCCTGCGCCATATCGGAAAGACTTTCGCCTCCGGCGTCGTGGCGCTGGACGACGTCAATCTGTCGATCCGTCAGGGCGATTTCCTGAGCCTTCTCGGCCCCTCAGGCTGCGGCAAGTCGACGATCCTCCGGATCATTGCAGGGCTATCTTCGCCCACCTCCGGTCAGCTCGACTGGCAGGGCGGCCAACTCGAACGGGGCGATATCAGTTTCGTCTTCCAGGAGCCGACGCTGCTTCCCTGGGCAAGCGTGTCCGACAATGTCTGGATGCCGCTGAGACTGCGCGGCGTATCTCGCCAGGAGGCGGCAAACGAGATCGCCGAAGCGCTTGAGCGGGTACATCTGACGGGTTTCGAGAAGGCGGTGCCACGCGAACTCTCCGGCGGTATGAAGATGCGTGTCTCGATCGCCCGTGCGCTGGTCACACGGCCCAAAATGCTGCTGATGGACGAGCCTTTCGCCGCGCTCGACGAGATTACCCGCTTCCGCCTCAATGCCGACATGCTCGACCTTTGGCGGGACCGCGGCTTTACCGCGATCTTCGTCACCCATTCGGTCTTCGAGAGCGTGTTCCTGTCCAACCGCATCGCGGTCATGGCCGCGCGGCCGGGGCGGATCTTCCGCGAGATGACGATTGATGCGCCCTACCCGCGCGACGACACGTTCCGCACCTCGCCGCATTATGCCGAAATCTGCCGCGATGTCTCCGCGACGCTGGGCGCGGCCATGGGAGAGGAGATGGCCTTTGGCATCCACTGATCTGGCAGTATCCGGCAAGAATCCGGCAACCGAACAAGGCATCGACATCGAGGAACTGGCGCGGCTGCGCGCCCGGAAACGCGAGAAGATCGGCCGCTGGGTGATGCCGCTCCTGATCATGGGAGCTGCGCTCATCCTGTGGGACCGGATCTGCGTCTGGAACGAGATTCCGCCCTATATCCTGCCGCGCCCATGGCTGGTGATGACCACACTATGGGACGATGCGGCAATCCTGTTGCCCGCGCTTCTCGTGACCCTGAAAATCACTTTCCTCTCGCTTCTTCTGGCAGTGACCGGTGGCGTCGGGCTTGCCGTGCTGTTCGCACAATCGCGGTGGGTGGAAATGTCACTCTTTCCGTTCGCGATCATCCTGCAGGTGACGCCGATCGTGGCGATCTTTCCGCTGATCAACATCTATGTCGACAACCAGACTGCCAAGCTTTTGCTCTGCGCCTGGATCGTCGCGTTCTTCCCGATCCTGTCCAACACCACGCTGGGGCTGAACTCCGTCGACCGGAACCTGCTCGACTACTTCAAGCTCAATGGCGCGAGCCGCTGGCAGACGCTGTGGCATTTGCGGCTTCCCGCTTCCATGCCCTATTTCCTCGGCGGCCTGAAGATTGCCGGCGGGCTGGCGCTGATCGGCGCGGTAGTTGCGGAATTCGTGGCCGGTGCGGCAGGCCAAGAGTCAGGCCTTGCCTCCCGCATCATCGAGGCCGGTTACAGGCTGAAGATTCCGCGGCTCTTTGCGGCGCTCCTGCTCATATCGCTGACGGGCATCCTGATTTTCATCACCCTTTCGGCGATCAGTCATATGATCCTCAGGCGCTGGCACGAAAGCGCCATCGAGCGGGAACGATAAATGCATACGCCTGTCGCACTACCCCATACCGGCCATTTCGTCCTCGACAACATCCGCATCCATGGCAGCGCCACATCCGCACCGGGCCTATCGTTCGACGAGGATGGGTTGGCTCGCGCCCGACTAACGATTGAAGGCGGACGGCTCGCGAAGATCGAGCCTGGTGGCGGCCCGCTGGCGCCGTTTGCGGTCAATGGCAATGGGGGCATCGTGCTGCCGACTTTCATCGACTGCCACACGCATCTCGACAAGGGGCACATCTGGCCGCGCAAGCCCAATCCCGACGGCACGTTTGACGGCGCGCTGACCTCAGTAGGCGAGGACCGTATCACCCGCTGGTCGGCCGAGGATGTGGCCCGCCGGATGGAGTTTGGGATCCGCTGCGCCTATGCGCACGGCACGTCCTCCATACGGACGCATCTCGATTCGATTGCACCGCAGGACGCCATCTCCTGGCCGGTCTTTGCCGAGATGCGCGCCAAATGGAAAGGCAAGATCAATCTGCAGGCGGCTTCGCTTGTCGGTATCGACGCGGTGCGCGATGCGGACGCATTCGCCTCGCTCGCCAGAACCGTAGCAGGCCATGGCGGGGTGCTCGGCGCGGTCACCTACATGGTGCCAGATCTGGACGAGCTGCTCGACCGGGTCTTCAAGACTGCGCTGGAACTCAACCTTGAGCTCGATTTCCACGCCGACGAAACCGACGATGTTGGTGCCGTCTCGCTCAACCGGATCGCCCGTGCGGCCCTGCGCCACGGCTTCCTGAACCGCGTTCTCGTCGGGCATTGCTGTTCGCTGGCACGGCAGCCGGACAAGGACGTTCTCGAAACGCTGGATCTGGTTTCGCTTGCAGGGCTTTCCGTCGTCTCCCTGCCGATGTGCAACATGTATCTGCAGGACCGGCGCAATGACCAGACGACTCCGCGCTGGCGGGGTGTAACGCTGCTTCATGAAATGGCCGCGCGCGGAATCAATGTCGCAGTCGCCTCCGACAACACCCGCGATCCCTTCTTTGCCTATGGCGATCTCAACATGCTGGAAGTGTATCGCGAGGCGACGCGGATTCTCCATTTCGATCATCCGGTCGGTGACTGGCCGGCCGCAGTGGGACGCAACGCTGCCCGCGCCATGGGATTGAGCGATCGTGGACTGCTGAATGTTGGCGGGACAGCCGACTTCATCCTCTTCGAAGGCCGCCGCTTCACCGAGCTTCTCTCCCGTCCGGAAACGAACCGCATCGTGGTTCGCAACGGAAAACCGATATCCGCCACGCCGCCGCATTACAGCGAACTCGATGACCTGATGGAAGGATGAGTAATGAGTATTGAAGCCCTGCGCGCGGACCTCGACGGCATCCGGATCGAAGACAACGAAAAGATCGTCCAGCAGAAGAGCCGCGATTTCTACTGGTACTCTCCGGTACTCAAGGAGCAGCTCGCGGATGTAACGGGCGATCTGGTCGTCTCGCCGAAAACCGAGGACGAACTGATTGCGGTTCTGAAGGCTTGTTATCGCCACGATATCCCGGTCACGCCGCGCGGCACGGGCACCGGCAATTACGGTCAGGCGATGCCGCTGTCGGGCGGCGTGGTGCTCTCGCTTGCGGAGATGAACGATATTCGGGAGATCGCGCCGGGCCGTATCGTCTGCGGTCCCGGTGTCATCTGCGCCGACATCGACAAGGCGGCGCGGGACCATTCAGGCCAGGAAATGCGGATGCATCCCTCCACCGCTCACACGGCGACGATTGGGGGTTTTATTGCCGGCGGCTCCGGTGGCATCGGTTCGATCAATTTCGGGGGCTTGCGCGATTTCGGCAATGTTATCCGGCTACGCGTGGTGACCATGGAAGCCGAGCCGCGCGTTCTCGAACTGACCGGCGAAGACCTCCACAAGGCTATCCATGCCTATGGCACGAACGGCATTATCACCGAAGTCGAGATGCCGCTCGCCCCGTCCTATGACTGGATCGACATGATCATCAGTTTCCCGTCATTTACGGAAGCCGCGGCTTACGCAAATGCGCTGGCGCGGCAGGATGGCATTCTCACCAAACTGATCTCCGTGGTCGCAGCGCCCTGCCCGTTCGACTATTTCAAGCGCCACCAGAAATTTCTGCAAGATGGCGAGCATGTGGTTCTCGTCATGGTCGCTCCGCAGTCCCATGACGCGCTTCTCGCGTTCAACAGACGTCATGGCGGGCGCGTTGCCTTCGACGCCAGTGCAGGCGACGATCTCAAAGGTCTGCCGCCGGTCTTCGAGCTCTCCTGGAACCACACCACGCTGCGGGCTCTGCGCGTCGATCCGGCATGGACCTATCTTCAGGTCCTCTACCCGTTTCCAAACCAGCTCGCACTGTCGGCACGGATGGACGAGAGCTTTCGCGACGGTGAACTGATCTCGCATCTGGAGTTCGTGCGCTTCGACGGTGACATCACCTGCTTCGGGCTCCCGCTGGTCCGGTTTACGACGGCGGAGCGGCTTGACGAGATCATGGATTTCCATACCGACAATGGCTGTCCTATCTTCAATCCGCACCGCTACACGCTGGAAGAAGGCGGGATGAAGCAGACCGACGAGATACAGCTCGCCTTCAAGCGCGAGGCCGATCCCAAGGGCTTGCTCAACCCCGGCAAGATGATCGCCTGGGACGACCCGGATTACGATTTCGACGCTGGCGGCACCTGGCTTTTCAAGGGCTTGCAGGGTAGCCGCTAGAGATGCGCATACTTCTTGTTCATGCCCATCCGGTGGAATCGAGTTTCAACGGCTCCCTCTATCGCATGGTGCGTCAAACGCTGATCGATCGTGGTCATGAGGTCGACTGCCTCGACCTCTACGCCGAGCGTTTCGATCCGGTCCTCTCGCATGACGAGCGGCTGAATTACCATGACACGGAAAACAACCGGACCGGCGTAACCGACAGTGTGGAGCGCCTCCTGAAGGCCGATGCGCTGGTGCTCGTCTACCCGGTCTGGAATTACGGCTTTCCCGCCATTCTCAAGGGCTGGTTCGACCGGGTGTTTCTGCCCGGCGTTTCCTTTCGGATCGAGGATGGGCAGGTGGTGCCCTGCCTGCACAATATCGGGAAACTGGCGGTCATCACGAGTTACGGCGGCACGCGGCTGCGCTCATTCCTCGCCGGAGATCCGCCACGCAAGATCATCAAACGCATGCTCAGGCTCACGATTCGCCGAGGCGCGCCTGTGCACTATCTGGCTCACTACGACATGAATCGCTCGACGACGGAAAGCCGGCATGCCTTCATGTCGAAAGTGCAAAGCGTGCTGGAGAATTTTTGATGCGGATCCTTCTCGTTTATTGCCACCCGGTGCCGGAGAGTTTCTGCGCTGCAGTTCGCGAAACCGCGATCCGGGCGCTCAAGATCGGAGGGCACGAGGTCGATCTTCTCGACCTTTACGACGAAGGCTTCAATCCCGTCATGTCGGCGGAAGAACGGCGTCATTACAACGAGATGACGATGGAGCATCATCCGTATCCCGAACATGCCGAGCGACTGAAGGCCGCCGACGGCATTCTCTTCATCTATCCGACCTGGTGGTACGGGCTGCCCGCAATGCTCAAGGGCTGGCTCGACCGGGTATGGACGCCGGACATGGCTTTCACGATACCGTCCAATGACGAGCCGATCCAGCCGCTGATGCAGCATATCAATTTTCTCGGCGTCATTACCACCTGCGGCGCGACGCGGCTCTGGACCAATGTTGTGGGCCATCCGGGCCGGCGGACAATCCTGCGCGGCATGCGCGGGCTGTGTGGCAAGCGCTGCAAGACGCTCTATCTTGCCCATTACCGCATGGATGTCTCGACGCCGGAAAGCCGGAGAGCCTATCTCGCCAAGGTCGAGCAGAACCTCGCCAAGCTCTGAACTCAATCGAGCGGGATCTCAAGCCCGTCGCTACCGATGGTCAGTTCGCCAGACCACGTCTTGCGGACTTCGCGCGACCAGTCATCCGCGGTGATTTCCGGATCATCGGCAGGCACGAGATGATGGAGCACGAGGTGGCCGGTGTTCGCTTTACTCGCGATGCGCCCCACATACTCGGCAAATGTATGGCTGGCGGTGAGATGTTCGCGTAGCCGTGCCCCATTGCCGGTTTTAGCGATGAGGCGTTCGAGCCCTTCGGGATGCAGGGCCTCGTGAACCAGAATGTCGGATGACCGTGCGAAATCAGCGAGGGGCGGAAAGAAGGCGGTATCGGCTGAAAAGACGACAGATTTGCCCTCCGCCTCGAATTTCAGTGCAAAGCAGTCGGTGACCGGCGGATGATCCACGCGCAATGCTGACACCGTCAGTCCGGCTTCCGACAGCACTTCGCCCTCGCCATATTCGAGAACGGTGACGAGGTCGCGAATATCAGGGCGTCCCTCATCGTCGATCCGGGTCTCGATGTCGTATGAGAGCGAGGCACAGAAATGCAACCACACATCTGCCGTGCCAACCGGACCGAAGACCTTCACGGGACTGCTCAGACCTGCCGTCCACGCCGTGTGGATCAGGGGCCCCAGTTCAAGAACATGGTCGGAGTGGAGGTGGGTGATGAAGATGAGGTCTAGCTCGCCGAGCTTCATGCCCGCATCGACAAGACCGCGCGCGACGCCAAGTCCGCAATCGACGACGATCCTGCGGCCGGCCAATTCGAGAAGTGAAGACGTGGGGGACGGGCCGCCCGGCCTGATGGCGGGGCCGCCCTTGGTGCCGAGAAGCGTCAGTCGGGATGTCATCGGCATGCTCGGTTCAGCTGTTTCTGCCCTTGCCTTCGAACCATGGCAGCATGGCGGAAAAGTCCCTGCCCCGGCCACCGTTCTCGACGAACTCGCCATAGAGTTCGGCTGCTCGCTGGCCCATCGGCGTCGGCGCATCGACTGCGTCGGCGGCCTGTTGTGACAAGGTCAGATCCTTGAGCATGAGTTCGGATGCGAATCCGGGTTTGTAATCATTGTCCGAAGGGCTTGTAGGCCCGATGCCCGGCGCGGGGCAATAGGTATTGACCGACCAGCACGAACCGGAAGACGTGGAGACGACGTCGAACATCTTCTGACGATCGAGGCCCAGCTTGTCGGCGAGCGAGAAGGCTTCGCAGACGCCGATCATCGAAATGCCGAGGATCATGTTGTTGCAGATCTTGGCCGCCTGCCCGGCACCGGCCTCGCCGCAGTGAACGGTCTTCTGGCCCATGATTTCGAACAACGGCGCCGCCTTGGCGAACGCCTCTTCAGAACCACCCGCCATGAATGTGAGCGTGCCGGCACCGGCGCCACCGATCCCGCCCGAAACAGGAGCATCGACCGAGAGGAGGCCGGCATCATTCGCCATCTCATGAGCCAAACGGGCGCTTTCGACGTCCACAGTCGAACAATCGATGAAGACGGCGCCCTTCTCTCCGGAGGAGACGATCTCCTCGTAGACCGAGCGCAGGATACCGCCATTGGGCAGCATGGTAATCACCGCTTCCATGCCCCTGACCGCATCCGGTGCAGAGGCCGTCATTGTCACGCCCTCGACGGTGACGCCCGCCACGTCGAAGCCGGTAACCTCATGCCCCGCTTTGACGAGGTTAGCCGCCATCGGCGCGCCCATGTTACCGAGCCCGATAAATCCGATCTTCATGAAAAATCCTCCCTTTCCGGCATTCCTCAGACCGGTATTTCAATATCCCCACCTGGAGGCGGTGCCAGCATCTGTGCCACTCTCTCGGCTGGCACTTCCTTGCTCGCGCCAGCAAATACCGGATTGCGATCCTTGTCGATGATCGCCGCGCGGACACCTTCAAGAAAATCGCCGTGCTCCATGCAGCGCGAGACGAAACGGTATTCGCGTTTGAGCGAATCGGCCACCGACCTATCGTCGCGGGCAGCGCGCACCATTTCCAGCGTACAGGCGAGAGAGATCGGCGAACCCCGGTCGATGGCCTTTGCGGCCTTGCCGGCCCATTCCGCATCCATGTCGCCGAGAGCGTCAGCAATCTCCGGTATTGAGCTGCCGGAGAACGCTGTTTCAATCTCGTTCGCGATGTTTGCCAGATCCCCTGCCGGCGGCTGAGCGGCAAACTCGGTGATGCATGACACGTCGCCAGTCGCGAGGAGCCGAGCTTTCAGCGCATCGAGCTTGTCCGACGGTACAAAAGTGTCGGCAAAGCCTGCATACATCGCGTCGGCAGCGCCGATCCGCGCGCCGGTCAGGCCGAGATATTCGCCAATCCGACCGGGAGCGTGGGCAAGTAGCCAGGTGCCGCCGACATCGGGGATTAGACCGATGCCGCATTCGGGCATGGCGAGCATGGTTTTCTCTGTGACGATCCGGTGTGATCCGTGGGCGGAAACCCCCACGCCACCGCCCATGACGATCCCATCCATCAGCGCGACATAGGGTTTGGGAAAGGCAGCGATCTTGGCGTTGAGACGGTACTCGTCGGCCCAGAAAGTACGGGCGTAGTCGAAATTACCGGTCTTGCCGGTTGAATAAAGCGCGTTGATATCGCCGCCCGCGCAAAACGCCTTTTCGCCTTCGGCGTCGATCAGCACCATGTCGACGGCGGGGTCGTCGCGCCAGTCGTCGAGCGCCCTTTCGAGGGCCATGGCCATGTCATAGGAGAGCGCGTTGAGCGCCTTCGGGCGATTGAGCGTGGCGTGGCCGACACGACCTTCCACGCGCAGGAGGATGTCGTCGCCGGCGCTCATATGTCTCGTTCCTTCAGGAGCGCACGGGACACGATCAGCCGCATGATCTCGTTGGTGCCTTCGAGGATCTGGTGGACGCGAAGATCGCGCACGATCTTCTCCACGCCGTAATCCGCAAGATAGCCATAGCCGCCATGCAATTGCAGCGACTGGTTCGCCACGTCGAAAGCGGTGTCCGTCACGAGGCGCTTGGCCATGGCACAGAACTTGGTTGCATCCGGTGCCTTGGTATCGAGCTTCCAGGCGGCCTGACGCAGGAAGGTGCGCGCGGCCTGGAGTTCGATCTCCATGTCGGCCAAGCGAAACTGCAAAGCCTGGAAACTGTCGATGGTTTTGCCGAATGCCTGCCGTTCGCCCATATAGGCGAGCGCCTTGTCGAGCGCGGTCTGGGCCCCGCCGAGTGCGCAGGCTGAAATGTTGAGCCGTCCGCCATCGAGCCCGCCCATGGCATATTTGAAGCCCGCCCCCTCCTCGCCCAGGAGATTGCCTGCGGGAACGCGGCAGTCATCGAACTGCACGACGGATGTCGGCTGCGCGCGCCAACCCATCTTGTCTTCCTTGGCGCCGAAGGAGATACCGTCCGTCCCGTCGGGAACGAGGACGGCGGATATGCCGCCTGCGCCCTCGCCGCCGGTCCGGCACATGACGACATAGAGATCGGAATAGCCGCCGCCGGAAATGAAGGCCTTGGAGCCATTCAGGACGAGGTCGTCACCGTCACGGGCGGCCTTGGTCTTGAGGGCCGCGGCATCGGAGCCCGAACCCGGTTCGGTGAGGCAGTAGGAGGCTATCGTCTCCATCGAGACGAGCTTTGCGAGCCATTCGGCCTTGACCGCGTCCGATCCCCATTTGGCGACCATCCAGGTGCACATGTTGTGGATCGAGAGGAAGGCGGCGACCGAAGGACAGGCCATGGATAGGGCTTCGAAGATCAGCGTCGAATCGAGCCGGGTCAGGCCCGTTCCACCGTCTTCCTCCGGCACGTAGATCGCGCCGAAACCGAGGGCTGCCAGTTCGGCGAAAATTTCGCGGGGCATGGTGCCATCCTTCTCCCACTGGTGGGCGAAGGGGGCGATTTTCTCTGCACCGAAGTCACGCGCCATATCGAATATGGCACTTTGTTCCTCGGTCATGGCGAAATCCATGGACGACCTCCTCTTGTCGTGTCGCTGTTCCGGCGCGGGCTCCCTCTCCGCGCCGGATACCATCTATTCCGCGCGGATAATTACCTCATCGTCGGAATGACGAATTCGGCACCATCCTTGATACCCGACGGCCAGCGCGAGGTCACGGTCTTGGTGC
>CEQK01034831.1_pt1 | contig 16085 bp, 14 predicted proteins | sample 531051 | NCBI WGS metagenome assembly CEQK01 (sample SAMEA2621229, study PRJEB7988) | marine metagenome | biome: marine biome (ENVO:00000447); feature: deep chlorophyll maximum layer (ENVO:xxxxxxxx); material: "saline water (ENVO:00002010), including plankton (ENVO:xxxxxxxx)" | depth 150 m
CGCCATGCTGGGCGACGTGCAGATCGCGGAACCAGGCGCGCTGATCGGCTTTGCGGGCCAGCGCGTGATCCAGGAGACGATCCGCGAACAGCTGCCCGAAGGCTTCCAGCGCGCCGAATACCTGCACGAACACGGCATGGTCGACCGCGTGGTGCACCGCCACGACCTCAAGGGCGAGCTGGCGATGATGCTGCGCTATATGCGTGGTTCGAAGGCGGCGTAGTGAACATCCTCCCCTCCCCTGACGAGGAGGGGGCTGTGATATGAAGGACTTCGCCCGCTCCGACGATCCAGCCGTGCAGGCCCAACTCGACCGGCTGGCCGCGCTCTCGGTGCCCGAGGGGCGACTGGGGCTGGAGACGATCCGCGCCCTGCTGACCCGGCTGGGCGATCCGCAGGACCGCCTTCCGCCGGTGTTCCATGTCGCAGGCACCAACGGCAAGGGATCGACCTGCGCCATCCTGCGCGCGATGCTGGAGGCGGATGGCAAGCGGGTTCACGTCGCGACCAGCCCGCATCTGGTGCGCTATAACGAGCGGATCCGGATCGCAGGCACGCTGATCGGCGACGCACAGCTCGCCGCGCTGCTGGCCGAAGTGCTGGATGCCAGTGAAGAGGGTGGCCACTACCTCAACCCCAGCTTCTTCGAAGTCACCATCGCCGCCACCTTCCTCGCCTTCGCGCGCGAGCCCGCCGATGCCTGCGTGATCGAGGTCGGCCTTGGCGGGCGCTTCGATGCGACCAATGTGCTGGGCTCGCACGTCCTCGCCGCGTGCGGGATTGCCGCGCTGGGGCTGGACCACGAACGCTTCCTGCTCGCGCCGGAGGACAACGTGCCTGCCGAACCGCTGGCACGCATCGGGTTCGAGAAAGCCGGTATCGGCAAGCCGGGCGTGCCACTGGTGACGCTGTCCTACCCCGAAGGCGTGACGCTGGAGGTGGAGCATGCGGCGATCGTGCGCGAAGCGCTGCTGACGATGCGCGGGCGCGAATGGCATTCCAGCGTCACCGAGACGGGCCTCCACTACGTCGATGCGCGGGGCGAACTCGCGCTGCCCCTGCCCGCCCTGCCCGGCGCGCATCAGGCGGAGAACGCCGCGCTCGCGATCGCGATGCTGCGCCATCAGGACCGGGTCAGCGTGTCGCGGGATGCGATGGCGCAGGGGCTGCGAAGCGTGACATGGCCCGCGCGGCTCCAACGCCTGCCCGCCTCGCCGCTGACGGGCGAGCGGATCGTGTGGGTCGATGGCGGCCACAATCCCAGCGCGGGCGAGGCGCTGGCGCAGCACTTTACGGGTGAACGCTTTCACCTCATCCTCGGCATGCTCGCCAACAAGGATCACCGCGCGCTTGTCGATCCGCTGGCGGACAGCATCGCGAGCATCACCGCCGTGCCCGTGCCGGGGCACGAGTATCACCCGGCAAGCATGTTCGGCGCGGACGTGCGCGAGGCGGCAGATGTGGCCGAGGCGCTGCGCGCCCTGCCCGACGATGGCCTGCCCGTGCTGATCGCAGGCTCGCTCTACCTCGCGGGCGATGTGCTGCGGCTGAGCGGCGCGCTGCCCGACTGACTACTGTGCCGCGACCGCTTCCGATCCGGGCGGCGGCGCGTTCTGCGAGCGGCCCGAACGGACCACGCGGATCCATTCGAACACGCACAGGACCACCGCCAGCATCCCGATCAGCGTCGTCAGGATGAACACGTCGTAATAGCCCTGCTTCTCGATCATCTCCCCCAGCGCGCCGCGCCCCAGCGTGCCCACCAGCAGCGTCAGCGAGGACAGGAGTGCGTACTGGACTGCGGAGTACTTCTTGGACACGATCGAGCTCAGCCACGCGACATAGGCCGCGCCTGCAATGCCGATCGCGAGGTTCTCCCACATGATCGTAAAGGTCAGCCGCGGCAGCGCCTCCGACCCGAAGGGAGCCATGAAGCCGATCAGCGCGGAAAAGCCGATCGCATCGCTCGCCGCCTGCATATTCGCCCCGCCCGCCGCCATGTCGGCATAGAGCAGATTGGTCAGCGCAGCGATCAGCGCGCCGAGCGTCAGCGTGGCCATCCGTCCGATCGCGGTCAGCAGATAGCCGCCGATCGCCAGCCCCGCGATGATCGCGCCGACGCCGAAGAACTTGGAGGCAAAGGCCACCTCGTCGTTCGTGTACTGCAGCTCTCCGAGATAGAACGGATAGGCGAAGGTGCCCCAGATCGCGTCGCAGATACGGTAGGTCAGCACCAGCGAGAGGATCAGCACCAGCGACCAGCCCATCCGCCCGACGAACTCGACCAACGGCATCACGAGCGCGCGATAGAGGTGGTCCATCGCAAAAGATTGGCCCGCGCGTTCGGGCAGATCCTCGGTCATCACGTACTGGCCCCGCTCCTTCTTGGAGGCGAGCCAGCCCGCGATCAGCGCGGGGATGACGACCGTGGCTACGATGATCCACGGGCCGTAGTTAAGCGTGAATTCGGTCGGATTGGGTCGCTCTTCCGGCGGGAAGGCGAGCGACATGTACATGAAGGTAAGCACGGTGCCGATGGCAACCGCCCACAGCAGGCCGACCGCGCCAAGGGCCTTGGCGCGCACCGTGGGCTTCAATTCGCCCTTGCGGCGCAGGCTGAGCAGCAGTTCGTCATCGATCGTGCCGTCGACATTCTCGCCCGCCTTGCTGTCGGGCGCGAACAGGCCTGCGATGCCGATCACCAGCAGGATCGCACCCATCATGAGGTAGGTCTGCGGCCAGCCGATCCGCGCGGCGATGATCAGGCCCAGTGCGCCGCCCACCAGCGCCGCGAGGCGGTAGCCCATCTGATAGACGGTAGAGAGGATGTCGATCGTCGCCTCTTCATCCGCGACGTCGATGCGCCACGCGTTGATCGCAATGTCCTGCGTCGCGCTGGCCAGCGCGCCGATCCCGGCGAGCAGGCTGAACCAGCCGATCGCCTCGTTGGTCGGGTTGGACAGGCTGAGCGCGATCAGGATGACGCCGAGCAGTATCTGCGCAGGCACGATCCACTGCTTGCGGCGGCCGAGCTTGCGGAAGCCGGGGATCGAAACCTTGTCGATCAGAGGCGACCACAGGAACTGGAACGCGTAGGCAAGCCCGATCAGCGAGAAGACGCCCATCGTCTCCAGCTCCACCTCGGCTTCGCTCAGCCAGGCGTAAAGCGTGCCGAGGAACAGCGCGAAGGGCAGGCCGCTGGCAAAGCCGAACAGCGCCATATAGCCGCTCTTGGGATTGCGCAGCGATCGCGCCAGCGTACCCCAGCCCGGCTTCTTCGCCTTGTCAGCCTTTGCCTCGGCCATACACACCCTTCCCTCGATAAATCGTCCTTGCGCTCTCTAGCCGCTGTGGCCGGGGTAAGCCTAGCCCTCGCGAAACGCCGATGCGATCGCTCCGAAAGACGGCGGACCATACGGTGACGCAGAATTGCCATCATATGCGTCTATTCTTTCGCCGCGCTGTATTAGCGGAGGCTCGCTGCCATGCTGGCAAAAGCATTGTGCGGCCTGCGCGGGCACCGGGTCGACCGCAAGCGGGTCTGGAACGATGGTCTGCATTTTCGCACGACCTGTGCTCGCTGCGCGTGCCCGCTGATCAACTGCAACCACGCTTGGCGCCCTTTCGATACAGAAAAGGATGCGGATGTGCGCCGCAAGCCGCATCCGCGCTACGACGTTTAGCTCTGCGCGTGCCAAAGCATTTGGCGGATCGCCGGGCGGTCGCTAAGCGGGCGGGCATGGCCGAAGAGGAACGTAAGGGCGATCGCATCGCCAAGCTGCTGGCGCGCGCTGGCGTGGCGAGCCGCCGCGAGGTGGAGCGGATGATTGCGGACAAGCGGATCGCGATCGACGGGAAAACCGTGGAGACCCCGGCAACCCTGCTCGAATCCCTGCGCGGGGTGACCGTGGACGGCAAACCGGTCGCCAAGCCCGAGCCGACGCGCCTATTCGCGTTCCACAAGCCGACCGGGCTGATCACCGCCGAGCATGACCCGCGCGGGCGCCCGACGATCTACGACGCGCTGCGCAACTCGCTGCCCAAGGATGCGCCGCGGGTGATGCCGATCGGGCGGCTCGACTTCAACACCGAAGGCCTGCTGCTGCTGACCAATGACGGCGAGTTCAAGCGCATGCTGGAACTGCCCGCCAACGCGGTGGAGCGGACCTATCGCGCGCGCGCGCATGGCGGGGTGACGCAGGCGCAGCTGGAGGAGCTGAGCGAGGGGATCACCATCGACGGCGTCCATTACGGCCCGATCAACGCCAATCTGGAACGGCGGACCGGTGCCAACCAGTGGATCGAAGTGACGATTACGGAAGGCAAGAACCGCGAAGTGCGACGGGTGCTCGAACATCTCGGCCTCGAGGTGAACCGGCTGGTCCGCGTCGCCTTCGGGCCGGTCGCGCTGGGCGATCTGCCGCGCGGGCAGGCGATGGAGATCCGCAAGCACGAGATCGGCAAGTTCCGCGCCTCGGTGAAGAAGGGGCGCGACTGATGCGGATCGTCGCAGGCGACTGGCGCGGGCGTGCGATCAAAGCTCCGCCGGGTGACACCACCCGCCCGACCGCCGACCGCACCCGGGAGACGCTGTTCAACATGCTGAGCAGCCGCCTCGGCAGTTTCGAGGGGCTGAGCGCGGTGGATCTGTTCGCAGGATCGGGCGCGCTCGGGCTGGAGGCGCTGTCGCGCGGCTGCGCCTCGTGCCTTTTCGTCGAAGAAGACAAGCGTGCAGTGGACGCGATCCGGGCAAATGTAGCGGCGCTGGGTGCAGGGACGCGGGCGACGGTACAGCAGGCTTCCGCCTTGCGACTGGGCCCGGCAAAGGTGCCGCACGATCTGGTGATGCTCGACCCGCCCTATGGCACTGGCGCAGGCGCCGTTGCGCTGGAGCGGCTGGTCCGGCTCGGCTGGATCGGCCCCGCGACCTGGGTCTCGCTCGAGGTGGCAGCGAAGGAAACGCCGGACTTGCGCGATATGCGGGTCGATGCAGAGCGTAAAGTGGGCAAGGCGAAACTGCTGCTGCTCCAGCTGGACAGCTAGCGACAAAGCCCATCAAAAAAAGGGCGTCCGCCAACGGCGAACGCCCTCTTTCCGATCGCAGATCGGGCGATCAGTTCTTGGGTTCGTTGAGTGGCAGCGGCTCGTCGATCTCGCTCGCCGGGCGACCCGGCCAGTAGTTAATCGGGCGGTTGCCGGTCTTGTTGGCTTCCCAGCTGTTGATGCAATTGGTCTGCTGGTCTTTCTTGCAGATCGGAAGCTCGCCGGACTTGGGCTGCTCATCCTGTGGGACCTGCTGCACCGTCTCCTTGCTGACGTAGTTGATCGTGGGTGCAGTCTGCGCTGCGGCAGGGATCGACAGCCCCGCAAGGGCGGTGGCGAAACCGGTCAAAAGGATCTTATTCATCTTATTGGTTTCCTCTCGAAAAAATATGGCGACCCCGGGATAACCCCGGAGCCGCCACACGGTTTCACGCAGAATAGCGTTTGTTTATTAGACTGCCCCGCGGTTGATGCAGTTATCCTGCTGCATCGGCTCGCAGATGGGCAGATCGGCCGGCGGCGGCCCTTCATCGCCAGGGGTCGGCTGCACCATCGCCTTGCTGGTATAGTTGATCTTGGCGCTTCCCGAAGTCGTGCTGGTGGTGGTTGCCGTCGCCGAGCCGCTCAGCTGGCTGTTGATCGACTGCCAGGCAGCCATGCGCTGCTCGGGCACCATGTTGACGATCTTGACGCGCTGATCATTGGTCAGCGTGTTCCACCAGACGTTCTTCTGAGTATCGTTGAGCGTCCAGTAATATTCCTGGGCGGCAATAGGCCACTCCTGATAGGTCATCCGCTGTTCGGCAGACCAATCAAGGTACATTTTTTCCTGCGCGTCAGTCATCGCGTAGGATTCGGCTTCCATGTGATGGTCGGCGAGTGCCGGAGCCGCTGCAGCAATTGCGAGGCCGCAGGCGGCAGTCGAAGCAATAATAAGCTTTTTCATGTCTCTGTCTCCTTCTTCCCTCGTCGTTGCCCAACCAACGAGACCTCGGGCGTGAGGTTCCGAATTGGGGAGCGCGGGTGCCGCTTCCCTTGCTCGGACGGCCCGCGTTCCCTACCTGTTCGGCCATAGCCATGAGTGATGCCTTCCCCCTCGCAACCGCCGCCGGAGACGCGGATATCCCGCCCTATGCCGCGCGGTTGAACCCGCCGCAGCGCGAAGCCGTGCTGACCACCGAAGGGCCGGTGCTGATGCTGGCCGGTGCGGGAACGGGCAAAACCTCGGCGTTGACCGCAAGGCTGGCACATCTGGTCGCGATGCGGCTCGCCTGGCCGAGCGAGATTCTGTGCGTCACCTTCACCAACAAGGCCGCGCGCGAAATGCGTGAGCGCGTCGGGCGGCATATCGGCGATGCGGTGGAAGGCATGCCCTGGCTCGGCACGTTCCACGCGATCGGCGCGAAGATGCTGCGCCGCCATGCCGAGCTGGTCGGCCTGCAATCGAACTTCACGATCATCGACCCCGACGATCAGCTGCGCCTGCTCAAGACGCTGATCGCGGAGGCCGATCTGGACGAGAAGCGCTGGCCCGCGCGCCAGCTCGCCGGGCTGATCGACCGGTGGAAGAACCGCGGGCTCAACCCCGGCGATCTCGATGCGGTGGAGAATGAAGCCTACGCCAACGGACGCGGCGCTCAGCTGTACAAGACCTATCAGGCGCGCCTGCAATCGCTGAACGCGTGCGATTTCGGCGATCTGCTGCTGCACATGCTCAACATCTTCCGGCAGCATTCCGATGTGCTGGAGCAGTACCAGAACCGCTTCAAATACATCCTGGTCGACGAATATCAGGACACCAACCAGGTCCAGTACCTGTGGCTCCGCCTGCTCGCACAGCACCGCAAGAATATCTGCGTGGTGGGGGACGACGACCAGTCGATCTACTCGTGGCGCGGTGCGGAAGTGGCGAATATCCTGAAGTTCGAGAAGGACTTTCCGGGCGCCAAGGTCATCAAGCTGGAGCAGAATTATCGCTCCACCCCGCACATCCTCGGCGCGGCATCGGGCCTGATCGGGGAGAACAGCCAGCGGCTCGGCAAGGAGTTGTGGACCGAGACCGACACGGGCGAGAAGGTGCGCGTCATCGGGGTGTGGGACGGGCCCGAAGAGGCGCGCCGCGTGGGGGAGGAGATCGAGAGCCTCGAGCGTGGCGGCGTGGGCCTCGACGAGATCGCGATCCTCGTGCGCGCGCAGTATCAGACGCGCGAATTTGAAGACCGCTTCATTCAGATCGGCATGGCCTACCGCATCGTCGGCGGTTTTCGCTTCTACGAACGCGCCGAAATTCGCGACGCCCTCGCCTACCTGCGCGTCATCGCGCAGCCGGCGGACGACCTCGCGTTCGAGCGGATCTACAACCAGCCCAAGCGTGGTCTCGGCGCCAAGACGCTGGAGAAGATGTACCAGCACGCGCGGCGCACCGGGATGCCGCTCGCTGCGGCATCACTCGATCTGGCGGACAGCGACGAACTGCCTGCGCGGGCGCGCGGGACCATCGGTGGGCTGATGCGTCAGTTTCTCCAGTGGCGCGAACAGGCGGACAGCCTCGCCCCCGCCGAACTGCTGCGGCAGGTGCTGGAAGAAAGCGGCTATCAGGCGATGCTCGAGAACGAGCGGACGCCCGAGGCCAAGGGGCGTCTCGAAAACCTGTCCGAGCTCGCCCGCGCGATGGAGGATTACGAGACGCTCGGCGATTTCCTCGAACATGTCGCGCTGGTGATGGATAATGATGCGAATGCGGAGGATGCCAAGGTCACCATTATGACCATCCACGCCGCCAAGGGGCTGGAGTTCGACCACCTGTTCCTGGTCGGGTGGGAGGAAGGCGTATTCCCGTCGCAGCGTTCGCTCGACGAAGGCGGGCTCGCCTCACTGGAGGAGGAGCGCCGCCTTGCTTACGTCGCGATTACCCGCGCGAAGAAGGCCTGCACGATTCTGCACGCCGCCAACCGGCGCATCTACGGCCAGTGGACCAGCTCGCTTCCCAGCCGGTTCATCGGTGAACTGCCCGACGACCACGTCGAGAGCGAGACCACGATGTCCGGAGGTGCCTCCCTCTGGCGAGCGAACTGGAGCGAGAACGACGATCCCTTCGCCCATGTCACCCGCGATCGGCCCGACCGGTCGAACAACCGCGGCCCCGGCTGGCAGCGTGCGCTGGCGACCGGATACGAAACGCGACCCGCGCGAGTGCAGGAAAGCCGACGCAGCGCAGCCAGCTTTGCGGCCAAGCCGCGCGACGACATCGCGCTGGGTGCGCGGGTGTTCCACGATAAGTTCGGTTACGGCACCGTCATGGGGCAGGAAGGCAACAAGCTCGAAATCGAGTTCGAAACCACCGGCACCAAGCGGGTGATCGACAGCTTCGTGAAGCCGGCCGACTAGCTCACCGCGCGCAGCTGCGGCGCGGCACGAATGTGCTGCCCCGCAATCGCATCGGGACAAATCGAAGCAGTGCCGCGCTCGGTCCGCTTCGCCTGGTACAGGGCATAGTCGGCACAGCGCAGCAGCTGGCTGCGATCATTGTTGCATGCGGTCAGCCAGGTTGCTCCGATCGTAGCGCTGGCCAGAATTGTCTCACCTTCCCGACCGACCTCGAAGCGCAGCTTGCCCAGCAGCAGTTCGAGCGTCGCGGGCAGATCGGCAAGCAACTGCTCGTTCTCGATCACCAGCACGAATTCGTCCCCACCCAGCCGCGCAGCCATCTGACCGGCGAAAGGTTCGCTGACCAGTTGTGCAGCAACGCCCTTGAGCACGCGGTCCCCCGCCTCATGGCCGAGCCGGTCGTTGATGTCCTTGAAGTGGTCGAGGTCGATCAGCAGCAGCGCCATTCGACGGCCTGCCTTGTGCATCGTGTCGATCGTACTGTCGAGATACTGGTTCAGGCGGGCGCGATTGGGCAGGCCCGTCAGTTCATCCACGTGGGCCGCCGCGCGGAGTCGCGTCTCGAGATGATAGCGCTCGGTAATGTCCTGAAACACGCCCATAATCCCGACAGGCTTACCGTCAGCGATTTCCTGTTCGCCGATCGCGCGCACCCGCTTGAACACACCCTTGGCATCACGGAAATCGAGTTCGAGATCGTAGGGCCTGCCATGTTTGGCGCACTCCTCGACCGCCTTGGCGATACGGGGGCGCTCATGCGGAGGGAAATAGTCCAAGCCGCCCTGAAGGTGTGCCTTTGTCGGATTCTCGATCGCATGAATCGCAATTGTCTGAGGCGACCAGAAAAGCTCCTCGGTCGCCAGATCCATTCGCCAGTGGCCGATCTGCGCCATCTCTTCCGCCAGTTCGAACTGGCGCTGCACCCGGCGCAACTCGTCGATCAGCTGTCGGCGCTCCTCGAGCGCCGCCTCGGCGAGCTTCGCATCGAGCCGCGTCTGGAACAGCGATTCAACCACGTGCGCAAGTCGGCGCAACTCGTCGAGTTCTTCCCGGCTTGCCACCCACGGCCGGTCGTCGATGACGCAGAGCGTGCCGATCGGCACGCTTACGCCATCCATCGGCGGCCCCATCAGCGGGATTGTCACGAAGAACTGGAAATGTGGCATCGCCACGATGTCGGGCATCTGGCCGTAGACCGGATGCTCCTGCAGGTTCTCGACAACGATCTCTCGGTTTTCATCGACCGCCGTCGCACAGATCGAACACTCGCGCGAAACTTCGCTCGGCGCGAAGCCCTCCCGCGCCTTGAACCACTGACGATCCCCGTCGATCAGCGAAATATATGCCGTGCGGCTCCCGAAAATCCGGCGGGCCGCCATCACCAGGGCGTCGAACTCGCCCTCGGCTTCGGTGTCCAGTATCTCCATCGCCACGAGCGTTCGGTGACGGATCGCCTCGACGTTGATTTTCTCTTCGGACATCCCTGCTCCTTCGGCGCGCGACGAGTGCACGATTCTGGTTAAGACCAGCCTAACTCCCGCCGCTTTTGCAGACAGTACGCCCGATTCTTTGGTCAGGTCGCACTGACGGAGAGGAAGTCGGGCTTGGGCCCGTTCCACTCGCCGGCGGGGATCACCTCGTTATCTTCCCTACGCCCACGGCCACCATTGCTGCGGGGCGATCTGTTTTCTGCCGAACGGCCCGGTCGCGCTTCGTCGCGCTGCGACTCATCGCGGCGGGGCTTGCGCTCCCGCGCGGGCTTGGCCTTGCGCGATTCTCGGTCATCGTCACGCTCGGGAGCGTCCGCCTTGCGCTCGTCCGACCGCTTGCGACCCGATTCGCGCTTCGGCTCCGCCTCGACCAGTTCGACCCGAACGTCTTCCTTGCCGAACGGCTTGATCTTCGATTCGGTCAGCTTCTCGACATTGGCGATCGCCTCGGCGTCGTCATCGGTGACGAAGGTGAAGGCGCGCCCCTTGGCCCCGGCACGGCCCGTCCGCCCGATACGGTGGACGTAATCGTCCGGATGCCAGGGCGTGTCGAAGTTGAACACGTGGCTGACGCCCTTGATGTCGAGCCCGCGCGCCGCAACGTCGGACGCGACCAGGATATTGACCTCACCCGCCTTGAAGCGGTTGAGTTCGGCGATCCGGCTCGACTGGTCCATGTCGCCGTGAATTTCTCCGCTGGCGAAGCCATGGCTCTGCAGGCTCTTGTTGATCTCGCGAACGGTAGTCTTGCGGTTGGCAAAGATGATCGCGGTTTCAACGTGGTCGTTCGCCAGCAGCCAGCGCAGCGTCTCGCGCTTTTCACGCGGCTTCACCGGAATCTTGAACGCGGTGATGTTCTCGTTGGTGGAGGCCGCGCGGCTCACCTCGATCCGCTTGGGATTGGTGAGGAATTTCTGCGCCAGCTTCTCGATCGGCGGAGGCATGGTCGCGCTGAACAGCAGCGTCTGGCGCGGCTCGGGCAGCTTGGAACAGATCGTCTCGATGTCGGGGATGAACCCCATATCGAGCATCCGGTCCGCCTCGTCGATCACCAGCAGTTCGCAGCCGTTGAGCAGGATCTTGCCCCGCTCGAAAAGATCCATCAGCCGGCCGGGCGTGGCGATAAGCACGTCGACGCCTTCGTTGAGCGCCTTGACCTGATCGCCCATCTGCACGCCGCCGATCAGCAGCGCGAGCTGGAGATCGTGCTGCTTGCCGTACTTCTCGAAGTTTTCGGCGACCTGGGCGGCCAACTCGCGCGTGGGTGCAAGGATAAGGGAACGCGGCATCAGCGCGCGGCGACGACCGCTGGCGAGAATGTCGATCATCGGCAACACGAAGCTCGCGGTCTTGCCGGTGCCCGTCTGCGCGATGCCGATGATGTCCTTCATCATCAGCACGGGGGGGATGGCCTGCGCCTGAATCGGCGTAGGCTCGGTGTAGCCGGCGGCTTCTACCGCCTGCAGCAATTTGTCGGAGAGGCCGAGATCGGCAAATTTCATTCAGGGTTCCGGATGTGGAGGGCAATCAACGCCAAGACCGCGGAAAATACAGCTCCGCGTAAGCGCGCGCGGCTTCGCTCAAACCCGCGCGAATGTCAAGATTAGAGGGCTATTCGGCGGGGACGAGCTGGCGGATCGCACCGATCTTGCAAGTCGCGCCGCTGCGCGCACGCAGAAGATCGCGATCGACGCACAGCTTCCCGTCCTCGCTCGGCTCCACGTAGAAGCCCAGATAGAAATCGCGTGCATTGCAGGACTTGTGCAGCAGCGCTCGGATCATTCGCTGGTCGGACATGTGCAGCACGAGATCCCGCGAAGAGACCGTTTGCACCGCTAGAATATCTTTAGCTGGCAGACACTTGCCGATCTTGCGCTGTTCATACTCGCGTGGGATCGCAGTCCGCCAATCGGCCACCAGTTCGTTCGTGGTCGATCTGCGCGGGGATACCCGGATCATAATCTGCTGCCGAATACGGACCTGGTTCGCCTCGAGATCGCGTCGCCAGGACTGGCTGACCATCCACCCCGGCGAATGGTCGGTACGAATATTTGCAGGCGGCTCTGTTGAAAACACCGGCGCGTCGAGCGGCCAGCTGGCACTCGACGACGAAGCATCGGGCGCGACCGGCGCGCTAAGCGCCAGAATCGGTGCCAGAAATGCTGCCACGAAGTGCATGATATCGAATGCTGCCTAACTCTTGCGGGGCGAACGCACATCTACAGCGCGCCCAATTCGATCAACCCGGGCACAAGCGATAGCCTGGTCTTTTGAATGGCGGCTTAATTGTGTCCCGGCAATACGTCCGGGGGTGGCCGGGGCGCGCCTAAGTGTGGCATGACAGCAACATGAACTCTGCCACTGACGGATCATTCTTGGAAGGCGCGCAGGCCATCCTGGGCGAGCGCGGCCTGACCCGCGATGCCGAGCTGATGGAGCCGTGGCTGACCGATTGGCGCGGACGCTATCGCGGCAAGGCGATCGCCCTCGCCTCTCCTGCCAATACTGCCGAGGTCGCCGCGCTTGTCGCGCTCTGCGCCCGGCATCGCGTGCCGATCGTGCCCCAGGGCGGCAATAGCGGCATGTCCGGCGGTGCAACCCCGGATGCGAGCGGCACGGCGCTGCTGCTGTCGCTGCGGCGGATGGATTCCTTCCGCCGGTGGGACGAGGATGCTCGCGAGGTCGTGTGCGAGGCAGGCGTCATCCTGCAAACGTTGCACGATGCGGCCGCGCAGCGGGCCTTGCGCTTCCCGCTGACACTGGGCGGGCGCGGATCGGCCACCATCGGCGGGCTGATCTCGACCAATGCGGGCGGCACGCAGGTGCTGCGCCACGGCACCATGCGCGCGCAGGTTCTCGGCCTCGAAGCGGTGCTGCCGGACGGTTCGGTGCTTGATACCCTCGCCGCGCTGAAGAAGGACAATCGGGGCTTCGACCTCAAGCAATTGCTGATCGGATCGGAGGGTACGCTGGGCATCGTGACCGCTGCCACGCTCTCTCTGGAACAGCAAATCGCCGGACGGCAGGTGGTTTTCGCAGGGGTCGAATCGGTCCAGCAGGCATGGCGGCTGCTGCTGCTCGCTCGCGACAAAATGGGGGCCGCGCTCGAAGGGTTCGAGATCATCCCGCGTCTCGCACTCGAATCGGTACTGCGCCACGAGCCCGCCAGCCGCGACCCGCTGTCAGGTCGGCATCACTGGTATGCGCTGATCGAACTCGTGACCCACGATCCCGACACTGCCCCCCTTGCCGAGCAGACCACTGCCCTACTGGAAGCTGCGCTTGACCACGGGCTGGTCGAAGACGCGACGATCGCCGCGAACGAGACTCAGGCCGAGGCGCTGTGGGCCTTGCGCGACGGCATTTCCTCCGCCGAGCGCGCGCATGGCCCGGCGGTGCAGCACGACATCTCCGTGCCGCCCGCCAGGATGCCCGACTTCATCGATCAGGCAAGCGCAACGCTGGAGGATCGGTTTGAAGGTACCCGGGCGGTGGCTTTCGGTCATCTTGGCGACGGCAATGTCCACTTCCACCTTCGTGCACCCGCAGGCGCGACCGGCGGTGAATGGGAGGAGCGCGAAGGCAAGGCAATCAGTGCCGCGGTGCATGATCTGGTGACCCAGTGGGGCGGCTCGATCAGTGCCGAGCACGGCATCGGCCAGATGAAGCGTGACGAGCTGGCGCGCCTCGCCGACCCGGCCAGGCTGACCATCCTGCGCGGGGTAAAACAGGCGCTCGACCCGCTCGGGATCATGAATCCGGGCAAGCTTGTCCCGCTTGCCAGTTCCCCGCAGGCCGCCTAAAGGCGCGGTTTCGCGACCCGGGCGGCTTGCATCGATCACCGCCCTCACTCATTCAGCCCGATGACGGAGAGACCGATGGCCAGCGCGCCGCAACAGCCCCAGCTTCCGATGTTCTATAACGACCTGATGCCGCTCAACACGCGGGATCACCTGAAGTTTCGCAATCGCATGCTCGATACGGCACCCTGGCTGTCCAAGCAGCACGTCGTTCCGCTGACCGGCGACGAGTTCATCCAGGCCGCACGCCATTTCCCGGTGATCTTCTCGTCGGGCGACAACCCGCTGCCGCTGGCGCTGATGGGTCTCAACGAAGGCGTGAACACCTTCTTCGACGATGAAGGCAAGCTGATCGATCAGGTCTACGTGCCCGCCTACATCCGCCGCTATCCGTTCATCCTCGCCAAGCTGACGCCCGAAACCGACGAGCTGTCGCTGTGCTTCGACCCGACCTCGAATGCGGTCGGCGAATTCGACGAAGGCGAGCTTCTGTTCAACGAAGACGGTTCGACCACCGAACAGACCAAGGCGATCCTCGATTTCTGCGAGAAATTCGAGCAGGCCGGTCAGCGCACCCGCAACCTGACGCAGGAACTGCTCAAGCACGACCTGCTGATGGATGGTGAAGTCTCGATCGAACGCGCCGAACTGCCGGGCAAGCCCTACGTCTATCGCGGTTTTCGCATGATCGATCAGGCCAAGCTGGCCGAGATCGATGCGGAGACCCTGAAGCAGTGGAACAAGGAAGGGATGCTCGCGATCATTTACGCGCACCTGACCTCGCTCGAACTGATGCGCAACATCTTCGGCCGCCAGGAACAGCAGGGCAAAATGCCCGCTCCGACCGAGCAGGACGGCGCCCCGAACTAGGGCTGACAGGGCGCGCTGCAGCAGTGCTTGACTTTGCTGCAACGCACCCCAGATTCAGCGTGTCCGGGCGGAATTCCCCCTCATAGCTGCCCCGGATAGGCACGCTTTCGAGCGTGCTTCCTCCCTGAACCTTGGCCACCTCGTGCATTCGTGCACGGGGTGGTTTTTTTATTCCGCAGCCAGCGGTAGCCCGTAATCGCGACGATCCGGTAGGACCTCGTCCGCCAGCGTGCGCACCAGTTCGGCAATCAGCCGCGCGACCCCGGGCAGACGGGCACTCGTCCCCGCCAGACGTGCATCGAGATAGAGCGTGCGACACACTTCCAGTTGGAGGGCATTGATGCCCAGACCGGGCCTGCCGTGCCGGTCGAGCACGTAACCACCGGCATAGGGGCGGTTATGCGTCACGCCTCGATCGCTGCGCCCCAGGAACTGCAGCGCGCGGCCCGCCACACCATCCTCGCAAGAGGCGCCGAAACGGTCGCCGATCACGAATTCGGTGGGTCGCCGACCCGGGTGGCTGGCGGCGAGCGGCGGCATCGAGTGCAGATCGATCAGCAGGGCGACGCCCCAGGTCCTGCGGATCGCATCCAGCGCCCGGGCAAGCGCGCGGTGATAGGGCTCGTGGATCAGCGCGATTCGCTCCGCCACCTCCGCGCTGGTCAGATCCGTGCGCCAGATTTCGCCCACCCCCGAAACGCGGCGGGGGACGAGGCCGAGCCCGCTTCGCGCGCGACGATTGGCGCTTGAGTGCGCAGGCCTGTCCGCGGGCGCATCGGCGACCATCGACCAGTCCATGTCATCGGGTGCCCGGTTGAGATCGAGCATTGCCCGCGGAGCATGTGCAATCAGCGAGGCAGCGCCCGTCTGCCGCGCTACCGCCAGCGCCAGCCGATCGACGTGGCGATCCTCCAGCCGCAACTGGGCGATGGCCGGATTGCGCATCGCATCCGCAATCCGCACAGGATAAGCGCGACCGCCATGCGGTGCCGCGATCAGGACCGGAATTGCAGTGTTCTCAAGATTCTCGAGGGTGAAGGCCGGCGCCCCGCTGCCGGGGATCATTCCACCTGCAATGCCCTGTCCCGAATCGCTGCCGCGCGCGCCTTCCATGTTCGCCGTGCTGAACCGGAACACAGGGTGTGTCAAAGCAGGGCAAGGCACTGACACGCCAAAGATTCATTAAGTGGTGGCCGCTATGGATGAGGGTCTATGAGCAAACCCACCTTTCAGCGGCGAATCCTCCTGGCGGAGGACGAGGAAGCAATGCGGACCTATCTGACCCGCGCGCTCGAAAAATCAGGCTATGCGGTCGATTCGGTCGATTGTGGAACGGCGGCCCTGCCCCTGCTCGAAAGCGACAGTTACGACCTTCTGCTGTCCGATATCGTGATGCCTGAGATGGACGGGATCGAACTCGCCCAGCGGTGCGCGGAGATCAGCCCGGAGACGAAGGTGATGTTCATCACCGGATTCGCGGCGGTTTCGCTGAAGG
>CEQK01000674.1_pt1 | contig 16082 bp, 20 predicted proteins | sample 531051 | NCBI WGS metagenome assembly CEQK01 (sample SAMEA2621229, study PRJEB7988) | marine metagenome | biome: marine biome (ENVO:00000447); feature: deep chlorophyll maximum layer (ENVO:xxxxxxxx); material: "saline water (ENVO:00002010), including plankton (ENVO:xxxxxxxx)" | depth 150 m
TATATATACGACCAACCAGAACAGGTATTAACAATATAAGCCTTAAACTGCATAACGTCAAGGAAAAAATAAATAAATATTTACTTGATGTACTTTATTATAAGACTTATATTTATGCAAATAAATAAAATTTCAAAGGGATAGATGAAATATAAAATAGACAGAAAAAACATAGGGTTACTGCTGTGCCAGCTATAGGCTTTAAATACCCAGATGGAGGTTTAATTACTTTCGAGGAAATTTTCGAAGAAAATAAATTAGACTTAAAAAGAATGGGTATTGTTATGCCAATGTTAAGAGAATTGGCTAAGCAAAGAGACCCAGATAGGAAACCTTCCGTAACCGAATGTCTCACAGGCACTTGCGAGGCATATCTAAAAAGAAAAAAAGAATATTATATAGACCCACAAGAGCATGCATTTGCCCTGGCAGGTACACTGCATCACGCTAGACTAGAAAATAATGCAAAAGAAGAATCGGCAGAACTTTCACTAGAGGGTATGGACATAACAGGTATCGTAGACCTGTATGACGAAGAGTCTAAATCACTCATAGATTACAAGAATGCAGGATCGTTCAAAGTAGCTCAGGCTTTAGGCTTAGACTTCTATTTAGAAGATGACCCTAGTGGTGCAGTATACCTCCGTAATGGTAAGTGGGGAAGAAAAGGACAGCCTAAAAAGGTTAAAAGATATTGGGCTAATCCAGAAAAAGTAGATTTGGGAGATTGGGATTGGCAAATAAATTGTTACAGGTATATGCTTGAAAAACAGGGAAAAGAAGTAAATAGTATGTATGTCCAGATTACAGTTAGGGACGGAGGAATACAAGCAGCTCGAGATAGAGGTGTGGAAAATAAAATCTATTTAATTGAAGTTCCATATATTCATAATGACCACATAGAAGAAAAGTTTATGACTAAAAGAGATTTGCTCTTAGAAGCTATAAATTTAGATAAGCTGCCAAATAAATGCAGCGAAGAAGAAACTTGGTATGGTAAAAAATGTGAGTTTTATTGTGATGTCAGGGACTTATGCCCATACATTAAAGAAGAACTTTAAGGAGTTAAATATTGTCTGATAAGAAAAAAGAAATAGTTAAAGTAGAAGATGAGACTGTAGAGCAGTCTCTAACTAGAAAACACAAGAGTATTTCTCAGCGAACAACGCCAAGAGCCTACATTAAGCAAAGACCAGATGGATTCGATTATGTAGATGAAGCATATATGCGAAACGAACTGACTAAAGAATATCCAGTATGGTCTTGGTCTGAAGCAGGGGAAAACCCAGTTCAGTTTTTAGGAGCGGAATGGGTTATAGTTTCAGGTAAGTTGAGGATAGAAGACAATGGAGTGGTTAGGGAATTCTTTTCTCCTGGATCTGCACGAGTGCAATTCAAAAGAGGCAAACCACACACAGCGGAAAACGTCATTGATATAGATAAGAACTTGGCGAGTGCTAATACCAATGCGTTTAAAAGAGCTGTAAACAGACTTGGCAATATAGCCGATGATGTTTATAGAAAACAAGACCTTACCCTTTCAGATGAAGATGTAGAGCTGTTAGAAGAAAAAATGGAAAAGCTATCTGACGAATGGAAAGATAAGATTATGAATATGGTTAACAATGGTGAGGTAATAAAACCTGACTTGGAGAAAGTCATAAATAGAATAGAACAAATAATAACAGAAGAACAGGAGAATAATAATGGCTGATGCTTCTTCAGTACTAAACAGCAAGGACTCTTGGTATGACCCTACGCAAGACTTCTCTGGGCCAATGCCAGAGGGTGATTACAAGGTTCACGTAAAATCTCTTAATGTCAAAAGAAACATAGTTGTTAAAAGTAAGTTTCTTTCAGATATATATGAAGTTGTATTTACGGTTGCCGAAGAGAATAGTACTATGGAATACCAATCTGAAAAAGGAGAACCAATAAGTGGCTCTACTTTTGTAGGAAGGGATATCAAATCAAAAGGCTTTTTTAGATTTAAAAAGCCAAATAAAAGCGAATACCCAAACTTAAGTGAAAATATGGGTTCTAATAGGTCATATATGGAACTTGTAAATAGCTTTAACCTAGACTTAGAAGAAAATGATGGGAAGTTTTTTCTCCCAGAATTAGATATAAGCGACATTGAAGGGTTGCCTGTTATCGTGAAAGTTTATCACGAAACTTGGCTAGATAGCGAGGGCGAAGAGAGGTCTACACCAAAGGCTTCTATGGTATTTTCTTGGGAAGATGGCGAGAAAAAAGAGGAAGAACTCCCCTTTTAAATTGCCATAACAACAATAGGGCTCAGTTGTTCCACGTAAGCGATAAAGAGCTAGTGGACAGCGAATTAACGCCTATGCTGAGTCCTTTAGCTAAAAGGTAAATATGAGTAATTTGAAGTTTAAAAATATAGAAAAAACAGAATCTATGCTTAAAAAAATAAGAATAGAAAAATCAGAAGAAATGACAGAAAAAGATGTGGAGGATTTTTGTGCTTGGATTTGTGGAAAAGCAGAAAGACTTGGCTTTACTGTAAGATATGTAGATGAAGATAAAGGAATGGGTTAAAATAGAAAAGTCTATGACTGATCTTATGGGCTGGAAAAAAGGAATAGAAGTTATGTGCGAAATGCACCACGAAGTTGCTCCTAAAAAACCTATTTATGAGTTTAGCAAAAGAGAAGATAGAAAAATAATTTTTAGACTCAGAAAAAGCTATTTAGAGTACAAAGAAAGAAATAAAAATATCAATGCAGATAGAGATTAACAAACTACCCTATAACATAAAAATTGAAAGGTCTTTATGGTAAGTGGAGTGGTTGACATTTTGAAAAAAGATAATTGAGTTTGGCGACTTATCCTATCTGTCTGGTTAGGCTGGGGTTTATACTGTAATAGTAAATTCCCCAGCTTTTTTTTAGGAGAATAAATGAAAAGAAAAATAAAAAATAAAAAAAGCTACAAAGAACTTATAGATAAAATAAAAAATATAGAGAATATAGTTCTTTACTACAAAGGATATCTTGAGCAACTTGGCATACTTTTCGAAAGCTATGTCCAGATGAATGAAGATGAGGATAAATTAGTTAATTATATAAAAGAAAAAGGAAAAGAGCTTGAAAATAAAAGGAATGAAAAATCGTCAGTTTAAACCCTATTGTTCGTTATGTACAAAGGAAAAAGAAAATTATACTATCGTTTTATCCACCACAGATAATTATATCTTATGTGATTCTTGTTACCCTAGTTATGATTGTCTGGACAGCAGTGGAAGAAGATGGCTTCAGAAGGAGTATATGGACGGAATAAAAAACGAAAGTATTTTAAATACAGGAGGTTAATATGGCTGAGTTTTTACTTGGTATGGTTATAGGAGTTATTTTAACTTTTGTAGCTTTATATTGGTACACTGAAAAAAGATGAGAAAACTTAAAAAGAAAACTATGCTTTGTGGTCATAAAGAATACTACTATAAAAGCGAAGTAGCTGACGACATATGCATCAAATGTGCAAAAATACTTAGAAGAGAATCAAGGAGACATTATTATGTCAAGCAAAAGTAAAGCTAAGGGAAACAGATTTGAACGCTTATGTGTTGAACTGGCTAAATCAGAGGGACTTGAAGCTCAAAGAGCTTGGGGATCTGATGGTAGGTCTATGGGTGAGCATTCAGAAGTAGATATAAAAATAGAATCTTACAAAGCACAATGTAAAACTAGAAAGAGGATAGCAAAATGGTTGAAACCAGGAAAAGAAGTAGACGTCCAGCTCGTAAAGGAGGACTACGGGGAGGTTTTTGCGATACTAACTTTAGAGAAATGGTTAGAAATGGTGAAATATCTCCAAGCGCAGAAATGACTCCAGTTAGTAAAATGAGAAGAAACGCTTTAAGTCAAACTACCAGGAAACACGAATATCAAAGATACCATTATGCATATATGGAGACTTTAGTTAATTATTTTGATGACGAATGGTTTGATTTTGAATATCAATTGCAATTAATTATTCAAAAAAGAGACAAGAAGTACGTTGCGATAGCTAAGCAACCATATAGATGTACATCTTGTGAGAAGCCTTGGTCTGACAGTGACACTAAAGAACCAGAATATTATGATGTTGATCTGTTTAAAAACATTCCTATGGAGAAAAGTATATGCCTAAAGTGCAAAGATGTCCAACCTGCAATAGCAGAATAAAGATAGAAGACTATACAAAAAGAATAGAGAAAAAAAGGCTTTCAAGAGACAAAACTACTTTGTCTATGATTGATGAAATGATGTCTTCCATGTCTAATTATCATAAAATAACAGATATAGATAAGTTTTCTTTCTATTCTGAAATAGAAGAAATACAGGATATTGTAGTAAGAAAAATGATAAGGAAATATTGTCTTGAAAAATACTATGAGCAAGGGTATAAATTAAGATATCTTACTGGTATGATAAAGAATGAAAACTCAGCTTATGGTCTTAAAAAAGAATATGAAAGGAAGTCGCTTGACAGAATCCCACCAAAAATTGATAAATAAAATACACAATGAGAATTGTATGAAAACTATGGTTAAGATGCCTGATGAATCAATTGACCTTATAGTTACAGATCCTCCGTATGGTATGAATTTTAGAAGCAACCACAGAGGTAAGCGGTATAAAAATATTTATTGGGACAATAATCTTGATTGGCTTGAGGGTTGGGCTGAAGAGTCTCATAGGGTTTTATCTGATTCTAGCCATATGTACGTATTTTGTTCTTTTCATAATGTAGATATATTTAAACAACAAATACAATCCAAGTTTAATATAAAGAATATATTGATATGGGAAAAGAACAATACAAGTATGGGCGACCTTAAGGGCGACTATGCACCCAAATATGAAATGATATTATATTGTACCAAGGGTAGAAGATTGCTTAATGGAGGTAGAGACCCTAATATAATAAAGTTTGCAAGAACTGGTAACAAGCTACATCCAACTCAAAAACCAGTTGATTTGATATCCTATTTAATAGAAAAAAGTTCTCATAAAGGTGAAATTATATATGACCCTTTTATGGGATCTGGTACAACAGCTGAAGCTGCTTATTGTACGGAAAGAAAATATATTGGTTCCGAGATAGATGAAACCTATTACGAAATATCACTAACAAGAATAGAAAAAATAGAAAGGCAGGGTTATTTGTTTGTATAGTGAATCAACAGAAAGAGCTTTGTTAGGGGCTCTAATGAATAAGCCTCTTCAATTAGATTTGGCAAAAAAATGGGTAGAAAAAAGTGATGTTTTTTATTTTGATTTCCATAAAAGTATATGGGAAACAATTCTAAGGTTAGAAAAAAATAAAGAGCAAATAGACCCAGTAAGCATTGTTCATAATTTTCCACAAAAAAACAATGTAAAAAAATCTCTTGCTTATGACATTACTTGCATAGCGACTGAAGAGATTACACCATCTAAAGCTGAATACTATGCCAAAATGCTACACGGATACTGGCTTAGAAGGGAGCTTGGTGATCACTCCAAGAAGCTTTCTATGTTAGCTGAAGACAACACAAATGACGTTGCCGAACTTCTTAATGACTCGCATACCCTTATAGGCAACCTTATAAAACTTCAGCCTACTAAAGATTTTGATATTGCCGAAGTATTAGAAGAAACTAGACAGTCAATATTTAACAGAAAAACCAATATAAAAACTGGTATACCTAAATTTGATATGGTCGTATCTGGAATGACTAGGGGCGAGATAACAATAATAGCAGGTCGGCCAGCAAACGGCAAGACAACTGTGGCTGCAAATATAGCTAGGAATCTTGTTATGGCTGGTAAAAAAGTTTGCATGTTTAATAGGGAAATGCCAAATACCGAGATGATGAAAAAATTCATAGCTATGGAAAGTGATAGTATTTCATATAGAAATCTAAGGCACGGAGTACCATCAAGCAAAACAAAAGTACACGAATCGATGGATTTTATACACAAAAACTACAAAGATAAACTTTTTATGTATGATGATATAAGGACGTTATCAGATACTTTCCAAGAAATAAAAAATGTGAAGCCAGATGTAGTGATTGATGACCATATAGGATTGATAGAATACTCATCTAATGACAGGAGAGATTTAAGACATAAAATAGGTGAAACAACCAAGAAATATAAATGGCTTGCCAAAGCCGAGGATATGTGCGTTATACTTGTATCACAATTAAATAGAAATATAGAATATAGGGTGGATGCGGTTCCCAGGCTTTCCGATCTTGCTGAGTCTGGCAATCTGGAACAAGATGCTGAAATAGTAGCATTTACACATTATCCGTATATATCAAGATACGGAGAAGAGGATTCTACTGGAAGGGTTTGGACACAGAATGAACTACAACTAGTAGTGTCTAAAAATAGATATGGGACTACTGGCTCGGTAGAAGTTGGGTATTCTGGTGATAGTTGCAAGCTATTTGATGATTTAAAAGCAGCTAAATCGCACGAAAAAGATAAAAAACAATTAGAAATGGAGGAACTTGGGTGAGAAAATTTAGATTATTATTGATTGAATTATTTGATATTTGCAGTTTTTGTAAAAAACCCTTAATCCCGTTTCACAGTATGACTGAAAATATGAAAAAAAATATAAAATTAGGCAAAGCTATAAAAGAAGGGCTAGAAAAAGTTTGCCACTGCTCCCCAACAAAATATCCATCTGGGGCAAAAAATAATAAAAAACCTAGCCTTGATTATTATGATAATAGGAGATATACAAATGACTACACCAAGTAAAGTAAGCATTAGGAACGTTAAAAGACCTTTGTGCGATTATAAAGATTGCAATAGCGTAGCTCTTTACGAGTTTACTGATATCATTAAGGTAGACCCAAAATCTTTTCCCACTAAAACTATAAGCCTAGGAACTTCTTGCGAAAAACATTTAAATAAATTAAGAAAACAATTTGAGGAAAAATGAAATTAGAAACTTTTCAAGCAAAGCCTATACAAGTATCAAAAAAGAAAAATGAAAGCGTACAACGGCTAATTTCGCGCTTTAAAAAGGTATTTAACGAAAGTGGTGTAATAGAAAAGCTAAAAGAAAACAGATACTATGAAAAGAAATCTGAAAAAAAGAGGCGGGAAAAGAAGAAAACCCGCCTCCTTATGAAGAGACAACGGAGAGAAGATAAAAAAGGGTTTTAATTATTCTATCTAGGTCTCGTAGACATCTCTTTTAAAATCATGTCTAACATTTCTGGTGTCATTGTACCAACATTATCAGGCTGCTGAGGCTCCATAACTGGTTCCTGATCTGAAGTAAGAATCCTTGTTAATGTATCCTTATCCATCGTTCCTATATTTTCTGGCCTAACATTATCTGGCCCAACTGCTCTTGTTGCATCTGCTGGTGAAGACGATAAAAACGTAGCAATATCTGCTGCCTGTAAAAGATCATCTATAGATTTACTTCCTCCAACAGTACCTTGCGCCTGATTTCTTCTTGTTACTATTTGATTTACAAGTTCATTAATATTCATTTCTCTTTTCCTTTTCTATTTTTTTCAACTCTCTCTTACGGAGTTTGTTCTGCATAGCTAATTTCCTACGCAATCTTTTTCTTTCTTTTGCTCCTCTGTTTGGCATTAGGGATTCTGCTTTTTAATTTCTTTTCTCATATACCATTTATAATATTCTGTAAAATTTATTTCTTCAAAGAATATTGGATTTGAAGGTCTTGCGTTGTTAAATTTTTCCACTAACTTCATAGCTTTATCTGGATTGTTTTCAGAATAAAGCTCAAAAACTCTTTTTCTTATTTTACCTTTTTCTTGTGCAATTCTGTTTTTCTTTTGAGATGGTGTCTCTACTCTTTTAGCTGCTTGCTTTGTTACTGATCCACCAAATTTTGAAATTTGCTTTAAACTTCTCTGGAATGGAGCCCATGTGTTATACCCATAAGTGTCTAAATTTGACCCAACAGCATAAGCTGCTTTAGCTCCGTCATCAAGAGTGGAAAGCATTGTTGGCGTAACTGCGAAAAAGAAAGCTGGAAGTTTTTCATCTGCGCTTAATAAATCAGAAAAGAAACCTAAAGCACCAACTGTTCCCATAGCATCAATTAAATCATACCATTCTTTGTCTTCCCTTATGGCTTTTTCACCACTAAAGAATCTTACCAATCCATCTGTTGCCCAATTAACAAATCCTGCGCCAAGCAGACCTCCTGCTGCGAGCCTAAGTGGAGCTAAAACATTTCCACTTGAAACTTCTCTATTCATTAAATCTTTTTGATACTTTGCCTGCCTATAAATAAATCTTTTAAATATAAAAAGAGGTCTTAATCTTGGGTCATTAAAAGCCATAGGCTCTTTTAATATATTTCTTTGCAATTGACTTTCTGTTGCAAAGTTAAACATAGCGTTTTGTATATTTCTATTGCTTAATTTCGCCTTACTATAATCAGTTATTCCCATTTTTTGTAAATTTTTAGTAGCCCAGTTATATCGCGCTTTGGCATAAGCGTCTTTTACGCTGAGCTTTTTACCTTTAGCTGTCTTTCCTTTTAAATTTTTAGGAGTATTCCTTATTATTCTATGTAAATCTCTTGCAAAAATCTCAGCTGTTGAAGCAGCTAATAACTGGTTAAGGTAGTTCATTCCTTTAAATAAACTTACGGTTGTAAGTATATCTGCTAAATTAGCCAATCTTTTAACTGCTCCTTTTTCTGAAATAAATCTTCTTCCAGTTTCTCTCCAAGTTCTTGGATTAACTCCCATATCTGTACCCATAAGAATATCTTTTACATCGCTAAGGGTTGCACCAGATCTTCTTATTTTTTCCAATGTCTTAGGATTAAATAATCTAACAGCTCCCTTCATAAATCTCCAAGGGCCAGCTTCTACTATAGTAGATATAAGAGACTGAGTAACGTTAGGTATAGTTGAAAATCCAAGACCTATTTTAGTTCCATACTCAAAAGACATGTAGCCTTGCATTATCTTTCTTGTAGAAGGATTTTTAAAATTCATAGCTGGGTCTATGCTTGATAATCCAGTATAATTATTGTATATAGTTTTTGAAATATTAAGAGACTTTGGATCGTTTCTCATTAATTTAAAAAGAGCTTTAGCTTTTTGACCTTTAGCGCCAAAATATTCTGCATTACCTACCCTTTTACCAAGTTTTTCAAAATACCTAACAAGAACTTCTTTAGCATTTCTTTCATAAAAATCAGCTGGTAATTCATATTTTCTGCTTTTTTCCAAATTGCCAAAAGGAGAATACATTTCTTTCATGCCTTCTGTTTTCATAAAATCTAAAGCTTCTTTGTAGCTTAAATTATATTCTTTTACAAGTTTGTCAATAGCCCTACTAGTATCCCTGCTAAACTCTCCCCTGTCTCGAGCTTTTTTAATCATATTATTTAGCACTGCTAAATCTTTTTTCTTGTAAATCTTTTTATCAAAAAGCTTTTTATTCTTATCGTAGAACGGCATCAAGTCATCAAATATAATTTCTTGAATATCCCTTTTCATCATCCTAGGAAAATAATCTTCTATATATCCAGCTACATCTACTCCACTTTTCTTTGCCAAAAGATAACCTTTTCTTAATTCTTTTCTTATTTGATTAGCTATTTTCTCAGCTTCTTTTGGAATTCTTTTACCAGTGTTTTTATAATATTCAGCTTTTCCTTTTTTACCCTCTAATGCATAGCTAACGGCTTCTTGGTTTTTATATCTTAATAAACCAGTTTTTCTTACAGAATTTTCTACAAAATTACTAACTATTTCAGCTCTTCGTTGATTTGCTTTTGGAAGAATTCGATTAATAAGGTTATCAGAATATTTATTTCCCCTAGCCAATGTTTCAGCGGCAACAACTCTGTCATAAATAGAAGATGGAAGAACTTTTTCTAATAAAGTTTTTCCAGGTTCAAACTCTCTTAAATTTTTTATAATTGGATCATATTTTTTAAGATGTATTAATTCTTTTTCTTTTCTTATGGCTTCTCTATATTTAAATAATTGTCGAGAAGTCATATTTTTACTTGCAATATTATCTGTGCCAAATAATTCTTTTTTCTTTTCAGATAAAAACTGCTTAGTAAGTCCATATTTTTTGGACAATAATTGTTTTGATATTGAAGCAACTTCTCTTAATCTTTTCTTAGCAAGGGCTTCCCTACCATACCCCTTACCATACAAATCAAATTCTTTATAAAATACTTCTTTGCTCAAAGATAATGTTTTTCCAGAAACCCTGTCTTTAAGGTCAAACATTCCACGATTATTTTTTGCTATTCTTTCGTTTACTATTTCTGTATCTTGAAACCCTTTTCTTTCAGAAGTCCATTTTTGCTTTTTTCTGTCAGTTCTATCTGCTTCTCTTTGTTTTTGTAATTTTTCTGCAACTTCCTCTTTAAATTCTTTTGAAGCAGGTTTTGATTTAGAAATCTTAGGTTTTATAATTGGTTGCCCAGTAGCAGCTCTATAAGTACCGCCAGCTACTCCCATAGTTCCTCTTATCCCAAGTATAGTTGCTCCAGCTTGAACATAATCTTGAGGCGTTGGAAGCTTGCCCTCTAAAGCTGGCTCTAAAGTGCCAAATGTAAAAGTTTCTGCACCAGCTTGACTAAGGGCACTGTATCCCTTAGCGCTCAAACCGACACCTATTCCAGTGGTTGCTGCCCCTAGAACAAAATCCTTACCAGCTCTTTTTGCTGATTGAGAAATATCAACTTCACCTTTATCTATATATTGCCTTAAAGACTCATTTATACCGCCCATAGTTCCAAGACCTGTTCCACCGCCTGCAGCTGCAATACCACTTTTTTCTATAACATCTTTCATTCCTTCAGATGTTATTTTTTTAGCAAGTTTTTTATTTACCCCACCTCTTATTAATTGTTTTAAAGCTTGTTTACCAGCTGTTTTTGCTGCTTGACCACCAAGTCCAAATCCACCAACAAAAGTTACTAAGTCAGCAGGCATAAAAAAGCTTATAAGACCAGCTCCAAAATCCCTCATAACGTTTGGTTCAAGACTGGAAAGATCGTATGGAATTTCCCCAGTAGCAGCTTGCTGTATAAGACCAGTCATAGATTGATTATATCCTTGCTTTACCCAGTCGGGAAGCTTGTCTAGCATAGAATAATCTTTTTCACCTTTTGGCAACGAAGCTGGTTCGTCTTGAAAAAGATAGTCGTATTGTCCTTTACTTGGACTACTTAACTCATCTTCAAATAAATAATCAAATTGAGACATGTTATTTACCTATGTAAGTTTCGTTATACCATTCCTTAAGAGAAGGATTATTATCAAGAATTTGTTTAATTTCGCTTTCTCTAACGTTCCAGTTTTTACTTCCAACAGCATTCTCATTTCTTCTTTCAATCTTGTTTGAAATTTTACCTTTCAAAAGTTTTATTCTATTACTTTCACCTTTCTTTGTTAAAGCTTTTAATCCTTTATCTACAGCTTTTGGCGATCCAGCAGAAACAATTCTGTTTTTGTGAAAACTTGTCCATTTTTTCATTGCCTCTACTTCATTTTGCATACCAGAGTTCTCTTTTATAAAATCTTGAAGAATCTTTGCTCCTTCACCACCTTCTTGAAAATATTTTTTATCTTTACCATGAAATGTTACTGCTGTATTTATCATTTTTGTCAATAAAACTTCGTTTCTCTCTTCCTTTGTACCGAAAATGTTTTTGGGGCTACCTTGAGTTCCGCCAGTTCCCAATATTTTACCTATTTTAGCGTTTTCTTCTGCTATCGCAGAAGTCAAAGAACTTATTCTCTTTTTCTGCATTGGAGTCTCACCCAGCTGCCCAGCCTCTATTAATTGCTTATTATAAGATCTTATATTTGTCCAAGCATTTTCTACCTCCATAATTGATATATTATCTAATCCTCTATTTTTAGCAAAATTTGATATAAATTTATCATACGTATCAAAAAATCTTTGTTCATTTCCTGCTTTTCTAAGATTGCTTAATACGTTTCTATTAGATTCGCTTAATAAGGTATAAGCAGGAGAATTTGGATCCATTACACTTTCCATCATATCATAGCTAACCTTAGCCTTGCCTTCTAAAGCATTAGCTAAGTCCTCACCATAGATTGTGCGAAATTGATAACTGTCATTTAATCTACTTAACTCGCTCCAACTAGAGTCTGAAAAAGCAGAAATAACTGCCATATCGCTTGCCCTGTCTTCTCTTTTTCTCTGCATCCTTTCTCGCCTGCCTTGTGATTCCAAACTATCTAAATGTCTTTTTCTCTCTTCAGATAATTTAGTTTCAAATTGACTTTGATTCTGTTCTCTAGATTTCCTGTTTTCTTCAATTCTAAATGCTTTGTCAGCTTCGTCCCTAGCGGTGCGATATTCCATTTCTTTCAAAGCCATTCTTTCTCTAGCTTGCCTATCTGCTATGCCTCCAACTATAGCAGGTAAAGACCTACTTAAAAAAGCATTTAATGGTGATTCATAATCGTATCTTCCGTTTGCCATCTTTCTAACCCACCTCCTTTTCTGGTGTGAAATTTGTTAAAGCTTGTATAATTTGCTGTAAAGAGTTTTGTCCTTGCATATTAAATAGCGGAGGAGAACCCTCTTCTTCCTCTTCGCCAGCAAAATCAACTGCTTGATTTCCAGTTGCAGTATTAGTTACCGACGTTGCTGGTGTGCCAGATACATTTGATCCAGTTGAAGATACCGCAGATGAAGCCGTATTTACATTTCCAGATTCGCCTTCATTGCCGACTGGATCTGTATCGCCCTGAACTGGGTCTACATCCTGATTTGCTGGACTTCCAGATAACGGTGTAAAGTCACTAGGAACTTGATATCCTGGATCTGGGTCACTTGGCGCAACTGGCGTAGGAACAAAACCAGGATCCCTGCCACCATCTTCATTTGTGTCTTTGCCAAAGTCACTAGTGTCACCTGTTAACTCTGGTGATGTAGCTATATTTTGTTGCCAATTTTGAGCATATTGAGTTTGAGGTGCTGGTGTTCCAAGTGGACTACCACTAGCAGATTGATTAACTAAATCTGCAAGAGGAGCAGATCCTTGATATGTATTGCCCATTTCGTCAAGACCAACAGTATCTTTTATCGTATCTTTTTCAGCGTTTGCTTGCCTTCTAGCTGCTTCTTCAGCTGCTGTCTCAGTTGCACCTGGTTGTTTTTGCCCAGTTAAAGCCTGTAACTTATCTGCACTAGTTTGTAATTCATCTATATAATCATCGTATTCGTCGCCAGTAAGCTGAGTTTCATCCATACTTTGCCCATGATCCGTGTATCCGCTTCCAGTATCTCCCAAAGTAGTTTGTCCAGTTGGATCGCCAGTATCACCCATGCCAGCGCCAGTACCTCCAGATTGAAAACCTCCAGTTGAACCAGATTGATCTCCTGTCGCAGCATCTGCAACGGTAGTCTGTGTAGCTGGAACACCGCTTCCACCTGCGCCACCTGTTCCGCCTGTTCCGCCTGTACCTCCCGTGCCACCTGTTCCAGCACTTCCACCAGGGGAATAAGAAAGAAACTCTCTTCCGATACCCATTATTCTTTGTAAATAATCTCCAAGTAGTCCAAAAGCTTGTCCTCTTCTAGCTCCTATTTGGTCTTGAAGCGCAGCCATAGACCTGTCTTTACCCAAACCGAGACTTGTTAATCCAGTTCCTCTTCTGCCTGCCATTCCACTGTACGCTCCTTGAGTAGCTTCCCTTAGTTGCTGTAAACTTGATTGCGCAGCACCAGAACCAGCAAATCCACTTCTTGCGGTTTGTTGCTCAGCCCCAGCTGTTCCAGACATTAATCTTTGAGTTAAGCTGGTTCTACCTTGCATAAATTGATTTTGTAAATTTTGAGCACCTATATCATATTGTCTATCTATAAATCCCGTTTCACGCTCTTCGTACGGCTTCAAAGAAGCCATTAAATCCGAAAATCTTTTTTGCTGGAAAGGCAAAGCAAACTTTGAAAACATTTCCGCTTGCTGCCCAGTTAAACCTAATTGCCGAGCTGCTCCAGCTGTACCTGTAAACATATCTCTGTAATCAGATAATCCAGCATCTCTTAATGCATTTTCTAATGCATCTGGTAAATTTATAAAAGCTGGTGCGTCGCTTTCTGATCGTGGTGGCATTTTCCGTTCTCCTATCTTTAATCTACTTTAAAATATCTTGAAGGGTATGCTTGACTTAATATACCCCTAAGGTCTGCTTGCCTCTGCATTCCAGAACCAAGAATATTTCTTATGTTTAATTTTTTATCTCTTCTTCCGCCTTCAAATAGCAAGTTGGTCAAATTACTCATATCCCCTCCAAACATAAAATCTGAACCTACTTGCGATTTACTTGAAAGAGGTAATGCTTTTTTAAACGGAGACATTGATGTTCTAGTTTTACTAACATTAAAAGCTTTATTAAATAAATCCTGAGGTGTCAATTTATCTGTACCCGTTTTTGTTAAATGAGCAACAGGATTTAATGACATTCTTGCCGTCCCTTTAAATGTATCTGGTACGGGAGCTTTTGCAAGATCAAATTTAAGTTTTTTAGGAATTTCTTTTTTTGCAGTTACCTTAAATCTATCTTTTAAAACCTGATCAGATGTTTTTCCTGCAGCCATATCCTGTAAACCTCTAAATGTTTGCACACTCATGTCACCTTTAGCAACCGCTGGAAGATGTTTAAGGTTTTTAAGCGCAGCTGTAGCTTTACTATAATCCAATCCTCCAAGTTGATACGCTGTTAACGTATCGGACAAAGCACTTGAAACAATAGATTGGTCATACCTCTGATTTGCATCTTTTAAAAATTCATTTATGTCGCTTCTCCATTGTTCAGTTTTTCTTAAAGCGTCTTGTCTAAAAAATATATTAGAAGTATCTCCTTTAACAATTTCTTTTAATCTTGCTTTTCTCTGGTTTCCTAATGGAGTTCTTAAAGAAACTCCACCAGCTGCTGCTCTTTGTCCTATATAACTTCCAGCTCCAACTCCCGCAGCAAGTGGTACCGCTGCAAGACCACCTGTTAAAATGGTGGCTATTGTTCCGCCAACAAGAGCACCTATAGTTCTTCCTTTACCCCTTTTCTTATCACGTTCCCTTGCTTGCTCTCGCCTTTCTTTCTCTTGATCTCTATACAAATCTTCCAGTTTTAATATTTTTTGCAAATCATCAAAAGCGCTTTTAGCTAATTTTGTACTACCAAACGCACCGCCAACTCTACCTCCTACATTTAAACTTGATAATAGTTCTGCAAAACTTGGGCCTCCGTTAGCCATAATAATTCCCTTTCGTTGGATTGATATTAATCAATTCCATAATATTCAATAATTACTGTTAAGGCACTAGCGTTGGAATTTGTTGTTCCATTTCCAGTGCCAGCATTACATACATATACATATTGATCAGATGCTCCGTTTATTACTTGATCATTACATATCCATACTTTTTTTGCATCGTTTTTTAAATCTATATCTGATGTGCTTGTACTATCACTACTATCAGTATTTGCTACACCAGCTCCCAATATTTCTGTTCCAGAAGATATACTTGCATCCGCAGAAGTTCCAGACGTAGCAGATAATTGTATATTAACATTGTGTGTTGATAAATTGCTAGCCGTTTTAACCACCGCTACAACCCTTGTTATTATAGCATATGCTGGAATTTTTAAACTCGAAGCTTGTTTAGAAACCGTATTATCTCCGCTATGCGCAGGTAGCACGGTTACTTCTTCCGACATAATATGTTTTCCACATGGATTAGTTGCAGATGTCCCAGATTTTGAACCGATAATAACATTGTTAGATGTAACCGATTGCCAAGGAAAAGCAGAGGTTCCCAATGTACTTGTTACTCCGTCTTCCACTCCCATCGGGAAAATACTTCCCATTCTAACAGGCATATCAATTTTAAGCCCATTTGAATCTTCAAGTCTATAATCACGCATACTAGTTATATACCAACCATCAACACCCTTGGTAAATTTAACCATATTTTCACCACCAACGCGAGCGTAATTAGATGCTGAATAACCAGTTGCATAAGTAGAAGTAAGTATAAAATGAGTATCGTTAAAATCTTGTCCC
>CEQK01079206.1_pt1 | contig 15919 bp, 14 predicted proteins | sample 531051 | NCBI WGS metagenome assembly CEQK01 (sample SAMEA2621229, study PRJEB7988) | marine metagenome | biome: marine biome (ENVO:00000447); feature: deep chlorophyll maximum layer (ENVO:xxxxxxxx); material: "saline water (ENVO:00002010), including plankton (ENVO:xxxxxxxx)" | depth 150 m
TTCGGCACGGCCAGGAAATACGTGCGAAGCAGCATGATCGCGAAGGGCGAATAGACCGCGGTGTAGATGAAGGCGACGGCCACCGGGTTGTTGATCAGTCCCAGCCGTGCAAAACCGAAATAAAGCGGAAACAGGAACAGCTGGATCGGCGCGGTGGTGCTGGCGAGCAGGTAGAAGGTCAGGATCTTCCACGTCTTGATCTTGCGCCGGGCGAGCACATAGGCCGTCAGCGAGCCGGTGGTGCACACCAGCACGATTGTCATGCCGGTCAGAAGCGCGGAGTTCAGCAGCGTGCGGCTGAAATTGGCATCGGACCAGGCGCGGGTGAAGTTGTCCCAGCGCAGTTGTGATGGCAGGGCCAACGGGTTCTGCACGATCTCCTGCGACCCCTTCAGTGAGTTCAGCACCAGGAGGGCGATCGGAAACAGGGTGATGGTGAGCAGGACACCGAGCGTGATGTAGGCGATGATGCGGGTCAGGCGGCTTTCGGTCGTGTTCATGATTCGAACTCCTTCGCCTGGCTGCGGATGTAGAAGATGGTGGCGGCAAGACCGAATAGGCTGATCACCACGGAAATCGCCGCCGCCTTGCCGACCGCCAGATCGTAGAAGGCGGACCGGTATGCGAAGGTCGACAGCACTTCCGAGGAGAATGCCGGACCGCCCTGGGTGAGGATGTAGACGAAGTCGAATACCAGAAACGACCAGATGATGGTCATGATCATCATCAGTGTGATCGTCGGTCGGATGCCGGGCAGCAGGACGTAGCGGATGATCTGGAAGAAGGTCGCGCCTTCGACGCGCGCCGCCTCGACCTGTTCGGCCGGAACCTGCCTGAGTGCCGCGAAGAAGATGACGCAGAGAAAGCCCCACCAGTGCCAGAGATCGACGGTCGCGATGCCGTAAAGCGCGGTCGATGTTTCTGCGAGCGGATTGGCGACGTCCAGGCCCATGCGCTGCAACAGCCCTGCAATGCCTGTGATCGGGGAATAGATCATGCCCTGCCATATCCGCGCGGTAATCGCGGTCGCGATGATCACTGGCAGGAAGTAGATCACCTGAAAGTAGGTCGACCCGCGACGCGCGACCAGCATCATCGTTGCGGCCAGCAGGCCCATGGCGATCGGCACCGTCAGGAAGATCAGCGTCCAGATGATGTTGTTGATCAGCGCCGTCCAGAACACGCTGTCATTCCAGAGGGCCTCGAAATTTCCGAGCCCGACGAAGCTGGGCGTTGTAATGCCGTCCCATTCGAAAAAGGCCAGAAATATGGTCAGAAGCCCGGGGACGGCGATGATCACGACATTGATCAGCAATGTCGGCAGGACATAGAGACGGTGCATGCAATTACCTTTCCAGAGCGAAGACCGTGCTTCTTTCCGGCTGCGACTGGCGCATTGGGCGGTGCGCCGCCGTGACGGCGCACCCGTAGTTTTCCGAGTTTATCGAGCCGGAACAGCCGGCGCCTTGCCGTCCTTGAATTCCTTCTCGAACGTATCGTTCAGCTTGTTCAGGAAAGCCTCGGTGTCGATCTTGTCGAGCCAGACCTCCTCGATGCCGTTGATGAGATAGCTATCGGTCGCGGGCGGCAGGAAGGTCCAGGTGGTGTAGCCGTAATTGCCGTCATTGACCGAAGCTGCGAGCGACTTCATCGTATCGGTGAACAGCGGCGACACATCGCTCGCCATCGTCACGTCGGAAATGTCCTTCAGCGGAATGTTCCACTCGCCCTGCCAGGCCGAATTCATCGAGCCGTAGACTTCCGGCGAGAACACGAAATTGATGACGGCAGCTGCGCCATCGGGATCTTTGGCCTTTTCGGCAATAGAGAACGTCGAGCCGACGCCGAGCGGGAACACCGGCGCGCCCTCGGCACTCGGGAAGCCGACAAAACCCGCCTCGGAGTTGTCCTTCCTGGAATAGGTCGCGACGTTCTGGAACTGCCAGGTCCCCGTCGGCATCATGCCGGCTCGACCTGATGCCATCATGTCGGCGGCCTGCTCGGAGCCCTGCATGGAAAAATAGTTTTTGCCGAAGTAGCCCTTTTCCCACCAGCTGTTCAGCCGGTCGATCGCTGCCACGAAGGGTTCGGCGGTCCACGGCATTTCGCCGCGCAGCGCCTTGTTCAGATTATCGGGGCCGGCGACGGCGTTGAGCGCCATGGTCACGAACCATTCGTTTGTGCCGCGCCAGTCGGCATTGCCGGCGGCAAAGGGAGTGATGCCTTCGGCCAGCATCTTGTCGGCGAGCGCTTCGAGTTCATCAAGGCTCGTCGGTGCTTCCCAGCCTTTCTCCTCAAACAGCGTCTTGTTGTAGAACAGGCCGAGCGTCTCGTAGGTCTTTGGCAACGCGTAGAGCTTGCCGTTATAGCGGCCCATCTCGAGGAAGGCCTGAAGGACGCGGTCGTTCCAGCCGTATTTGGCGGCGTAATCGTCCAGTGCCATCAGCTGGCCGGACTGGGCCATCGGCGCGACATAGCTCGGGCCGGGCGTATAGACCACATCCGGACCATTGCCCGACAGCATGGCGACGCGCAGCTGCTTGTCGAGTTCGTTGCCGCGATAATCGACCACCAGATTATAATCCGGATTGGCCTTGTTGAACGGTTCGACGATGTTTTCGGAGATCAGCTTCTGCTGATCCGGCGTCGCCTGCTCATACCACCAGCTGACGCGATCCTGGGCGAGTGTCATTTGGCTCGCTGCAGCGATCATAACGCCCGCGAGCAGGATTTTCTTCGTGATCATTGGGTCTCCTCCCTTGATGATGATTTTGTGACCGGCATGGCCTTCGGCCTTCCGACAGACGCCCGAACGACGAGTTCGAACGTCATTTCCTCGGCCTGGCCGGGATCGCTCCCGCCATTTGCCAGGCGGGCAAGCAGGAGTTCCGCGGCCCGCGCGCCGAGGCGGTCCTGAAACTGAGCGACCGTCGTAAGCGCCGGCGTTACGAGTGCCGACGCCATGATGTCGTCGAAACCGGCAACCGATATGTCGTCCGGGATCGACAGGCCATGAGACGACAGGCTCTGCATGACACCGATCGCCATCAGGTCGTTTGCAGCCATGATGGCGGTGACCGGATTGCCGTCTTCGATCAGACGGTCTGTCACGTCTCGACCTGCTTCGAGGGTGAACTGGCTCGCCTCGAGAACAACAGGGTCGGCGCCCGTTGCCTCCATGGCCGCGAGATAACCGCGCAGGCGAACACGCTGGGGCCCGCCGGGTGCGGCTATCATGGCAATGCGGCGGTGACCCAAATCCAGAAGATGCTGGGTCAATTTGCGGGCCGCGGCCTCGTTGTCGATAAAGAGGTCGTCAATCGGCAATGCGCCACCGACCTTCCGGCTTACCTCGATGCGAACCACCGGAACGCCGGCCTTGCCAAGCGGCGAGAGTTCTCGTGCGCCGATATTGAAGAAGATGCCGACAATACCGTCGAAACGCCCCCTGAGGGCGGAATCGACCACATGCCGCTCAGCCTCCGCCTTTCCTTCGGTATCGATGGTCATGACCTCATAGCCCGCGGCGCGCGCGACCTTTTGCACGTGAACCACGAGAGAAGGATAGAAGGGGTTTGTCAGATCCGGCACGACGCAGGCAATGACGTAACTACGCTGCGTGCGCAGAGCCTGGGCGAACCGGTTCGGCTGATAGCCCAGCTCCTTGATCGCTGCCTCTACCCGGTCGGCAGTTTCGGGAGCAACTTTCTCACGCCCGCCATTCAGGATCAGCGAGACCGTCGCCTGCGCGACACCCGCCTTTTCCGCCACCTCTTTTTGCGTGATCCTCCTCCGGGCCACCGGCATCAACTCCTCAACTGATACGTAACAACAATCCATTGATACGTATCAGTAGTCAACAGGAAATAATTTCTTGCTGCGGTCCAGCTATGGTTCGCGGCTCCCGTATAGCTGCCGTGAGGACGAGATTTGCGACGCGACCAGGCACCGCAATCTGACGGCCAGTGCGGTGTCTTGGACGGGCATAAGGTGACAGGCAAGCCGTACCAGTCTGAGGAACTTTCCATGGTGCCACCCGTTGGGGAACTGACGCATATAAAGGAGACCAACATGGCGATGAACTCGCTCAAGGACATTTACCTCGACCAGCTCCAGGACATCTGGAGCGCCAACACCCAGTCCCTGCCCGTCGTGACCGAACTCGGCCGGGCCGCAAAGGACGAGGAACTCTCCGAGGCGCTGATCGACGGCGGCAACGGCATTGCGGAAGGCATCGCCGAGATCGAGAAACTCTGCAACGACCACGGCATCAAGCCGAACGCGGAGCATTGCAAGGGCATGGAAGGCCTCGTGAAAGAAGCCCGCAAGCATGGCCTGTCCGACGAGATCACGGACGACGACGTACGCGACGCCGCCATAATCCCGCAGTACCAGCGCATGGTCCATTATGCGCTCGCGGGCTACGGCACCTTGGCCGCCTTCGCCAACCGCCTCGGCCTGGACGGCGACGCGGCTGTTCTGAAGAAGTGCCTCGATCAGACCTATGACGGCGACCGCCGCATGACGGCAATTGCCGTGAAGGGCGGGGTCAACAAGGACGCTGCCGCGTAATCCAAGTCCGTTATCGGCAACAGCCGGCAAAAGGGGCCACACGGGAGAGCGTGCGGCCCCTTTTCTCTAATCAAGCATAGCCCTTGGATAAAAACTTGACGGCACTTCAAGCAAGGATTTCCACTGCCTATCAAACGTATGGATGGCGGGCCGTCGAGTTGCGCTCCTGGAAGCAGCGCCGTCAGCTCTCACTAGTGCTCCAGATGCGAACGCTTCCCACGATCACAGGGAGACGTCTGGTCAAGCCGACGTCTTGCTTGCGAGATTCCTGAAATAGAGAACTTCTACCGCACGCAGGATGTCCGTCGGCTCGTCCTCGTAGCTTTCCGAGAAGGTGCCCTCATCGCTTTCCACGGTAATCGCCCACCTTCCGGGATGCGGATTGAGCGCGCAGTCGGGAAAGTTCATGTGATGATGCCAGGCGATCCGGCGATGATCGATCTCGCCGAGCCGGCGCAGCATGGGAGACGTTTCGGCGAGCTTTGCGGGATCGCTCTCGGCCTTTCCCTCATCGAGAATATCGTCGCCGTGAAGCCGCTTGACGAACTCCTTGTCGACTTCCGGAAACCCGTCAGAAGGCGCGACATAGGCACGCCTGGCATCGTCGTTCTCGACGACGATGGCGTATTTGCCCTTGAAGGGATTGAACGAACAGCCCGGCGACAGGACGTGGGAGTGCCACCTAACGCGTTTCGCAATGAAGTCGTCAACCAGCGGAAGACACTCCTCCAGAGCGATGAAATGATACTCGAGATCGCCGTGGACGATCGTTCCGTTACACATGTCACGTCTCCTGTTTGACGAGGTCAGAGCGGATGGCAGATCCGCGCGGCATCGAGCATCGCCGCGTGCAGGTTGCGGGAGGACCATGCGTCGCCGATCTTGTAGAGGGAAAAGCTCCCTTCGGGATTGTTGACGACATCCTGCGCGCGGGCTTCAGCCAGGGCGCGGAGATCGATCTCGCCGAGATTTCGTGAGTGCGGCTTGAGGGCAAAATAGAGATCGTCATTGGGCAGCGTGCCGTTGTCGCCGATCACCTGGTCGACGACCAATTCGCGCGGCACCTTGCTGTAGGTGTTTTCGAGCGTGGCCACGAGCCTGTTGTCTCGGCGGGCAATCGAAACGAGCCGTGTGTCGGTCTCGATGCGGACATCGTATTTGTAGAGTTCAGTCATGTGGGCGCCGAGATTGGTGCCGCCGATCTCGCGACCGAACTCCCGGTCGGGCGACACGATCCGCACCTTCGCGCCCTTCTGGGCGGCGAATTCCGCGCAGGATGCGGATGACGCCGTGCCATTCTCGTCGGCCAGAAGCACTTCGGCACCGATCGACACCTGGCCGGAGAGTACATCCCACACGGAGACCGCAAGGTCCGCGCCTTCGAAACGGCCGAGATTGGGCAACCCGCCAGTGGCGATGATCACCGCGTCCGGTTTCTCGGCCAGAACGTCGCTCTCCTCGGCATAGGCGTTCAAGCGGACATCAACGCCAAGTATTTGCATCTGCCGGGCAAGCCAGGCGGTAATGCCCGAGAGGTCACGCCGCCAGGTGGCACGCGATGCAAGCAGCAACTGTCCGCCCAATTGGTCCGCGGCTTCCATCAGGACCACATCATGACCCCGACGGGCGGATACGCGGGCGGCTTCCATACCGGCCGGACCGCCACCGACCACGACGACCTTCTTCTTCGTCGGCGCCGGCCGCACCTCCTGCGGGATCGTCGCTTCGCGGGAGGTCGCGACATTATGGGCGCAGAGCGCGTCGATCCCCTTGATGGCACGGTCGACGCAATAGCCGACACCGACACAGGGACGAATGTTCTCTTCGTCGCCTGCCTTGAGCTTGTTGATATGATGCGGGTCGGCAATGAAGGCACGAGTCATCCCGACCATATCGACATATCCGCCGGTCAGCGCGTGAACCGCTGTCGCCGCATCTGTCATCCGCGAGGCGTGGAACACACGCACCATGTCGCCCACGGCATTGCGCACCGCCTTGGCCAGAGGCAGGTAGGCCGCGGAAGGCACCCACATGGTGGGCCAGAGGCGGGCTTCCGATTGATAGTCGCTCGCCTGCCCGCCCACGACGCTGATGAAATCGATCAGTCCGCTCCGGGCATAGGTGGTTGCGATCTCGACGCAGTCGTCCCGGCTGAGCCCGCCCTTGAGCATCTCGTCGCCCGGCATGCGGATCCCTACCGGAAAGTCGTCACCGACCCGCAGTCGGACGGCTTCCAGGATTTCCAGGCCGAAGCGCATGCGGTTTTCGAGCGATCCGCCGTAACTGTCCGTGCGCAGGTTCATCGCCGGCGACCAGAATTGTTCGATGAGCGTTCCCGCCTGACAGGAAATCTCGACCCCGTCCACATCGCCCTCACGGACCCGCGCCGCGGCGTCCGCATAGTTCGCGATCGTGCGGCGGATATCGTAATCCTCCATCGTCGCCGGGAACGTGCCGTGAATGATCTCGCGCAGCGGCGAAGAGGAAAAGGTGGGAAGCCAGTTGGTGAGATCCCAGCGCTCGCGCCGCCCGCCATGGGTCAGTTGAACAGTGCAATGGGCGCCATGCGCATGGATCGCCGCCGCCATTTTCCGGAACTGCGGGATGACCTTGTCCACCGAGCCGTTGATCTGCCCGTAATAGAACGAATTCTCCGCCGAGACAGCGGTCGCCCCGCCGAACTGCGTGAGCCCGATCCCGCCCTTTGCCTTTTCGGCCTGGTAGTCGATGTAACGGTCGGTGATGTCACCGGCCAGCACGTAGCCGGGTTCGTGACTGGTGCTGAGAAACCGGTTCCGGATCGTCAGATTGCGGATCGTCAGCGGCTCGAACAGTGGATCATAGATGCTCATCGCCGACTCCTGGGGCGTTGCTGGGCGCGGGCCCCGGCTCAGGTCAAGCCGAGCCGGTCACGTATCTGGTAGATCGGGAAGATATAGCGGGCTGCGCGCGCCTTGATCGGCCAGTAGGCCACGTCCCGCCGCTCGTCGAGCAGGTCGACGGGGATGTCTTCGAGGCCGATCTTGCCCGCCGCGAATTCGCCCACCACCCGGCCTAGAACCTGGGCGAGGTTGACGCCGCGGGTGGAGAAGCCGCCGACCGAAAAGACGTTCGATCCAAGCCGAAGGACATGGGGCAGGAAAGTGTCGGTGACCGCGCAATAGCCTTCCCAGTAATCATCGAGCTCCAGGCCCGATTTGGCCAATTGCGGGAAGAGAAGCTTCATCCGGTTCAGCGCGTGCCGCCGTCCATAGGCTTCCTTGTTGCCGAATGCGAAGACCGCGCCGCCCGAAATCAGGCGGCCATCGGAATCCAGGCGACCGAAGCCGCCCGACTTGCGCAAGTCGGTAAAGCACTGACGTCCCGGCAAGATGGTTCTTGCCGCCTCGCCATGGAGTGGCTTGGTGGCGACGTGATAGAGATAAACGGGAACGACCGATCGCTGCACCGCAGGAAGGAAATCGCCGGTGTAGGCATTGGTGGCGAAGATGGCCATCGGCGCGCGCACCCGCCCCTTGCCGGCAGAAACCACCGTGCCGTCGCCATCCTCGATTACCCCGTCGACCGGGCTGTTCTCAAAGATCCGAACGCCGAGGGACGTGCAGACGCGAGCGAGGCCCAGACACAGCGAGTACGGATTGACCGTCCCGCCCGTCGGATTGGTCCACCCCCCTATATAGCCGGATGCATCGAGCACGTCCGCGACGTCGGCAGCCGACATCCAGTCCACCTTTGCACCGAAGGCCTTCCACTCGTCATGGACCTTTCGCACTTTTTGGAGCGAGGCGTCGGAGTGCGCCGGCTGCACCCAGCCTTTCTGTTCCGCGGAACAGGAAATCCCGTATTCATCGATCTGCCGGAAGACGGCATCCGCACCGTTGACGACGAGTTCGGCGAGTGCGCGGCCCTTCTTCGGGCCGAGAATTTTTTCTACGGCCGAGGGCGCCAAAGCACCGGGGAAGTGAGGCACGTTATAGCCGCCGTTGCGGCCCGATGCGCCGCCCCCGACGCGGCCTGCTTCCAGCAATATGACGTTCAGTCCCGCCTTGGCGGCATGAAGGGCGATGTTGAGACCGCAGAACCCGGCGCCGACGACGACGAGGTCGGCGACCTCCTCGCCTCGCAGATGAGGATGGTCAAGCACTTCCTCCCCGAGGGTTTTCTTCCAGACCACACCTTGAAGCGTGGTATCGATCGGGCTTGCCATGGTCATGAGACGGTGCCTTGAACGGAGGAGCTAGATGAGGGAGAGGTTTTCGCGCTGGCGGTCGAGCGCATCGCGCGGCGGCGCCTTGAGATTGAGCCGGTTGCTCTTGAGGAAGCCGAGGGACTGGTGGATATCGACCATGGATTCGACCTGCTTGAGCGCCACCGACGTCGAATCCAGCACCATCACCCCCGTGCCCGGAATTTCGGTATAGCCGGCTGCCCGGAGCAGCGGACCGTAATAGGCGCATCCGATGAGGATGACTTCCGCGCCATCGCGAATGCAATCTGCGGCAACGGCTTCGAGGCGCGGAATGAATTCCTTGTAAGGATCCTCGACGGCGCCGAGAAGCAGATCGGCATCCGACTCCGGTTCGATGGTGCGGACAGGGCGATTGATGGCCCGGTTCGTCAGGCCATAGGCGCGAAGGTCGTTCTCGATGGCGATGGTCGTCTTGTGCGACACCGTGATGACGGCAAAACGGCGCCCCATGGGCAGGGCTGAAAGCATCGACTGCTCGCTGACCGAACCCACCGGAACCGAGAGGATCTCCCGGGCTTCCCAGAGCGGGTCGTTCCAGCATCCGATGAAGACCCCGTCGAAGCCGTCGGCTTCGGCCTTCATCGCCGCCTCGACGATATGAACGGAGTTCAGGTGCTCTGCATAAAGCGAACGGACGAAATTGCCGCTCTTCTCGAGAAACCGGAACTCGAGCTCCGTACCGTCCCGGAGGATCGGGCGGATGACATGGTCGAGCTTCTCCCACAGCGAGGCGAGGGAATCATTCGTGGTCGTGGGGTGGATCCAGCAGAGCTTCAAGACGCAAACCTCGTTCATACTACCGAGACATTGTCATATGTTATAAAAAAAGGTTTGGCAATCTCTCCCTGCCGGGTTATTGAGACTGGAATTCGATTGTAGCCTCAGCCTCGATTGCAATTTGGCAACCGCAGATAGTCTGCTATATGTCGCAACGAGGCCCCTCTAAAATTTGGCAGTTTCTATGGTTGATGCACTAAGCAATTTATCTCCGTTTCAACGGACCGAGACGCTTGGTGTCAGGGTCAGAGAAGAGCTCCGCAATGCAATCATGGCGGGACTTTTCAAGCCGGGCGAAAAGCTCACCTTGCGCGCCGTTGCCGCAGCCTTGGGAGTGAGCCTCACCCCGGCGCGCGAAGCGCTGTTCAATCTGGCGGCGGAAGGCGTGCTGGAACTCGGGCCGAACGGCTCGATCTACATTCCGCTTCTTGATGACGAGAAGCTCGGCGAACTGGTGAAAATCCGGACCGGGCTAGAGGGACTGGCGACCCGTGAGGCCCTTAAATATCTGACGCCCAAAGATATTATCGAGATCAGCGACCTCAACGATCAGCTGATCGAGGCGAACCAGCAGAAGAATTACGAGAAAGTAATTGAATTCAACTGGTCCTTCCATTTCCGTATCTACCACGCATCGCGTATGCCGTTGCTTGTGAAGATGATCGAGAGTTGCTGGCTGAGAACAGGCTCTTACGTGAACATGATCTATCCCGGCTTCGCGAAGACCGATTCAGGCGTGCTCAATCACATCGCGATCCTTCGCGCCATCCGCGAGGGTGACGCCGAAAAAGCGGCGGCCGCGATCATCCACGACATCGAGTTCTCCTCCCAGGCGTTCTACGCAGCGGTCCGCCAGGAGAAGTGATTCTCTTCCCGTATTCCGTGAAACCGGTTTTCTGAGCGAGAACGCTCGGACCGTTCATTTTCATCGTCTCTCCGGCCGTAAGCCCCACTTGCCGATGCCAGGGGTTGAGATTCCGCTTGACGAAGTTTTGATATAACAAATAACGTTACTTTGAGTTGACCGAACGGTCTCACCTTGAAGGAGCGGTGGAATGTTGAAGAAGGGTATGACGGCGCTGGTAACAGGCGGCAGCGGCGGCATCGGGTCGGCAGTCGTGAAAACGCTGGCCGCGAGGGGTGTCACAGTAATCGCCGCCTCCAACGACGACGACAAGCTCAAAGCCCTCGAAGGCATCGAGAATGTCGAGACCTGTCTCGTCGATGTCCGCGACTTCACAAAGCTCAAGGAGCTGTTCGGCGGTCGCGAGATCGACGCTGTCATCAATGCCGCCGGTGTGCTCGGCGTAACCGGCACGATCTATTCGGTACCGCACGAATCCGCCCAGGAGATCCTCGACGTCAATGTGGTCGGTATCCACAACGTCCTGTCCTCGGTCGTTCCCGGCATGGTGGAACGAAACCGCGGTCACATCGTCAATATCGGTTCCCTGGCGGGTCCTTATCCCTCCGCAGGACAGCCGATGTATTCCGCCTCGAAGGCCGCCGTTCACAACATGAGCGCCAATCTGCGGATGGAACTGTTCGGGACCGATGTGAAGGTGACCGAAATTCGTCCCGGCCGGGTTCGTACAGGCATGCATGCGGAGATGTTCGAGGGAAGCCACGAGCGGGCCAACGAAATCCTCTACGATCCCTACGAATGCCTCAATGCCGAGGACATCGCCAACGCGATCGACTATGTTCTCTCGACACCTCCGCATGTCTGCGTCGCGCAGATCGAAGTGGTTCCGACGCATCAGGTCGTCGGCGGCACCAAGATGCACCAGCGCGAATCCGCCGAATAGCCATCGACGGAGGCGCACGGGATGGGGCCAAGCAACAAATCCAGAATCGTGGTTGTGGGTGCCGGTATCGTCGGCATCTCCTCCGCCCTTTATCTGCAGAAGGCAGGTTTCGAGGTTACGCTCGTTGATCGCGACGCCCCCGGCAACGGCGCGTCCTTCGGCAACGCCGGAGCGATCGCGCCGCATGCCTTCGTGCCGGTCAACAGTCCGTCGATCCCGAAACGCCTACTGAAGCTGATGTTCGCCTCCGGCAGCCCGCTGAGCGTCAACTGGAGCTATGCGCCCCGGATGATGCCATGGCTCCTGTCGTTTCTCCGACACTGCACGGAGAGCGAGGTGACGCGAATCTCGGAAGCGCTTCATACGCTTCTCTCCCGCAACATCGAGTTCGCTCTCCCGCTTTTCAAGGAGTCAGGCGCCGACAGTCTGATCCGCTCCGGCGGCTACCTGCACCTTTACGAGAACGAGGCGGATTACAGGACGCTTGCGACGGAAATCGCGCTCTACAAGCGACTGGCGCCCGACGCGCACGAGATCGACGCCGCGGAAATCAAGCGGCTGGAGCCCAATCTGGCGCGTGTCTTCACCAAGGCGCTCTATTTTGCCGACGCGCTCCACTATCGCAGCCCTGTCGACACCTGCACCGTGATGGCGCGCCATTTCGCCGTTAGCGGCGGCACCGTGCTGCGCGATGAAATCAAGTCGATCGAAAAACGCCCTGACGGCACGATCGCAGTCAGAGGAGCGAACGATCTTGCGACCGATCAGGTGGTCCTTGCGGCAGGCGCCCATTCGATGAGGATCGGCGGCAATGCCATCGAAAAGCTGCCGCTCGAAACCGAGCGTGGCTATCACGTCGTTTTCGGCGGTCAGGGCAACATTATCAGTCGAACCTGTTCGAGCGCGACGGCTGGCTTCGCGATGACGCCGATGAACCAGGGGCTGCGCTGCGCGGGCATGGTGGAACTCGCAGGCCTCGACAAGCCGCCGAATTCCGCCTGCCACCGCTATCTCGAGCGCACCGCACGGCGCTTCCTGCCGGACTTGCCATCAAGTTCCTCGACCCAGTGGATGGGCTTTCGTCCGTCCATGCCCGACGCCCTGCCGGTGATCGGCCGGTCGCGCCGCACGCCGGACGTCATCCTTGCTTTCGGTCATCACCATGTCGGCATGTCCAGCGGTTGTGTCACCGGAAAGATCGTTTCGGCAATTGCTTCCGGGGAAATGCCGCCGGTCGACATCGCCCCATTCTCACCGGCGCGTTTCTGAGCGCGCATCAAAGAGGGAGAACCCCATGAATGTCCCGTATTTCAACAAGGACCGCATTGCCGAAGTCCTTGATCTCGACAAGCTGATCGACGCGATGGAACAGGCTCTTATCGCGTTTTCGAGCGGCAAGGTGATCCAGCCCGTCCGCATGCGCGTGGTCGACGAAAAAGCCGGCGGCGATGTCTGCCTGATGCCGGCCGTGACCGACATCTTCGCGGTTAAGCTCGTCGCAAACTATCCGGGTAATCATGAGCTGGGCATCGAAAGCCACAACGGCCTCATCGTCGTGTTCGACCGGTGGACGGGTGTCCCGAAGGCGGTGATGGATGGCGCCTACATCACGCAGATGCGCACGTCGGCGGTCTCGGCGATGGCCGCGCGCCGGCTTGCATCCCCCGACGCGAAAGTGCTGGCCATCCTCGGAACCGGTGCACAGGCCTACGGCCATTTCGAAACCATGCGCCGCATCCGGGATTTCGAGGAAATCCGGGTCTGGGGCCGGACGCCCGAACATGCCAGTGCTTTCGCCGAGAAGACAGGCGCGCGGCTTTGCGCCACGAGCGAAGAGGCCGTGCGGGGCGCCGATGTGATCGCGGCCACGACGTCGGCGAAGGAGCCGATCATTCACGGCGAATGGCTGAAGCCAGGGGCCCATATTTCAGCAGTCGGATGGAATGGAGTGGACGGACGCGAGCTCGACGCCGCCGTGATGACGAACCCCGTCTACGTCGAATCCCGCGATTCCGCCGGCCAGGAATCGGGCAACATCCTGATGTCGAATGCGACGATCACCGCCGAACTCGGCGAAGTCCTCGCCGGAAAGATCGAAGCCGACCGCTCGAAGACGACCGTCTTCATATCGGTCGGCATTGCCACCGAGGACGCCTACGCGGCGAGCCTCGTTCTCGACGCCCTGAGCTAGGACGGGATCGCAGACACGACGAGAAGCCTTGCCGCGTCAATTATAATTTGATATCAAATTTGTTATAACAAAAAATACGGTCGCCTCGCTTGCGGATGCGGCAGCTTTCGAAGGAAGCCAGATGAAGAATTCACCGTCGATCGACGAGCAGATCGAGATGTACCGCAGGATGGTGCTCGTGCGCCGCCTCGAAGAAAAGCTCGGCGAGTTGCACAAGGCGGGCAAGACGCGCGGCCCCATCCACCGCTGCGACGGACAGGAAGCCGTCGGCGTTGCCGCCACCGCGATGCTGAGCGCGTCGGATTTCGTAACCAGCACTCACCGCGGCCACGCGCACTACATCGGCAAGGGACTGAATGTCGAAGGCATCGCCGCTGAAATTCTGGGACGCGAAACCGGCTATTGCGGCGGTCGCGCTGGCCACATGCTCATCGGTGACAAGTCGCAGGGGCTTATCGGCGGCAACGCCATCGTCGGCGCCAGCATTCCCGCCGCCGGCGGCATGGCGCTGTCCATTCAGATCCGCGGCACGAACGACGTCGCCATGTGCTTCTTCGGCGACGGCGCGGCGCAGACCGGCATCTGTCACGAGACGATGAACATGGCCGGGTTGTGGAAGCTGCCGATGGTCTTTCTGCTGGAGCACAACCAGTACGGCCTGACCGTTCATCACTCGGTGCAGTCGCCGGTGGATGATCTTTCCATCCGAGGCGCCGGGTATGCGATCCCCAGCGAGATCGTCGACGGCAACGACTTCATCGCCGTCTATCGCGCCGTCGCGAAGGCCGTCGAACGGGCGCGGCGGGGCGAAGGTCCCACGATCATCGAGGCCAAAACCTACCGGATCGAGGGCTTCTCGACGTCCGACATGGGTGGCTACCAGAGCGAGGACGACCTCGCCGCCTGGAAAGCGCGAGATCCCCTGGTGATCGCCGCAAGGACGCTCACCGAGACCCTCGGCGAAGACAAGGTGAAGGCCGTGTTCGACGGCGCGATCGAAGAGGTCGACACGGCCATCGAGACGGCGCTCACCGCCCCGCTCCCGACCTTCGCCGTATTCGAGAAAACCTCTCCCTATTCCGAGGCCGTCTGAGATGACCAAATTGCGATATGCCGAAGCCCTCAACCAGGCGCTTCGCGAGGAAATGACGCGTGACGAGACGGTCTTCCTTTTTGGTGAGGACATCGGCCGGTACGGAGGCGTGTTCAAGGTTTCGAAGGGCCTGATGGAGGAGTTCGGCGAAAACCGTGTGCGTGACACGCCGATCTCCGAACAGGCGCTCGCCGCGATGGCGGTGACCGCCTCGATGACCGGCACCCGTCCTGTTCTCGAGATCATGTATGCGGACTTCATGCCTCTGGTTCTCGATGCCCTGATCAACCAGGCCTCTATCTACGAGTATCTCTGGAACGACGTGACCATGCCTTTCGTGTTGCGCACCCAGGGCGGCGGCGGCGCGGGCGCCGGTGCGCAGCATTCCAAGAGCCTCGACTCCCTGGTCGCGCACATTCCCGGGGTGAAGGTCGTGGCGCCGGTGACGCCGGCCGATGCGAAAGGCCTCCTGAAGGCGGCGATCCGCGACCCCCAACCGGTTATCTTTCTCGAGCACAAGCTTCTCTACAACCTTCGCGACGACGTTCCCGACGACGATGATTTCACCGTCGAGATCGGCGAGGCCCGTAGGGTGACCGAGGGCCGTGACGTCAGCATTTTCGCGACATCGCGCATGGTTCTCGAGAGCCAGAAGGCGGCCGAGTTGCTGCAGAAGGATGGAATCTCGGCCGAAGTGATCGACCTGCGGAGCCTGCGCCCCCTCGACCTCGGCGCGATCAAGGAATCGATTGCGCGCACGCACAATGCGGTCGTGGTCAACGAGGGCTGGAAATTCTGCGGCTACGCGGCGGAGCTTTCCGCGACGATCATGGAGCACGCCTTCGACGAACTCGATGCGCCGGTCGCCCGCGTCACCCTTCCCGACATGCCCGTGCCCTACAGCGAGCCCCTCGAAATGGCGGTCCTGCCGAACGCGATGAAGATCGCGCAGGCCGCCCGCGACACGCTGAAATAGGAGATTGCCGTGACCGACATCACCGTGGTGGGCGCAGGCGGCGAGTACATGGAGTCCGTCGTCGTCGTCGAATGGCACAAGAAGCTGGGGGACATGGTTTCCGAGGGCGACCTCGTCGTAACGGTCGAGACCGCCAAGGCAGCGACGGAGATCGAAGCGCCCGCCAGCGGCGTGCTTTCGGAAATACGTGCCGAACCCGGCGTGGAGATCGATGTCGGCGGCGTTCTCGGGGTCATCGGCAACGAGGCCGCGT
>CEQK01048240.1_pt1 | contig 15911 bp, 31 predicted proteins | sample 531051 | NCBI WGS metagenome assembly CEQK01 (sample SAMEA2621229, study PRJEB7988) | marine metagenome | biome: marine biome (ENVO:00000447); feature: deep chlorophyll maximum layer (ENVO:xxxxxxxx); material: "saline water (ENVO:00002010), including plankton (ENVO:xxxxxxxx)" | depth 150 m
TTATTTTGATGGTATAGATTATTGGTATAGGCAACATTAAAGGAGAAAAAGAAATGAGTGATTATTGGAGTAGTAATGGTAAGTATCAAGAGTTAGGAGATAAACTAATGGAGTTGATACCTGATATAGATGAGGTAGAAAATGCAAAGGATAATCCTAAACTAGAAAGGTTTAGAAAACTTGTTAATGCTTACTACGATTTGTATAATAATGGTGGTGGTAATGAGAATAGGAGAGCCTCTTACTACTTTCCAAGAGCAGTTAGTTTTGCTCAGAATGGTGATTGGGATAGTTGTTATGAGATTACTGAGCCAATTATGGACAGAGCAATACTAGAGGCAAGTGAAGAACAAGGAGTGAATGATGAATGCTGAGATAATAATATTGTTCTTACTGTTTGTATCAATAGCAGTAGGTTTTGCAGTTTGGTTTAATAGTGAGGAGGAAGAATGAGTGATATATATACAATTAAAGATGTGTTAAAGGTTGGCAACCCTTTAGATGATGGAACTAACTTTAAATGTATCAAATGTGATAAAAAAGGAGAAATGACTTATCAAGCATTGCCTTTTGAATTAAGTGAATATGGCTTCAATTACAGTTGTGGTTGGTGTGGAGAATGGCAAATAGAGGAGGAAGCATGATAACATTACAAAGAATAAAAAATATTGCAGAAGACATAAAAGAAGATAATGAAGAGTGGGTAAATGATAGTCACAGTCATTCTAAATATGTTGGTATTTGTGATGGGTTAGATGAATTAATAAATTGCTTAGAAGTGGAATTTTTGGGTAAAGTTTATAAAGGAAACAGAGGAAATAAATATGAGTAATGAATTTGAAGTACATTGTTTTGCTAATTTAACTATTGAAGAATTAGAAGAATGTAAAGAAGATTTTCTTTCTATGTGTGATAGCGAAATATATGCAAAAAGAATAGCAAAAGAATTTGATGAACTTTCTTTAAAAGAGTTTGCTGATATATACCCAAACAATTCTCATATATGGAAAAATGATTGTGTTGCAGACCGAATGCATGGCATTTTATCTTCATGGGAAGAACCTAACCCTGTATATGACAAAGATGGTAATTATAACTTTAGTCAATTAATATTGGATTTCCACAAAGATAAGGAGGGAGAATGAGTAAACCTAAATACATACAAGCAACCTATCATCAAACAATAGAATTTGACTTAGACGAGTTAGGTATTGATTGGGATAAAGTAAAAGATTATCGAATTAAACACTCTGAATTAGATATTGATTATATAGATGGTACTGAAAAAACTTTTTCATCTACTACAGATTATGAGATTGATTGGAAACGGGCAGATAGTGAAGAAGTCTTAGATGAATATTATAGTGAGGTGGAAGAATGAGTAAAGATAAAAAGAAAGAATATATATTTAGCAATACTGTATTAATTACAGAAGAAACTACTGTTATGGCTAATTCGTATGAAGAAGCAGAAGATATATTTTGTCGTGGAGGTGGCGATACAGATGAAGTTGATTGTAATGGTGGCGATTGGGAATGTATATTAAATGCTGATAATTTTGAGGAAGATAATGACTAGGTTTGAAAGTAGAAAAAGAAAGATAGATTGGGATAGTATAACTAAGTGGGAGGAAGATAATAAATCTCTTGTCATTTGGGCATTGACTATTGATTGTATTCGTGATAGAATGAAAGAAACTGACCAAGACTTTGTAGTGCATGACAATTTAATATATGAATTTTGTTATCATACTAGACGAGGTTGGGATATGGAAGAATTTAAAAACGCATTTAAAGATTTTGTAATTTTTAAATTAAAAGATTATGTTGAAGAAAATGCTTTACAATAAGTCAATTATATGTTATAATTGCTTTAACCTTTGGAGGTTGTATATATGGAAGAAGAATTAGATAAGTTAGTTGATGATTGGTATGATAGCCAAGATTTAATTGGCACAGATGAAAATGAATTTATAAAGATAAAAAATTATGGAGATAAAAATGATGGGCGAAATACTAAGATGGGAATGGAACGATAGTCAAACAGACTATGAAAACTTTAGATATTGGTTGCACTTAACTAACCAAGAAAGAAGAAACTTTAACGAGCCTGAAATAAATTCAACGGAGGGATTGAAATTATTTGAAAATATGTTAGGCGTAAAAATGAATTTTGAGGAGACTTTTAATGAGTAATATAATTAATGATTTAATAATGGAACAAGCTAATGAGTTTGTTGAAAAAGAATGGTGTTTGATAACACGACAAGACTTACAAGATGATTGTAAAGATTATATGTTTAATTATTGTGTTGAACATGAGGGTGTTGTGACAGATACAGTTATGTTTAGAGGAATGATAGAGTATTTATCTAACCAATCTTCTGATACAATATCATCTAAAGATATAGACGAGATGGCAAAGGGGAGTGTATGTTAAAAGACTTGACAACAGAAACAAAAGAAGATGTGGGTTATAAAGGTATAACATATTACCCACACCCAGAAGCACCTTGGGAAGTGACTTGGCATTTAACACCTCAACAGGCAGAGCAGTTTGATAAAGAGATAGAAAGTTTAAACAAGGTTGATGAGCCTGTATTTTTTAATAAACAACAAACACAAGGAGGTAATTTTATATATACATTTGATGATGTAGCCTACGATTATGTTGAGCCTATCATAACAGATGTGTTTAATAATTACTAAAATTAGGGGGTATCTTACCCTTGCTACCCCTAAAACTTTTCGTTAGAAGCGAAATTAGAGGGTCGAATTTTAAAGTTTGCAAGGTGTCCTAGAATACGGCAAGGACTTAAAGGACGATAGCCGTTTGATGAGGCACTGAAGTTTGTAACTTACAATAGAGGATATATACTCTGTAAGTTAGGCTAGGAGAAGTCATATAAACAACACCTTGCTTTTAGTTTAGGTAGGTAATGAGCCTTTATAAAATCTTGAAGTCTGTGCTGTTTTATACAGAGTGACGAGGGAAGTCAAGGATAAAACGCAAATAAGTGCTAGAGACCATCATGCGACTACCTAAAAGTCTCCCTAACAGTATTGATACTGACTGTTAGACGACTTTAAAAGTGTAAGTATCTTGTAGGACTTCAGAGTGGCAGTAGTTAATGGGTTCTTGAAATAACCCCACCGATTTAGGCTCTACCATCAGGAAGTGGTCATAGGTTCTACTAGTCCGATTTTTCTCATTTAGCGAGGGGTTTGAACAGACGATAAACAACAAAGCCAATATGTGCAGACTGAGTTTGCTAGAGTTCAAAGCAGTCTTAAATCCAAATAAACTAGCACTAAACTTTAGATATGGAAAATAATATGGAAAATAATATAAAAAAATATTTCACATTTTTAGATGAGATTACAGACAGCTCGGTTGCTAACATTGATGGCTACCCTGCACAATTACAAAACAAATTCAAATTATCCAATGATACAGCTACAGAAATTGTTGCTGATTGGTTATTAATAAAAGAAGAAAATATTTAAAAAGAGGTGTAGCATATTGCCCTCATAAATCACCTTTTCGTATGCTACTCAGTTCTGAATGTTTTGCCTGTGACATACCTCAAAACAGGTATTGACTTTTCAATCTAAAAATGTTATAATGGTCAACAATTTAATCTATAGGAGGATTATATTATGGCAGTAGAATATGCTAATGGAAGTTCGTTGTGGGCAAGTGTGTCTACACCGAATAAGTTCGGTCAGTATTTAATATACTTGACAACAAATGAAGATGAAGCTGGTCGTTTAGAAAGCATTGGTTTATCAAGAGTTAAAGATAAATCAGGTGCTGAAAAATACGAAGAACCTACTTTTAAGTTTGCTAAAAGAGTTGCAAACAGAGATGGTGCTACTAATCCTGCACCAAAGTTAATTGATACTGATGGTAATACATTAGATACTTTGGTAGGTAATGGTAGTGATGTGACAGTAAAGTTTAAACCTTACTCAAATGACTTTGGAACTTTTGCTGAGTTAGTTGCAGTAAAGGTTAATAACTTAGTTGAGTATGGGGAAGCAGACCCTGACAACGAGGAGTTTTAATTATGATTATTAGTTTTGATGGTAAGTCTTACGATACAGAAAAAGTTTCTGATGAAAAAGTAAGACAACAAATACAGGCTTATGTAAGTCAAATGGCATTTAACAATCAAATGCAAATTAGTTTACAAAAGTCTAACGATAAACTACAAGAAGAATTAAGACCTTTATTAACTGATGAGGCATTGGTAGAAACTGATGCCAAGTCAAAGGATAATAATAAGTAAACCACTATGGAGGGTGGCATGAATAATGGATTTGATAAGGTGCATCAACCTTGCCCACTATGTAATTCTAGCGATGCAGTTGGTATTAATACTGATGGTTCAGCTAAGTGTTTTAGTTGTGGCGAGTTTATGCCTGATTATAATAAATTATTTAATGGGGAAAGTGTAATGGAAACTACTACAAAAAAATCTTCTTACGATAATCCTGTTGGTCAAGGAACATTTGCAGACTTGACCGATAGGAGAATTAGTAAGGCAACAGCACAGAAGTATGGTGTGACTGTACTACATGATAAGGCAGGAGATGTTATTCAACATTTCTATCCTTACTATAATGGACACGAACTAAGTGCTACTAAAACTAGATACTCAAAAGACAAAAGATTTTATCTTAGTGGCTCATTTGAAAATACAGGTTTGTTTGGACAACAGTTATTTAAACAAGCTAAGTATATAACAATAACAGAGGGCGAGTGTGATGCCATGGCGACCTATGAATTACTAGGTAGTAAGTGGGCAGTAGTATCAATTAAAAGAGGTTCAGCAGGTGCAGAAAAAGATGTTAAAGAAAGCCTAGAGTTTTTAGAGCAGTTTGAAAATATTATTATTGCCTTTGACAATGACAAAGCAGGTAAAGAAGCATCAGTAAAAGTTGCAAGACTATTTAAACCTGCCAAGTGTAAGATAATGACAATGCCTAATGGGTGGAAAGACCCTAATGATATGCTTAAAAATAATAAGCATAAAGAGTTTGTTGAGGCATGGTGGTCAGCAAAAACATATACTCCTAGTGGAGTTATAAATGTTTCTGAAACTAGAGATAAGTTTCACAACAGAGAAAAGAAAGAGAGTGTTCCTTATCCTTGGGAAGGGCTAAACAAAAAGTTATATGGACTTAGACAAGGAGAGTTAGTTACTTTAACAGGTGGCACAGGACTAGGTAAGTCAAGTGTCACAAGAGAGTTAGAGCATCACTTAATAAAAACTACGCAGGACAATGTAGGTGTCATAGCTTTGGAAGAAGATTGGCGAAGAACAATAGATGGTATTATATCTATTGAGGCTAATGCCAGACTTTACATTGACCAGATACGAGAACAATTTAGCACAGATGATATAGATAAGTTTTTTGATATACTCTATGATGGCGATAATAAAAACAGAGTTTGGGTTCATGCTCACTTTGGCACAACAGATATAGATGAGATATTTTCTAAACTAAGATTTATGATTATAGGGTGTGGTTGTAAATGGGTGGTGGTAGACCACTTACACATGCTAGTTAGTGCAACATCTGAGGGAGATGAAAGACGAGCCATAGATAATATTATGACTAGACTAAGAAGTATGGTTGAAGAAACAGGTGCAGGTATAATATTAGTATCTCATCTAAGACGAGTTGATGGTAATAAAGGACATGAGAATGGCATACAAGTTAGCTTATCACATCTTAGAGGTTCTAATAGTATAGCACAGTTATCCGATTGTGTGATAGCTTTAGAAAGAAATCAACAGGCTACTGACCCTGAAGAGTCAAGAACAACAAAAGTTAGAATACTAAAATCAAGATACACAGGAGATGTAGGACTTGCTACTCATTTATTATATGATGGAGATACCGGCAGGTTAGCAGAAGTTGTAGATGATTTTGACGATTTAAAATCTGAACAAGGAGATGCATTTTGAGATTAATATTTGACATAGAAACAGACGACCTAAATGCTACTAAGATATGGTGTATTGTAGCACAAGATATAGACACTAATAAAATTTATAAGTTTCCTCCTGATAAACTAGAAGAGGGGTATAAGTTTTTACAAAGTGCTGAACAGTTGATAGGTCATAATGTTTTAGGGTTTGACATACCTATGGTTGAAAAGTTTGGTAATATTAAACTTACGGACAATGTGGTAGATACTTTAGTATTATCTAGGTTGTTTAACCCAACAAGAGAGGGAGGACATAGCCTAGATAATTGGGGTTATAGATTATCATATCGCAAGATAGAGTTTGAGGATTATCAAAACTATTCAACAGAGATGTTAAACTATTGCGTTAGAGATGTTCAACTGAATACTTTAGTTTACAAAAGATTACAAATAGAGTCAAAAGGTTTTTCAAAAGAAAGTGTAGACTTAGAACATCAAGTAGCAAAAATAATGAACCAACAAGAGATAAATGGATTTAGCTTTGATAGTAAGTCTGCTACTTTACTACTTGCACAATTAAGAGAAAGATTACAAAGTGTAGAAGATGAAGTTCATAAAACATTTAAACCTAGATGGGTTGATGATAGAATAGTTAAACCTTACATTAAAAAAGATGGCTCATTATCGAAGAGGGGTCTAACAGATGATGAATATAATACATGCCTAACCAATAACGATTTTGAGCCATTTATGAGAAGAAAACTAGAGCCATTTAATTTAGGCTCAAGAAAACAAATAGGAGAGTATCTTATAGAGATGGGTTGGAAACCTGAAAGATTTACTCCTACTAATCAACCAATAGTTGATGAGAAAACTTTATCTCAGATAACTCATATCCATGAAGCAGGTTTAATAGCAGAGTTTTTATTACTACAAAAACGCATAGCACAAATCGACTCATGGATTGAAGCAGTTTCAGAAGATAACAGAGTACATGGTTTTGTTATTCCTAATGGAACTATAACAGGTAGAATGACACATAGAAATCCTAACATGGCTCAAGTTCCTAGTCTAGCTTCTCCTTATGGTGAAGAGTGTAGAGCTTGTTGGGTAGTAGACGAAGGATATAAATTAGTAGGTATTGATGCTAGTGGTCTTGAGATAAGAATGTTAGCACATTACATGAATGACGAGGAGTTTATTAATGAAATTATCAACGGAGATGTACACAGCTCTAATCAAAAACTTGCAGGACTTAAATCAAGAAATCAGGCTAAAACATTCATCTATGCCCTCATGTACGGAGCAGGAGATGAAAAACTTGGCAAAGTGGTTGGAGGGAATAAAGCAGATGGTTCGAGAATTAGAAAACATTTCTTTGCTAATAAACCATCATTTAAATCACTTCGAGATAGAGTTCAAAGAGCAGCAACAAAGAAATATCTCAAAGGTTTAGATGGGAGAAAGATATACATACGAAATGCACATGCATCTTTAAATAGTTTACTACAAGGTGCAGGTGCGATTGTTATGAAACAAGCTTTAACATTAGCAGACAAGTGGGCAACATGTAATAACATAGATTATAAATTTGTCGCTAACATACACGATGAATGGCAGGTTGAAGTAAAAGAAGAGTATGCTGACTTCTTTGGAGATATGGCAGTTAAGTCAATCATAGAGTCAGGCAAACATTTTAATTTACGATGTCCTCTTGATGGAGAGTACAAAGTAGGAGGTAATTGGAGTGAAACCCACTAAGAAAGATAGAAAAAAGTTTGACATAGATTTAGAATATGGTCAAATTAGAGAAGATAAAATAGCAGATATATTTTCTAAAGCTAAGATAGAAGTTAAATCGGAAAGAGATATTTGGCAAAAGACAGGTAATATAGCTATTGAATATGAGTGTTGGAATAAACCATCAGGTATTATGGCAACTGAATCAGACTATTGGTTTCATAATCTTTGTATTGGTAAAGATGAATATTGCACATTAGTATTTAAAACTTCTACATTAAAGAAAATAGTTTCTAAGTTAGATTATTTTAAAAGTGTAGCAGGTGGTGACAATAATGCAAGTCGTATGTATCTTGTAAATCTGTTAAAGTTATTCTCAACTGATGTGGTAAAATCATATAAAGAACTAAAAGATGAGTAAAAAAACACTAGATACATTAGTAGAAGATATATATGAAAAACTATCTGTCCTTGGCGAGGGTGGTTCATTAGACATTAAAGAGGAGAACATTGACAAGTTTGGGGAGTCAATGAAAGACATACTACGAAAGTGGTCAAACCCAGAGCCTCGTAGTAATGAAAAGTTAAGAATGTCTAATATTGGCAGACCACTTAGACAACTTTGGTTTGATATAAAGTCTGATAAAGAACCAGAGAAAATACCACCCTCAGTTTTTATAAAGTTTTTATATGGACATTTATTAGAAGAGATTGTTTTATTTCTAGTAAGATTATCTGGTCATAAAGTAGAGGGTGAACAAAAGTCAGTACAAGTTAGTGGTGTCAAAGGTCACATGGATTGTATTATAGATGGTGAAGTGGTTGATGTTAAAACTGCATCTGGTTATGGATTTAGAAAATTTAAAGATGGCACACTACCAGAAGAAGATACCTTTGGCTATATGGCACAGCTTACAGGATATGAAGCAGCAGAGGGTACAAAGAATGGTGCTTTTTTAGCTCTTAATAAAGAGAATGGAGAGTTAGCATTATTTAAACCATCTAACTTTGACAAGCCAAATATTAAGAAGAAAATAAAAGATGTTAAAAATGTCATAGCTCTTGACACACCCCCTGACTTATGTTATAATACTATACCTGAAGGTGTATCTGGTAACATGAAATTACCTAGAGAATGTACTTATTGTAGACATAAGTTTGAGTGTCACAAAGATGCAAATGATGGACAAGGCTTACGAGTGTTTAAGTATGCAAGAGGATTGACTTACTTTACCGACACACCTAATCCACCAAAAGTAGATGAGATAAAATATGAGAGGTAAAAAAGCTAAACAATTAAGAAGAAGAAGTAAAGAACTACTTATTGAGTGGTTAAAAACTATGGTTCCAGATGGAGAAGATGTTAATAAAATTACTATGAAAAATATAAAAGAGTTTTTACCAGAGCAAACACACATATATGCTAACAATAGATTTATGTTAAGTGCCTACTCATTAAGATGGTTTTATAAACAAGTTAAGAAAAATCCTAACATAACATTACAAGATATAGTAGGAGGTTTAAATGTATAAGTTTAATGAAAATGAGTTAATAGAAGAACTAAAAAATTATATTTATGATACTTATGGACAACACTATGCTACAGATAAATACCAAGCTACTGATGTTATCATCGACTCTGGACATGGAGAGGGATTTTGCATTGGTAATATTATGAAGTATGCTAAACGATATGGTAATAAAGATGGTAAGAATAGAAAAGACTTAATGAAAATATTACACTATGCTATAATCATGTTATATGTACATGATGAAGAAGAAAAATTTTTAAAAGGAGATAATGATAAAAATTATTTAAATTAATAATATGGATAAAGTTGGAAGAAAAGAATACTTAGGTATTACAATAGATTATAACAGAGAGTCTAAGCTAAATAAGTTTAGTTTAGATACATTGAGAGATAGATATTTTTGGAAGGAGGAAACACATGCTCAAGAAGCTTTGGCAAGGGCTGCAGTATTTGCAGCAACATATAAAAACAACACGGATTTTGAATTGGCTCAACGATTGTATGACTACAGTTCCCTACATTGGTTCATGTTTAGCACTCCTATCCTTAGTAATGGGGGAACGAGTCGTGGTTTACCTATCAGCTGTTTTCTTAATTATGTACCTGACAGTAGGGTTGGTTTGTCTGCTCACTATGACGAGAATATATGGTTGGCAAGTGCAGGTGGAGGCATCGGTGGATATTGGGGGGATTTGCGTAGCAATGGGGTATCTACTTCTAATGGCAGTAAGTCTACTGGTTGCATACCATTCATGCATGTAGTTGATTCACAAATGTTAGCCTTTAATCAAGGTGTTACAAGAAGAGGTTCTTATGCTGCATATTTAGATGTATCTCATCCAGAGATAGAAGAATTTTTAAATATGAGAAAAGAATCAGGTGGAGATATAAATAGAAAATGTTTAAATTTACATAATGGTGTAAACATCACTAATGATTTTTTAAAAGCTATAAAAAATGATGAATATTGGAGATTGATTGACCCTAAAACAAAACAACCTGTAAAGACTATAAATGCTCGTTCTTTATGGTGGCAACTCATAAATGCTAGAGCAGAAACAGGAGAACCATATTTAATAAACATAGATACTTGTAATGAACATTTACCAAAAAGTCAAAAAGATTTAGGCTTAGAAATAAAACAAAGTAATTTATGTTCTGAAATAACACTAGCTACTAATGAAGAACGAACAGCAGTTTGTTGTTTGTCTAGTGTAAATTTAGAAAAGTTTGATGAATGGAAAGATAATAAACTTTTTATATCAGACTTAATAACAATGTTGGATAATGTCATTCAACATTTTATAGAAAACATTGTAGACATAGAAGAACTAGGAGAATATAATGCCAACTACAAAAGATTTACAAACTACATCAAAGAAGAAAAAGAAGGTTATCAAAAAGCAGCCTTCTCAGCATACAGAGAAAGGTCAATCGGTCTTGGAGCAATGGGTTTTCATTCCTATTTACAATCTAAAAATGTACCTTTTGAGGGTATGGAAGCAACAGGAATCAACTATAAATTATTTAAACATATCAATACAAGAGCTACTAAAGCAACTCAAGACTTGGCAGACATGCGTGGGTCATGCCCTGATGCAGGTTCTAGTAATGTTAGGAATGTTCATCTTATCGCTGTTGCTCCTAATGCCTCTTCTAGTATTATTTGTGGTGGGGCATCTCCTTCGATTGAGCCATATAGGGCTAACATATATACACACAAAACTTTATCAGGTACTTATCAAGTTAAAAATAGATATTTAGACAAAGTTATAAATAAAAAGAAACTTTCTAAAAAGAAAAGAGAAAAACTATGGAAAGAAATATCTGCGAATGAAGGTTCAATACAAAGCATAGATATTTTTACAGATAATGAAAAAGAAGTATTTAAAACAGCAAGTGAAATAAATCAGATATGGGTTGTTGAACATGCTTACAAACGACAAGAGTTTATATGTCAAGCTCAAAGTGTAAATCTATTTTTTGATTTACCAAGTGCTACAGCTGACCAAGATGTGCATAATGAATATATACAATACATAAATGATGTTCATTGGTATGGTATGCATAAGTTAAAATCATTGTATTACTTTAGGTCTAATGCTGCAAGGTCTACAGAAAATGTAAATATTAAAGTACCTCGTATTAAATTAGATGAGGTTGAATGTATAAGTTGTGAGGGATAATGGCAGCTAAGTGGAGTACAACAAATAGTCACACACCAGTTACAGGTGTTAGAGGTAAGAAAACAAGTCAAGGTAGAAGAAATTTAGCAACTTCTACCATGAATAAAAATTATAGAAGAAGTTTTAAAAAATATAGAGGACAAGGATGAAAAATAAAATATTACAATTTATGTTTTGGATTGATGAGTGTTGGAAGTTAGTTATGGATAATAGATATAATCCACTTAAATATATTCCTGAACCATCTATTCAAGCTTACTTTACTTTAATACTATTTACAGTATGGTCTTTCTTTTTTGGATTAGTAGCAACTTATTATCTAGGTTGGTATGGCTACAATAGTATTTTATCTTTTGCTATACATTGCTCTATAATAATACCTTTACTTTTTACAAGAGCCATATTTTTAGATGCTGAAAGAGATGGACATAAATGGTATGTTAATTTAAAAAGCGATACAGAAAGAAAAAGGTTTTGGAATAAAATATCTAAACCTAACTACGAAAAAAGAGCTAAATGGAACTTAGATAAAGAAGCATGAACGATTTAAAATTCATAATATTAATTATAACATTCTTAGCATCTATTATGTATTATATAACAACTAATCTTGAATATAAAGGATATAGTCGAGTACAAGGATGTTATGATGAGTGTTATGATAATTACATTAAAGAACATGGCTCTTTATTAGAACAACTAGAAGAAAAAAATGAACAAGCATTAGCAGACCCTTACTCAAGTATTAGAGGTTTGTGGGGTGGTTGTGCTGCTTGTCATGGACAAAATGGACAAGGAGTAGGAGCTTTCCCATCTTTAATTGGTAAAGATGAGGATTATATTATTGAAGCATTAACACAGTATAGGAACAAAGAAACTAGAGGAGGAATGAGTTCTACAATGTGGAGTCAAGCTAGTATTTTATCTGATGCAGATATAAACACTTTAGCTGATTTTATAGAGAATGAATTAGAATAGTATGGATGATTTTAGAAACATAAGTATAGATGTATTAAGACAATACTTTACAGGACAATTACATAAACATAGAATGAATGTAGAAAACTATCTACATAAAAGTGTCGGAGTAGGAGAGCATTCTGATATTATGGAAACTATGGAAAAAGAACTTGGATATATGGCAGATTACCATGACAAGCTTGAAGTTTTAAACACATATTTTACAGAGGAGGATGAATGAGTTTATTAACAACTAGAGAATACTACAAACCTTTTGAATATCCTTGGATGTTCGATTACTACTTTTTACAAAATCAAATGCATTGGATGCCTGAGTCTGTACCTTTACATACAGATGTAAAAGATTGGCAAGACTTATCAGACAATGAAAAAAATCTACTGACACAAATATTTAGATTATTCACACAATCAGATGTAGATGTTGGTGCAGGATATATAGATAAGTATATGCCTATATTCAAAAAACCAGAAGCTAGAATGATGATGAGTTCTTTTGCTAATATGGAATCAATACATCAACATGCATATTCTTTACTACTAGATACAGTTGGTATGCCAGATGTTGAGTATAAAGCTTTTGCTGATTATGAAGAGATGGCTGATAAACATGATTATGTTGGTAACTTTAAACCCAAGAAAGCTAAAAGAGAAACTATTGCTAAAACTTTAGCAGTTTATTCTGCATTTACAGAAGGACTACAATTATTTAGTAGTTTTGCAATACTGTTAAACTTTCCTAGATTTGGTAAAATGAAAGGTATGGGTCAGATTGTAACATATTCTATTCGTGATGAGTCAATGCATGTTGAAGCTATGACTAAACTATTTAGAGAGTTTATTCAAGAGAACATAGAAATATGGACAGATGATTTTAAGAAAGAGCTTTACGACATCTGTAGACAAATGGTTGAACTTGAGGATAAGTTTTTAGATTTAGTATTTGAGATGGGCGACATTGAAGGACTTACTAAACAAGATATGTATAAATACAACAGATACATTGCAGACAGAAGATTATTACAGCTAGGGTTAAAACCTAACTATAATCAAAAAGATAACCCTTTACCTTGGTTAGATGAAGTTATGGGCATAGAACATCAAAACTTCTTTGAAGGTAGGGCAACTACTTACATGAAAGCAGGATTAAGAGGTAAACAAGATTTAGTAACTTTTTCTAATATTGAAAACAATGAGTAAACAAAAGTTTGACAGTAAAGAATTACTAAATTCTAAAAGAATATTTAAGTCAGCAACACCAAAAGGAGATATATCTTGGTATATCAAATGGGCAGGTAGTATACTAATATTAGTTGCTATGTCCATGCGAGGAGTAGATGGTATGATTTATACCGATTTACTATTATCTATAACAGGAGTTAGTGCTTGGTTAGTTGTTGGCTTAATGTGGAAAGATAGAGCATTAATAATATTAAATGCTGTCGGTTTATCTTTATTAATTAATAATTTAATAAATCAACTTATATAAAATGGATAATAACCAAGAAGCAAACATTCTATCTTACAGAATATTGTTTGACACCTCTGGAAAATTAGTTAGAGAAATATCAGGATTGCCTTATGAACATGCTGATAAAGTTTTCTCTGGACATGATTTAAGAGTTATTCAAACAATAATTAGAGAAGGTAGAACTAAAATAGATAAAATACATCATCATATAGAAAATGAGATAAATGCTTTAAAAAATTAACTTTTTAAAAAAATTGACCTCATAGAATCGTTTCTAAGACATTCTTTTACTATTAGGAATAGTAGGAGTCGAATATCTTATGATTTTTGTTAGACAGCCTCTGAGAGCCTGAGAGAAAGAATTGCCCTCTTTCGAGGGCTTTTTTTATTTTATGCTATAAATAAAAAATAAAAAGACCATATTACAACAGCCCATAATAAAATTATATTAAAGTATAAAAATATTTTTTCTTTTTTATTCATATTAAAATTAAGATACCTTTATTTTGATAGGTTTTTTATCTTCAGGTATAATTTTTTCTAAAACTATAGAAAGTAATCCATTTTTTAGTGAAGCTTTATTAACAACAATATCTTCTGCTAAATTAAAACTTCTTCTAAATGAACGATTAGCTAGACCTTTATGGACAGCTATATCATTATCATCATTTTTCTTTTCATAAGAAATAGTCAATACCCTTTCTTTTAATTCAATATCAATATCTTTGGAAGACAAACCTGCCATTGCCATTTCTATTGTATATATTTCACCATCCCTATAAAGATTATAAGGTGGATAAGAACTATTAGATTCTCTATCTAAATTTTGTAACTTAGATAGCTCATTGAATAACGAATCAAATCCGATTAAGGATTTGCTAAAAGATGGATGTGTTAAATCCAAAAGAAATTTACTTGTCATATTTTACTCCTTATTAAGCAAGTTAAATTATGCAATATGCTTTTTGCCCTATTGCTCTTTTTATTATACTATTATTTTACAAATTTGTCAAGCTGACAACGCAATTAACATACCTAAAAATACAAGGCATAAAAGTGTTATCTCAAGTTTTTCTCTGCAATCATCCATTATCTAAAGTGTGAAAAAAATATATAGTAAAATAAAAGTATAAGTTTACCAATAAACCATCCTAATAAAAAACAAAAAGATACTAGAAAGGCTAGTACAACCTTTTTAAAATCATCCATTATCTTCTTACTAGGCTACCACCAAAATACATTCCTATAATCGCTGATACTAGGTTTGTATCTAGTTGTGTTATTACTAAACCTTTAAAAGTTACCCACTTGAATACTTCCTCGTCACTGGTAAAGAACCAGAATCCGGGTCTGAACTCTGTATATCCTACAGTAACTGAAACTTCTGGGTAATATACTGCTACGAGTTTTGGGAAAACTACTATAGCAAAAACAGAAACTAAAGCTATGATTCGTCTTGTCCATTGAAAGCCTTGGCTCTTAACATTACGAGCTGCATCAATAGCTTTTAGTTGAAATTTGCCTCTAGTTATTAGAGCCATTTGTTCTTGTTGTTTAGCTTTTCTACTTTCTGACCATAGGCTAAGTACACTACTTAATAAAGTAGATGCTAACATTGTTATTATTTCAAAAGGGAATCCCATCTTACTCCTCTGATTCTACAGTTATTGTTTCGTCTATTGTTTCTAAAATATGTTTTGGTATATGAACATCAAAAGTTTTTAAATAATATTTACTTTCTTGATGCATTCCTGCTACTTTAAAATCTAAACAACCTTCAAAAAGTTGTCTATAGTTTTCTCTTGATAACCAAGGCTTATCATTTAGTGTTCTTCTTTTACAATCAGAATGCCAAGCTTGGTCAAGTTGTTGCTCAGTGTATAGTATCATTTATTATATAAACCTAATCTTTTTAAATAGTTTTGTGTTTCTTCCGGTAACTTTTCTAAATCTCCACCCTCTTTTTTCCATTTTTGTAAATTACCATATCCAAAATTGTAAGCAATAATTCCATCTCTTCTGTTTCCTGTTGTTTTTATTAAACTATTAACATAATCTGTGCC
>CEQK01003346.1_pt1 | contig 15888 bp, 13 predicted proteins | sample 531051 | NCBI WGS metagenome assembly CEQK01 (sample SAMEA2621229, study PRJEB7988) | marine metagenome | biome: marine biome (ENVO:00000447); feature: deep chlorophyll maximum layer (ENVO:xxxxxxxx); material: "saline water (ENVO:00002010), including plankton (ENVO:xxxxxxxx)" | depth 150 m
GTGGCATATCGCTGACGACCGCCGGACGGATTTTCCTGGAGGAAGTGCGGCCCATGCTGGCGCGTGCCCGGGCCGCCGAACGCCTGCTGGGGGAACTGGGCGATCTGGAACGCGGCGAGATATCCGTTTTCGCGAGCCAGACGGTTGCGAGCTACTGGCTGCCGCCGGTTCTCATGCGGTTTCATGCGGAATATCCCGGAATCCGGTTGGCGCTGACGATCGGCAATACGGCGACGGTCGCCGAGGCTGTCGCAGAAGGGATGGCCGAGATCGGGTTTGTCGAGGGGGAGATTAAAGATCCCGCACTGCATGTCGATCCGCTCGTCGAGGATGAGTTAATGATCGTCGTCGGTCCCGATCACGCATTCGCGGGGAGAAAAAATATCACGGCGGCCGACCTGATCGGCAAGACGGCTTGGGTTTTGCGTGAGCAGGGTTCCGGCACCCGGTCCGAGTTCGAGCATGCGTTGGCTCAAAAAGGCGTCGATCCGGCGTCCCTTGACATCGCCCTCGAATTGCCCTCGAACGAGGCGGCTCTCTCGGCAGCCCGCTCCGGTCTCTGTGCGACAGCCGTCTCCGGCCATGTGGCGGCACCGCACCTGGCGACCGGCGATCTGGTGCGTGTGGACATGGCGCTGCCGTCGCGGATCTTCACCCTGTTGCGCCATCGTGACCGCAATCCGGGACGCGCGGCGCAGAAACTGGCTGAGTTCTCGCTATCGGTCGCGGCATCCGATCCACGCGTGGACTTGCCCGCCAGCCCCTGATCTCCTAAGACGACCCGCGAAATGCCAACTGGTCAGAACGGGTAAGTTTCATGAGCGAGAAGAAGAAAAAGCCGCAGAAGCTGAAGGCCCGCCTTGCGCGCGGCTTTCCCGACCGCTCGCCGGGCGATATCCGCGCAACCGAAGACATGATGGCGAAGATCAAGCGGGTCTATGAGCGTTTCGGTTTCGAACCGATCGAGACGCCCTTCGTCGAATACACCGATGCGCTGGGCAAGTTCCTGCCGGACCAGGATCGCCCCAATGAAGGCGTCTTCTCCTTCCAGGACGATGACGAGCAGTGGCTGTCGCTGCGCTACGACCTGACCGCGCCGCTCGCCCGCCACATCGCCGAGAACTTCAACGACATCCAGCTGCCCTACCGCACCTACCGCGCCGGCTGGGTGTTCCGCAACGAAAAGCCCGGACCTGGCCGCTTCCGCCAGTTCATGCAGTTCGATGCCGATATCGCCGGAGCGCCGGGCGTCACCGCTGACGCCGAGATGTGCATGATGATGGCCGACACGATGGAAGCGCTCGGCATCGAGCGTGGCGACTACGTCATCCGGGTCAACAACCGCAAGGTTCTCGATGGCGTGATGGAAGCCATCGGCCTTGCCGGCGACGAGAATGCCGGCCGCCGCCTCACCGTGCTGCGCGCCATCGACAAGCTAGACAAGTTCGGCATTCCGGGCGTCAAGCTTCTCCTCGGCGAAGGTCGTTGGGATGGTGGCAAGGAAGGCGAAGGCGACTTCACGCCGGGCGCCGGGCTGGATGAGGCTGCAGTCGCGCGCGTCGTGGGCTTTCTCGAAGACAATGCCTCAAGCTCGGTCGCCGAAACGCTCGCCTCCATCGAAGAGCGCTTCTCCGACAGCAAGTCTGCCGTCGAAGGCATCGCCGAACTTCGCTCCATCTCGGCCATGGCAGAGAGTTCCGGCTACGGCCCTGATCGCGTCAAAATCGATCCCTCCGTCGTCCGCGGTCTCGAATATTACACAGGCCCGGTTTTCGAGGCCGAATTGCTGTTCGACGTGACCAACGAAAAGGGCCAGACGGTCCAGTTCGGCTCCGTCGGCGGCGGTGGCCGTTATGACGGGCTCGTCTCCCGCTTCATGGGTCAGCCGGTGCCCGCAACAGGCTTCTCCATCGGCGTCTCGCGCCTGATGACCGCGCTCAAGAACCTCGGCAAGCTCGACACTGAAGCCACCTCCGGCCCGGTGCTCGTCACCATCATGGATCGCGACCGTATAGGTGACTACGCGAAGATCGCGCAGAAGCTGCGCGGCGCGCTCAACCCGCTCGGCCCTGACGGTCAGCCGATGGGCCCGACCATTCCGGTCGAGCTCTTCCAGGGCAATCCGAAAGATTTCGCCAAGCAGCTTCGTTATGCGGATCGCCGAGGCGCGCCCGTAGCTGTCATCCAGGGCGGCAACGAGAAGGAAGCCGGCCAGCTCATCGTCAAGGATCTGATCGAAGGCAAGAAGATCGCCGAGACGATCACCGACAACGCCGAATGGCGCGAGGCCAAGGCCGGTGAGGAGCTGGTCAACGAGGCCGACGTCGTCACGGCTGTGCGTGCGGTTCTGGCCCGTCATGGGCTCCTGGGCACGGGAGCCTGACCCCGGTGACTGCCGTGCAACTGCCCGACTTCGCCGACGAACTCGTCGCAGCCATGGCTGCGCGCGACACCAATCGCGCCGAAATCCCCGTCATCCAGCCGGCCGAGCCCTTTCTCGACATGGCCGGCGAGGATCTGCGACGCCGGATTTATCTTACTGAGAACGAGAACGGCGACAGCCTGTGCCTGCGCCCGGAATTCACCATTCCCGTCTGTCTCGGTCATATCGCAGCACAGGTGGGCACCCCGCGTCGTTATTCCTATCTCGGCCAGGTGTTCCGCCAGCGCCGAGAGGGCGGCAACGAATTCTACCAGGCCGGCATCGAGGATCTCGGTGAAACCGATACCGCGGCATCCGACGCACGTGCGATCGCCGATGCCGCTGATCTGCTCGGCCAGCTTCTGCCAGGAACCGGTCTGACGATCACGATCGGCGATCAGGCACTCTTCGAAGCCGTGGTTGCCGGTCTCGGACTGCCGGCAGGCTGGCAGAAACGGCTCATCCACGCTTTTGGCGATGACGCTGCACTGGCTCGCATGATCGAGAGCCTGGCGTCCGCGCAGTCGTCGACAGTCGAGGAGAGCGAACTCGGCGAACTGATCGCGGCGGGAGACGTGACCGCACTTGCGGAGCATATCGGCACGGTCATGGAAGAAACGGGCTATTCGAGCCACGCCAGCCGCTTGCCCGAGGAGATTGCCACGCGACTGGTCGAAAAGACAGAACTGGAAAAGACCCGGCTTTCCGATACGGCATTCGCGGCCCTCAAGACCTTCCTGTCGCTCGATGCACCTCTCTCGGAAGCTGTCGACATGCTGCGCGGCTTCGCAGAGGACGCTGGCCTTGCGAGCGGACCGGCACTCGAACTCTTCGCGGCCCGTGTGGAGGGCATCAAGGCGTCAGGCGCGGACCTGTCGTCCATGCGCTGGCGCGCGGCTTTCGGCCGTCCGCTTGATTACTATACCGGTCTCGTGTTCGAGATCAGCGCCAATGGCGCGGTGCTTGCCGGTGGCGGCCGCTACGACCGAATGATGACGCTGCTTGGCGCAACCGAAGAAATTCCGGCCGTCGGCTTCTCGCTGTGGATCGACCGCATCGAGGCTGCGCGCAATGCGAAGGAGAGGGGACAATGACCATCACCATCGCACTGCCGTCGAAAGGCCGCATGAAGGACGACGCGATGGCGGTGTTCTCGCGCGCCGGCTTTTCCATCGTGCAGACAGGCAATGATCGCTCCTACCGGGGTCGCGTCGAAGGCCGTGACGATATCGAGATTGCGTTCCTCTCCGCCTCCGAAATTGCCAGAGAACTGGGAGCCGGTGCCGTCGATTTCGGGATTACAGGCGAAGACCTGGTGCGCGAAAGTCTTCCCGACGCAGATGGCGCGACGGTTTTCGAGGCCCGTCTCGGCTTCGGTCATGCCTCCGTCGTCGTTGCCGTGCCGGAGATCTGGCTCGATGTCACCACCATGGCCGATCTCGGCGATGTGGCCGCGGACTTCCGTGCGCGCCATGGCCGCCGTCTGGCGATTGCCACCAAGTACCACCGGCTGACCCGCACCTTCTTCTCCAAGGGACACGGCATTCAGCTCTATAGGATCGTCGAAAGCCTCGGTGCCACCGAAGGTGCGCCCGCTTCCGGTGCCGCCGATATCATCGTCGATATCACCTCGACTGGTTCCACCCTGCGCGCAAATCACCTGCGGATCCTCTCCGATGGCGTCATGCTCGAATCCGAGGCCTGCCTCGTCCGCGCCCGCAAGCCGGAGCACGAAGCCAATCCCGTGGTGACAGAAATCGTCGAAAAGGTACGCGCTGTTTTGCCTGCGGCCTGACAATCGTTCTCTAGAAACGAAAAAGCCGCGCCGGTGACCGGCGCGACTTTCGCGTCTCTGTCTTGGGAGGATCGAGACTTAGCGGCGGTCGATAGAGATCGAGCCTGCACCCACAGAAGCGAGAATCAGGAAGCCACCTGTGATCGCCAGGTTCTTCATGAACATGATCATCTGCATCTGATCGCCGAAGTTGGTGTGCGCGACGAATGCGGCCGCGAAGGTGAAGGCAGCGAGCAGGTAAGCGGCATAGCGTGTCTTGAAGCCCACGAGGACGGCAAGGCCGCCGAGCAGTTCGACAGCAATGACAACCCAGACGGTGACCTGCGGCAGCGGCAGGCCGACGCTTTCGAAATAGCCAGCGGTGCCGGCGGGCGCCATCAGCTTGCCCCAGCCGGACATGATGAACATGATGCTTAGCAGGATGCGGCCGAGCAGGATGTGAACAGAATTGGACATGTGAACTCTCCAGTTATTGTCGGAGAGTATTTAAGGCGTAGCGGCTGTTTTCGATAGCCGAACAATGCTGGACGCATTGTTCACAAAATCACCGTCTTGAAGGGCTCAGTGATGTGTCCTGCAGGCGGGGCCCGAGACGCGCGGGAATACGAAGATGCCGGAGATCACGCCGTTGCCGTCACTGCAGAAATGTGCCGTCTCGCCGATGCAAGTAAAAGGCAGTTCACCCTGATCGGGATGAAGGGTGACGGTTGAAAAGCAGAATGCCGCCGGTTCGCTCGACGCGGCCTCGAAAAGCTCCATCACCCTGGGGCGATCAGCAGCCGGATAGCAGCGCAGCAGTGTGAGAAGGCCGCAGCGTTCGTCATCGCGGATGGAATGGCGTGCCCGCGCGATCGGTCCGAGGTCGACGATCCCGGTTCCCAGCTGCAGCGACCAAGTTTCCGACATCAGAAAATGTGCAAACGCCTCACGAGCCGGTGGAGCAAGGGATTGCGCTATGGCGTTTGCCTGATCGTGGCCGCCAGTCTTGATAAGCTTGAAAAAGCCCATGTTGCTCTGTCGCAACATCGCGATGTCAGCCGGAGACCGATGGTCTCTGCCACGCAAGGATAGCTGCGTTTTGACCGCTCATCGGCGGCGAACGGATTTCAACCAGTAAGCGAAATGTATATTGATCGAAATCGACTGAAATCCCGATATTGCCCCCTCCGAATTTATGGTTATCGGCCCCTTGAAAGCGACATTTACAACTTTTGCGGGGAATGTCCATTCCAGAAAATCAGACCTTCACTGCGCAATTTCTTGTAGTTCGCAGGGGCGCGCAGTTTTTATTTATGCATTCCCTCCGCCTCCAAGCGTCTAAGTTATTGTTTCCAATAAAAAAGGGCGACCCGAAGGCCGCCCTTTCAATCGGGTTGGAAGCTGGCTTCTTAGAAGTCCATGCCGCCCATGCCACCCATGCCGCCCGGCATTGCCGGAGCGCCACCGCCATCCTTCTTCGGAAGTTCGGCGATCATGGCTTCGGTGGTGATCAGCAGGCCTGCGACCGATGCAGCGTTCTGCAGGGCGGTGCGGACGACCTTGACCGGGTCGACGATACCCATGGCGATCATGTCGCCATATTCGCCGGTCTGGGCGTTGTAACCGAAGGTGTCTTCGTTCTTCTCGAGGATCTTGCCGACCACGATCGAGGCTTCGTCGCCTGCGTTGGTCGAGATCTGGCGAACGAGGGCCTGAAGGGCACGGCGGATGATGTTGATGCCGGCTTCCTGGTCGTCGTTCTCACCCTTTGCGGTGATCTTGGTCGACGAACGGAGCAGAGCCACGCCACCACCTGCGACGATGCCTTCCTGCACGGCCGCGCGGGTCGCGTTCAGGGCGTCATCGATGCGGTCCTTCTTTTCCTTCACTTCCACTTCGGTGGCACCACCGACGCGTATGACGGCAACGCCGCCAGCGAGCTTGGCAAGGCGTTCCTGCAGCTTCTCGCGGTCGTAGTCCGAAGAGGTTTCCTCGATCTGCGCCTTGATCTGCGAGATACGGCCTTCGATTTCGGCCTTCTTGCCGGCACCGTCGACGATGGTGGTGTTTTCCTTGGTGATCGAGACCTTCTTGGCCTGACCCAGCATGTCGAGAGTGACGTTCTCGAGCTTGATGCCGACGTCTTCCGAAATCACCTGACCACCGGTGAGGATGGCGATGTCTTCGAGCATGGCCTTGCGGCGATCGCCGAAGCCCGGAGCCTTGACGGCAGCAATCTTCAGGCCACCACGCAGCTTGTTGACGACGAGCGTTGCAAGAGCTTCGCCTTCGACGTCTTCAGCGATGATGAGGAGCGGCTTGGACGATTGGACGACCGATTCCAGAACCGGCAGCATGGCCTGGAGGTTCGACAGCTTCTTCTCGTGGAGAAGGATGTAGCAGTCGTCCAGCTCGGCAACCATCTTTTCCGGGTTGGTGACGAAGTACGGCGACAGGTAGCCGCGGTCGAACTGCATGCCTTCGACGACTTCCAGTTCGGTTTCAGCGGTCTTGGCTTCTTCGACGGTGATGACACCCTCGTTGCCGACCTTCTGCATGGCTTCAGCAATGTCGAGACCGACCTGCTTGTCGCCGTTGGCCGAAATGGTGCCGACCTGTGCAACTTCTTCCGAAGTGTTGATCTTCTTGGCCTTGGCGGCGAGATCCTTGACGACGTCCTGAACGGCGGCGTCGATACCGCGCTTCAGGTCCATCGGGTTCATGCCGGCGGCAACCGCCTTGTTGCCTTCGCGAACGATGGCCTGGGCCAGAACGGTCGCGGTGGTGGTGCCGTCACCGGCGATGTCGTTGGTCTTCGACGCAACTTCACGCACCATCTGTGCGCCCATGTTCTCGAACTTGTCTTCGAGTTCGATTTCCTTGGCGACCGAAACACCGTCCTTGGTGATGCGCGGAGCGCCGAAGGACTTGTCGATGACGACGTTACGACCCTTCGGGCCGAGGGTGACCTTCACTGCGTCGGCGAGGACATCGACGCCGTGCAGCATCTTTTCGCGCGCGGAACGGCCGAATTTTACTTCTTTGGCAGACATGTATCGTTTCTCCCGGGCCTAAAAGCCCTTAAAAAATCTGTTGAATGCGATGGAGCTGATCAGCCGACGATGCCCATGATGTCGGATTCCTTCATGATCAGGAGATCCTCACCGTTGAGCTTGACTTCGGTACCGGACCACTTACCAAAGAGCACGCGGTCACCGGCCTTGACGTCGAGCTCGACGATCTTGCCGTTTTCATCGCGGGCGCCGGTGCCGACGGCGACGACTTCGCCTTCCTGCGGCTTTTCCTTGGCGGTATCCGGAATGATGATGCCGCCGGCAGTCTTGGCTTCGGATTCGACGCGGCGGACGACCACACGGTCATGCAGCGGACGGAAGTTGATTGTCATTGTCTTTTCCCTTGATCGAATGACATGGAAGGGCGTTTGAACCCTGAAACTGAATTAGCACTCACTCTCCGGGAGTGCTAACAGCAGCCGAGATAGGCATGGCTGGAAAATGAGTCAAGGATTTGCTCCGCAATTTTTGTTCGCTGCCATCAATGCAGGCGCGCTTTTTTGCGGAAGGGCTTGTTTTCCCGCCCAAGCTGGGCGACATGGCGGTGAAGCCTGAGAGGAATTCAATGCCCGTACAGACCGCTACCAAAATCGACAGACTGGATGAAGTTGCCGCCAACTACGACGTGGTGCTGTGTGATGTCTGGGGCGTGGTCCACAATGGCGTCAATCCCTTTCCCTTTGCCGTCCAGGCACTGGAAGCCTGGCGTGCGGCCGGCAAGACGGTTGTGCTGATCACCAACTCGCCGCGGCCGGGCGATGGTGTCATCAAGCAATTTGATGTCATTGGTGTGTCCACGGGCGCCTGGGATGACATTGTCACCTCCGGGGACGTGACCCGAACGCTGGTATCCAAGGGGCCGAAGAAACTGTTCTTCATCGGTCCCGAGCGTGATCACGCACATTTCGACGGTCTTGGCGTAGAACTGGTCGGCGAGGACGAGGCCGAAGCAATCCTCTGCACCAGTCCGTACGACGACGAAGTAGAGACACCCGACGACTACACCGAACTGCTCTCGCGTCTGGTCAAACGCAAGCTGCCCTTTATCTGCGCCAATCCTGACCAGGTGGTCGAACGCGGCGACAAGTTGGTCTATTGCGCCGGCGCGCTCGCCCGCGTCTACGAAGAACTCGGCGGCGAGACGCGCGTCGCCGGCAAGCCACATTCTCCCATCTATGCGGAAGCGCTTCGACGGGTCGAGAAGCTGCGCGGCAGCACGCCGAACAACCGGGTGCTGGCCATCGGGGACGGTATCGCCACCGATATCAGCGGCGCGGTCGGCGCCGGTATCGATGTTCTGTTCATTGCCCGCGGAATCCACGCGAGCGAATACTATGAGGGCAAGACGGTCGACATCGACCGGATGAATGCCTTCTTCAACCGCGAGAACACCTGGCCGACCTATTGGTCCGACTGGCTGGTTTGAACGGACGGGGCGATCTTGGCTGAGCGAATTCAGGAACTTTCCGGACTGGCTGAAAAATACCGCGGCGGTGTCGTTGCCATCGGCAATTTCGATGGCGTCCATCGCGGTCATCAGGCCGTGCTCGCAGAAGCGCTCGAGATCGCCAACGCGCGCGGCACCCACCTGCACCTTCTGACGTTCGAACCGCATCCGCGAACCACGTTCAAGCCAGACGAGCCCGTCTACCGGATAACGCCTGCGGATATGAAGGCCCGGCTCCTCGGTCACTGTGGTGTCACTGCGATTTTCGAGCAGGAATTCACCCGCGACTATGCCGCGATGTCCGCAGAGGACTTTATAAACGACGTGCTGGTGCGCGATCTCGGTGCGGTCCATGTCGTGACCGGCGGCGACTTCCGTTTCGGCAAAGGTCGCTCGGGCGATGCAGCGATGCTCGCAAATGCAGGCGAGGAACTGGGCTTCGGCACCAGCCTTGCCGCCGATTTCGAAGATGAAAACGGTGAAGTCATTTCCTCCAGCCGGATCCGTTCCTTGCTTGAGAAAGGCGAGGTGTCGCAGGCAGCCGGTCTTCTCGGTTATCGCTACACGATCTCCGGCGAAGTCATTCACGGCAAGAAGCTCGGTCGAACGCTCGGATATCCCACAGCCAACATGGCTGTCCCGGAAGAAACGGGGCTTGCCCCGGGCATCTACGCCGTGCGCATGCGCCGCGCCGATGGCACGCTACATGATGGTGTTGCAAGCTTCGGACGTCGCCCGACGGTCGAGGAGCCCGATGCGCCCCTTCTGCTCGAAACCTATGTCTTCGACGCCTCGCCGGATCTTTACGGCGAGATCTGCGATGTATCGCTTTTCGGCTTTCTCCGCTCGGAGGAAAAGTTCGACGGGCTGGATGCGCTTGTCGCGCAAATGAAGACCGACGAAGCCGAGGCGAGGGCGCTGCTGGCGGGTGTTCGCCCACTCGGGCAACTGGACGAAGCAATCTCGTTCTGAGGTGCGCTCATCTCCCGTGAGAGCGATCGCTTCAAAGCATTCGCTGCAATCAACTCTTCTGAAACCTGTTGGATATTTAATAATCGCACTTCCCACAGGAACAGAAGCGGCGAATGCTCGAACTCAGCACGGTTTTCCTCTACACGGCTACGCTCAATCTGGCCGTCGCGATCGCGACCACGGTCGGCTGGCTGAGCAATATTCGCCGCAAGGAATTGCTGATCTGGTGCCTTGCCGCGTGGTCGATCGTGGTTGGTGGCGTGTTGATGAGCATGCCCGAAGCCGTGGGCCTTGGGGCAATCGAATACCTGGCGGGTATGGTCTATGTCTGTATGGCCGGACTGTTGGCGATCGGTTTCAAGGAATTCTTCGGGCTTCCCTATCGTTGGCGGGAAGCTTTCGTGGTTTCCTTCGCGACATTTGCCTGCCTGCTCGCCGTACGATGGCTTGGCTACCCGAGCCCTGCCCGCGTCCCGTTCATCTATTTCGGAACTGCCGCCAATCTGTTCTTCGCGGCTTCCGTGATGATTCGTGCAACGCGTGGCCGCAAACTGCCGTCGAGCCGCATCGCGATTATCTTCTACAGCCTCTTCGGGCTCCTCAACGCGACGACCGGCGTCATCGCCGCCATTTATCCGCTACGCATCGTTAACGGGCTGCCGGAATCTGATTGGCTCGGACCCAGCAGCATGCTGCTGACCATCTTCAACCTTGGCGCCTTTCTCATCACCATCGTGTTGAAACTCGAATATGTGAGTGAGGACCACCGCCGGCTTGCCTCCACGGACCCGCTCACGGGCATTCTCAACCGCCGGCGCTTCATGGAAGAAGCCGCCGTGCTCGCCGAAACGACCGGCGGCGCGATCGCGATCATCGATCTCGATCACTTCAAGCGCATAAACGACACGCACGGGCATGGCGGTGGAGATGATGCGTTGATCCAGTTTTGTGAGCACGTGCGCTCCGCAACCCCTGAAAATGCGATCTTTGGTCGGTTGGGCGGAGAGGAATTCGGGCTCTGCTTGCCGCGATACGACGCGCCTGCCGCACGGATAGTGCTTGAGCATTTGCGCAGTGTCATCGCCAGCCGCGACATCCGCTCAGGGACGAAGGCCTTCGGACTCACTTTCTCTTGCGGATTTACAGTCATGAACCGCGCAAACCGGGAGCTCGATGCCTGGGTCGCCGAAGCTGATCACTCCCTCTATGCGGCCAAGAGCGGCGGACGAAATTGCGTGGTCGGATTTGCGGCAAACGATGATGAGGTGGCGGCCTCCGCAGCGTGATGCCGGGCCTTGTTTGTCGTGCGGGTACGGGCCGGTCGGGCTCCGCGATTTATCCATACCGGTGCCCTGGATACGCAGGTACGTCGGTTTGCTTTCAAACCGCTTTTCATACGCCCGCAAACGCGTTATGAACCGCGCCCATGCGGACCGCTGACCTTTCGACATGCCCGGTTCGAGTGCCGGGCAGCGCTATTCGAATTATGGTCCCGGTCTTCCGCGCTCTCTGAGAAAGAGGGGCGGGGGGCCGGGCTTTTGGCCTATGCCGTTTCATCACCCGCAATTCGAATTCGCGCGAAAGACGCGCTTCGGCTCGCCCGAGCCTGATGCCTGAAAGACCGATGTCATGACCGATACCACCGACAAGATCGATTATTCCAAGACGCTTTACCTGCCGCAGACCGATTTCCCGATGCGCGCCGGCCTTCCCAAGAAGGAGCCGGAAATCGTAGAGCGCTGGCAGCAAATGGACCTCTACAAGAAGCTCCGCGCCTCTGCCGCCGGCCGGCCGAAATATGTGCTCCACGACGGCCCGCCCTATGCCAACGGCAACATCCATATCGGTCACGCGCTCAACAAGATCCTGAAGGACGTCATCACCCGCTCGTTCCAGATGCGCGGTTATGATTCCAACTATGTTCCGGGCTGGGATTGCCACGGCCTGCCGATCGAATGGAAGATCGAGGAAGCCTACCGCGCCAAGGGCAAGAACAAGGACGAGGTGCCGATCAACGAATTCCGCAAGGAATGCCGTGAGTTTGCCCAGCACTGGATCGACGTGCAGACCGGTGAATTCAAGCGGCTCGGCATCGAGGGTGACTTCGAAAAGCCCTACACGACGATGAACTTCCATGCCGAGGCCCGTATCGCCGGGGAGCTTCTGAAGATCGCTCGGTCCGGCCAGCTCTATCGCGGCTCCAAGCCGGTCATGTGGTCTGTCGTCGAGCGCACCGCGCTCGCCGAGGCCGAAGTCGAGTACCAGGACTACGAGAGCGACACGATCTGGGTGAAGTTCCCGATCCCCTATAAAGATGAGATGCGTCCTGTGGGGCTGGGCGAGACCCCAACGACAATGTCCAAAGCCGCTTACCTTGAGGGTGCGTCCATCGTCATCTGGACCACGACACCATGGACCATCCCCGGCAACCGTGCGATCGCCTATTCGCCACGTATCCCTTATGGCCTTTACGAAGTGACTGCCGCCGAGAATGACTTCGGTCCGCAGGCTGGCGAGAAGCTTGTCTTCGCCGACGCGCTCGCTGAAGAAAGCTTCTCCAAGGCCAAGCTGCAGTTCAATCGTCTGCAGGACGTGCCTGCCGATGTTCTTGCGTCCATCACTTGCGCCCACCCCCTCAAAGGCTTTGGCGGCGGCTACGAGTTTGACGTCCCGCTCCTCGCCGGTGATCACGTCACCGACGACGCCGGTACTGGCTTCGTGCACACCGCACCCGGCCACGGCGCGGAAGACTTTGAAGCCTGGATGGACAATGCGCGCGATCTGGAAGCGCGCGGCATCTCGTCCGTCATCCCCTTCACCGTCGATGATGGCGGCTTCTACACCAAGGACGCGCCCGGCTTCGGTCCGGATCGCGAGGGCGGTGCGGCTCGTGTGATCGATGACAAGGGCAAGAAGGGTGACGCCAACAAGGCCGTGATCGAGGCCCTGATCGCGGCGAATAATCTCTTCGCCCGCGGCCGCCTCAAGCACACCTATCCGCATTCCTGGCGGTCGAAGAAGCCCGTGATCTTCCGCAACACGCCGCAATGGTTCGTGTTCATGGATAAAATGATTGATCCAAAGGTTCATGAGCTAAGAGGTGAGTTGCAAGAGGTCGCAAATCAATTTGGACCCGAATCGGCTGAGTTTAAAGCGAAGTTCGAAGCGATAGTTGAGTACGAAGAGGCAAATCCGTCGACCCTCCGAGGACGCGCCCTCAAGGCCATCGACGACACCCGCTTCGTGCCGGCTGCCGGTCAGCGCCGTCTGCGTTCGATGATCGAAAGCCGTCCGGACTGGGTGCTTTCGCGTCAGCGCGCCTGGGGTGTGCCGATCTGCGTCTTCGCCGATGAAGATGGCAAGGTTCTGGTCGATGAAGAGGTCAACGCCCGCATCATCGAGGCTTTCGAAGCCGAAGGCGCCGACGCGTGGTTTGCCGAAGGTGCACGAGAGCGTTTCCTCGGTTCCCGTGCCGGCGAGCCCTGGAAGCAGGTAACCGACATTCTCGACGTCTGGTTCGATTCGGGCTCCACGCACTCCTTTGTGCTGGAGGACCGTCCGGACCTGAAATGGCCGGCCGACGTTTATCTCGAAGGTTCCGACCAGCACCGCGGCTGGTTCCATTCCTCGCTCTTGGAGAGCTGCGCCACCCGTGGCCGCGCGCCCTACGATGCTGTGGTCACCCATGGCTTCACCATGGCCGAGGATGGCCGCAAGATGTCGAAGTCGCTCGGCAATCAGGTGTTCCCGCAGGACATCATGGCCCAGTCCGGTGCCGATATCCTTCGCCTGTGGGTCATGAACACCGACTACTGGGAAGATCAGCGCCTCGGCAAGACGATCATCCAGACCAATGTCGACAGCTATCGCAAGATCCGCAACACGCTTCGCTGGATGCTGGGCACCCTTGCCCACGACACCGGCGAGGACGTCGCGCTGGCCGATATGCCCGAGCTCGAGCGTCTGATGCTTCACCGGCTGGCCGAACTCGATACGATCGTGCGCAAGGGCTACGACGACTTCGATTTCAAGCGCGTCGTGCGCACGCTCACCGACTTCGCCAATATCGAGCTTTCGGCGTTCTACTTCGATATCCGCAAGGATGCGCTTTATTGCGATGCGCCGTCCTCGACGCGCCGCAAGGCCGCTCTCTTCGTGATCCGAAAGCTGTTCGACTGCCTGGTTACCTGGCTCGCACCTATGCTGGTCTTCACCATGGAAGAAGCCTGGATGCTGCGGTACCCGGAAGCGGATTCGGTTCACCTGGAGCAGTTCCCGGACATCCCCGCTGAATGGCTGGCCCCGGAACTGGAAGCCAAGTGGGAAAAAGTCCGCGACGTGCGTTACGTCGTCACCGGGGCGCTTGAAGTCGAGCGCCGCGAGAAGCGTATCGGTTCCTCGCTCGAGGCGGCTCCCGTGGTCTACATCAACGATCCGGAACTGGTTGCCGCCGTCGAAGACACCGATTTCGCCGAGGTCTGCATCACTTCGGGCATCGTCATCGAACAGGGCGAAGGCCCTGCCGATGCATTCCGGCTCGATGACGTCGCCAATGTGGCCGTCGTCCCGGCGGAAGCTTCGGGCCGCAAATGCGCGCGCTCCTGGCGTTTGACCGACGATGTCGGGTCCGATCCGGACTATCCAGACGTTTCGGCACGTGACGCAGCCGCCCTGCGCGAGCTGGGAATCAAGCCTGCCGCTTGAAATCTGTAACAGGGAGTGGCGAGAATGCCTCGCCGCTCCTTCCTTTGCCTATAAAATGTCCCTGCAATTGCACCGCGTTGGACGATCCGGTACAACGGTGCCGCAAAAGGGACAGATTGTCGGGGCAGAAGGCGCAAACTCCGACGAGTTCTCAGGGACGGGATACTTCGAATGCGTATTAGTAAAGGGATCCGCGCTACGGCGAGGGCTGTCGCACTTGTAGCAGTTGCTGCAAGTCTGTCAGCATGCCTTGGTCCGACCTATGGCACGGACAAGTCATCGACCGCGCAGCTCGTTGACGACATCTCCAACATGGCGACGATCAAGCCGGACCGGGGTCCTGAGATCGACTACAAGCCGCGGCCCACACTCGTGCGTCCGCCGGAGACCGCGAGCCTGCCTCAGCCGCAGCAGAGCGTCGCACAGGACAACCCGAACTGGGTGGAATCGCCGGAAGATTCGCGCAAGCGTCTCGTCGCCGAAGCTGACGCCAGCGGAAACGACTTCGCCTATCGCTCGCCGCTTGCACGCCGGGACAAGGCGACCGGACGGGCAAATGCGAAGCCTGCTGCTACGGATGGTTCGCCTTCGCCGTTGTCGGTCATGCGCCAGGAACAAGCCAGCAAGACGTTCCGCGAAAACCTCAAGATCAAGAAGGGCGCTTATTCGGACCGCCGACGCTTCCTCTCCGATCCGCCGCTTGATTATCGCAAACCGGCCGAGACAGCCGCTGTCGGCGAGTTGGGCGAGCCTGAAAAGCAGAAGGAACGGGAACGCCTCGCGGCTGCGACCAAGAAAAAGGGTTTCCAGCTGCCGAAGTTTTCACTTCCCTGGTAAGCACGACACGATCTGAATGATTTAGCGACGGGCGCGGAAGAATCCCCTGAGGATGTCTGAAGCGTCCGTTTCTGCGAGACCGGAATAAACTTCCGGCGCATGGTGGCAGGTCGGCTGTGCATAAAACCGCACGCCATGGGCCACACCGCCGCCCTTCGGATCCTCGGCGCCGTAATATAGCCGCCTGATGCGCGCAAACGATATGGCGCCCGCACACATGGTGCAGGGTTCGAGCGTCACATAGAGATCCGCTTCTGAAAGCCGTTCGGCGCCAAGGGCTTCGGCAGCCTGCCGGATCACCAGGATTTCGGCGTGAGCGGTCACATCCGAGAGCTCGCGGGTCCGGTTTCCGGCCCGCGCGATCACCTCGCCGTCGATGACGAGGACAGCGCCCACCGGCACTTCGCCACGCTCGGCGGCTGCCCTGGCTTCCGCCAGCGCGACGTCCATATGTCCGGAATTACTCGACACGCAATTCGAATTCCCTTAACCGTCCGCCCGGGATCTGATAGACACCCCCCTGAACGCAGGCAAGCACCAAATGACCAATGAAGACAAGCCCGCCCGGGGCAAGCGCCCCCGGCGCGAGGATACGGATCGCAAAGGCAAGCAGGCATCGTCCGCTGCGCGGAAGAAAGCCGGGCCGCAAACGACCGAC
>CEQK01049483.1_pt1 | contig 15888 bp, 16 predicted proteins | sample 531051 | NCBI WGS metagenome assembly CEQK01 (sample SAMEA2621229, study PRJEB7988) | marine metagenome | biome: marine biome (ENVO:00000447); feature: deep chlorophyll maximum layer (ENVO:xxxxxxxx); material: "saline water (ENVO:00002010), including plankton (ENVO:xxxxxxxx)" | depth 150 m
CTATACGTTCGTGATTGCCCGTCGGGAACTCAAGAAGTCCGGTGAGACGCTCAGACTGACCGATCGCGAGCGCGATATCATGACGATCTTCGCCGAACGTCCCGGTGAGACCATTCCCCGCCACGAACTCGTCCCCAATGCACAGGAGGTCGGCGAGCGCACGATCGATGTCCAGATCAACCGCCTGCGTCGCAAGATCGAGGATGATCCTGCAAATCCGGTGTGGCTCCAGACCGTGCGCGGCATCGGGTATCGCCTGGGCGTTGACGCATCAGCAACGAGCTAGATTTCCTGAATATAAGCGAACTCTGATTTATATAGTTTACTAGATGAAATATGAATAACGAATAAGTAACCCTGAAGTGCGTAGATAAGACCTCAACTTTCTAGGGGGTCTGGAATGAACTTCTTCTCGCGTTTCAATTTGGTGCCGACGGTAACCGCTACAACGACTTTAGTCCTGCTGCTTGCACTCGCAGCTGTGTCGTGGGCAATCGCATCGAGCATCGGCAGCCGCATCGCCGACCAGTCGATCGATCAACAGGATGCCAGTCTCCGCGTCGCCGCTGAACTTCTGTCGCGCGACATGAAGGGCGTCGACATCACCTACGACAAGTCCGGCAATGTCGAACGCGTCGTCATGGATTCGATCCCTTCCGAGTTCGCCGATCATACGATGATCGACACGATCGGCCGCGTCACCAGCGAAACGGCAACCATCTTCGCCTGGGACGACGAGAGCAAGGATTTCTGGCGCAAGACCACCAACATCATCAAGGATGACGGCAAGCGCGCCGTAGGCACCCCGCTCGGCCAGAATGGTGCCGTCTACCCGGTCGTGACCAAGGGCAAGACTTTCCGTGGCGAGGCCGTCATTCTCGGCAAGCCCTACTACACCATCTACCAGCCGATCCTCTCCCCCGAGAACAAGATCATCGGTATTCTTTACGCCGGCGTCGGCAAGGGCGAGATTACGGCCTTCGCCAACCAGATCACAACCAATATCGGCATCGCGGCAGTCATTACACTGATTGCCGGCACGGTGCTCATGGCCTTCGTCTCCAAGCATGTTCTCGGCCCGATCCCTGCCCTGGCCAACACCGCCTCGCGCCTCGCCGAAGGTCGTTACGACGAGGAGGTGCCCTACGCCAGCCACCGCAACGAGATCGGCACAATGGCCAATGCGCTCTCGGTCCTGCGCAATGCTGCAATCGAGAAACAGGCTATCGAAAGCCATGCGGCCGACCAGCGCGAAGCAGCCGACAACGAGCGCAATGCCCGTGAAGCAGAAAAGGCCGCAGACGAAAGTCAGTTCCGCGATGCCATGGAGCGCCTCGGCGCCGGTCTTGCCCGCCTCTCAGAAGGTGACCTGACCGTACGTCTGGATACACCGCTCGCAACCCGCTTCGAAAAGCTGCGCGAAGACTTCAACCACGCCGTCGGTCGTCTGGGCGAAACTCTGGTTGAATTCCGCACCGAAGCCCAGGAGATCGAGACCTCGTCCGGCGAGATGCGCAACGCCACCGACGAACTCGCTCACCGCACCGAAGGCCAGGCTGCCTCGCTCGAGGAAACCGCAGCCGCACTTACCGAGATCACCGAAACGGTCTCGAGTTCCTCGCAGCGTGCTGACGAGGCCAGCACCATGGCCGAGAAGGCACAGAAAAGCACGGTTGCCTCACGCGCGGTCGTCGAGGACGCCGTCAACGCTATGGCGCGCATCGAGGGCGCATCCAACGAGATCTCGAACATCATCAACGTGATCGACGAGATCGCCTTCCAGACCAACCTGCTGGCGCTCAATGCCGGGGTCGAAGCCGCCCGCGCCGGTGAGGCCGGAAAGGGCTTTGCCGTGGTGGCCCAGGAAGTGCGAGAGCTTGCCCAGCGCTCGGCGAATGCTGCCAAGGACATCAAAACCCTGATCACCAAATCCGGCGAGGAAGTGGAAAGCGGCGTCAAGCTGGTCAACGCGACCGGTGAAACCCTTGCCGACATCTCCGAGCAGGTGGCGATGATCAACGATCATATCCAGTCGATCGCCATGGCGGCCCGCGAACAGTCGAGCGGCATCGCCGGCATCAACGCGGCCGTCAACCAGATGGACCAGGTGACCCAGCACAACGCGGCGATGGTTCAGGAAGCGACCACCACCATGCAGCATGTCAGCGACAGCTCGCGCAAGCTTGCCCAGTTGATCGGCCAGTTCCAGCTGGAGGTGGGCGGACGAGCCGCTCAGCCCATGCGGATGGCAAGCTGACCGCCTCAGCCGATAGCCAACAGAGAACGCCGTCGGGTTCGTCCCGGCGGCGTTTTCATTTGTTCCTCCCTCCTCCACGCTCTTTAACAATGCTGCTGACGCACGTTATAAGGTCGGACCGGTGTTTCAGCCGGTCGAGCAGTCCGGGGTAGAGATGACCACGATCGACGCCATTCGTCGGGAATACGAGCGCTATCCGCCACGCGGAATACGGCGCATGACGCGGTGGTTCAAAAAGCGCCTGCCGACCCGCCTTTATGCACGAACGCTGCTGATCATCATCATTCCGATCGTGCTTTTGCAGTCCGTCGTTGCCTTCGTATTCATGGAGCGCCACTGGCAGACGGTCACCCAGCGCCTGTCGATGGCCGTCACTCGAGATATCGCCGCCGTCATCGACATGATCGACACCTTTCCGCAGGAGGGAAGTTACGACCAGATCGTCCGGATTGCGCGTGAGCGGCTGGAGCTCAACGTCGCGATCGATCCGGCCGGTGACCTGCCACCACCGCGCCCGAAACCTTTCTTCTCGATCCTCGACCAGATCCTGTCCGAGGAGATTACGCGGCAGATCCAGCGCCCCTTCTGGATCGATACCGTCGGCAACTCACGCATCGTCGAAATCCGCATTCAGCTCGACAACGGCCAGATCCTGCGGGTCTTCGCCAAGCGCAGCCAGGCCTACGCATCCAACACCCATATCTTCCTCTTATGGATGGTCGGCACGTCACTGGTGCTGCTCGCGATCGCCATTCTCTTCCTGCGCGGCCAGATCCGCCCGATCCTGAAACTGACACAGGCCGCCGAGAGCTTCGGCAAGGGCCAGAAGATGCCGGAGGACTTCCGGCCGCGCGGCGCTGACGAAATCCGGCGCGCAGGTCTCGCCTTCATCCAGATGCGCGAACGCATCGAGCGCCAGATGGAACAGCGTACGGCCATGCTGTCGGGCGTGAGCCACGATCTGCGGACCATCCTCACCCGCTTCCGCCTGCAACTCGCACTTGTCGGCGACAGTCCCGAGATCGAGAGCCTGAACAAGGACGTCGATGACATGCAGTCGATGCTCGACAGCTACCTCTCCTTCGCACGGTATGATGCGGAAGAGGATGTGGGATCGGTAAGCCTGAACGAAATGATCGAACGTGTCGCCGCCGATGGCCGCCTACGCGGCGCCACCGTCTGGGTGGACATTGAGGGAGAGGATATCGTCCAGATCCGGCCAAACGCCTTCAATCGCATGCTGACCAATCTCGTGGCCAATGCCTGCCGCCATGCCGACAATGTCGATATCATCGTCAACCATCGCGGCAAGTGGCTGACCGTGCTCGTCGATGACGACGGTCCCGGTATCCCCGAGAATGCGCGCGAGGATGTCTTCCGTCCTTTCTTCCGGCTCGACGAGGCGCGCAATCAGGATGAGAGCGGTTCGGGTCTGGGGCTCTCCATCGTTCGTGATATCGCCCGCAGCCATGGCGGCGACGTCACTCTCTCGGAAAGCCCGAAGAAGGGGCTGAGGGCGCAGGTCCGGCTACCGGTCTGAGCAGAGCTGAAAAGGCCAGCTACATCAATCGGGAGCCGTTCGGCACCTTGTGATCGACATTGGCGAGAACCACCGCCTTGCCCTCATCCATGAAGCCCAGCGTGAGGACTTCGGACATGAAGGGACCGATCTGCCGTGGCGGAAAATTGACGACGGCCATGACCTGGCGGCCGACAATGTCTTCCGGCTTGTAATGGACGGTGATCTGCGCCGAGGACTTCTTCTCGCCGATCTCCGGACCGAAATCGATTTTCATCTTGATTGCGGGCTTGCGCGCTTCCGGGAAAGGTTCAGCGGAGACGATGGTGCCGATGCGGATATCCACCTTTTCGAAGTCCGCGAAGGAAATCTCGTCGCTCATGCTCTTAACTCGCCTCAGTTCGCCAATTCCTTGGCCCGCTTGTAGGCAGCTGCAACAGCCTTGTCCATCAGCGGCTGGAGGCCGGCTTCGTCCATCAGTACCGAAAGGGCCGCAGCCGTGGTGCCGTTCGGCGAGGTCACGTTCTTGCGCAACGTCGCAGCGTCCTCGTCCGCCTGATGCATGAGTTCACCTGCGCCCGACACCGTGGCACGAGCGAGCTGCATGGCAAGCTCTTCGGGCAGTCCGAGCTTGCGCCCGGCTTCAGCCATGCATTCGGCGAGATAGAAGGCATAAGCGGGCCCGCTGCCGGAAACGGCAGTCACCGCGTCGATATGATCTTCGTCATCGACCCAGACCACCTCGCCGCAGACGGACAGGAGATCCGTGACTGCCGCGCGCTGCTCGGCGGTGACGGACGCATTTGGGAAACACCCGGTGATCCCGCGCCCGACCATCGAGGGCGTATTGGGCATGGCGCGAATGACCGCGCCGCCGAGTTGCTCTTCGAGATAGGCCATGGTCCGGCCCGCCGCGATCGAAACGCTCACCGTCCCCTCGCCCACGAGCTTCTGCGCGGGCGGCAGCGCCGCATCGGTGACCTGCGGCTTCACCGCGACCAGGAGAACACCAGCCGTCACGCCATCGGGCGCTGCGGTCACATGGCGCACGCCATACTCTGAAAGCTTTGCGGCCATTCCGTCTGACGGCTTGGGATCGACAATGATGATATGATCGGGATCGGTGCCCTGCTTGAGCCAGCCGTTGAGCATCGCGCCGCCCATGTTACCGGCACCGATCAGCACCAGCGGACGGTCAGCGGAAATCATCTCAGCACTCGCCGTGGGTTTCGAAGAGGACCGCGGTCATCGCCGACTTGGCTTCCATGCCGGACCAGACGACAAACTGGAAGGCCTGGAAATAGGCTTCGCAGCTGTCGAGCGCGTTGGAGAGCAGCATCTCGACCTGACGGCTGGTGGGCTCGGCACCGCCTGACAGAAGCAGCGACTGACGGAAGATCACGGCGTCTTCCTGCTGCCACAGGTCAAAATGCCCCATCAGCACCTGGGCGTTGACCTGCGCGAGCAGGCGGACGACTTCGGGAACGCGGTGATCTGAAACCTTGAGATTGAAAGCGCAGGCAATGTGCAGGGCTTCCCAGTCTTCCATCCAGGAGAAGGAGACGTGGTAATCGGCCCACTTGCCTTCAACGGTCATGGCCAGTTCGTCGTCGCCTGCACGTTCGAATGTCCAGTCGTTCGAAGCTGCCACAAATTCGATCACGTCGACCGGATTTGATTGCCGTTCCGTTTCAAAATGCGAAAGGTTCATGCCCCACCCTTTTCGATGGCCACCCCGCAGGCAGCCCGATTCAAGAGATGAGTCGAAACGCAGCCGGTGTGGGATGTTTTGGCATCCCCGACGCCGGTCCTCATGACCTCGTTCCGAATCATCATTTAGAATCAGTGTATAAATGCTGAATCGGAGCGCCAGTCCCCCGCTTGAAAATTGATTGTATGAAGAGGGCTTGACGATTCAGGAACAGATTCCGCCAGCGCCATTAACTGACTCACGGAAAAGCATTTTTCGGGGTTATCCAGAGGCTGCGATTCTGGGGAAAAAATTTTTGATCTATTAACCATAAGGGCCGCCGAAGCGGCCCCGGAATGTCCTGGATTGGATCAGGACGATTTTGCGGCGAGCAATTCTTCCAGTTTTTCGATTCGAGCGGCCAACGCCTCGTTCTCGTCGCGCGCCGCGATCGCCATCTCGCGAACCGCCTCGAACTCCTCGCGCTTGACGAGGTCCATTGAATTGAGGATGCGTTCCATCTGCGCCTTGGCGGCAGTTTCGAATTCCTGGCGCACACCCTGCGCGGCACCAGCCGCGTCGGTCATCACTTTGGCGAATTCATCGAACAAACGATTGGGTCCGGTGCTCATGGCAAATCTCGCTGGCTGCGCCCGGACATCGTGGCCGGGCCTTTAACGTCCATATGTAGAATTGAGGTAAGCATTTGCCAGCAGCGATGCAAGCAAAAGCCGCAAGTTCGGCGCAAAGCTCGGCTGACATCGTTACTCCGCCGGCAGGACCTCCTGCCAGCTTGACGGCCTATGCCCGCATGGTGGATCAAGCCGTGTACGTTTGGGTCACGGCCCTGAAAGGATTTTGAGTTTGGAATTTGTTGCCTCATATCTCGCGCTGATCACCTACCCCCAGATCGATCCGGTCATTGTCTCGATCGGGCCGCTGGCGATCCACTGGTACGGCGTGGCCTATGTGGCCGGCATCCTGCTCGGCTGGCGCTACGGGCGCCTGATTCTCGCACGCGATCATCTCTGGCCAGCCAACACGCCGCCGATGTCGCTACCCCGTTTCGATGACTTTCTGGTCTGGGCGGCGATCGGCATCATCGCTGGCGGACGCATTGGCTATATCATCTTCTATGATTTCGCCGCCATTGCCGCCGATCCGATCCGCGCCGTCCAGATATGGAATGGCGGCATGTCCTTTCATGGCGGGTTTCTCGGCACCTTCATCGCAATGATGCTGTTTGCGCGCATTCACAAAATTCCGGCCTTCAGCCTGTTCGACATCATCTGCGCGGTCGTTCCGATCGGGCTGTTCTTCGGCCGCATCGCCAACTTCATCAACGGCGAATTGTGGGGCCGCCCGACCGATGTGCCTTGGGCGATGATCTTCCCGACCGGCGGCCCGGCTCCGCGCCACCCCTCACAGCTCTACGAAGCAGGTCTGGAGGGCATCGTGACTCTCCTCGTTCTCGCCTGGCTGATTTTTGCCAGGAAGAAACTCAAGGCACCGGGTTTCGTCGCCGGCAGCTTCGTCATCCTCTATGCGCTGAGCCGCATCTTCGTTGAGTTCTTCCGCGAGCCCGATGCACAGATCGGCTATCTCGCAGGCGGCTGGCTGACCATGGGCATGCTCTTGTCGCTGCCGATGATCGCGCTCGGCCTCTGGGCCATCCTGACCGCCCCCGCACGCGCGCAACGTGCCGAAGTTGCAGCTGCTGCTCCTTCCTCAGTGGCGAAGTAAGCGGGGACACGCGATGACGACGCCTCTCGCCAGGAAGATCAAATCGATCATCGCCGAGGCCGGGCCTATTACGGTGGCCGATTATTTCGCCATATGCCTCGCCGATCCCGAGCACGGCTACTATCGCTCACGCGAGCCGTTCGGCCGCTCCGGCGACTTCACCACGGCTCCCGAAATCAGCCAGCTGTTTGGCGAACTGATCGGAATATTCGTCGTGCACGCCTGGCAGGGCCACGGCCAGCCGGACACCGTGCGACTTATCGAGATCGGTCCCGGGCGCGGCACGCTGATGGCGGATGCGCTCCGGACGATCGAGCGCATCGCGCCTCCACTGTTCCGCGCGCTTTCCGCACATATGGTCGAAACCAGCGAACGACTGCAGGGCGTCCAGCGTCAAACACTGGTGAAGTTCAAGGAGAAGCTCAGCTGGCACGATGACTTCGCCTCCGTGCCGGACGGCTTCTCGCTGGTCATAGCCAACGAACTTTTCGATGCCATCCCTATCCGCCAGTTCGTCCGGACCGGCGACACGTTCCGTGAAAGAGTGGTAACGCTCGACGAGACCGGCAAGCTTGCCTTTTCGATCGGACCAACCGGCATCGATAACAGTCTTCTGCCCGACAAGGGCGCCAACCCGCCAAAAGATGCGCTCTTCGAAGTCGCTCCCGCACGTACTGCCATCATGCTGTCGATCGCCGAAAGGCTGGTCACACAGGGGGGCACCGCCCTCATCATCGATTACGGGCATCTGAACTCGAATTACGGCGACACGCTGCAGGCGATCTACCGGCACGAATTCGACCCGCCACTCCATCGTCCGGGTGAGGCGGACCTGACCAGCCACGTCGATTTCGAAGCTCTTGCCGAAGCTTCACTTGCAGCGGGCGCCCATGTTCACCGCCCCCTGCCGCAGGGCGAGTTCCTGCTTGGGCTCGGCCTGCTTGAACGGGCCGGACGTCTGGGCGCGGGCAAGGATACCCTTACCCAGGCCGCGATCACCGATGCGGTCAACCGCCTTGCCGGCGAAGGCGCAGGCGCCATGGGCCAGCTTTTCAAGGTTCTCTGCGTCAGCGGCAGACAAATGGCGCTGAGCCCGTTCGACAGGATCGGTCAGTAACCAGCTCTGCTTTCCCTCCGGGAACTGGTGAATTGACACATTCCGCCTTCATCGGCACCATCCCGCCGAAATCGATAGACAGACGCGAAGGGTTGTCGCGGAGGGACCGGCTCCCCATCTTGCCCGGACGACGAAATTTCGTCCGATACCGTCAGACCGCAATCGACAGGAGTGCCACGCCATGCCTTCAGACCGAGGACCCGATCCGGTCCGAAGTCCGCTTCTTGATGCGGCAAGCGAGGGAACATCAATCCGGCACGGCTTCTTCAGCCGGGTGGGCGGTGTGTCCGAAGGTATCTATGAGGGGCTGAATGTCGGCCTCGGCTCCGATGACGACCAGGACAAGGTTCGCGAGAACCGGACACGCGTTGCGGCATGGTTCGGGCTTGAACCCGACAGGCTGGCCACACTCCACCAGGTCCATTCCGCCGATGTGCATGTCGCAACCGCAGACAACATCGCCGAACGGCCGAAATGCGACGGCGTGGTCACCACCGAGCCGGGCATCATCCTCGGCGTTCTCACTGCCGATTGCGGCCCGGTCCTCTTCTGCGATGCCGAGAACGGCGTGATTGGGGCTGCCCATGCGGGCTGGCGCGGCGCATTCGACGGCGTACTTGAAAACACCGTCGCGAAGATGGAAGAACTCGGTGCCGAGCGCGGAAAGATCGTCGCCTGCCTCGGGCCCTCGATCAGCCAGGATAATTACGAGGTCGGCCCTGAATTCATCGGCCGCGCCCTGACGGCCGACAAGGCCAATACACGCTGGTTCGTCCCCTCCGAGCGTGACGGCCATGCCATGTTCGATCTGCGCGGCATGACGATAGACCGGCTCGAAAAGGCCGGCATCCGCGCCGCGATGATCGAAGCCTGCACCTATGCCGACGAGGACAAGTGGTTTTCCTACCGCCGCACCACCCATCGCGGCGAACCCGACTACGGACGACAGATTTCCGCCATTGCGATTTTGGGATCGTGATGGCTAATGGCGTGGCGGCAGCCATCGCCCGCGCGAGACCGTTTCGCCTTTAGGTGCAAACGGATAGGATCGACAAGAGACTGAATTCATTTGCGCATTTCGATTTTGCCGATTCCGTCAAAATCAAAATTGCTCTAGAGACTGAAACTGGGGAGAGAGACTATGGCGCTGCATTTCGAACGCGAGGAATTCGAGGCTAGACTCGACCGGCTGCGCTATCGCATGCAGGAAGAGAAGCTTGATGCCATGCTGCTGTTCTCGCAGGAAAGCATGTACTGGCTTACCGGCTACGACACGTTCGGCTTTTGCTTCTTCCAGTGCCTGGTGGTGACCGCCGAAGGCAAGCTCACGCTTCTCACACGCTCCGCTGATTTGCGTCAGGCGCGGCATACCTCGACCATCGAGGAGATCGTGATCTGGACAGACCGGTCCAAGGCCGACCCCGCAGCCGACCTCAAGGACCTGCTTGCCGATCTCGACCTGCTCGGCGCGCGCGTCGGCGTCGAATACGAGACCCACGGCCTGACGGGCGCCAATGCCCGGCGCCTGGACAACCAACTTCAGAGCTTCTGCGACCTGATCGACGCATCCTACCTCGTCAGCCGCCTCCGTCTGGTCAAGAGCCCCTCGGAGATCGCCTATGTCCGCCGCGCCGCAGAACTGGCGGATGAAGCGCTCGATGCGGGCCTCGCTCTGATCGGCCCGGAGGCCGACGAAGCCAAAATCCTCGCCGCCATGCAAGGCAAGATCTTCGAAGGCGGCGGCGAATATCCGGGCAATGAGTTCATCATAGGTTCGGGCGCGGACGCGCTTCTGTGCCGCCACAAGGCCGGTCGCCGGAAGCTCTCGGCACAAGACCAGATCACCCTCGAATGGGCCGGCACCTACATGCATTACCATGCGGCCATGATGCGCACGGTCATCGTCGGCAAGCCGACCGCGCGTCACCTCGAACTCTACGACGCCGCCCGCGAGGCGCTGGAAGCTGTCGTCGACGCCATGCGACCGGGCCACACATTCGGTGATGTCTTCCAGGCCCATGCGACCGTTCTCGACGAGCGCGGCCTCACCCGCCACCGGCTGAACGCCTGCGGCTATTCGCTCGGTGCCCGCTTCACCCCGTCGTGGATGGAGCACCAGATGTTCCAGGCCGGAAATCCGACGGAGATCGCGCCCGACATGACCTTGTTCGCGCACATGATCATCATGGATTCTGAAACCGAGACCGCGATGACGCTCGGCCAGACCTACCTGACAACCGAGGATGCGCCTCAGTCACTGTCGCAAAAATCGCTGGAACTTCTCGTACGCCCTTGAAACCGGACAGGAACGGGGTCATTCAACCGCGGAATTGACAGAACCGCCTTGAACCCGTCTTAATTTCGGTCAGGGGAAAGAGAAAAATGCGAAACCGGACTTCGAGCGCCCTCGCATCGGCCATGCTCGCCCTGCTTATTGCGGGCTGCAACCAGACCGAACAGGCAATGACACCGACGGCATCCGATGTGGAGCAGGCGCAAGCCGCTTCTCGCGCGGTCGGCGCTGGCGACGTCTCCATTCGTTTCACGCCCATCATCGGCGCACCTATCGAGGCCATTACGCCACTCTCCCGTCAACTCGCTAAGGAAGCCCAGCAACGCGGCATCCCGATCCAGGCCTCGGGGGAGCAGGCCGGCAAACACATCTTCAAAGGCTACCTCTCGGCCTTCAACGATGGTTCCAAAACCACACTCGTCTATGTCTGGGACGTGCTCGATCCCACTGGCAACCGCCTGCATCGTATTCAGGGACAGGAGAGCGTGGATGGCGCTGCATCGGATGCCTGGTCGATTGTGCCACCAGCAACGATGGAAAAGATCGCAACCGACGTCTTTGACGAGTATCAAAGCTGGATCGACCGTGTCTCGAGTTGAGGCAAGGAGATATTTGATCGATTAATTTCGGGAAAATTCACCACCGGGGTGCTCCCCCGCTTGCAATCGCGGCGCACAAGGATAAAACCCCTCGCGAAAGCCGGGCGGCATTCGCGCAACAGCTCGGAACTGGCGCGGACAGCAAATCACAGGCAGTCGGATATGAAGATTTTCGCGGGCAACTCCAACCGGCTCCTGGCCGAAGCGATTTGCAACTACCTCAACATTCCGCTCGGCAAGGCCAGCGTCCGGAGATTTGCGGACCAGGAGATCTTCGTCGAAATCCAGGAGAACGTGCGCGGCGAGGACGTATTCGTCGTCCAGTCCACTTCGTTTCCCGCCAACGACCACCTGATGGAAATGCTGATCATGATCGACGCCCTGCGCCGGTCGTCAGCCCGCCGCATCACCGCCGTGCTGCCCTATTTCGGTTATGCCCGTCAGGACCGCAAACCCGGACCCCGCGCGCCGATCTCGGCAAAGCTCGTCGCCAACCTGATCACCGAAGCCGGTGCCGACCGCGTCCTCACGCTTGATCTGCATGCCGGCCAGATCCAGGGCTTCTTCGACATCCCGACAGACAACCTGTTTGCCGTCCCGCTTCTCGCCCGCGACATCAAGGAGCGTTACGCCCAGGGCTCGCTCATGGTGGTCTCGCCCGACGTCGGCGGCGTGGTTCGTGCCCGCGCACTTGCCAAGCGCCTGGATGCCCAGCTCGCCATCGTCGACAAGCGCCGCGATCGTCCGGGTGAATCCGAAGTCATGAACGTCATCGGTGACGTCACCGGCAAGGATTGCCTGCTGATCGACGACATCGTCGATTCCGGCGGCACACTCTGCAACGCGGCAGAAACCCTGCTCGACAAAGGTGCGACCGGCGTCACCGCCTACATCACCCATGGCGTGCTGTCGGGTGGCGCGGTTGCCCGCGTCTCCGCATCCAAGCTGCGAGAGCTGGTGATCACCGATTCGATCCAGCCGACGCCGGCCGTCGAGAGCGCCCACAATATCCGCGTTCTTTCGACCGACACCCTGATCGGCGAGGCAATCAACCGGACCGCGGCAGAACAGTCGGTTTCCAGCCTCTTCGACTGATCCTTTTCAGCCGAGAAGTGTGACGAGAAGGCCCGCGACAATTGCCGCGGCCAAAACCTTCAGCAATCCGATCCTGAAACCGATCAGCGCAACGCCTGCGCCTATTGCGATGACGAGTGCCGCCCAGTTGAGTGAGGCAGCCTCGACGACCGGCAGATAGAATGGCCCTGCCCTCACTTCGCTGACATCAGCGAACAGCACATGCAAAGCGAACCAGACCGCGAGATTCGCGATCACGCCGACGACGGCCGCGGTGATGGCGGCAAGTGCATCGGACAGCCAGCGCACTCCGCGCAAGCGCTCGACATGCGGTGCCCCGGCAAAGATCCAGAGAAAACACGGTGCGAAGGTGAAGAACAGCGCCACCAATCCCCCTGTGAGCCCGCCTGCTAGCGGCAGCTGATCGAGCGTGCGCGCGCCACCGAGAAAGCCGACGAAGACAAGCACGAGGATCAGCGGCCCCGGGGTGGTTTCGGCAAGCCCGAGACCCGCCAGCATTTCTCCCGGCATCAGCCAGCCATGAACCTCCACCGCCTGCTGTCCGACATAGGCCAGCACCGCATAGGCGCCGCCGAAGGTCACGACTGCCGCTTTCGTGAAGAACAGCGCCATATCGGCGAATGGGCCATGGAGAACCATCAGCATTACGAGGAGCGGCAGCAGCCAGATCGCGCCCCAGATCACCACCGCACGCAAACTCCCGCCCGGCTCGACCTCGTCGAGCGTCGGCACTTCAGCGACATCGCTTCGCCTTGCGAGAGAGACGCCAAGCCCGACGATTCCCGCCCCGAACACGATCAACGGAAAGGGGAGGTGAAGAAGCGCAATGCCGACAAATGCAGCGGGGGCCAGCACCCAGGAAAGCGGCGTCTTCAGAGCCCTGCCCGCGACGCGAACGAGAGCCTGCACCACGATGGCTAGAACGGCTGCTTTCAGCCCCAGCAAGACGCCTTCCGCCGCCGGCAGATCGCCGTAAAGCAGGAAAGCCGCGGAGAGCGCCAGCATCACCGCGAAGCCCGGCAGCACAAACAAGAGACCCGCGATCAACCCGCCAGTCACGCCACGCTTGAGCCAGCCGGCATAGGTTGCCAGCTGCATGGCTTCGGGACCCGGAAGCAGCATGCAGAAATTGAGCGCATGGAGAAACCGCGCCTCGTCGAGCCATTGCCGTTCCTCGACAAGTTCGCGATGCATCAGGGCTATCTGTCCTGCGGGACCACCGAAAGACAGAAGCCCGATCCGCGCGAAGACGGAGAATAGCTCTTTCTTGGAAACGTTCTGCCCGTTCATCCATCCTCCGATGCCGCGCCTGTCGGTGTCACATGCGCCGTGACAGCTTGATGACAAGAGTTCACATCATCTCGAAATAGCGACCCAGCTCGGCCCGCAGCCAGTCGGCGAATTTTTCAACGTCCGCGGCCTTGGGCGAGTGCTCCTTGGCAACGAGCCAGTAGCTTGCGCCTGTCTCCAGCCGCCCCTCGAAGGGTGCCACCACCTGCCCTCGCGCCATCGCATCACTGGCAAGTGTCTCCCAGGCAAGAAAGATCCCCTGCCCGGCAATCGCCGCATCGAGGCAAAGTGCGGCATCCGAAAATGACGGACCGTCAGCGAGATCGCTTTCCCGCAGACCGAGCTTGTCGAGCCAAAGCTCCCAGCCGAACCTAGACAGCGAATCGCGGATCACCGGAACACCCTTGAGATCGGCTGGCTTGCGGATTGTCTCGCCGATCGCCGGACTGCAGACGGGGAAAATCCGCTGCTTCAACAAGGGCGATACGTTCCGTCCCGGTGGCGTTCCGAAGAAGACCCGGATGCAGAGATCGACGTCGGACGTGTTCGGGTCGACGATTGTCGTCGTCGCATCCATCCGCACATGCAGGTCGGGATAGGCATCCCCGAATGCCTTCAAGCGCCAGACCAGCCATTTGGACGCGAAGACCGGCGCAACGGAAACCACCAGCGCCTTGTGCTGGCGCTCGAAGCCCCGCTCCACGCCGCGCGCCAGTTCGCTGAAACCGGCGGTCAGATGCACGATCATTGCATCGCCGAGTGGGGTGGGCACCAAGCCGCGTGACCCGCGCGAAAACAGCGGGCGCCCGAACTGCTGTTCGATCTTCTGAATCTGCTGGCTCACCGCACCGACCGTGACGCCCAGTTCGTCGGCAGCGGCCTTTAATCCGCCCAGCCTCCCGGTCGCTTCCACCGCCCGAAGACCGTTGAGATGGATGCGGTTCAGTGAACGCATATAGTTTTCCTATAATCAAAGGCAGAAACAATCGATGGCAAGAAGGTCATATCGATCATATCTATCCACCATAACTATAACAAAGGAAAAACCTATGATCACGAAACTGCCATCACTCTCGGCACTTCAAACTTTCGCGGCCCGCTTTTTTGTCCGCACGAACGATGCCTCGACTACTCATTATTTCGCCGACCCTCTCGCCCATCCGGATCTCGCAGGCATGAGCCAGACGGAACTGGCCGATCTCCCGTTCGACGCTTATAGTCTGCCCGCGCGCGAAGCGGTTGCCGCAAGGGGGTCGCGCCCGGCGAAAACGAACCACGCGTCATGCTCCGCGAAGCCTTGCATTGCAGGGGCCCGTCCGCTATAGACCCCACGTCCGCGCAGACACCCTTGGAGGCAACGCGGATGAAGCGCCGTACCAGACCGGACGGCGCTTGATGTTTTCCGGGCTCCCTTCATCGGAAGCCGGATGACAGCTCCAAAATTCGAACCTCGAAAGGAATAGTTCATGAGCCACGATAGCTATGAGCTGAAGGCCGAGGCGCGCGATCGGGTTGGTAAGGGGTCCGCCCGCGAACTGCGCCGCAATGGCATGATCCCCGCCGTCATCTACGGCGACAAGAAAGACCCCGTTTCCATCGCGCTCTCGCGTAAGGAAGTGTCCCTCAAGATCCACGGCGGCGGTTTCATGACCACCACCGCAACGATCAACGTCGATGGCACGAAGTACCAGGTGCTGCCGAAGGATTACCAGCTCGACCCGGTGCGTGACTTCGTCATGCATGTCGACTTCCTTCGCGTATCCGCCAAGACCAAGGTCCAGGTCGCGATCCCGGTTCACTTCATCAACGAAGAAGCCTCCCCGGGCATCAAGCGCGGCGGCGTCCTCAACGTCGTCCGTCACGAGGTCGAACTCTACTGCTCGGCCGGCTCGATTCCGGAATCGCTTACCGCAGACCTTACCGGTCTGGAAATCGGTGACGGTGTCCATATCTCCGCGATCGAACTGCCGAAGGATACTTCGCCGGTCATCAACGACCGCGACTTCACCATCGCAACCGTCGCCGCCCCTGCCGGCCTGAAGAGCGACGAAGCCGCTGAAAGCGATGCCGAAGAAGAGGCAGATGACGCCGAAGAGGCAGCTGAAGAAGAAGCAGAGGGCGGCGAAGAGTAATCGTCGTCCCGGCGCGCCGGGGAGAATTCCATGCTGCTTATCGTCGGCCTTGGAAATCCCGGCGCGAAATACGAGAACAACCGGCACAATGTCGGTTTCATGGCGGCGGACGCAATTGCCCGCCGCCATTCCTTTTCGCCCTGGAGCAGGAAG
>CEQK01063409.1_pt1 | contig 15760 bp, 13 predicted proteins | sample 531051 | NCBI WGS metagenome assembly CEQK01 (sample SAMEA2621229, study PRJEB7988) | marine metagenome | biome: marine biome (ENVO:00000447); feature: deep chlorophyll maximum layer (ENVO:xxxxxxxx); material: "saline water (ENVO:00002010), including plankton (ENVO:xxxxxxxx)" | depth 150 m
ATGGGCCTCATCCAGACCTACATCATCTTCGACGGCACACTATCGAGTTGGTGGACCAAGATTGTTGTAGGTATGCTATTATTTGCATTCATCGTATTGCAAAAGGGACTCGTCTGGTTCACCGGACAGAACAGGGCCTCGGCGGCAGGGACCAGCTAAAAGGGGGAGGCATTTGCTCAAAACGTCGATTTCGACAGGCGCGATACGCAACAGCCACGCACTCGTGGTCGACGAGATCGGCAGGTCCATCATATCTGGCGCCTACCCGACGGGCTCCCTCGTGCCAGGAGACGCCGAACTCGCCGAGCGCTTCAACGTCTCGCGCACGGTGTTGCGCGAAGCCATGAAAACGCTTGCCGCCAAGGGGCTTGTTGTCGCCAAGGCGCGGATCGGTACCCGCGTCACCGAACGCAAGACCTGGAATTTCTTCGATTCCGATGTCCTGCGCTGGCATCTCGATTCCGGTTTCGATGCCGAGTTCATGCGCCATCTGTCCGACATGCGATTGTCCTTCGAGCCGAGCGCTGCGCGGCTGGCGACACTCAACGCCACGCCTGACGACATCGCCCGGATGAAGGAATGTGTCCAGGGCATGTATGATGCCAGAACGATGGAAGACTTCGCCTATGCCGATCTCAGTCTTCACATGGCGATGATCGACGCGGCGCGAAATCCCTTCATGTACTCGGTCGCAAGCCTGATCGAGGCCGCCCTGGTAACCTCCTTCAAGCTCTCCTCGCCCGTCGGCGACCCAAAGGGACAGCAGCTGACCAGCCGCCGTCACCAGACCATTGTCGAAGCCATCGAGGCCGGCGACGGGGAAGCAGCCGCTCGCGCCACCGAAGTCGTGATCATAGAGGGGCGCGACCGCCTTTTCGAAAGCGACCATCGCGAAGAGGACCATCCGGTCAGTTGAGCCGATCAGCCCGAGAGAGCGGCAAACACCAGATCCCTGAGCTTGATCGCGAGCGGGTTGAGCGTGTGGTTCTTCAGCGAAATCAGGTGATAGGCGTGAAGAATGATCGGCTCGTCGAGATCGATCGTCGAGAGTTCGCTGACATCCTGTCGACCGGCAAGAAGGTCGACAACCTCGCGTGAGGTCGGCGCAATCGCATCCGTCGAGTTGAGATAGGCGATCATCACCAGAAGCGAAGTCGTATTGACGATTTCCTGCGGCAGCGGCACCTGCGCATTCACAAAGGCATCCTCGACAGCCTGACGCATCGGCATCAGCGGGGCCTGAACCACCCATTCATACCCTTCGAGGTCGCGTATCGAGAGGCCCGAAGCGCCGGCCAGCGGATGGCTGGCATGGCACATGAAGCGAACCACTTCGACACGGCCGCGGCGCACATTGAACTGCCGCGCATCGACACCCGGCGGGATCCGCGAGAGCACGAAGTCGTAATCGCCGCGCAACAGCCCCTCGATCAAAGCCTTGCTTGGCGCGACGTCAACATGGATGTCCGCGCCAACGGCTTCCTGCTTCAGCTTCTGGATCGCGGGCACGACGAAGGCAACGGCCCCGCCTGTCACCGAACCGACGCGCACCGAACCGGCTCGCCCCGAACGGATTTCCTCCACCTCGTGGACCGCGCGGTCCAGTTCCTGCAGGAGGGTCGCAGCATTGCGCACCAGAACCTGGCCGACCGCCGTGGGAGTCATGCCTTTCGGATGGCGGTCGAATACGCGTGTGCCGACAGCTTTTTCGATGGTGGCAAGCATGCGCGAGGCGGCAGGCTGGGTGATGGCCAGCTGTTCCGCCGCCAGAGCCAACTGGCCCGACCGATCGATTGCATGAATCAATCTGAAATCCTTGAGTTGAAGCCGGGCTGCAAGCTTTTCCATCGCTTACATATCAATTTTGGTATGCCAATTGTCAATTTAATCATTTGCCGGGCATGTCGGACTTTCGCTAGGAGTCCTGCTGGATCAGGAGGTCCATAGGGGCAGGTCCGGCGCGTCGCCGGATCGCCAAAACCACCGGGAGGATTTTACCCATGAGGAAACTCGTTTCCGCACTGGCGGCGCTTGCGCTCACCGCAGGTCTCGCAACCGCACCGTCTTTCGCCCAGGACAAGGGCTCGATCGGCATCGCAATGCCCACCAAATCGTCGGCTCGCTGGATTTCGGACGGCGACTCGATGGTCAAGCAGTTCCAGGAAGCCGGTTACGAAACCGATCTTCAGTACGCTGAAGACGACATTCCGAACCAACTCGCCCAGATCGAGAACATGATCACGAAGGGCGTCGACGTTCTCGTCATCGCCGCCATCGACGGCACCACGCTTTCCAATGCTCTGGAAAACGCGGCCGCATCCGGCATCAAGGTCATCGCTTACGACCGCCTGATCCGCGACAGTGAAAACGTCGACTATTACGCCACCTTCGACAACTTCAAGGTCGGCGTGCAGCAGGCCACTTCGCTCGTGAACGGCCTGAAGGAGCGCTTCCCGGACCAGGACAGCTGGAACGTCGAACTCTTCGGCGGCTCTCCCGACGACAACAATGCTTACTTCTTTTACAACGGCGCCATGAGCGTCCTTCAGCCGATGATCGACGATGGCAAGATCAACGTCGTCTCCGGCCAGATGGGCATGGACAAGGTCGGCACCCTTCGCTGGGACGGCGCTGTCGCACAGTCCCGCATGGATAACCTTCTCTCCGCCAATTACACCGACAAGCAGATCCACGGCGTTCTCTCGCCCTATGACGGTCTGTCGATCGGTATCCTCTCCTCGCTCAAGGGCGTTGGCTACGGCTCGGGCGACATGAAAATGCCGATCGTGACCGGTCAGGACGCTGAAGTGCCCTCCGTCAAGTCGATCCTGGCTGGTGAGCAGTATTCGACCGTCTTCAAGGACACCCGCGAACTGGCCCGAGTGACCGTTAGCATGGTCGATGCCCTTCTCCAGGGCGGCGAACCGGAAATCAACGACACCGAAACCTACGACAACGGCGTCAAGGTCGTTCCGTCCTACCTGCTCGAGCCGGTATCGGTCGACAAGAGCAACTACAAGGAAGTCCTGATCGACAGCGGCTACTACACGGAAGACCAGATCAAGTAATCTCACTTCCGCATGACACACCGTTCCGCCGACAAAACGGCGGAACGGACCCCGGCCTGCGCGTGCCAATCCGCAGCGGTCAAACAGAAATCCCGTAAAGAATTCCGAGAACCACCATGGCCACACTTCTCGAAATGCGTCAGATCACCAAGGAGTTTCCGGGCGTCAAGGCGCTGGACCGGGTCGATCTCAAGGTCGAGGAAGGCGAGATCCACGCGGTCTGCGGCGAAAACGGCGCCGGCAAGTCGACGCTGATGAAGGTTCTCTCCGGCGTCTATCCGGCCGGCAGCTATGACGGCGAGATCGTCTATGAAGGCGAAACCGCCCAGTTCCGCGACATTCGCGACAGCGAAGATCGCGGCATCATCATCATTCACCAGGAACTGGCGCTCGTACCGCAGCTCTCGATCGCCGAAAACATCTTCCTCGGCAACGAGCGCGCCACCCGCGGCGTCATCGACTGGCGCATGACCAACCGGCGCACCGAGGAACTGCTCGAAAAAGTCGGCTTGAGCGAAGCCCCCACCACGCTCGTGGATTCCATCGGCGTCGGCAAGCAGCAGCTCGTCGAGATCGCCAAGGCACTGTCCAAGAACGTCAAGCTTCTCATTCTCGACGAGCCGACGGCCGCGCTCCAGGAAAACGACAGCCGCAAGCTTCTCGACCTGATGATCGAACTCAAGGCGCAGGGCGTCACCTGCATTCTGATCTCGCACAAGCTCGGTGAAGTTCGCTATGTCGCCGACACCGTGACGGTTATCCGCGACGGCACCACCGTCTCGACGCTTGACGCGAAGGGCCTGAGCGAAGACCAGATCGTTCACGACATGGTTGGCCGCGACATGACCAACCGTTTTCCCGAGCACGAGCGCACGCCCGGCGAAATCCTGATGGAAGTCGAGGACTGGACCGTCTGGCACCCCGAACATGCCGGCCGCCGCGTCATCAAGAGCGCCAATTTCAATGTCCGCGCCGGCGAGGTCGTCGGCATTGCCGGCCTGATGGGATCGGGTCGGACCGAACTCGCCATGTCGATCTTCGGAAAATCCTACGGCAACAACATTTCCGGCTCGGTCAGGCTCAAGGGCGAACCGGTCGATGTCTCGACCGTCTCCAAGGCTATCGCCGCCGGCATTTCCTACGTCACGGAAGACCGCAAGTCGCTCGGCCTGGTGCTTGACGAGACGATCCGCTTCAACACCACGCTCGCCAACCTGGAAGGCGTCTCCAACAACGGCGTGCTCATGCGCAACGAGGAAACCCGCGTGGCCGAGCGCTATCGCGAGGCGCTTGCCACGCGCACGCCGTCGGTGTTCCAGAAAGTGGTCAACCTGTCGGGCGGCAATCAGCAGAAGGTGGTTCTCGCCAAGTGGCTGTTCACCTCGCCCGAGGTGCTCATTCTCGACGAGCCGACACGCGGGATCGACGTCGGCGCGAAATACGAAATCTACACCATCATCAACGACCTCGCCGCACAGGGTAAGGGCGTCATCATGATCTCCTCGGAGATGCCGGAGCTTCTTGGCATGTGCGACAGGATCTACGTCATGAACGAAGGCGCGCTTGTGGGTGAACTGACGGCTGCAGAAGCCAGCCAGGAGCGCATCATGTCGCTCATCGTCAACGACTAGGAGGATACGCTAATGGCCGTGGCTGATAGCGAACAAAACGAAGACGTGAAGACAAAGGGCGTCGGCGCCTACCTCGCGTCCCACCTGCGCGAATACGGGCTGCTTCTTGCGCTCATCGTCATTATGGTCTTCTTCCAGGCCGTGACCGAAGGCACGCTTCTGCGCGCGGTCAATGTCACCAACCTGCTCCTCCAGAATAGCTATATCGTCATCATGGCGCTGGGGATGCTCGTCGTGATCGTCTCCGGCAACATCGACCTGTCGGTGGGTTCGGTGATGGGCTTCATCGGCGCGCTTGCCGCCGTCATGATCGTCAATTTCGACCAGAACATCTACGTCACCATCATCGCCTGCCTCGCCGTGGGCGGCCTGATCGGCGCGGCGCAGGGCTACTGGGTCGCCTATTGGCGCATTCCGTCCTTCATCGTCACGCTTGCCGGCATGCTGGTCTTCCGGGGCCTCTCGCTCTGGCTCCTCGAAGGCCAGTCGGTCGGTCCCTTCCCGCGTGAGTTCCAGATCATTGCCAACGGCTTCGTACCCGACATCTTCCCTGCCGGAATTGGCGAAACGCTGGCCGGTATTTTCGACGCCCGCAAGGTCAACGTGCTGGCGCTCTTTGCCGGTATCGTCACTGCCGCCCTCATCGTCTGGATGGGCATGAAGCAGCGCTCGCGCAACAAGGCCTACGGCATCGAGGACGAGCCCGCGTCGTTCTTTGCGGCCCGCAATTTCATCGTCGCAGCTGCGCTGATCTTCATCACCTTCAAGCTGTCGACCTTCCGCGGCCTGCCGAACGTGCTGCTCACCATGGCTGTGCTGACGGTTATCTACGCCTTTCTCACCTCTTCCACGGTCATCGGTCGCCGCGTCTATGCGCTCGGCGGCAACCAGAAGGCCGCCAAACTCTCGGGCATCAATACCGAACGGCTGACCTTCCTGGCGTTTACGAACATGGGCGTTCTCGCCGCCGCTGCCGGCCTTGTCTTCGCCGCACGCCTCAACACGGCCACCCCGAAAGCCGGCTTCGCACTCGAACTCGACGTGATCGCGGCCGTCTTCATCGGTGGCGCCTCGATGTCCGGCGGTGTCGGCACCATCATTGGCGCAGTCGTCGGCGCGTTCCTCATGGGTGTCTTGAACAACGGCATGTCGATTATGGGCATCGGCATCGACTATCAGCAGATGATCAAGGGCCTCGTGCTGCTCGCAGCAGTCATCTTCGACGTCTACAACAAACAAAAGCAGGGATGAGACCTTGCCGTCCGGACCCACCGGGCGGCTCGCTCACAGGAGTTCCAACAATGACCTTCAAACCAGCCGAATGGCCCCGCCGCCTGCGTTCGCAGGAATGGTTTGGCGGAACCGGCCGCGACCAGATTTACCACCGCGGCTGGATGAAGAACCAGGGCTTCCCGCACGACCTCTTCGACGGTCGCCCGGTGATCGGCATCCTCAACACCTGGTCCGAACTCACCCCGTGCAACGCCCATCTCGACGTCCTCGCCGAGCGCGTGAAGCACGGCATCTACGAAGCCGGCGGTTTCCCGGTCGAAGTCCCGGTCTTTTCGGCAGCCGAGAGCTCCTTCCGTCCCACGGCCATGATGTTCCGCAACCTCGCCGCCATGGCGGTCGAGGAAGCCATTCGCGGCCAACCGATGGACGGCTGCGTCCTGCTCGTGGGTTGCGACAAGACCACTCCGAGCCTTCTGATGGGCGCGGCCTCCTGCGACCTGCCCTCGATCGTCGTCACCGGCGGACCGATGCTCAACGGCCATTTCCGCGGCCAGAGGGTCGGGTCCGGCACCCATCTGTGGAAATTCTCCGAGGCCGTGAAGGCCGGCGAGATGACGCAGGACGATTTCCTCGAGGCCGAAGCCGGCATGTCGCGTTCACCCGGCAGCTGCAACACCATGGGCACTGCCTCCTCAATGGCATCGATGGTCGAATCCCTCGGCATGGCGCTGTCCGGCAATGCCGCGATCCCGGCCGTCGACAGCCGCCGCCGCGTGATGGCGCAGCTCTCGGGCCGCCGCATCGTGCAGATGGTCAAGGACGATCTGAAGCCGTCTGACGTGTTGACCAAGGCTGCGTTCGAGAACGCCATCCGCACCAACGGTGCCATCGGCGGCTCCACCAATGCCGTCGTTCACCTGCTGGCGATTGCGGGCCGCGTCGGCGTCGATCTCTCACTCGACGACTGGGACCGTTGCGGCCGCGACGTCGCCACCATCGTCAACCTGATGCCGTCAGGCGAATACCTGATGGAAGAGTTCTTCTATGCCGGCGGCCTGCCCGTCGTGCTCAAGCATCTGGGTGAAAGCGGTCTTCTCAACAAGGATGCGCTGACGGTTTCAGGCGGCCCGATCTGGGATGAGGTCAAGGACGCGATCAATCACAACGAGGATGTCATCCGTCCCGTCGACAAGGCGCTGACCGATCAGGGCGGCATCGCGGTGCTGAAGGGGAACCTTGCTCCCAAGGGCGCGATCCTGAAGCCCTCCGCTGCCTCCGAGCATCTGATGAAGCATCGCGGCCGCGCCGTGGTCTTCGAGGACATCGACGACTACAAGGCCAAGATCAACGACGATGCGCTCGACATCGACGAGAGCTGCGTCATGGTGCTGAAGAACTGCGGCCCCAAGGGTTATCCCGGCATGGCCGAGGTCGGCAACATGGGTCTGCCGCCAAAGGTTCTCAAACGCGGCATCACCGACATGATCCGTATTTCGGACGCCCGCATGTCCGGCACCGCTTATGGCACCGTCATCCTGCACACCTCGCCCGAAGCCGCAGTCGGCGGCCCTCTGGCCGTCGTGCGCAACGGCGACATGATAGAGGTCGATGTCGCGGCGCGCACGCTCCATCTCGACATTTCAGATGAAGAGATGACTGTACGTCTGGCCGAGTGGAAGCCCCAGGGCGAACAGGCAGACTCCGGTTATCCCTGGCTTCACCACCAGTATGTCGAGGGTGCCGATACCGGTGCCGACCTCTCATTCCTCAAGGGCTGCCGCGGCGCCCCGGTCGGCAAGGATTCGCATTGATGGCATGGAAGATCGCACTCGCGGGTATCGGCAAGATCGCCCGCGACCAGCACGTTCCCTCAATTTCGGCATCGGCTGATTTCGAGCTGGCGGCCACTGTCACGCGCCACGAGGGTGTTGACGACATCGAGAACTATACCGACATCGACGCCATGCTCGAGGCGCGCCCCGACATCGAGGTCGTTTCCCTCTGCCTGCCGCCGGTCCCGCGTTTCGAGTATGCCGCCGCCGCCATCAAGGCCGGTCGTCACGTCATGCTTGAAAAGCCTCCCGGTGCCACGCTTGCCGAATGCCATGCGCTGGAGACCATGGCGCGCGAAGCCGGCGTGTCGATCTTCGCCACCTGGCATTCGCGCGAAGCCGCAAGCGTCGAAGCCGCCCGCAGCTGGCTTGCCGGCAAGACGCTCAAGAGCCTCAAGATCACATGGCTCGAGGATGTCCGCCGCTGGCATCCGGGCCAGGCGTGGATCTGGGAACCGGGTGGCCTCGGCGTGTTCGATCCCGGCATCAATGCGCTGTCGATCCTGACCCGCATCCTGCAGACGCCCGTTCACCTCGCCAGCGCGACACTGAAGTTTCCGGAAAACCGCCAGACGCCGATCACTGCCGATCTTGTCTTCCGCCATCCGGACAAGGCCAGTGTGAGCGCCAGCTTCGACTGGCGCAAGGAAGGCGACCAGTACTGGAACATCGAGGCGGAAACCGACCACGGCACCATGGTTCTATCCGCCGGTGGCGCCGATCTTTCGATCAACGGCTCCCCGGTCGACACGTCGGGCGTGGCACTCGAAGGCGAGTATCCGAACCTCTATAAACGCATGGCCGAACTCCTGAAGACCGGCGAGATCGATATGGACCTCTCCCCGATGGTTCACGTCGCCGATGCCTTCCTGCTCGGCAAGCGCGAAATCGTCGAACCCTTCGACGAGTGAGGGTGCCGTGACCGCTTCGACCACACCACTAGCGCTGGACTGGGTCGCCGCAGACTGGGGCACGTCCTCACTGCGCGTCTGGGCCATTGGAGCCGATGGTTCGGTGCTCGACAAGGCGTCGTCCGACAAGGGCATGGGCAAGATCGGCAAGGCCGATTACGAACCCACCCTTCTCGAACTCATAGGCCAGTGGATCGAAGGCGTGACAGGCCCCATCCCCGTCATCGTCTGCGGCATGGCCGGAGCCCGGCAGGGCTGGACGGAAGCGGCCTACCGCACCGTCCCCTGTGCGCCCGTCTCCGTCGATGAACTGACGCGGGTCGACACCGCTGACACCCGCCTCTCCGTCAGCATCGTGCCCGGCCTCTGCCAGATGAAGCCGGAAGACGTGATGCGCGGCGAGGAAACCCAGCTTGCCGGACTTCTTGCGGGCAACATTGCCGAGAATGCCGCGATCTGCCTGCCCGGCACCCACAGCAAATGGGTAAGCCTTGAAGGTGGAAGCGTTGCCCGTTTCTCGTCAGTCATGACCGGGGAACTCTTCGCGCTGATCGGGGGCCAGTCGATCCTCCGCCACTCGATCGGCGGGACGACGGACCGCGAGCCCGGGTCAACATTTCTCAACGCCGCCAATCAGGCCCTCGCCGATCCGGCGAGCCTCACAGCCAGCCTGTTTTCCATCCGTGCCCGTTCCCTGCTCGCCGAGGCAAGCCCGGAGGATGGAAGCGATACGCTTTCAGGCCTTCTGATCGGGACCGAAATTGCCGCCTGCCGGCCTTTCTGGGAGGGCCGTCCGGTTCACCTGATCGGTGCCGGCCCCCTCGTCGCGCGCTACGCCGCGGCGCTGCAACAAGCCGGCGTGGAAGCCATTGTCGAGGACGGCTCCGGGTTGACGCTCGCCGGCCTCGCACAGGTTCGCGCCGGCATGAAGGAGTTCACCCCATGACCCGTAACCTCGTTGCCATCCTGCGCGGCGTCAAACCCGAGGAAGTCGAGGAGATTGGCGCAGCGCTGATCGAGGCCGGCATCACCCTGATCGAGGTGCCGCTCAATTCGCCTGAGCCCTTCGATAGCATCAGCCGCCTCGTCCGCCGCTTCGGCGACGACGCGCTCATCGGTGCCGGAACCGTCCTGACACCAGCCGATGTCGACCGCATTCTCGACGTCGGCGGCAAGCTGGTGGTCTCTCCGAACTGCGATCCTGCGGTGATTTCCCGCACGATCGAGAAGGGCATGGTGTCCATGCCCGGCGTGTTCACGCCGACCGAATGCTTTCAGGCGATCGCCGCTGGTGCACGAACCTTGAAGCTCTTTCCCGGATCGATGGCGGGGCCGGAAGGTCTCAAGGCCATCAAGGCCGTCATGCCGTCCGATGTCGAGCTTTACGCCGTCGGCGGCGCGGCGCCCGACAATCTCACCGAATGGGTTGTCGCAGGTGCGGCCGGTTTCGGTATCGGTTCCTACCTCTTCAAGCCGGGAATGACCGCCCCGGACGTCGCCTCCCGCGCCGCCAAGATGGTCGCTGCATATGATGGAGCGATGCAATGAGCGGCGCGGGCGACATCGAGATCTTCGGTCATACGGCGGACGGCACACCGGTCGAGAAAGTCACAATCAGTGCTGGCGGATCGACTGCGAGCCTGATCAGCTGGGGCGCGAGCCTGCAGGATTTCCGGATCGACGGCGTCGCCCACCCGCTGGTCCTCGGCAGCCCGGCGCTCGAACCCTATTTCGATACGATGCGCTATTACGGCGCGATCGCAGGACGCGTCGCCAACCGCATCGCGGACGGTACCGCTGAACTTGACGGCAGGACCTGCCAATTCGATCGCAACGAAGAGGGCGTCACCACGCTCCACGGCGGATCGGACGGAAGCTCCAATCTCGTCTGGACCATCGCAGATCACGGCCGCTCCCATTGCCGGTTCACGCTGACTATGGCCGACGAGCAGTCGGGATTTCCCGGCAATCTCGATGTCGCCGTCACCTATTCCCTGACCGATGCCGGCACGCTGCGCATCGAGATCGAGGCCAAGACCGACGCGCCGACCTTCTGCAATTTCGCCCACCATTCCTACTGGAACCTCGACGGAACGGCGAACCTCGGGAACCACAGCTTGATGGTGCATGCCGACCGCTATCTCGCCGTCGATGAGAGGCTGATTCCGCAAGACGTGCCCAAGCCCGTCGATGGCACCCGCTTCGATCTGCGCAGGCCGCAACCGGTCGTTCAGCCGGGCGCCGAGCCAATCGATCACAATTTCTGCTGCTTCGATGCGCCGTCGGACGCGTTGCGCGAGCTGGCGGTCCTGTCGACGCCGGACCTGTCTCTGCATATCGCGTCAACCGAGCCGGGCTTCCAGGTCTATGACGGCGCGCGCACGAGCACCGTCCCGGTTCCCGGCCTGACCGGCAAACCCTACGGCCCCTATGCGGGCATCGCTCTCGAACCCCAACGCTGGCCCAATGCGCCCAACCGCCCCGATTTCCCGACTGTGGTCCTCAGACCCGGCGAGACCTATCGGCAGGTGTCGGAATTCCGCATCGCCAGAAACGCACAAAGCTCCTGAAAGGATCTTCGATGAAACAGCCCCTCACCGGCATTCTGCCCGTCGCCCCGACCCCTTTCCACGACGATGGCCGCGTTGATGAAGACGGCATGCGCCGGGTGATCGATTGCATGATCGATCAGGGTGTCGACGCGATCTGCATCCTGGCGAACTATTCCGAGCAGTTCGTGCTCTCCGATGACGAGCGTGCGCTCCTGATGAAGGTCAGCCTCGAACATGCCGCCGGACGCGTGCCGATGATCGTCACCATCAGCCACTTCTCGACCGATATCGTCGTCAAGCGCGCGAAGGATGCCGAGACGCTCGGCGCGTCCATGGTCATGATGATGCCGCCCTATCACGGCGTCGGCCTCGTCCCGGCTCCGACCGGCATCTACGAACAGTTCAAGGCGGTCAGCGACGCGATATCGATCCCGATCATGGTTCAGGACGCACCGCTGTCCGGCGCGCCGCTGCCGGTGGATCTGCTCTGCAAGATGGCGCGCGAGATCGAGAACGTCTCCTACTTCAAGATCGAGGTGCCATTCGCCGCCGACAAGCTCGCGGCCCTCATCGAACAGGGCGGCAAGGATATCGTCGGCCCGTTCGACGGCGAGGAAGCCGTCACCCTGCTCGCCGACCTCGATGCAGGTGCGACCGGCACCATGACCTCGGCAATGTTCCCCGACAAGATCAAGCCGATCGTGACCGAATATCTGGCCGGCAACAAGGACGCGGCGCTGGATCACTGGAAGCACTGCATGCCGCTGATCAACCATGAGAACCGCCAGTGCGGCCTGCGCGCGGCCAAGACCGTGATGAAGGAAGGCGGCGTCATCAAGAGCGATTTCGTGCGTCATCCGCTCAAGCCGATGTCGGACCGCACCAAGGCACGGCTGATCGGCCTTGCAAGCGAACTCGACGTGCTCGCTCTGAAGTGGGGTAAGTGACCCACGTCTGGCGGAAATTCACCTCGGAAAGAGGAGGAGTCGACCCGGTGAAGAAGATTGCGACAAGTGCCGAGAAACTGGGAGCGCAGCGCTGCCAACTCGGTGAAGGTCCCTTTTACGATCGCCGCACCGACACGGCGTGGTGGTTCGACATCGTCGGCCGCAAGCTCCTCGAACACCGCTTCGACGGTGGCGAAACCATCGTCCATGACCTGCCGGTCATGGGCTCGGTCCTTGCGCCCGTCGACGAAGAGCGTCAGCTTCTCGCGATGGAGGACGGGCTCTATCTGCGTGAGATCGCGACCGGCTCCCTCAAACGCATCAAGGCGCTTGAAGACGACAAGCCGGGCAACCGCTCCAATGACGGCCGGCTTCACCCCTCAGGCCGCCTTTGGCTCGGCACCATGGGCAAGAATGCCGAATGGCAGGCCGGCACGATCTACCTCTTCGATGGCAGCGAGATCACACCGCTTTTCCGCAAGGTGACGATCCCGAACTCGATCTGCTTCTCGCCGGACGGGCGCACCGGCTACTTTGCCGACACCGCACCCAATATCGTCTGGCGCGTGGCGCTCGATCCGAAGACGGCCGTGCCGATCGGCGAGCCGGAAGTGTTTCTCACCGAAGCCCAGCTTCCACTCGGCGGCCACTATGACGGCTCGGTCATGGATGCTGACGGCGTTCTGTGGAATGCAGCCTGGGGCGGCGGATCGGTAACCGGCTTTGCGCCGGACCGGTCGATCATCAACACCTTCGAAATTCCGGCGGCGCAGACAAGCTGCCCCTGTTTCGTCGGCCCCAGGCTCGATCGATTGCTGATAACCTCCGCCTGGGACGGATATTCCGAATCCGAACGGAACGCTGATCCCGGCGCGGGCTTTACCTATATGATAGACGGCGGCTTTAACGGCACCGACACGGTGGCCGCCGTCGTCGATGAATCCATCCTGAACAGGAACTGACAAGGAGCCCTCATGCTCACTGGAAAACATCTCATCGCCGGCGAATGGTCCGGCGGTCGCGAAACCTTTGTTTCGAGCCCGGCCCACGGCGACACGCACACTTTTTCGATCGGCACCGCCGAGGATGTCGACAAGGCCGTCAAGGCCGCCGAAGACGCCTTCTGGTCATATGGCTATTCGAGCCGCAAGGAACGCGCGGCCTTTCTCGAGGCGATCGCCGACGAGATCGAGGCCCGTGGCGAGGAAATCACCGCCATCGGCACCTCCGAGACCGGTCTTCCGGAAGCCCGCCTTCAGGGCGAACGCGGCCGCACCACCGGCCAGCTGCGCCTGTTTGCGACCCACATCCTGAAGGGCGATTATCTCGACCGCCGTCATGACGAGGCGCTGCCCGATCGCGCGCCGCTGCCGCGTCCGGACCTGCGCATGATCGAACGCCCGATCGGTCCCGTGGCCGTCTTCGGTGCGTCGAACTTCCCGCTCGCCTTCTCGACCGCAGGCGGCGACACGGCGTCGGCACTCGCCGCCGGTTGCCCGGTAGTCGTCAAGGGGCACCCCGCCCATCCCGGCACCGGCGAGATCGTGGCCCAGGCCATCGATGCGGCCATCAAGAAGACCGGCATGCATCCCGGCGTGTTTTCGCTCATCCAGTCGAACGGCATCGAGGTCGGCCAGGCTTTGGTCCAGCATCCGCTGATCAAGGCCGTCGGCTTCACCGGCTCGCTCGGTGCCGGCCGCGCGCTCTTCGATCTCTGTGCGGCCCGCGACGAGCCGATCCCCTTCTTCGGTGAGCTGGGGTCGGTCAACCCGATGTTCCTGCTGCCCGAAGCCATGAAGGCGCGCGGCACCGAGATCGCCAAGGGCTGGGCCGGTTCGCTGACCATGGGCGCGGGCCAGTTCTGCACCAATCCCGGCATCGCGATCGTGCAGGAAGGGGCGGACGCCGAGGCCTTTGCCGAACAGGCAACCGCCTCGCTGAAGGAGGTCAACGCCCAGACCATGCTGACCGATGGCATTGCCGCATCCTATCGCAAGGGCGTCGAGCGCGTATCCGGCGAAACCGGTGTGCGTGAGTTGCTCACCTCGACCTGCGATCTGCGCAATGCGTCGCCCTATCTCTACCAGGTATCGGGCGACGACTGGGTGGCCAACCATGCACTTGCCGAGGAAGTCTTCGGCCCGATGGGCATCATCGTCACCGCCAAGGACGCGGCTCAGGTCGAAGCGATCGCGAAATCGCTCGAGGGCCAGCTCACCTGCACCATCCACATGGATGACGGTGATACCGAAGAAGCCAAGAAGCTTGTGCCGGTGCTCGAACGCAAGGCCGGACGCATCCTCGTCAATGGGTTTCCGACGGGTGTCGAGGTGGCCGATGCCATGGTTCATGGCGGCCCCTACCCTGCCTCGACCAACTTCGGCGCAACATCGGTCGGCACGCTCGCCATCCGCCGCTTCCTGCGGCCGGTGAGCTACCAGAACATGCCAGAAGCACTGCTTCCCGAAGATCTGCGCTAAGTCAGCCAGTCTTCAACGAGAAAAGCCGCGCTCCTTTTCCGGGGGCGCGGCTTCTTTTCTGTCCATGTGGCTGAGCGTCAGACGCTCATGCAGAGATACTTGATCTCGAGGAAATCCTCGATGCCGTATTTCGAGCCTTCACGGCCGAGACCCGAGGACTTGATGCCGCCGAACGGGGCTTCGGCGGTCGAGACGAGGCCGGTGTTGATGCCCACCATGCCGCTTTCGATTTCCTCGGCGACCTTCCAGACCGTCGAGATGTCACGGGCATAGAAATAAGCGGCTAGGCCAAACTCGGTGTCGTTGGCAAGCGCGATGCCCTCGTCGATCGTGTCGAAGGCGATGATCGGGGCGACGGGACCAAACGTCTCTTCGGAGAGAACCTTCATCCCCTTGGAGACGCCGCTCAGAACCGTCGGCTGGAAATAGGTACCGCCCAGCTCCGACCGCTTGCCGCCGGTGACGACCTTGGCGCCCTTGCTGACGGCATCCGCGACATGATCCTCGACCTTCTCGACACCCTTCTCGTCGATGAGCGGGCCGATCTGCACGCCGTCATCCATGCCGTTGCCGACCTTGAGCCTCGCGGTCGCCGCCGCCAGCTTCTCGGCGAAAGCATCGGCCACGCCGCGCTGGACGTAGATGCGGTTGGCGCACACGCAGGTCTGGCCCGAGTTGCGGAACTTGGCGATCATCGCGCCTTCCACCGCAGCATCGAGATCGGCGTCGTCGAAGACCAGGAACGGCGCGTTGCCGCCCAGTTCCAGCGAGAGCTTCTTGATGTCGTGGGCGCACTGCTTCATCAGGATGCGGCCCACTTCGGTGGAACCGGTGAAGGTCAGCTTGCGCACCTTCGGGTTCGAGCACATTTCTGCGCCGATGCCCTTGGAATCGCTGCCCGGGATCATCGACAGAACACCCTTGGGCACGCCGGCGCGTTCGGCCAGAACCGCCATGGCGATCGCCGAGAGCGGGGTTTCCTTGGCCGGACGGGCCACGAAGGTGCAGCCCGAGGCCAGCGCAGGCGCCACCTTGCGGGCGATCATCGCATTGGGGAAGTTCCACGGCGTGATCGAGGCCACCACACCGACCGGCTGCTTGATCAC
>CEQK01066639.1_pt1 | contig 15742 bp, 14 predicted proteins | sample 531051 | NCBI WGS metagenome assembly CEQK01 (sample SAMEA2621229, study PRJEB7988) | marine metagenome | biome: marine biome (ENVO:00000447); feature: deep chlorophyll maximum layer (ENVO:xxxxxxxx); material: "saline water (ENVO:00002010), including plankton (ENVO:xxxxxxxx)" | depth 150 m
AATGACGCGTCCGGTCAGATGTTGGCCGGCGTTTTTGTTGTCTGGAGGAATGTAATGCGGCATCCCACATCTCTCACGACAGGATTGGCCGCCCTTCTTATGGCGGGCCTCCTGTCCGGTACCGCCTTGGCCGCTGACTTCGGAAAGATTGAACTGTCGGCCGCGCCCGAACTGAAAAGTTATCTCGAAGGCCGCGGTTATCTGCAGGACTCCAGCGAACTCGATCTTTTCCACACCGGTCTCGACGAACCGGCTTCCGGCATCAGCGCCGTTTACGCCCTACAGTATCTCGACGCCGGCAGTTGCGGGTCGGCGGGTTGCACCGAGATCGTTGTAACGAAATCCGATGACGGCAGCTTTCTGCTCTATGAGGAATGGCTCGGCACCGGGATGAAGATGCTGGATAGCGAGACGCAGGGCGTCCACGATCTTCTTATTCGCACCGACCAAGGCGTCCTGATGGGACGTTTCAACGGCACCAAATATCTCTGGTCCCCCGCAAGTGAAGAGGCGGAGACGGCTCAAGCCACACCCGCGGTTCCGCGCCTGGGACAAAAGACGATCAGCGATGGTGGCGCCGACGCCCCCTCGGAAACAATGGGCGAATGTATCGATGACCGGGTCTGGCACGGCTATTCGGAAGGTTCTGGATCGGGAGGCGGCGGCGCGATGGGTTTGGGGCCCTGCCGCAGCAACAAGAGTTCCAACTTCCTTTTGTTGTCCTGCAAACCCAGCTCGAACGATGTCACGCTCGACGTCAATCTTGTTTCACGGGACCTCGATGATTCCGATCCGGTGACCGTAACTCTTACGATGGGCGGCTCGAGCTACCAGTTCAACGGAACCGCATTTTACGACGTGATGGTCGGCGAAGTCCTTCCCGAGCTCGACCCGATCTCCCTCGATCATCCGATTTTCAAGGCGTTCAAGACGGCAGACGGCACCGGCTCGATCTCGATCAACGGTCAGAAAACGAAGATGACATTGTCGGGCGCCGCCGGTGCTGCCGCCATGATGCAAAATGCCTGTGCGGCTCCGCTGGCCTCACCTGAAGATCAACCCTGACACCGACTTATTCGGCCGGCTCGGCTTTGCCCTCTCCGGACGCCTTACCGCCAAAGCCCAGATACTTCCGGAAACGGCGCCACGCGGCTGTCACCTTGCTGTCGTTCGAGCGGGTGACGATCATCAGCAGCGATGGGGTGACGATCAGCGTGAGAATGGTCGAGAAGGCCAGACCAAAGACGATAGCGCTCGACAGCGAAATCCACCATTGCGTCGACGGCGCGCCATAGGTCGTCTCGTGCCCCAGCAGTTCGAGGTTGAAGCCGAAGGCGATCGGCAGGACGCCGAGAATGGCGGTCACCGCCGTGAGCACCACCGGGCGCGCGCGCTCGCGGCAGGTCTGCAGCACCGCTTCGAGCTTGTCCATGCCCTCATGTCGCAGCAGGTCGTAGGTGTCGATCAACACAATATTGTTGTTCACTACCACACCTGCGAGTGCGATGATCCCGATCCCGGTCATCACCACCCCAAAGGGCTGGGACATGATGAGAAGGCCGAGGAACACCCCGATCGTTGACATGACGACCGCCGAGAGAACCAGAAACACCGAAATGAACTTGTTGAACTGGGCGAGCAGCACGATGAAGATCAGGAAGATCGCAGCGCCAAACGCCTTCGAGAGGAAGTCGCCCGCCGCCTTCTGCTCCTCGTCTTCGCCAGCCAGCTTGTAGCGAACGCCGTAGTCTTCGAGATTCTGTTTCTCCAGCTCTTCGACGATGCCCCGCCGGATCGGATCGCCATGCACGCCTTCCTTGAGGCCGGCGGCGACGACCACCGTGCGCGCACCGTCGATGCGGGTCAGCGTACCGGTGCTGGGCGCGGCCTCACGCGTCACGAAGTTCGAGATCGGAACAGCGCCTTGGTTCGTCTGAATACGCAGATGATCGAGTTCGGCCAGCGTACGCCGATCTTCCGGCAGGCGCAGGCGGATATCGACTGCGTCGTCCACCCCGGCGGGCCGGTAATCGGTGAGTTTCAGGCCGGTTGTCACGAGCTGGACGACGGTACCGACCGATGCCGGGCCGACGCCGTAGCGGGCAGCCGTCGAACGCTCCACCTTCAACTCCCAGTCGACACCCGGAGGCGGCAGACCGTCGGTGATGTCGATGACTTCGGGCACCTTGCGCAATTCATCGGCCACCCTGCGAGCAACCTCGGGCAGATGCGCCGGGTCGGCAGCCGACAATTCGATCTGGATCGCCTTGCCGGTCGGCGGACCGCCCTCGGGCACCTTCACCTCGATCTCGACGCCCGGGAAGCCGGTCATGTTGGCGCGGAAATCCTCGAGGATTTCGCCGGCGGGCTTGCGTTCGCGCCAGTCGACGAACTCATACTGGATCACGCCCACCACATCGGCCGGCACGTCATTGCCGCCGCCCGATACGCTTCCGACGCGCGTGTAGACACTCTCGATACCGGGCCAGCCGAGGATACGTTCCTCGGCCATCCGCACTGCCGCATCCTTCTCATCGAGCGAGAGGTTTCCGCGCGCATGTACATAGAGAAGCCCATATTCCGGTTCGATACTGGGGAAGAATTCGACGCCCGAACCGTATTTGCCGTAAGCGACCGGCACCGCGACCAGAAGGCCGACGGAGAGAAACAGCACGATGAAGGGATGGCGCACAGCCTTGCCGACCACCCACATATAGGCGCCGTCACGGGCGTGCTCATCCTCCGGCGTCGGCTTGGCGAACATGGCACCCAGCGTCGGCGTGAAAACCAGCGCGTAGAGAAGCGAGGCCGACAGCGTCGCAATCAGCGTGATCGGCATGTATTTCATGAATTCGCCGACAATGCCGGGCCAGAACAGAAGCGGCGAGAAGGCGGCAACACGCGTGAGCGTTGCCGCAATCACCGGTCCCGCCATGCGCTTGGCGGCCAGCGAGAAGGCCTCGCGCCGGTCCATGCCCTCGGTCATTCGCCGTTCTGCGAACTCGGTGACGATGATCGCGTCATCGACGAGCATGCCGACGGCGAGGATCAGGCTGAACAACACGACGATATTGACCGTGAGCCCGGCCAGCGAGAGCGCGAGAATGCCCATCAGGAACGAGGCGGGGATCGCAAAGCCGATCAGCAGCGAAGCGCGGCCCGACAGCGCGTAGAGGATGACGATGAAGACGAGAATGACGGCTGTGAGAACGGAGTTCTGCAGGTCGCCGAGAAGCTGCCGGATCGAGGTCGACTTGTCCTGGCTGTAGGTGATCTCGGCGCCTTCCGGCAGCAGGTCCTTATACGCCTCGGCCGCTTGTTTTACTGAATCCACGGTCTCGAGCAGGTTCGAGCCGGACCGTTTGGAGACTTCGATCGCGATCGCCGGCTTGCCGTTGAGACGCGTGATGGTCGTCGCATCCTTGAAGGAGGAGCGAATGGTCGCCAGATCACGCACGCGCACCACAGCGTTGGGCCCTGCCACCACCGGCAGGTTGGCCACATCCTCGACATCCTCGATCAGGAGCGGCACCTTCACGGCATAGCGCCCCTCGTCGCCCTCGATCGATCCTGCCGCCACCACCGAGTTGCCGGCGTTGATGCCCTGGATCAATTGGTCGAGCTGAAGGCCGTAGGAGGACAGTTTGACCGGGTCGATGATGATCTCGACGAGATCGTCGCGGGCACCCTGCAGATTGGCATCCAGAACGCCGGAAATTTCCTCGATCCGGTCGCGCAATTCACGCGCTGTCCGCGTCAGCGCCCGTTCGGGCACGTTGCCCGACAGGGTGACGACGAGCACTGGAAACTCGGAGATATTGACCTCGTGGACGGATGGCTCGTCGGCCCCCGAGGGCAGATCGGGCTTGGCGTCATCGACCTTGTTGCGCACGTCGTCGAGCGCCTTGTCGAGATCAGCCCCTGCCTGGAACTCGAGCACCACATTGCCGCCGCCCTGATAGGCCGTCGAGCGCATCTCCTTGAGACCGGTGATCGTCTGGAGTTTCGTCTCCATCGGCCGGAGCAGAAGCCGCTCGGAGTCTTCCGGCGAGATGCCCTGATAGGTCATCGAGACATAGATGACCGGGATCTGAACGTCGGGCTCGGCCTCCTTGGGAATGTCCATATAGGCCATCGACCCGGCGATCACGAGGAACAGGAGAACCGCGAGTGTCAGCCGGGCATTGCGGATGGCAATGTCGACAAAATTCATTCGACCGCCCCGGTTGTGAGCGCAGCGCCGTCCGTGTCGCCGTCGCTTTCGGCCTTGGCCTCCACGGCATTGACGATCTCGCCTTCAGTCACGAGATCCTGCCCCGCCACCACGATACGCGATCCGTCCGGAATGCCGCCAAGGATCAGACCTTCCGGCGTATCGTCGATCAGATCGATGGGCACAAAGGCGATCTTGTTGTCCTCACCGACGACCCGCACGCCGAGATTGCCGTCCTCATCGAGGGTAACGACAGAACGCGGCAGGCGCACCGCCTTGACGGGATCTGATTTCAGCCGGATCTCGGCGGTCATGCCGGCCGGGATCTGGTAATCGGGATTATCCACTGTGACTTCAATCGGATAGGTGCGGGTTTGCGACGTCGCTTCGCGGCTTACAAAGCTCACTTCACCGACGACATCCTTGCCATTGATGAGTGCGATCTCTGCTTCTCCGCCGACCTTGATGAGGTTTCTCTCACGTTCGGAAATCTCGCCGGCAGCGATGATCGGATCAAGTGCAAGAAGATCGGCGACAGCCTGACCGGCCGGCGCCCAGCTGCCTTCCTCAACAGATACACTGTCGATGACGCCATCGAACGGAGCGCGTACCTTCAGCCGGTCGAGCTCGGCTTGTGCGGCTTCGAGCTGCGAACGGGCCGCAGCGAGCGCCGATCCTGCATCATCGGCCTGCGTTTTGGGCGAAATCCCGCGGCTGATGAGTTTTTCGAGATTGGCGGCCTCGTTCTCGCGCTGCTTCAAAAGCGCCCGGGCCGTATCCACGGCAGCCGCCTTCTCCGGACCGTCAAGCGTCAGCACCACGTCACCGGATTTCACCCAATCGCCCTTGCTGACCTTGAGCTCGGCGATAACGCCTGAAACCCTGGTGGCAAGCGTCGTCTTCTTGTCGGCTTCGGTGACGCCCGAAACGCGCACGATGCGGTTGTGATCGATAAAAGCGGGAGACTGGACGGCAACGGTATGTTGGGGAGTGTCAGGCGCCTCGGCGTTCTGCTCGGCAAGCGTCGGCGGAGCAGTCTCCGACTCGTCGGTCGCGCTGCCCACGGAAGCAAATTCTCCGGTTGCCACCCATGCGGCGGAAACGGCCAGCACCGCAAACGCGGCCAGACGGTGAAACCTGATCTTCGGCATCGAACACTTCCCCTCATTGGTGCCGCGTCGACGAAATATGCCGCGTCCGGATCACCCTGACCGTTCCATTCCTGCAGAAAATAAGGGCAGGCTGGAGGCGGCCCACGCTATATAGCTACTCTCGCGCAGTGTAAAATAGTGAAGCTGCAATTTAAGCATCGCTACTACTTTGCCTTGAGCCTGTTTGCTTTTTACAACAGTCCCATCAACCATTATTGATTTATCGCGCCATTAGACACATTTGTGGCAGCAGTTGAATCAAACCCTCGAAACGGCGACTTATCGGAGCCGGCAGGAACCCTTCACCCTCTTCGCAGTTCATCCTAATGCCGCCGAAATTCGGTGGTATGTTCAGTTTGCGTTCAGCTTGAATCATCCATTTCTTGGTTCAGGCATCAACAGATCCGGGAAACACCATGCTTGTTCGTCGTCTGTCTTCCTCTGCAGCTCTCTTCGCCCTCACGGCGGGCATGACGGCTGCCGTATTGGTCTCGGTCCCCTCGCCTGCGCGAGCCCAGGACAGCCGTTTGATGCTCGTCACCCCCGACGGGCGTATCATGGACGACGTGCCGGAATTCGGCGAAGTCCGGACGACGACAGACGTCAACGGACGCGTCCTGGTTCTCGACCGAAACAATGTCGTCATCGGCTTCGAAATGACCCCGCGCGAGTACCGACGAGAGTTCGGCCGCAATCCGTTCCGGGAAGGCAAGCGGCGTGACCGCGGTTACGCGGCAGCTCCCGTCGAACCGGAATACGGCTATCGCGACGATAACTGGAACAATGACGGTTATTCCCAGGACGAGCGTTGGGAACGCAATGGCTGGGTCCAGCGCGAAGATGGCTGGCAACAGCGCGACGACGGCTGGGACAACGGCAATGGCGGCTACGGCCCCAACGACTTCCCGGACGCACCGCAAGCCAGCATCGAGCGTCGTGACCTGAACCCCGATACGGCTTCCGTTCCCCGGCGCGATCAGTTTGGCCCCAACACCGAAACGCAGACGGCTGCCGCCAAGCTGTCGCGCGCCGAAGTTGCCAATCTGCAGGTCTTTCTCGACCGCGCCGGCATGTCCCCGGGCGTGATCGACGGCCGCATGGGGTCCAACGTCCAGAAGGCGCTGGACGCCTGGGTGGAGGCCGGTGGCCAGAAGATCGATCCGTCGAATGCCGAGGACGTCATGGAGCGGCTCGCCAGCGGCGATGGTATGGCGTTCACAACCTACGAAATCACCAACGAGGACGCGGCAGGTCCCTATGTCGCCTCCATTCCGACCGATTACGGCGAAAAGGCCAAGCTCGACCGGTTGGGCTATACGTCCACCATCGAGATGCTGGCAGAGAAATTCCACATGGACGAGGATTATCTCAAGGAGATCAATCCGGGCGCCGATTTCACCCGTCCGGGCACCCAGATCAAGGTTGTTGCACCAGGCACCAAGCGCAAGGGCAAGGTCGCAAGCATCATTGCCGACAAGGGCCGCAAGCAGGTGCGCGGCTACGATGCGAGCGGCAAGCTGCTGGTCGCCTACCCCGCCACCATCGGTTCGAGCGATACGCCGTCCCCCACCGGCACGGTGGAGATCGAGCGGATCGCGCACAATCCGGGCTATACCTACAATCCGTCGAAGAACTTCAAGCAGGGCAACAACGACAAGGTTCTGGAAATTCCGCCCGGCCCCAACGGCCCGGTCGGCAGCACCTGGATCGCGCTCTCCAAGCCGACCTACGGCATCCACGGAACCCCGGAACCCTCCAAGATCGGCAAGACGGCCTCGCATGGCTGCGTGCGCCTGACCAACTGGGACGCCAACGAGCTTGCAGGGATGGTGGAACCGGGCGTGACCGTCACCTTCGAGGAATAGGCTTCCGAAATGAAATAGGGACCTGAAAGCCGGCGACATCCGCCGGCTTTTTTATGCAGAGATCAGAAAACCTGCTCGACCACCATCAGCCAGAAGCCGGAGGTGAGCGCCGCAAGCGCGGTACCGATCGTGAGTGAGGTCGCTGCGAGCCGCTGACCCGTTCCGAAGCGGGAAGCGATCAGCCAGGTATTCGCGCCCGCGGGTAGCGAGGCTGCGACGACCGTCACCTTGGCAACGTCATCGGGAAGCCCGAAAGCGAGCGCGGCGAGAGTTGCGACGGCCGGCATCACCATCAGTTTGAGCGTGACCAGAAGCAGCGAAGACGGGATCTGTCCGCGCACCCCGTAGCCATAAATCGATATACCCATCGAAAACAGCGCAAGCGGTCCGCCGGCGGAACCGAGACTGACGATCACCCGGTCCGCCACATTCGGTATCGGAATGCCTGCGACCCGCACGAAAAGCCCCATCACGATACCGATGATAAGCGGATTGGAGAAAAGCTGTCGCAAAAACCGCCGGGCGAGATCGACAGGCCCAGCCGCCTTCTCGGCCATCCCGTCACGCCTGAGCGCATAGTCGAAGGTGATCAGGGAGGCCGCCATCATGATGGGAAGGTGGATCGACAGAATTTGCGAAAGCACCGCGAGGCCCTGATCGCCGAAGATGCCGGACATGAGCGGTACGCCGATCAGCAGGAGATTGGAGAATGAAGCCGTCACACCTGCCACCACCCCACCGCGAACATCGCGCGCGAAAAAGGCCCGCAGAAGCATGTGTCCCAAAAACCAGGTGACGGCGACGGCGGTGAAATAGGTCAGCCACATCAGGAAGGGCAACCCGTGTTCGAACTCCGAATGAACGATGGTGCGGAACAGGAGCAGCGGCAGCGCCACCTTGAAGACGAATTCGGCCAGTCCGTCACCTGTGGCCTGGCTGATCAGCTTGATGCGGGCGACTGCATAGCCGATCGCGATCAGCGAGAATACGACGATGATGTTTTCGGCAAAGGCAGGCATGGGTACTCCGGACAGGTGCGTCGTTCCTACTCCCATCCACCCTGCCCTGAAAAGTCCTGATCCGGGGGACTTGCCGGATACCGCGTCTGCGGCTACGGCCTTTTGGCACACAGAGTTCCGGGGAGGCCGAGACCATGAATTCCTTTTGCCGCTTTACAGATCTTGCGGAATCGCTGCCGCCGACCGTTCCCTTCGTCGGTCCAGAGACGCAGGAACGCATGATGGGAGCGACATTCCGCGCCCGTCTCGGTGCGAACGAAAACGGCTTCGGTCCGGCGCCCTCGGTGATCGAGGCCATGCGCGAAGCGGCACCTCTCTCCTGGCGCTATGCCGATCCCGAGAACCATGATCTGCGGCAGGCGCTCTCCAGCCGGATCGGTCTGACGCCGGATCGCTTCGTTGTCGGCGAAGGTATCGACGGGCTTTTGGGGCTCGTGGTGCGTCTGGTCGTCAGCCACGATACGCCGGTCGTTACCTCGCTCGGCGCTTATCCCACCTTCAACTACCATGTTGCCGGCTTCGGCGGCCGGCTCGTGACCGTGCCCTATCGTGACGATCGCGAGGATATGGAGGCGTTGGTTGCAGCCGTGCAGCGCGAAAATGCGCCGCTCGTCTATCTCGCCAACCCGGACAACCCGATGGGAAGCTGGCACGGGGCGGAAGCCATCATCGAGTTCGCAAAGTCCCTGCCGGAGACCACTCTGCTGGTGCTTGATGAAGCCTACTGCGAATTCGCGTCCGAAGACGCCCTGCCCGCGATCGAGGCTTTGGCCGACATGCCGAACGTCATCCGCTTCCGTACCTTCTCGAAAGCTTATGGGCTCGCGGGTCAGCGTATTGGCTATGGCTTCGGCACCGCCGGCACGGTTTCGCGCTTTGACCGCGTCCGCAACCATTTCGGTGTCAATCGCATGGCCCAGGTTGCAGCTGTCGCAGCTCTCGCCGATGAGGACTGGCTATCGCATGTCAAATCCGAGGTCAGCCGCTCGCTCGAGCGGATCGCCAGTATCGGCCGCGACAACGGGCTGGAGCCGCTTCCCACCGCCACGAACTTTATCGCGCTCGATTGCGGTGATGCCGCCCGCGCCAAGGCGATACTCGAAGAACTTGCCAAGGAAGGCGTCTTCATCCGTATGCCAGGCGCTGCCCCGCTCAATCGCTGCATCCGCATTTCTGCAGGACCGGACGCGGAAATCGACGTGCTGGCAGAAACTCTTCCCAACGTTCTCGCCCGCCTCGCCTGAGTGCTGTCGGCATGACAACAGAAAAGCCGCGCCAGCCTTGTTCCGGCTGATCGCGGCTTGTCTGTTCAAACCGTTCTGTCTCCTCACAGTCCGGTTCTAATGTCCCCGTTCCCCTCGGGATGTGTCGGATACGATGCCCCGTCCGGCATCGTATCCTGAGGTCTTGGCGCCCCTAATTCTCAGTGCATCGTCATCCATTCACGCGCCTGGCGCAGGGCCACCGCGAGATCGGCCTTCGACATGGTGCGAGCCAGTTCGGCGCGGAGATCCGCTGCGCGGTCCGAGCCCTTCACCGCTGCAATATTGAGCCACTTGTGGGCTGCGACCATATCCTGTTCGCAGTCGCGTCCGGTGGCGTACATCAGACCCATTTCGCAATAAACCTCGGCGCGGGTCTCTCCGCCCATGGCGGCCTGATCGAGATCGTGAATTTCATAGCGTGCCATTGTAATTCCCCGTTGTCTCTTGTCTTCGTGTTGCCCTGTAAGCTCTTGAGAGCCGTCTTCGTTTTTACGCCGGCTTTTGCCGGTCATCTGCTCGTTTGGCCGGTTCGTTTCCGGCGCTCGTTTGTTGATGACGAATATGCCGCAAGCGTTTGAAAACCCCGTTAAATTGAATGCTTAATGCGAGACGAATAAAGTTCAAATGCTTGGTAAATTTGGGTTTTCGTTAAGCATCGAAATCCCGGTGCGCTGCCCGCTTGAAGCGATTTTAACGGACTGTTTGCACCTCGAAAATCAACCCTCGGGTAACCACGCTACAATCGCATTTATCTAAAATGCTTTTTATCCCTCCCGAAATCTCCGTCGCAGCACCGATGAAAGCGACCGAGATCTGCCATCATCCGTTGCACCGAGATGCTGATAAAACCGCCACAGCTTCGCCAACTTCCCCATTTACGTTTACGTAGCCTGAAGCTAGGTTAGAAATTGACGCGTCTCGCACCGACGCCTCACAGGGAGGAAATCATGAAACGCATTCTCACGACTGCCGCACTTCTTACTGCCTTCTCGATCGCCCCGGCGCTAGCCGATCCGATCGAAGGCAACTGGAAGACCAAGAGCGGCGAAACGGCCGCCATCTCGAGCTGTGGCGGCTCCTACTGCGTGACGCTGAAGAGCGGCAAGCACGCCGGCAAGCGCATCGGCAAGATGTCGGGTTCGAACGGCAAATATTCCGGCTCGATCACTGACCCCGCCAAGGACAAGACATATTCCGGTAACGCGACCCTGAGCGGCAACACGCTCAAGATGCAGGGCTGCGTTCTCAAGGTTCTCTGTCGGTCGGAGAACTGGAGCCGCATCTGATCCGGACATCCGGAGACATCGAGGCTTGAAAGCCGCGGCGTGCGAGCGCCGCGGTTTTTCTTTGCGCACAGACTCCCCACGCCCCGTTAAACACCTTGAACGCCAGATGAACGCCCCTCTCAGAGTTGGTTCAGCCGGGAATTGCCATATTCCGGCCACGAACAAACAAGGGACCACCGATATGACGATCCTGGCGCGCCGCTTCATCCTGATTTGCCTCGTTGTGGCGATCTTCGCGATGCTTCTGGCCGCCGCCGTCGCCAACTCGGATCGCGGAGACTGGATCAGCGCCTCGCGCTTCTGCTCACCGGCCGACGGTCCCAATTGCCTGCTGGTTCGCCAGTAAGAGAGGAACCGACGATGATCCGCACTGCTACACGCTCTGCCAGCCGTTCTTTCGCACTTGCCCTGCGGATCGCGCTGTTTTCTTCGCTTTTCATCGCCCCTGTCGGTGCCTTTGCCTATTCGGCAGCCAACAGCGCCGGTAACGGCCTCTCGGGCGCCGGCTTCGTCCTCTATGTCAGTCTGCAGCGCAACGCTGGCTGACAGGGCCGGCCGATCCCGGCGGGGAAAACTCGGCTGCGGGGCTCATTCCAAACGACAATTTCGTGCTAGTTCTCTCTCAGGGGCAAAACGATACACCTGACAAGGAGGGAGCAGAAAGATGGCGGAGAAGAGCTGGTTCTATGCGCAAAACGGCGAACGCCAGGGACCTGTAAGTGAAGCTGAAGCCCAAAGGCTCGTTCAGGACGGCACGATCGGGCCGGACACACTCGTCTGGTCGGAGGGAATGGAAAACTGGGCCAAGGCGTCGACCGTTCTGCCAGCCATGGGCGGCACGCCGCCCACCCCACCGCCGTTTGCCCCAACATCGGTGACGGAGTCGCCTGCTGGAGCCGGCAATAACTCTTACGGTTACGCCCCGGCCGGCGACCACCCGACCGATTTCCAGAACAGCGTTCGGACCGTCTTCAGAAAATACGCCACCTTCAGCGGTCGCGCGCGCCGGCCGGAATATTGGTGGTTCGTTCTTTTCAGCATCATCGCGAGCATTGTTCTCTCCATCATCGACATCATGCTTTTTACTGGCGACGTCGACCTGCTCAGCACGATCTTTTCTCTCGCCACACTTATCCCGTCAATCGCGGTCGGCGCGAGACGCCTGCACGATATCGGCCGGACAGGATGGTGGCTTCTGCTGAGTTTCATCCCGATCATCGGCTGGATTATTCTCATTATCTGGCTGGCCAAGAAGGGTGACGAACACCCTAACGAATACGGGCCTGCGTGAGCCGTCAGGCGGCCCGGGACACCAGGCCGCCTTTCACGCCCTCACCGTCTTTTGCAAGTCGCAAAGTTGCGGCTATAACTCGGCATGGACAAAAGATTCTCGACCCGGCCGGAAAACGGCATCATCACACCCGAACCCTTTGAAGCCCGACAGTTCGACGATGCGGTAGCCGCCGTCGATGCGCTCGAACAGCTTTACGATCGCAATACGAGCTTCCTGCGCCGCTCCTTTGAGGGGCTGGCACGCGAAAAGCCACGCGGACGGTATCGCGCCTTCTATCCGCAGGTTTCCATTCAGACGAGTTCCTTCGCCCATGTGGATTCGCGCCTGTCGTTTGGACACGTCGCGGCCCCCGGACTGCACACGACCACGATCACCCGGCCGGACCTCTTCCGCACCTATCTGATCGAGCAACTCTCCCTGCTGATCAAGAACCACGACACCACAGTCACTGTGTCGGAGTCCGAGACCCCGATCCCTCTGCACTTCGCATTCGGTGAAGGCGCTTATGTCGAGGCCGAGATCGCCGAGAACCTGGATGTGCCGCTGCGCGACATCTTCGATGCGCCGGATCTGACCAATACCGACGACGATATCGTCAACGGCACCTATGAGCCTGCGCCGGGCGAAGGCTATCCGCTCGCCCCGTTCAAGGCGCAGCGCGTCGATTATTCGCTCGCCCGCCTGTCGCACTACACCGCAACCAGTGCGGCGCATTTCCAGAATTTCGTGCTGTTTACGAACTACCAGTTCTATATCGACGATTTCATCGCTCATGCCCGGGCGCTGATGGCCGAAGGCGGTGGCGGCTACGAAGCCTTCGTCGAACCCGGAAATCTCGTCACGCCGGCCGGCCAATCCGAGCCGATCTCCGGCATGGCCCCGCCCCGCGCGCCGCAGATGACGGCTTACCACCTCAAGCGTGCCGACCATTCCGGCATCACCATGGTCAATATCGGCGTCGGACCGTCGAACGCCAAGACGATCACCGACCATATCGCCGTTCTGCGCCCGCATGCCTGGCTGATGCTCGGTCACTGCGCCGGACTGCGGCACAGCCAGGCGCTCGGCGACTATGTGCTCGCCCATGCCTATGTTCGCGAGGACCACGTGCTCGATGACGACCTTCCCGCTTGGGTCCCGATCCCGGCGCTGGCTGAAGTCCAGGTCGCCGTTCAGGAAGCCGTCGCCGATGTCACCGGCTATGACGGATACGACCTCAAGCGCATCATGCGGACCGGTACGGTCGCGACCATCGACAACCGCAACTGGGAACTGCGCGACCAGAGCGGTCCGGTCCAGCGGCTGTCACAGTCCCGCGCCATTGCGCTCGACATGGAATCGGCAACGATTGCCGCCAACGGGTTCCGCTTCCGCGTACCTTACGGCACCTTGCTCTGCGTCTCGGACAAGCCGCTGCATGGCGAATTGAAACTGCCCGGCATGGCCTCCGATTTTTACCGCAAGCAGGTCAACCAGCATCTCAAGATCGGGCTGATGGCGATGGAGAAACTGGCAGCCATGCCGCCGGAACGTCTCCATTCCCGCAAGCTGCGCTCCTTCTTCGAAACGGCGTTCCAGTAACTTGATTTCTCGGCAAGGCGAAATTATACCTGAGGTATAGTAATTTCGAGGAAGCTCGCCATGGATGCAGTTCTAAAAATCCGAGAGTCGATACCTTACGAAGTGACCGCTGCATACGTCGCTGTTAAAGAAATACTAGATAATCAGATTAGATTTGAATCCGGCGCGGTCGGTCAAGGCTCGTATGCGAATGTGATGCACGGAGTTCTGCTGTTTTTAATTCTTCTAAATATAATATTTCAACTCCGTTTTGTCAGTAGAAACCCGATACTAATTGCCATTTCTTGCATCGGGTTTATCACTTGGGCAGTAGCCTTTGACCCACTAAGATACAAGGAAATACTACACCCAGTCTCATACGCAACCGACCTAGAAATAGGCGCTCTGGCAAAAATCGTAGCAGCATTATACTTTGTATCCGTAACAATACTAGGAATGAGCGCTCTTAAAAGCGGTGAAAACAAATGAAAAAAGTCGCTTTTTTTATGTATATCACGGAATTTACCTGCCTTGCTCTTGTTAGTGGGGAATCATTAGCTCAAGACAGCGTTTACAAGGATATAGAATCGTTTCAAAACAGCGCAAATTACGGGCAAATTGCTATAAAAATCGCAGCATCTACGGAGCGAAGCTGTAAGGGAAAAAATCTACAGGCATTCATCGCCCTCAATAGGGCGGAGACCACAAAGATAAACCTACATCAGAGATCGTACTGCTTTGTAGCAAGCCACTATTCTGAAGAAAGCTCTATATTTAGATACAATTATTTGTTCAAATTAGAGAGATATACAGAGGCGACAGGCTGGGAGTTTCTGTCGAGCTACGCCGGAACTTACTTTCAGGGCTCGGATCCATTCGCCTACAAATTTCCAAGCTACCTTACCGACCTCGTCTCTACTGGGAAGTTTCGGATTTCAGTAAGCTCAGAAGACGACACTAGGATGCAATTCTCCGCAGTCTTTTTAGCCCAGTAGGGTACAGCCCCCGCCCCCGCTATCTGAGGCCATTAGATTGCTTTGGTTGACTATAGGTATTCATCAATAATCTCGCCCATCGGCTTTTAAGCAGGGAGCAATGCCCAACTCGGTTTGGTAGGTTGCGCATTTCACTTTATTACATGTCCTGATAGACGGGACCTTCGCCGCCCTGCGGCGGGACCCAGTTGATGTTCTGGTTCGGGTCCTTGATATCGCAGGTCTTGCAGTGCACGCAGTTCTGGGCGTTGATCACGAAGACATCCTTGCCGTCTTCCTCGACCCACTCATAGACGCCCGCCGGGCAGTAGCGTTGCGAAGGCCCGGCATAAACGTCGTGCTCCGAGCGCTTCTGCAGTTCCATGTCCTTGACCTGGAGGTGAACCGGCTGGTCCTCCTCATGGTTGGTATTGGACAGGAAGACGGAAGAGAGCCGGTCGAAGGTCAGTTCACCATCGGGCTTGGGGTAGTCGATCGGCTTGTGCTTGGCCGCCGGCTCGAGGCAGGCATAATCAGGCTTTCCATGCTTCATGGTGCCGAAGGGCGAGACGCCGAACAGCGTGTTGAGCCACATGTCGATACCGCCCAGCATCACGCCGCCGATGGTTCCGAACTTGGACCAGAGCGGCTTGACGTTGCGGACCTTCTTCAGGTCCTTGCCGATGGCGGAGTCGCGCCACGCGGCATCATAGCTCTCCAGCGTGTCGTTCGCACGTCCGGAGGCAAGGGCGTCCACCAGATGCTCGGCGGCAAGCATGCCCGAGAGCACAGCGTTATGGGACCCCTTGATGCGCGGCACATTGACGAAGCCGGCCGAGCAGCCGATCAACGCACCGCCCGGGAAAGCAAGCTTCGGCACCGACTGGAAGCCACCCTCGGAAATCGCGCGCGCACCGTAAGACACGCGCTTGGCGCCTTCGAAGACCGGCGCAATCGCCGCATGGGTCTTGAAACGCTGGAATTCCTGGAACGGCGAGAGATAGGGGTTCTTGTAATTGAGGTGGACCACGAAGCCCACGGCCACAAGGTTCTCGCCAAAATGATAGAGGAACGAGCCACCGCCGGTTTTCATGTCGAGCGGCCAGCCGAAGGAG
>CEQK01073513.1_pt1 | contig 15730 bp, 13 predicted proteins | sample 531051 | NCBI WGS metagenome assembly CEQK01 (sample SAMEA2621229, study PRJEB7988) | marine metagenome | biome: marine biome (ENVO:00000447); feature: deep chlorophyll maximum layer (ENVO:xxxxxxxx); material: "saline water (ENVO:00002010), including plankton (ENVO:xxxxxxxx)" | depth 150 m
CCGCGCGATCGAAAGCATGTCGCGGCTCGCATCCACACCAATGGCCCGGCGGTACTTGTCCGACAGCAGCTCCAGCATCCGGCCGGTTCCGGTGCCCAGATCGAGAAGCGCATTGAACGGATTGCGACCGAGAAGCCTGAGAATTTCCGCTTCTACCTGATCCTCGGGCACATGCAGCTTGCGCAGCTCGTTCCACCCTTCCGCATTGGCGGAGAAATATGCCTGTGCGCGATCGGCACGGGCCTGCTTGATAGCCTTCAGGCGCTCGGCATCGCGATTGAGAACGGTGTCGGAATTGGCGGTCGCTTCGAGCACGTGATTGACGAGCTTCGCGCGCAACCCGTCTCCCATCAGCCGGAAATAGGCCCACGCGCCTTCCTGATAGCGCTCGACGAGACGAGCCTCGCCGAGAAGCTTGAGATGGCGCGAGATGCGCGGCTGAGACTGACCGAGAATCTCGGTCATCTCCGAAACCGTGAGGTCTCCTGCGGCCAGAAGCGCGATCAGGCGGAGCCGGGTCGGTTCGCCGGCTGCCTTGAGCACTTCCACGCTTTCTTCCAGACTGAGCGGTGACTGAGACAGCATGCTTACTCCAAAAACGATATAAACATATCTTTATATCATTCGCGAAGCGCCCGCAAGACCTGCGTCGTGCCGAGACAAGTTTTTGTCGCACGAATGTGGAGGGAAGACCTCCTCCGCTCGCTGGTCTTCAGTCTTCCGTTCGGCCGTCTCTCGTGCGGTTCCGCTCGTAGTGATGTGCAAGCGGAAACTCCGGAAGCCATCCTTCCCGTCGGGTGGTCCAAAGCTCATAGCTTGGTTTGAACTGGTCGGGTTCATCAAGCGTCCCGATAGCGATCTCGATCTCGTCCTCGGATATCCCGAAAACCGAAGATCCGCATTGCGGACAGAAATGGCGCCCGCGATGATCGCGCGTTTCGCCTTCTATCACCACGGCCTTTGCCGGGAAGATGGCCAAGGCGCTGAACAGAGATCCGGAGTGCTTGCGGCAATCGAGACAGTGACAGAGGCCGACGCGCCAGGGCTCACCCGAGGCTTTGAAGCGCACCTGGCCGCACATGCAGCCTCCGCTAATGACGTCCATCTGGAAGCTCCTTCTCTGCAATGCCCTCTATTGCCTCGCGTCAGGGGCGATAAATCCACTGGTCGGGAATCGCGACCGTGATCTCCTCGCCGCTTTCAATCACGCCCGGCTTTTCGACACGCACCACCAGCCCGCGTCGCTTCTTGGCATTGGCGGGAAAGGCCAGCGCCAGTTCCGTCTGATCGCGGTCGGGATAATGCGAGGCAATGGAGGCGCCGGAAAACTTGCACGGGACATTGGCGCCGTCGACCCGAAGCGTAACACCACCCTCGAAGAACAACTGCGTGCGCGGCGGCAGAAGCGAGAGGAGCCGCAGACCTTCGATGACGATATTGGCGCCGATCCACTCGGGCTCGATGCGTTCGATCCCCATCAGCCCAGCGACATGCGCCATCTCGTCCTCGGCCACCAGCGTCAGTTGCCGCTCGTTGCACATCTCTGTTCCGCGCGGATACCACGGCTCACGGCTGCCGGATTTGCGCGAGTGACCGTAATGATAGTCCCCGACGATACCGGCAATCTCGACTTCGAGCCGATCGACCTCGACGGTCTGCATTTCGTCACCGGGTGCTGCCAGCAGCTTCGCCGCCCGCGCCTTGACCCGGCGACCGGCCACAATCTCGGGATGCTGCATGTCGAGTTCGGGAAACAGGGATGACGGCTCTGTTTGAATGCTCATGGCGCGGCTCCGGCGGCAGTAAAACTCACAACCGCAAGGCTATAGGCAGACGTCTGCTGATGGAACAGCGCGAATTTTTGATATGTGGATCAGTGATTGCAGAAGCCGATCGAAAGAACAGGCTTCTGCATGTCTGTCGCTCCTACCAAGAGGCCCGTTCCGAGCCGTCCCAGTTCCAGAATCGGCCTGTCGTCTCCATCGTCAGACCTTCCGCCAGATCGATGATGCCTTTGGCGCTCTCCTCGGTCGAGATATCCGCCGATGATCCGCCCATGTCGGTCCGAACCCAGCCCGGATGCAGATTGGCGACCGCGATGCCGTCATCGCGCAGTTCGGTGGCGAGCGCCCTGCCGATCTTGTTCACAGCCGTTTTCGACGTTCGGTAGGCGATACTCCCGGCATCTTCGTTCAGGTCGCCCATTTGCGAGGAAACGATCAGCACCTTACCATCGTTACTCTTGCGAATGGCCGGCATGAAGGCCTGCGTTACCATCAGCGGACCCAGCGCATTGACCTGCAGTGTCTGCAGAAAGCCGTCCATGTCTTCGACAGACAGTGGCGTGCCCGAGGGACCCTTCACACCTGCATTGTTGATCAGAATGTCGACCGCCCGGTCGAGTTCGCTCGCCGCTTTTGCCAGATCATCGCGATTCGTCACGTCGAGAACGAGCGGGGTGAAACCCTCGCGCCCGGCGAGATCGCCGAAGTCGCTTTCCCGCCGCGCCGTGCCGATGACCTCGTGGCCCCGCGACAGCGCCTCTTCCGCAAGCGCACGGCCAACGCCGCGCGACACGCCGGTGATGAGAATGGTCGTCATGATCTGCCCTTTGATTGATTGGTAGTCGAGAGAGACAAAAAACTAGGGGGCGCTGCCTGTCCGGCAACGCCCCCTGCGATTTTGTTTTATACCGTTACCGCTTTGACGGTGGCTCAGAACTCTTCCCACTCATCCACGGCGAGCGCCGTATTGCCTGAAACCGCGGGCCGTGAAACAGCGCGAGGCGGCGTCTGCACCTGCGGCGCAACCGGGGCAGCGGAAGCAATTCCGCGTGGCGTGGAGGTCGACGGAGACGACCTGCCAACATCCGTCTTGAATTTTTGCAGCAACTCGGCGAGATCGAAGGCTTCCTGAGCCAGACCGGCTGCGGCAGCATTCATTTCCTCGACCATCGCCGCATTCTGCTGAGTTGCCTGGTCCATATGGTTGACCGCGGTATTGACTTCTCCAAGGCCGACAGATTGTTCCTGTGCGGCATTGGCGATCGCGTCCATGTGCTCGTTGATCCGGTGAACAAGATCAGAGATCGCGGTGAGGCCATCACCGGTGTCGCTGACCAGTTTGACACCCTCGCTGACCGCCACTTCAGAATTACCGATCAGCGTCTTGATCTCCTTTGCCGCCCCCGCAGAACGTTGAGCGAGTTCGCGCACTTCCTGGGCAACGACAGCAAAGCCCTTGCCGGCTTCACCGGCACGCGCTGCCTCGACACCGGCATTGAGCGCCAGCAGGTTGGTCTGGAACGCAATCTCGTCAATGACCGTGATGATCTGGCTGATCTGCTTGGAGGCGTTCTCTATCCGCTCCATTGCGGTCACGGCATTGCCGACAACCACACCGGAATGTTCGGCATGACTGCGTGTGTCGCGCACGATGTCACGGGCCTCCACGGTACGCTGTGACGTTGATTTGACGTTCGCGGTGATTTCCTCGAGCGCTGCGGCCGTCTGCTCAAGCGAAGCAGCCTGCTGTTCGGTCCGCTTGGCAAGGTCGTCGGAGGCGGTGGAAATTTCCGTCGAGCCGCCGCTGACCGCGCTGCCCGAAGCCCCGACCGCAACGAGAACCTTGCGCAACTGCTGAACCGAGGTGTTGAAGTCCCGGCGCAGCGCTTCAAACTGCGGTGCAAACTCCTCCGAGATCTCACACAGGAGATCGCCTGAAGCCAGGCGTCGCAGCCCCTCGGCGAGAGAACCTGTCGCACGGTTCAAGCGTTCTTCCGCTTCCGCCTCCGCCAGGCGCTGCACTTCTTCCCGCTCCAGCTCCGCGCGGCGGCGGTTTTCTTCGGCTTCTGCCTCGAGTTCCCGGTTCCGGATCGCGGATTTCTGGAAGATCACGACGGAGCGAGCCATATCGCCCATTTCGTCGCTTCTGTCCGCACCCGGCACCTCCACTTCGAGATTGCCATCGGACAGCGTGTGCATGCAGTTGCCCAGAACTCCGAGCGGACGGATAACCTTGCGGATGATGATCGCCATACCCACTGCCGTTACGCCGATTACAGCGAGGAACAACGCCAGGAAAGAGATCGCGTTCACCTGCCCGTCCGACTTCGCCGCCTGGGCCTGATTGTTGAGGGTATCCATCGCGAGTGACGCGACAGCGGCAATGGAATTGATCGCCGTCGTCGTTGCACTGCGCCATTCGTCGATCGTCAGCGGCGGATTCTCGCCAGAACTGATCTTTTCGACGAGATTTGCGCGCAGGGCTGCAAACTCACCACTGAAGTAGGCGTTCTGCGCGGCCTCATAGCTTGCCTTGATCTGCGCAGGCGTATTCGGATGGGCGACAAGATCTCCGACCGCATTCCAGGCATAGGCCGCGTTGGCATCGCCGATTGCGAGTTTCAACTGTTTGGCAGCATCAATGGGTCGGCCAGCCGTCACCGCATTGTTGAGTATGACGAGACTTTCGCCGGCCATGGCGCGCGTCGACCACGAGAACTTGCGCATCTCGATCATTCCCATCAGCGAGGGATCAAGTATCCGCATGCGTGCTTCCGCTACCAGTGATGTCGCTTCCAGCTCCTTGAGGAAATCACCGGCAACAGCCATCCAATTGCTCCGCAAATCTGGATCGCGGTTTTCCAACGGCATGGTCAGCTGCTGATCGATGACGTCTCGGAAGGCAAGGACACTGTCGTAAGCCGCCATCACCCGGGAGATCGGGTCGGACAGCTCAACCGCCGATATTGCATCGACTACGGCCTTGGCGTCGATCATTCCTGCATCGACCCGCGCGCGTTTCTCCTTCATCGATTCAATCGAGCCACCTGCTTCCGACCGGCTGAGCAGGAATGCCGAACGGCTGTCGCCGCGCTCGCTGCGGAACGAAAGCAATGATGTGAAGAGAGCCTTGTCCAAGGCCGTCAGGTCGGACACCTCAGAATAGACTTGGTAGCTCCGATAGGAATTATAGAGGTAACTGGTAACGAGAACACAGAGACCCGTCGCAAGGACCACGAACACGCCGAAAAGCGCCGACTTAATTGTAACTTTCACGTTCAAACCCGCCCAGATTGCTGCATTGCATCTAAAATGCTCGATACAATCTAACGCAAGGTTAACTATCGGCCTGTGAAAACTGAAAGCTGCGAAGGCATCCAGCGCCGCACTGTGCCGCCAATTCGCTATCGAAAATCCGAAACGGAAAAGGGGCGCTGCCTGTCCGGCAACGCCCCCTGCTCAATCTTCGCTGACAAGACGCTTCGATTAACGCGTCAGCCGCTTGTAGGTGACCCGCTTCGGATTGACCGATTCCGGGCCGAGGCGGCGGATCTTGTCCTGCTCATAGTCTTCGAAGTTGCCTTCGAACCATTCTACATGGCTGTCGCCTTCAAAGGCGAGGATGTGCGTGGCGAGGCGGTCGAGGAACATGCGATCGTGGCTGATGATAACGGCGCAGCCGGCAAAGTTCTCGAGCGCTTCCTCGAGTGCGCCCAGCGTCTCGGTGTCGAGGTCGTTGGTCGGTTCGTCGAGGAGGAGAACGTTGCCGCTTTCCTTGAGCAGTCGCGCCATGTGCACGCGGTTGCGCTGGCCGCCCGACAGGTTGCCGACCTTTTGCTGCTGGTCGCCGCCCTTGAAGTTGAAGGCGCCGCAATAGGCGCGGCTGTTCATCTCGTGCTTGCCGAGCTTGATGACGTCGTTGCCGCCGGAGATGACTTCCCAGACGGTCTTGTCGGCAGGCAGCGTGTCGCGGCTCTGGTCGACATAGGAAAGATTGACCGTCTCGCCGATGGTGATCTTGCCTGAATCGGGCTCTTCCTGGCCGGTGATCATGCGGAAAAGCGTGGTTTTACCCGCGCCGTTCGGGCCGATGACGCCGACGATGCCGCCGGCGGGCAGCTTGAACGACAGATCGTCGATCAGAAGGCGGTCGCCGTAGGATTTCGAGACGCCCTCGACATCGATGACGGTGTTGCCGAGCCGCTCGCCGACCGGAATCACGATCTGGGCCTCGCCGGGACGACGGTCCTCGGCGGATTTGACCAGCTCGTCATAGGCGCGGATACGGGCCTTCGACTTGCTCTGACGGGCTTTCGGAGACGAGGCAATCCACTCCTGTTCGCGCGCCAGCGTCTTCTGGCGGGCAGCTTCCTCGCGGCCCTCCTGCTGCATGCGCTTGGCCTTGGCCTGGAGATAGGCGGTGTAGTTGCCCTCGTAGGGAATGCCGCGGCCGCGGTCGAGTTCGAGGATCCAGCCGGTGACGTTGTCCAGGAAGTAGCGATCGTGGGTGATCATCATCACGGCGCCGGGATATTCCCGCAGGTGCTTTTCGAGCCAGGCGATCGTCTCGGCGTCGAGGTGGTTGGTCGGCTCGTCGAGGAGCAGAAGGTCGGGCTGACGCAGAAGCAGCTGGCAGAGCGCCACGCGGCGCTTTTCACCACCCGAAAGGTTGTCGACATTGGCTTCGCCCGGCGGGCAGCGCAGCGCTTCCATCGCCATTTCGACCTGGCTTTCCAGATCCCAAAGGTTCTGGGCGTCGATGATGTCCTGGAGCTTCGCACCTTCCTCGGCGGTTTCGTCCGAGTAGTTCATCATCAACTCGTTATAGCGGTCGACGATGGCCTTCTTGTCGGCCACGCCTTCCATGACGTTCTCAAAAACCGTCTTGGAACTGTCAAGCTGCGGTTCCTGCGGCAGGTATCCGCAGGTCGCGCCCTCGGCGAGCCAGGCTTCGCCGGTATATTCCTTGTCGAGGCCCGCCATGATGCGCAGGACCGTGGACTTACCGGCGCCGTTGGGGCCGAGGATACCGATCTTGGCGTCCGGGTAGAACGACAGGTGGATGTTCTCCAGCACCTTCTTGGCGCCGTAGGCCTTGTTGAGGCCGGACATGTGATAGATGAACTGGCGTGCCATGTTGCGCGCGTGCTCCGTCTTGCGATGGAAGGGAAATCTGCCCGGTCATGTAGGCGATTTGGAGCCCGGGAGCAATGGCAGGCGCGCCGAGCCCCTGAAAATAGGCCGTCGTCCCGCCCGCTATTTTCCCTCTACTCGCTCGATCCGCCATACAGCACCGATGAGTTCGGTTTCGGCAACGTGGTTGGTGAGTTCGGCATAGCGCGGATGATCGGCGAGTTCGGCGGCGGGAAGCGGTACGAGTTTCCAGCGCTCCGGCACGAACGTACTTGGCTGCGCCTGCGCTGCTAGCTGGCCCAGGAAGGTCTGCTCGAAGACGATCGCGCCTTCGAGGTCGGCCGACAATAAAACCGCGTCGGTGAAATCGTTGCCGAACAGGATGGCGTTGCGGAAGATCACGCCGCCGAGCGAAGCGCGGGTGAAATTGCATTCGGCGATCGCCGCGTCCGTGAAATCGAGGACAGCCGAATGGATGCCGGTGAAATCGTCGCGATGGAGGACCGCGCCGGCGAAACTGGTTCCGACCATCGAGGTGGGCCATATGTCCAGATCTCCGGCATCGAACGGCTTTTCCACCTCGGCGGCGGGAATGGAGGAGAAATCCGAACGCCGGATCACCGTATGCTCGAACTCGGCCCGATCCATCTGCGAGCCGCGGAACTTCCCTTCGATGATGCGCGTCCAGGAAAAATTCGAGAACGCAAGCAGCGCATGCTTGAGCGACATGCCGAGCAACTCCTCCCGGCGGTACTCGGCATAAGAGAAATCCGCCCCGATGAAGCTCAACGCTTCCGTCTGCAGGATGGAGTTGCCGAACAGCATGGACAACATGTCGCCGCGTTCGGGACTGACCGCACGTGGCACCAATATCTCCGAGGCCCCCTGCGGCCTAAGCATCGAGGGGTCGGCAAGTATCTCCGGTCGCTTCAGGAAGGCGGTGCGGTACATGCTATCGGGATCGCGCGGATTGGCGTCGCGGACGGCAAGATAACGATAAGGCCGTGCGACAAGCGTGGCCGCGACGATCCGCGAGCGGGTGGAACTCGTCAGATCATTTAGCCCGAAATCGTCGAGATTGTTGCCGGCGTCCATGAAAGCCTGACGCTCTGCACCGATCAGGGACCCGATCTCGACCACTTCCGGCCCGATCTGCGCGCTGCGCTCGGCTTCTGCGAGCTGTATGTCGGTCTCGATGAGCGTATTCTGTTGCTCGATCCGCTGGTTCTGCTCGATCAGGAGACCGGATTGCTCGCGCAAAAGCTTGTTTTGTTCGAACAGAAGCGCCGAGCCCGCAAGCGCGGCGATTGCCGCAACCAATCCCGAGATGGAAGCAATCAGCCAGCGCCGCGTCGATACCCATGCGTAACGCGACAGCGCGAGCTCGGCGAAATGCCTTGCCGCCTGTGTGGCTTCCGGCACGCGCTTTTCGGCCGCGTGGCGAGCCACATCGGCGAGCGGACCGGCGAATTTCGATATCTCCACCTCGCTGCGCCGGAACAGCCAGCGGAACAACGAGGCGCGGAAGATGAAGAGGATCACCATCAGGATGACGGCAAACAGCATCGCGCCGAGGATGATGGCAAGAACCGCCGCACCGTAGTCGGAGAGGAAGGTCGGCAGAAACAATGCGGCCGGCACGCCGCACGCAATCCCTATCATGAAGACCAGGAAGATCAGCACGCTCTGGTAGCTGGCGCGCTTCTCGTCGTCGGGCGTCTCCGGCCCGGATGATACGACGACGGTGACGCTCTCCTCGCCCCCTTCGGGATTTTCGATGCTCATCCGCGCCCCCGTCCCCAGGTTTTGGCCGGCCCCATGTCCGACAGGCTAGCGCAGGGAGACGCACAAGAAAAGTAGCCCGACCTCGCTTGACGAAACACAGCATCCCGCATCAAGTGGCGCCATGGGAGACGAGCTTTTTTCAGAGAACAGGCACGCGAGCTCGACGGGCGCGCAACTCGCCGTCCGGCGCATGAAAGCCGAGGGCGAGCCGCGCGGCGTGGTTCAGATCAACCACGGACTGGCCGAACATGGCGGCCGCTATGCGCCCTTCCAGCAATTCCTGTCCGGGCGCGGCTATCACAGCGTGGTTCACGACACACGCGGTCACGGCGACACCCGCGCAACAGACGCCCTGCCCCGCGAATTCGCACGCGAGGGCGGCGCCCGGAAGGTGATCGAGGATATCGACGCCGTCCACGATCTGATCGCTGGAACCCATCCCGGCCTGCCTGTGATCTGCTTCGGCCACTCGCTCGGCGGCGTGCTCGCTCTGAACTATGCGGAAACCCATCCGGATCGCATAGCGGGTCTGGCGGTATGGAACTCCAACCTCGATGCCGGAGCGATGGGGCGCGTGGGCCAGGCAATTCTTGCGGCAGAGACGATGCTGATCGGATCAGACATTCCGAGCATCATGCTGCCCAAGCTCACCTTTCAGGCCTGGGGCAAATCGGTCAAAGACGCCCGCACCGAATTCGACTGGCTCAGCCGCGATGCGGCCGAGGTCGATGCCTATATCGCCGATCCCGAATGCGGTTGGGACGCCAATGTCAGCATGTGGAAGGACATCTTCCGGCTGATCTATGCGGGCGGAGAGAATGTCGACCGGCTCCCCAAGCGTCTGCCCGTGCATCTGCTCGGCGGCGAAGCGGATCCCGCAACAGACAACGGAAAGGCTGTCGCAGCGCTTGAAAGACGGATGAAAAGCGCGGGAATGACCGACGTCGCGCTTACGCTCCTGCCCGACACCCGGCACGAAACGCTGCAGGAGCTGAACCGGGAAGAGGCAATGTCCGCCTTTGCCGATTGGGCGGACCGGGTGACAGTGTCCGCAAAGCAACCAGCCTGAAACTTTTGAGTTACCGCGCCCCGCAAATAATTGGAGGGGCGTCTTGTTTCCGACATAGTTTCGGGTCATGAAAGGGCATCGAACTTACGGCCCAAGCGACAGCGGTCCGCGCGCATAGCGCATACTGACGTTTCTACCCGATTTCGACACCACCGATCCCGCCATCGCTTTCGGGCGATCGGGAACAAAACGCCAGATATGCACTAAAGGAAAATCGCAATGGCTTCAGGTACTGTAAAGTGGTTCAACACCACCAAGGGTTATGGTTTCATTCAGCCGGATGACGGCGGCAACGACGTATTCGTCCACATCTCCGCTGTTGAGCGCGCTGGTCTTCGTTCGCTGAACGACGGTCAGAAGGTCAACTACGAGATCGTCCAGGACAAGCGTTCGGGCAAGTCCTCGGCTGACAATCTCTCGGCTGCCTAAGCTCCGATCGAGATAAGAGACTTCCGGCGAGCCAAGCGCTTACCGGCGAAAAGGCGGGGAACCATCCCCGCCTTTTTTGATTCCTGCCTTGTGTCCGCTTCCCGGGGTCTGCCGCGGGCACGCCGGACCTTGCCGCTCTCAGGCCGCTGGTGTAGCCAAGACTGCACATGTCGAAGTTCCGTTCTGCCGGCAACGACCCCATGCTTGAGAGGACTGCCCCTTGGAGATGATCGCCGAACTCTTTTCCGTCGAACACCTGATGACGTTCCTGGTGCTGACGGCACTCGAAACCGTGCTCGGCTTCGACAACCTTCTCTACATCTCCATCGAGGCGCAGCGCGTGCCGGAAGCAGCCCGGTCGATGGTTCGCCGCTGGGGGATCATTCTCGCCATCGGCCTGCGCATCGTGCTTCTCTTCGTGGTGCTCCAGCTTATCGAAGCCTTTCAGGATCCGCTGTTTCACATCAATCTGGCACCTGTCGTCGAAGGCGACGTGTCGGGCCATTCGCTCATCGTTCTCGCGGGCGGGGTGTTCCTGATCTACACGGCGCTCAAGGAGATCGCCCACATGATGACGCTCGAAGAGCACGAGGAGGGTGAAAAGCGGGCTGCGACCCGATCCGTTGGCACCGCGCTCTTCTGGATCGTCGCCATGAACGTAGTCTTCTCGTTCGACACAGTTCTCTCGGCCGTCGCACTCACCCACAATTTCATCGTCATGACCGCTGCAATCATCGTCTCCGGTGCGCTCATGGTGCTGATGGCCGACGCGGTTGCCAACTTCCTCAAGAAGAACCGCATGTACGAGGTACTCGGCCTCTTCGTGCTGCTGCTCGTCGGCGTGATGCTGATGAGCGAAGGCGGCCATCTGGGTCACCTCACCTTCTTCGGCTACGAGATCGTGGCGATGTCCAAGGCGACCTTCTACTTCGTGCTGGTCACCATGGTTCTCGTCGAGATCGTTCAGGGCCGCTACCAGCGCAAACTGATGCGCGAGAAAGAGAGACTGGCCCAGCACAAAAGGGAAATGATGCGGAATGCCTGAGGCGCCCCTTCACGGGATTCGGGTTATCGAACTCGCCCGCATCCTGGCCGGCCCCTGGGCCGGTCAGATCCTCGCCGATCTCGGTGCGGACGTCATCAAGATCGAGAAACCCGGCGATGGCGACGACACCCGCCGCTGGGGACCGCCCTTCGTTGAGGGAGCTGACGGCGCCGATCTCTCCGCCGCCTATTATCACGCGGCCAACCGCGGCAAGCGCTCTGTTGCCGTCGACATCGCCAGCGAGGACGGTGCGGAGACGGTCCGCAGGCTGATTGCCGGCGCCGACGTGGTGATCGAGAACTTCAAGGTCGGCGGGCTGAAGAAATACGGTCTCGATTACGAGAGCCTGCGCAAGATCAATCCGCGCCTCGTCTATTGCTCCATTACCGGCTTCGGCCAGACCGGACCCTATGCGCCGCGCGCGGGCTACGACTTCATCATTCAGGCCATGGCCGGCATGATGTCGGTCACAGGCCCGAAGGATGGCGAACCGCAGAAAGCCGGCGTGGCGATTACCGACATCTTCACCGGGCTCTACAGCGTGATTGCCATCCAGGCGGCACTTCGCCACGCGGAAAAGACCGGCGAGGGTCAGTGGATCGACATGGCGCTGATGGACACCCAAGCCGGCGTCATGGCCAACCAGAACCTCAATTATCTGGTCTCCGGCAAGGCACCTTCGCGGATGGGCAATGCCCACCCGAACATCGCGCCCTACGAGGTTTTCCCCGTAGCCGACGGGCACGTCATCATCGCGGTCGGCAATGACGGCCAGTTTCAGCGGCTGTGCGGCCTTCTGGGCGCAGGCGATATGGCGACGGACACGGATTTCCAGACCAATCCCGGGCGCGTGGCCGCCCGCGAGAAGTTGCGCGAGGGGCTGGTCGCGCAGCTCTCCACCTGGAGCAAGGCTGATTTTCTCGGCGCCTGTGAAGCGGCCAACGTACCGGCAGGTCCGATCAACACGATCGAGGAAATGTTTGCGGATCCGCAAATGGTCGCCCGCGGCATGAAGCAGGACCTGACCGACGCGGCGGGCACCGCGATCCCCGGTGTGCGCACGCCCATCATCCTGCCCGCCTCCCCGCTTGTCTACGACCGCCCGAGCCCGCGTCTTGGCGAGCATACCGATGAGGTACTCGCCGAACTCGGCCGTCCGACAGGAAAATAGGGCTGGACGTCTCCGGCCTCAGCAATATGTGATTGAACAACTATTGAACTTTGATCCCCGGCGCACGACATCACGGGGCGCAAGCAATTTTCACAAGACCGCATGCTTTCCCTGCGGCCGAAGACAAAGGAAGTTTCAATGTCTGACAGCGAATACACGCCACCCAAGGTCTGGGAATGGAAAAAGGGAAACGGCGGCCGGTTCGCCAATACCAACCGCCCCATCGCCGGCCCGACCCATGACAAGGACCTGCCGGTCGGCAAGCATCCCTTCCAGCTCTACTCGCTGGGTACGCCCAATGGCGTGAAGGTGACGATCATGTTCGAGGAACTGCTCGCCAAGGGCCACAAGGGGGCCGAATATGACGCCTGGCTCATCGATATCGGCGAAGGCGATCAGTTCGGTTCGGGTTTTGTCGACGTCAATCCGAACTCCAAGATCCCGGCGCTGATGGATCATTCCACGCCCACGCCGACGCGGATTTTCGAATCCGGCTCGATCCTGCTCTATCTTGCGGAAAAATTCGGCGAGTTCCTGCCCGAAGATCCGGCCAAGCGCACCGAGGCGCTCAACTGGCTGTTCTGGCAAATGGGCTCCGCCCCCTATCTCGGCGGCGGCTTCGGCCATTTCTTTGCCTACGCACCGGTGAAGATCGAATACGCGATCGATCGCTTCGCGATGGAGGTCAAACGCCAGCTGGACGTGCTCGACCGTCGTCTGGCCGAAACCCGCTTCCTCGGCGGTGACGACTATACCATCGCCGATATCGCCACCTGGCCCTGGTACGGACGTCTTGTCACCGGTGGAGCCTACGGGGATTCGGCCGAGTTCCTGCAGACACAGGAATACAAGAACGTTCTGCGCTGGCAGGCCGAGATTGCCGAGCGACCCGGCGTCAAGCGCGGCGACGTGGTCAACAAGAAGAGCGACGGCGCGATCCGCGAACGCCACGATGCCTCCGACATCGACGCGGTGCTCAAGTCCTAAGCCGCAAATCAAAAACCGAAACGAAAAACGCCCGGGATCATCTCCCGGGCGTTTTCAGTTCAGGCCGGAATAAAGGATCAGCCGCCGCGCAGGCGCTCCGACTGCTGGTAGACGACCGTCGAGCGGGCGCCCGAGCGGCAGTAGCCGAGCATCGGCTTTTCCATTTCCTCGACCGCATCGACCATCGCGGTAATCGCCTCGGGCGTTACGCCCATCTGGCCGATCGGAATATGCCGCACCTCGATCCCGAGTTCGGCCGCCGCATGGCGGACGCTTTCGAATGTCGGCTGGCCGGGCTGTTCAAAGTCCGGGCGGTTACAGACGATCGAGCGAAAGCCGGCTTCCTTGATCTTCGGCAGATCCTCGGCGCTGATCTGGCCGGTGACGGCATAGTCCTCGTTGATCGGGCGGATATCATCCATCGAGTGCATCCATCGTTGAATTGGCGGGTGAAAAACGGTGTACGGCTCTCATGCAGCAAGGTCAATCGGGCGGATGGACAGGTCCGGCTGCGGCCTTGTCGCGAGTTGACGCTAAAACCTGTATCCCTTAGTCAAGATTTCGCGTTCGCGCCGCGAACGCCCGCCATTTTTCTGGCCAATTCCCGGGGACCCCACATTTTGGGCGAACGCGCACTCAAGACCGCTGCCTGGATCATTTCGCTGGCATGCCTCGCACCGATCATCGCGGTGGCGATTGCGGCCGCGTCCGGCACGGCCGACACCTGGAACGGGCTGATGAGCACGGTGCTGCCGCGTTACACGCTCACAACGGTACAGCTCGTCCTCCTTGTCGGGATCGGCACGGGCCTCGTCGGCACCGGCGGCGCCTGGCTGGTGACCGCCTGCAACTTTCCGTTCCGCCGTACCTTCGAAGTGGCCCTTGCCCTGCCGCTCGCCTTCCCGGCCTATGTGCTCGCCTACGCCTATACCGATCTGCTCGACCATCCCGGCCCCGTACAGACGTGGCTGAGGGCCGTGACCGGCTGGGGCCCGCGCGACTACTGGTTCCCGGAAATCCGCTCGCTCGGCGGGGCTGCCGCCATGCTGACCTTCGTTCTCTATCCCTATGTCTATCTGCTCGCCCGCGCAGCTTTCCTGAAACAGTCACCGACGGCCTATTTCGCGGCCCGCACGCTCGGACACGGTCCCTGGAGCGCCTTCTTCCGTGTCAGCCTGCCGATGGCGCGCCCGGCCATTGCCGGCGGCGTGATCCTTGCGCTGATGGAAACGATTGCCGACTTCGGCACCGTGGCCCATTTCGGCGTCCAGACCTTCGCGACCGGCATCTACAGCGCCTGGTTTTCCATGGGCGACAGGCTTGCGGCCTCCCAGTTGGCCCTCTGCCTGCTGGTTGTCGCCCTTGTCTTCGCGCTTCTCGAGCGCGCCCAGCGCGGCCTTGCCAAGCGCTATCCGGCCGGCTCCCGTTTCGAGGCCACCGTACGGCACGAGCTGACCGGCTGGCGCGGCACGGTTGCCGTTCTCGTCTGCCTGATCCCGGTTCTCGTCGGCTTCATCATCCCGATCTTCGTACTTCTGCAGATGGCAATCGATTCCGGCCACTCGCCGTTCTCCCGCCGCTATATGGGCTATATCGAGAACTCGCTGACACTCGCGACCATCACCTCCTTCGTCACCGTGGTCGCAGCAATCGTCATCGGCTTCTGCGCCCGCATCGCACCGAGCCTGGCGGCCCGCTTCTCGGCAACCACCGCGGGCATCGGCTATGCGGTCCCGGGTGGGGTGATCGCGGTTGGTCTGCTGGTTCCCTTTGCCGCCCTCGACAACATGATCGACGGTTTCGCCCGCGACCATTTCGGCTATTCGACGGGCCTGTTCTTCACCGGCACGATCGGCGTGCTCGTCATGGCCTACATGGTCCGCTTCATCGCGGCAGCCCTGGGCGCCTTCGATACCGGCATCTCGGTGATCAAACCGAACATCGACGCGGCAGCCCGCACGCTCGGACGCTCGGCTGGCAGGATGCTCTGGCAGATCCACATCCCGCTGCTCACGCCCAGCCTGCTGACGGCCATGCTGATCGTCTTCGTCGACGTGATGAAGGAACTGCCGGCAACGCTCATCATGCGCCCCTTCAACTTCGATACGCTCGCCGTGCAGGCCTATCGCCTGGCCTCCGACGAGCGACTGAACCAGGCGGCGATTCCCTCCCTGATGATCTTCGCCTTCGGGCTGCTGCCGGTCATCGTGCTGTGCTACTCGATCGGCCGGACCGGCCGCCCCAAGGCGGGCGAACTGCCGTCCGAAAACATGGGCGTCCCCGCAGCCTGAGAACAATCCGGTCTCCAGACGCGGAAAGGCCGGCGG
>CEQK01014964.1_pt1 | contig 15722 bp, 21 predicted proteins | sample 531051 | NCBI WGS metagenome assembly CEQK01 (sample SAMEA2621229, study PRJEB7988) | marine metagenome | biome: marine biome (ENVO:00000447); feature: deep chlorophyll maximum layer (ENVO:xxxxxxxx); material: "saline water (ENVO:00002010), including plankton (ENVO:xxxxxxxx)" | depth 150 m
AAATCAATAACAGCTGTTGGCGCAAGTTTTAATAGTTCTTCAGCTAAGGGCTCAAACGCTTCCCATGTGCAAGTACCATCTTGCAGGGTTTCTGTAATCTTAAACGGAAAAAGAGGCTCTTTACCTTTAAAATTAAAATAATCATCGCCTTCCTCAGCATTTGTCCCAGACGTCCCAGAAACAATGCACTTAAAAGCAAGTGTGTTGCTACTTGTGGTCGGATCGGCTCGTACAACGTCGCCAAACTCATACAGCTTGTTTGGTTCCCACTTGTGCAGTGCAATAGGGTAAGCCATTATTCAAACACCTGAACAAACGTTGTTGAAATCTCCGCTCGATCGACAACTGGAATTGTTTTGGTCCATTCTGAGCAAACAAACTTACTGCTCGATGCTTCTCCTGGCGGTGTGTAATTAAACGCTTCTACGCCGCCTCTTGCATCAAGAAAAGATTCAATCGTGTCGGCTTCTGACTCTGACACCCGAAACGTCAAACTGTACGTCTTTGGATTTTGATTAACACCAAAGGTTGCTCGCTGGCTGTAACCGCTTCCAAATTGAATCAAACGCACTCGTGGAGCGCTTTGCTTTGTCATCCCTGGAGCAGGATCAAAATCAGGAAAAGTGCTAGTCATTAGCGTGCAAGCAAGCCTCCAGGCCGTTGTTGCTTAACTAACTCCGACTGTACTGCCGCTCCAATTAATCCGCCAAGTTGCTTTGCAGCTCCACTGTCGCCTGACGCAGAAGTGCCCTTGGCATCAACGTTGACAACGACACTCGCTCCACCACCAAGCTTGTTGTTTGGAACGATAGTGCCAGAAGAGCTTGGAACAAAAAGCTCAGGACCTTTTTCACCAACCATATAAGGTTTGCCGCCTGCAACAGGACCACCAAATGCCCTGCCTGGAAAGAATTTTTCAAGCCCAGGAATGCCGCCTAAAGCAGCGTTTACACCAAACTGCAGCAAAATGCTGGCAACTTGTCGCAACACCTGAGACGCTGCGTCAGCAAGCGATTTAGTGCCCTCAACAGCTGCAGTTAATGCATTAACAATGCCGTTTGAAATGCTTTGACCAATTGCAGCGTACATAGACTCTAATTCTTCCAAAGCGCTTACCTGCTCCTTAAGAGCTTGATTTCCTCTCAAAGCTGCTTCAACCTGCTCTCTTGTTAAATCCGTGTTTGTTTTAAGTATTTCTTCAACTCGTTGGTTTAATTGCACCTCTTCAAAACTTCCGTCAAGCCTGGCTTGAAGCAAATTGCCTTCATCTTGCAAACTTTTTAACTTTGCAGCTGCAGACTTTTCGTCTTCAATGTTTAATCGAGTTAAGTTTTGATCTACTTTCGCAATATTTCTTTTTACATTAAGGGTTTCTAGTAAAATTACAAGCTCCTGTATAACAGGATTTAAACCTTCTGTTTTGATGTTAGCAATTTTTGTTTCTAACTCTGACTTAAGCCTTTGCTTCTGCAAAGAAGCTTCTAAAGTACGATCGTCCTCCAATCTTGCTTGAAAAATTTTTTCGTCTATTACAAGCAACTTTTCGCCTAATTTTAACTGATTTTCTAATTTTGAAATTTTACGCTGCTCAAGCTTAGCGGCCTTTGCAAGGCGTTCAGCCTCTTTTGTTTGACTTTTAAGTAGTTGTCCCGCTTTTTCTGCCGCTCGTGCTTTTGCTAGCTCAACATCAACGCCCAGTTGAGTAAGCTCATTGTTTCTTTGCTGTAGAATGTTTTTTTGTTCGAGCTCAATCGCTTGTTTCCTCTGCGTGTCTATAACAGGCCCCATCGCGGCTAATTCATCATCCAATAGTTGTATCCTGGCAGATGCTTTTTCAATTATATCCATTTCTTTTAAATCAACGATGCGCTCATCCGTCAAATCGTTTCCTGCTTTTATAAGTTCGTTTGCTCTTGTCAAAGAATCGTTTTGGTTATTGAGCAATTTTAATTGAATTTGACCTTGAAGCTGAAAAGCAGCGTCACGGGCACCTGCATCTACTCTTCCTTGATCAGTTCCAGGCTTTAGACCAACAACTTGAGCTGTTGTCGTCGCGCCAGGGATCCCAAGCGTAAATTCACCTATTGCATCAGCAATGGCTGGAATAACTTTTCTAACCGCTCGCGCTGCACCGCCAGCAACTTCCGCTAACAAAATAAATACAGGAGCCAACTCTGTTTGCAAAACAGCTGTAAGCTTGCCCGTTTCAGTATTTGCAAATTCGTTTGCTGACTTAAGTTCTTGCAAGACCGCAACTCCTTCATTCCCATACAAGTCAGTTAATTGTTTTTGAACTAACTCATAAGCCAAAACCGCTTGACCTGAATCTTCAAGCGATTGAATGTATTCGATGTTTGAATCTTTAACTCGAATTCCAACATTTCGCAAAGCTTCTAACGTAGACACCGTTCCACCAAGCTCGCTCGCAACAGAACTTGCTGAGTCTTGTAACTTGGTAAACGCGCTGTCAATTATTTGACCAATTGCTGAAAATAAAATTTGCAAGCCAAAACCTTTTCCACCTGCACCAGCTACTGCGCCTAAGACTCCACCAGCTACGCTTCCCACCCCACCACCAGTGAGCAAAGGAAAACCAGCGCCAAGAGCAAGATTTTCATTAAGTTGCTGCCTACGACTGCGTGCCGCTTTCGCACCAGCAATAAACCGTTTTTTATTTTCTAATCGCTCCTTTCTGGCTTCTCTTGCTATCTGCTCTTGCAACTCAAGCTCAATTTTTTTGAGTTCATTAAGCGTGGATTGCATTTTAAGTCTTTGAACGCCATGCTCTGACATTTTTGCTAGGCTGCGCTCAATGCCCTGATTGAGGGCTTTTAATTGCATAAGTTTTTCCGTGTCTTTTGCGCGTCCTTCTCGTATTTGACGTTCTATGTTTTGAATACGTTTTAAATTTGCTTCTAAATTTTTATAACCACCTCCAGGCTCAATACCACCTAGCCTTGTCCTTGGAGCCCTGTCACGCACAAGCCTTTGGCGTCGTGCCACCTCAAAATCTCGTGTTGCCTGAGACTGAAGACCCTTTTGAAGTCGGATAATTTCATTTAAACGTTTTTGATATACAAACGCTTTTTTTTCTGTCTCAACAAAAGCTTTGGCAATGTTTTTGACTTGGTCTGACTGAGCCTCTAGTAAATTTTTACCTTGTTCTAAATCGTTTTTACCAAGCGGTTTTATTTTTATATTTGTTAAAACCTCCTTAAACGCCGAGGCCTGGCCAGAAGCTCCAGCAAGTGTTGCAGAAATTTGATTTATGTCGCCTGCAATTATTTTCGCGCGTTTGCTAATTTTCTCAAACGCTACTGTAATTTGATCTGCACCGGCTCCACGGCCTGGGGCCAACAAGTTGATTGGCTTTATTTGTTTCAGTAAACCTTGTATCCTATTAAGACTTACCCCAACCCTGTCGAGACTTGCTTGATTTCGAACGTTTACAACGATATTAGCGTTATAGGAAGAGGAGGCCACGTTTTGAAATTGCCAACTTCTCTTTACACTCTACCTGCGCCTGCGAGCCTTAGCGAGTTCTTTTTCTTGCTCTTCGTTCAATATCCCAAAATACACGCTCCAACCCAAAAGCTCTTCTGCTGTCATCGTTGACCGTAGCTTCGACAAGCTCATGCCAAGTTCTTTGGCAACGCCAAACTGCAGCATGAGCCAATTATCCTTCCGAAGCTCGGCTCCTAAGATTTTGGGTCGATTGCCTCTTCTTCGTCGTCAGTCAAAACAGCCAGCATCAAAGCCTGCAAATCTTTGTCCTTGACTTCGTTTTTAAGAACGTCAATCTCACCAGGAATAAACAATGCTTCTCCAACCTCGTCCTGAGCTTTACTGATCAACAATTGCAACGCAAACGCATTGGCGTCATCCGATCCAGCACGCTTTTGAGCGCGTTGACGTTCTGCCATCGTCAATGGCGCTACCCACATCTCAAACTCAGTTCCGTCTGAAAGCGTCACTACTTTCTTTGTCGCTTCTAAGTTTGCGGCTTTTTTAAGACGATCAATGGCGCGTAATGCCATGAGTTACAACTGATTGTTTTACTAGAATAGCACTAAAAAGACCCCCGACAATGCCAGGGGTCTTTTATCGTTGCCACTCATCTGTCACTTAAGGGGGTCGGACCCTCGGAAAAACCGGGGGCATTGGTGGACGCGAGCCTTAATTCGCGCGATCACCAAAAATCGTGGCTTGAAATAAGCCTACACCACAATCGACTATTAGCTCTTAGCAAAGTCGAAAGAAGGCGCTGACGTTGGACGGAAATTAATCGATACAGTTTGAGCGTCGTCAGGGCTGACTGCATAGCTGGCAGAGGTCAACACCGCTTCAAGCTCAATTGAACGACTCTTGGCGTCATCTGGCGTTCCAGAAGACACTACAGTGTCCATATACAGCTTGAAGGTCGCACCAGCTTGATTGCGCTGCGTAACGTCTTCAATCAAACGAGCAGAAATGCCAGTGTCATCGTCACTGAAATAAACTTCTGCAGAGCCTGTACCGTCGGCAAAACCTGAAATAAAAGTACGGAATGGAGCGGTTTGGCCCAGTGTTCCACCGATGCTGGTTACATCGATTTCTTCACGAGTCACTTCAAACGACCAAGACCTTACATTTGCAACCGATTGAAACTCGGTGTACTTAATCGTGAAATCGCTAGTGCCGTCAGTACCGTCACTGCTTAGAGACAACACTGAACCACCAGCAGTTGCACTAAAAGTGGCTGCTCCAGTGGCTGCTGTGTACGTTTTGATAAAGACAGGAGTTCCTGCAGCCAAGCCACCAGGCAAGGTGCCAGCACCAGTAGTAAACGAAACTTTGTCGTCTACCTTGAAATTCAAAAACGTTCCGACGTTTATGGTGTTGTCGGCATTGGTGACATCAGCAGCCTTAAAGGTGCCAGATGTGCCAGCAGGTTTGTAGTAGAGGGCTCCAGAGGTGCCCGAAAGGACGGTAGCCATTCGTAATACGGAGAATGGTGGACTTACGGGCGAAACCCGGACACATACAGCTTAGCGTGCTAACAGCAAAACATCTAATCTTGATCCTCTGCCGTAAATGGCGCATCTATGCGTCCGACTAAATGCGGACTTGCTTCCTCTGCTGAAAAAATAGGGCCATTGACTGAGCCAGGACGCAAATAAATCCCCGAATCATCTCTTGTAGACGCAGCCAAGCCAGTCAAAGTGTTTACTGCGGTATTTAATAAAGTTTGATTTCTGGCAGGCCCTTTGCCTTTTTCGCTGTAAACACGAATAACCACACTGCCACGAATAAAATCTAAACTGCTGGTCAACGTTACTTCTGTCGTCAGACCAAACGTAATGTTGACTCGAATGTACTCAGTTGTTGCATTAGCCGGAGCTGCAGTGATTCCGTCAAAGAACACAGGAACTGCAGGGCTTAACGACCCAAATGCTCCTTGGAGCGGCGACTCAATGGCAGCGCGGATTGCTTGGTATCTCATCACCTGCCTCTAAATGCAAAGGTTACGCCGTCTTGCAACGCTTTTGTAATTCCACCACCGTTTAAATAGGTGGTATACCAGTCCAAAGGTGCTGTGCTTCTAGCGTCTCCGTCCCCAGAGACATCGCCACGACGTCCAGGAGTAGGGCGAGAGCCAGTCGCAACAACATCACCTGCTGGATTTCCAATACCTTTAAACTCGCCTTCTTTTAAATCAAGCGCGTATTCTGCATAAGGTTGCGTATTTACAATTTCAAACTTTTTAACTCTAGCTGTTTCTTTAATTGAAATAGACAATCTCGGAACATCACTCAAAGTGTACGGATAACCTCCTCCTGTTGAACCAGACGCTCCCCGCCCCACAGGCACAGCTATCCAACTATCCTGAAACTCTCCACTCCATTCTGGCCCAGCTTCTGCAAGATCATTCATAATATTGACAGCAGCAACACGGGTGACGTCATTAATTAAGCCACGGATGTCAGTTGGAAGCTGACTTATTTCTCTGCGTTTTGCGGACATTACTGCGGCCTCGCAATGATTGTGTGAAGCAAGGGGTCTTCACCCCTAAAGCTTAATACGTTTAAAATTTTAGCTTCTCTTGTAACGCCAGCCTGAGAATACTGGATACGATCAGCCTGCGTTGGATAATAAGAACCCAACTCATCACCTCCAATAATTACCTTAATGTCAGTCGTCTGATAAAGGCCCTCGCTTTCCCTAGAAGACACATTAGAAATCAACCCTTTTAACGCCACTGATGTATCCGCACCAGTGACAGCTCCTGTTGATGGGTTGTACGTACGCGGTGTCACTGTTTTGACAAGCGTTATGTCCTGACCCCAGTCATCCAGCAATGATTTTGGGATTGACTTGAAAGTGCTGTCTACTAATGACATCTCAACCCCTCACCACACGAACTTGATAAGAGCCAGAACCTCCAAGGCAATAAGCACCAAGATAAGACTGCAGCCAAGGGTAAACGTCGAATACGTTATTGACAGCTCCAACAGCCTGGCTATCAGTGTTGTATTTGACTTGGAGGTCTCCGAGTTTGACTTCTTCGTATAACCCCTTATCGCCGGTAGTCCCTGTAATCGCGTCCGTGTCATTAGCAAGCTCAAACGCTAGTAAATATGTAGCCTTTTTAATCTCGTTTGGAATCGCGGAACAAGTCAGTTCAACGCGATCGACATGATAATTATTACGAGGCCACTTTAATGCTTGATCGGCATCGCAACGATCACCGTAAAAAACCAACGTGTCAATCCAGCCTGTTGCTGAAATCAATGCACGATTTTTGCTGTCGTCTTGCTTGTTGTCCCACTGCGTACTGCTTGGAACGGTTTCAAAATACGCATCCGCTTCTGCCAACGTCACATAACTGTTGGCTGTCGCGCTCTTGAGTGTGGCGTTGATCGTGGCAGCCATAAGGCAAAAATAAGGTGGCCCCACCTAATGGTAGGGCCATTTGTCTCGTCAGGATCAGGACTTAAGTCCGTTATCCAGAGGAGTGTTAACAAAAATCTCAACCATAGGAATGAGATCAATGTCGTAGGTGGCAGCCCAGTTGCTGCCGGTACGCAGATTTGCGTTAGTGGGGTTGTCAGAAGCAGAAGACCACTTAGTACCCATCACGTGATAGGCAGAGTGGTAATCCACAGACAATACGTCCTGCTTAGACAGCACGTTGCGATCAGCTTCAATCCGAAGATCTTGCTGCACGCCTTCAAGGACAGTCCCGGATTTCATCATGTAACAACGGAACTCCTGACGGTTGCCAGTAGTAGTCGGGTCATTGATGTTGACTTGAGAATCAACGATGACGCGACAACCAGCAAACTCACCAACTTCACGAGCGCCGATACCAACACCACCACCACCCCAAGTCACTGCGCCAGAAGCAGCCAGTGCAGAGGTAGAGAAAGTTAGCAAACCTACCTGATACAGGTAGTAAGCGACAGAAGGGTGAACGATCAAAAGATCCATTTCCTCACCACGCTCACCCAATTTAGAGCGAGCTTCTGCAACAGTTGCAGCGGTCAGGTAATTAGCTTCAGCAGTAGAACCAGAGCCACCAAGCTGCTTTTCAAGGCGGTGGCCATTGAGAGCAGTGTGAAACAAACCAGTCAACTGCTCAAACAAACGAGCAGTGCTTAGCTTGTTAATAGCATCAGCCAGCTGATTGCGGATGTGAAGCATTGGATCTTCACCAGCTGCTAAAACCGCGATGTCATCTACGGCGTAAGCAAATCCACGATGAACGATGGATGCAATTTGAGTCCCGGTTCCGATTTTTTGAGGAGTCAAATAACCAGCGCCACCAGTGCCCCAAGTGGCAGTGCCATCAAAAATCTCTTCCGTAGGAGACACAGGGTTGAATTCAGGAACTTGAATTCGAGTGCCACCTTCACGAGCGTCAAGCAGTGCATTACGCACTACAGCGCCAGATTTAATGAACTGGCTGCGTTCTTTAATTGCCTCAGACACATACTTGCTGAGATTATTCCTTTTTACGATGTCCGCCAGAAGGACACCGCCGGAATAATTTTGAAATGGTGCGGCCATTTCTTATTCAGGGATAACGTTTGCGGGTTTCAAGTCACAGACTCAAAGTGGTGTCCCACAGGGACTATTTACCAGCCTCTCTCTTGAGCACAGCTGCAAGATCAGGGTCGGTAACTTCCAAAGCTAGTTGCTTTGTTAAGTTAATACTACCGTCTAGCCAAGGATTTGCGACACCTGCTGCACCCGCAGTACCTACCGAAGGCTTAGCGCCCATACCAGCTTGTGCGCTTGGCTTAAAATGATGTTCAAAGCCTGAACCAGGATTTTTCAACTTGGCCAAATAAACGCCAAGATCTTGCTCAACACCACCATCAAGCACCTTAACTGCACCAGTCTCGGATTTTTTTAAGTTACCTTGAACCAGTTGCAGCATTTGCTCTGCATTAATTGCTCCAGCCTGACTAATTGCTGACAATGCAGAATTTTTCATTGCAGCAGTTTCGTTAGAAGTCCGAAGATCTTCTAATTGACGCTGCAACTCATTAATTTTTTGCTCCTTGTCTTGAGCAGTCTTGTTTGCCTCCTCCCAAAGGTCTTTCCACTGACCTTGATCTTCCAACGTCTTTTTACGTTGGTCGTCTTGCTTTTTGTAAACCTCGTCTAGCTTGCCCTTAATGCCTTGAAACTTTTCTTCAGCTTCAGAAGCACGTTGCTGAAGCGCTTGAATTTGCTGTTCGTAAGCAGAAGCATCGACAGCAGGAGTTTCAGTCGCAGCCACAGGCTGCTCCGGGGACGCCACAGGCGTCTCCTGGATGACTTGTTCTTCCATTACTAAAAATCAGTTTACTCTGATACTTTACTAGCTTTTGTCTTCCTGGTTGTTCTTTTTGGCGCGGTTTTTGGGCTTTCAGAAGTTTTTTCTTCAGCTTTGTTTTCAGAAGAAGGATTCCAAGAGTCAACCAGTTCCCACTTGTAGGAACCATCAGCCTGCAACACCTTGTCCAGAGACTTAGCCATGCTGTAAGAAGCGATTTATCGTTACTCTAACCCTGGCGCGGAATCTGGCGACTCAGCAGCGTTAGGCAAAATTTCACCTTGCACCAGCATGTCGCGGAACTCCTCTCGATCAATAACATTGCCTTCAAACAGCTGAGCCATTGCTGCAATATCTTGCCCGATAAGACGCTGAAGGTCGAAATCACGACTAATTTTGACCTTAGGTGGCTCAATGCCTAAATAATTAGCAGCTAGGTTGTAAGACTTCTGCAAACCTGACTCCAAATCCATTGAAACCATTGCCAGCATTGAATTTGTGTCAATTCGATCTAGGCGTCGTGCATCAGCAGACTCCGCTACAAATTTTTGTTGGCTAAGCGTGCTAAGGCCCAATGATGCCATTTGCTGCTGTAACTCCTGGATTTCCGCCGATTGCGCTTCAAAAGCACTAGAGGCAGGCTCCACGTAATAAACCTTGTTTCCTGGCTGTGTTGCCATCGCATAATTCACACTGATCGCCATATCCTTAGTCTGATCGTCCCAGCCTTCAAGGACCAGCATTGGTTGGCTTGCAATATGTAGGCTATGGATCAAATCAGCTTGACGCTGAAAATGAGCAAGATTTAAATGAGCAATGTCCAGCAATGGTGGACGACTGGTCATTGTGTCGGCTTTGCTTGCGTAAACGGTGACCAGGGGGATTTGCTCAAGTGAGTACGGTCCAGATTCAATAAGCTCAAACTCCGCCGTAGCGTCGGATTGATCGAACGAAGAGGGATATGGAAAATCCCCTTGCATCTCTTTTTTCTGCTGCTCTTGTCGATAGACGCGATAACGACCCGGTTCAATAACACGAATTTGGTCATAAACTTTTTCTCCAAACTCTCCGTCAGCAACAACAGCTTTTTCACCAATACGAACTTGCGTTAAATTGCCATAATTAGATTCACGGTCTAAACGCCACCCATAAATTTTAGTGGGATCAACCTCAATCCAATACGGACGACGATTTAATGCACGCTCTTCTGCAAGGCTTTTAGCATCTGTTGGAGCGGGAAAATCAACTAAAATATGGGAGTGACCATAGGTTAATGCACAAATAACCAGACGACGTGCATATTCGTCTAAATCTGACCCACAACCATCAACATCTTTGTTGAAAATTTCTGTCCAATACGAATCACCTTCAATACTGATCGGCTTACGCAAAATTAACCCCGCCGCACCAGCAATAAGTCGCTGGGTGTAAGGCGTGAAAACAGCACGGTTGACACGCGCTAAATACGCCGAATAATCTTCGCGAGGCTCTAATGGCAGGAATGCTTCGCTGTTATCACGTAAATACTCAGTACCGGAAACCACGGCTTTCATAATTTCCCAGCTTTTCATCTGGTCAATCACTGCCCGTGTTCGGACAAATGGACTGTCAATACTCCCCATATAGGAGCTGCTGACTAAATGGGTCCGAACGAGCCCTGGGACGGAGTAAGTCATGTCATTATTTTAACCGCTGATTAGTTGTTGCAACCCCATCTCCTTCGAGCAGCTTTGCCTCGTTCGCCAGTCCAACTTTTGCTACGAGCACAGAAAGATTTCTTACGTGCTGCTTCTTTTTTGGTCTTAGGCTTGCCGGTAACAGGTGCTTTTAAATTTGAACCAGTCTCTTTATTATATTTAGCCCTCCCCTTTGCAGTCAATCCTGCACCTTTACTTGCTGGAAGCTTTTCACCACGGCCAACACTAAGATTTGGCCCCTTTTTGCGTTTTTTCTTTTCAGCCATTACTTTTTCTTTTTGGGTGGTTTTTTGGCGGTTTTGGCAGATTTCTTAAAGTCTTTTGCTGTTGGAGCGCCAGGATCGCCCGGTTTTCTCATCTTTTCACCAGATCCAGCCGCAATTCGCTTCTTTTTTGCTGCGATATTTGCGTACAGCCCTTTTTTCTTCTTGGCAGGACGACCCTTTTTGCTTCCGTAAGTTCCGCGACCTTGGGGCATGACGAAGCTTGGCTTTGACCTATCCTAGCCTTTCGTACCAATAAACAAACACGTTGAAGTGTCCAAAATGCGGGTCGTTCAGGGTGCGTGTCGTTACGACGAAAACAACTGTTGAAGGGCCTTACGAAAAGGTGCGTCGTCGTGCTTGCAACTCTTGCGAATATCGGTGGTACACCGCGCAAGGACCAGAGGTAAATATCGGCACCTATCTGCACTGGATTGGCGATCAAGTCAGAGTGCCAACATGACGCTAAAACATCCTTTCAATACAGCCGGTAAGACGTAGTACCCATCGTCTCTGGCTTAGCCAAATTAAATTGTTGTAAAACTAAATAACCGAACGCATCAAAGGCGTGGTCCACTCCTAAGTTTTTGTTAGGCAAGCCAGTCCCCGGTGCATACGTTAATGTCCTTAGAGATTTAATAAGTTCTTTGCACTTTGGATGAATCTTGACCCTTCGCGTTCCAGAAGCATCCATTAGACCGGTGTTGACGGCTGTAATCTTGTCTCGGATCTTCCACGGTGATCTAGGACTTTGAACCGTGAAGCCGCTACGTCTCAAAATTGCGTGGTCTGTCACACCAACACCACTCGTTTTTCTTGCGCCGCCAGTTGGGTCAGGACATGCAATAACTCTGCGATCTACTCCATATCGTCGCGTAACCTCATCTGCAAAATCCCATGTCGTCGCTCCACCTGTCAACGTAATTTCGTCAAATACATAAAGCGTGTCAGAATCTTTGATCGCGCAAATGCCACTCATTGGATCAACGTTAAAATCTACCCCCAGCAATAACGGTTGGATCGATATATCCTTCGCTTCGGTTGAAATGTTTTCGTCCGAAAAACTGATTGCAACCAAACCAGTTAAGTTCTCAAAGGACGCTTCGAATTCCTGGCGGAACGTGCGCGTATCAAGTTGAGCGCGGGCTGCTTCGACTTCATGCTTGCTGACGTTTCCTCCTTCGATCGTTGTATAACTCCACCTTTGCCACTCTTTTGTTTCATCTTCTGGCACATAACACCACAAATCATAAAACCAACTTGCAGTGCCGTCTGGTGTTGAAATAAATAACGCCCACCCCTCCTTATCCGCTAAAGCTGGTCGAATTACCTCAAACCATACCTCCGCATCCATAAATGCAGCTTCATCTAACACCACACCACTCAAACTTCGACCCCTTAGTGCCATTGCGTTCTCAGTACCCTTCAATTCAATCGTTGAACCATTTACAAGCTCAATCCGAAGGTCCGTTTCATTCTTAGTTTTGATCCATACCCTCGGTACCAACTTCTTTAATGCTCTCCAAGCAATGTCCTTTGCCATTCGATACGTCGGAGCACAATAAAAAAACGTCTCCCCTGGCCTCTCAATCGCTCCACGTAATAACTCAACGCATGACAAGTACGATTTTCCAAACCTGCGTCCCGCTACAAGCACTCGAAAGCGCTTTTCGCTCGAATAAACCTGTCCTTGTGCCCAACGAAGGTTTATGGGCTCTGCTTTTGTGCTCATGCCTATTACATTACACAGGTTTTCAACCCCTACCCCCCACTAAGTCGTTCCATAACGTCACATAACAAGTTATCATCCAAAGAAACAGGGTCGAGCGGTAATGCAACCTGATCAATCAGAAGCTAAGCAAGGTCGCGTTCGTCGCCTTTACAAGCGTCAGCTAGAAGGACTGTCCTCAACAGCCCTTGTTTACGATCATGCTGAGAAAGAACAGGTCTCGGTCATAACCGCTTGGCGTGATTGGGCAGATGTCAAAAAAATCGTTGATGAAGACTGGAAAGCTGATCGCGAAAATATGCTCGCACGTCTTCAACACATGCGTACCAAGCTGTTTAATCAAGCTCTGAAGAAAGGACAACTGCAAACCGCAAGCCAAGTGCTTGATTCCATTGGTCGCGTCATTGGTGAATCAGTCGAAACTGTCAATATCCAAGCGCCTGAACTTAAAATCTCGATTGAAAATAAAGACGACTAGCTGTCGCTCCAGCAATCTCAAACCCCTGCCCCCCTTAAGGGGCTTTTTAGCACACGAATACTGTTTAGCGGATATATGTGCAGGGTACCAGGCCACTGCGCGCGTTTGTTAAGTTTTGCTACCCTGCCCCTAAATAGGGCTTTCAAGTGCTAGACTAATAATGTCGAAGGGAAAAAAGCATTTTTTTGATTCCGAAAAAACATTTTTGGTTTTTCGGAAAAAAGATTTTTGTTTTTCTTTCGTTGACTGCCTGTCCTGAACGTTTCTAATGTGATAGGATAGACGAGAGGGATCGGATTCATCCCGTCTCTCGCTCGCACCTAGACAACTGCATACACCGTTGATAGCAATCCGCTGGATTCTTCAAGCGCTGCGGGTTAAACCTCCCAGACTTGACAAACCCTCCAGCGATTCAGTCGTTCACAGACAACGCTATCAGCAAACACAGAGAGCCTACCCACCAAACACAATGGAAACCAGAACACAAACGGTTCACAGTGTCACCACTGGACAAGTCGAGATCGCTGGGAGTCGCATTGTCGCGACTTGCCAAACATCCGGCAACAGTGTGACGATAGAAGTGCCCTATGGTGCTGTGCATGAAGCCATCGAAAAGTACACAACCGAGCGAATCTCTCGCTGGGATCGTGACCGCTTGCTGGCAATGCTTACAGATCTAAACCGCAAGGAGGACGCTAAGGCAGACGCTAAGGCAGCATCATGAGAACGTTTCTTTCATTGCTAGCTGCCTACGTAGCAGCTAGCGGCTTCGCTGTTATCGCGGTAAACAACATGAGCTTTGAGAGCCATAGCGGCTCTCAAGCCTATGTCCGTGTCATCGATTAACGTTATCACCCGCCATTTTGGCGGGTTTTATTATGCCATTAAAAGAAACACTCTTTCATCTGTCGCGAGTCTCGTCTAACAAAAAGACAGGACCGATCGCAGTTACGACAACATCAAAAAATAGTTGCCCCACTAACTGTGGAATGAAAGCAGTTTGCTATGCAGCATCTGGACCATTAGCGTTGCATTGGTCTGCTGTGTCTGACGGTCGCCGCTCCAAACAATGGAAGGATCATCTAGATGATCTTTTAAGTTTGCCGTTTGGATCACCTTTAAGGTTGAATCAAGCGGGTGATTTGGTTGCTAACTCAGGCAAATTATCACGTGCTTTTATTAATGGCCTTTTAGCTGTTATCAAAGCCCGTAGACTGCAAGCCTGGACCTATACGCACCATGATCACACCATCGGCGATAATGCGAAGCTTTTAAGGCGCGCTAATCGCGGAGGCTTCAGAATCAACGTTTCTACGGAAACCGAAGAATCTGCAGACCTTGCGATTGCTTCAGGTTTTCCAGCTGTCTTAGCTGTTAACAGCGAAGAAAACCGGACAGTGTGGAGAACGCCTGAAAAAAACTTGGTTAAAGTCTGCCCTGCTCAATTGCGGGATCGGGATACGGACTGCAATCGCTGCATGTTGTGCCACAAGCGAGGATCAAAGGTGATAATCGCCTTTCTTGCACATGGTACACACAAAAACACTGCAAATTTGCTTTTAAACAATGAAACAGTTTGAATCCGTCGGTGTATGGATCGCTGCCAGTGATTCAGAAACTGAAGCGCTACTTAAGCGAGTTGTCGCTAACATTGCAACAAACAAACTTAAGCAAGCAAGACTAGAGAGACGCCAAAGACTAGAAGAGATCAATCATCCTCTGAATTGTGGCGTCTGGGACATTAGCGACCGCCATTAATTTGGCGGTCTTCTTTTTACTTAACAGGAGTTTTATTATGTCAGCGCACGAATTCACACTAGCAGACTGCACATGGGCAGATCTGCATTTTTCAGATTTAGGAGAGGCTCGTGAGCACCTGGACAGTTTGATTGAAGCCAAAAAAACGCTTCAAAGCATGAAACGTCTGAAAACGTTTGCTGAATCTCCTGAATGTATTGCTTCAGATTCTGAGATTGCCAGAATCGACCTAGGGATTGCAGAATTGGAGAGTCGAGAGTCTGAACTCGTAGCGCTTATCAATAAATGCGGCATGAATGAATTATTTGATTGAGGCCCTTAAGGGCCTTTTTTTGTGCCTACGTTCCAACAATCTTAATTGCTGAATTGTTTTTAACAGCTTGAAGGACTTTTTCCCTAAGCCATGCGACCCTGCCAGCTTTACGCCTGCCATCATTGGACACAGAGTAGGCATAAAGAGCTTCTAGAAGGATCTCGCCTTCATCGGGACAGATCCAAACATCTTGACCCTGAATGGCCATTTGATCCTCTAGAAGTCTTTTCATGGTAGCCACGGGTTGACCTTGCTTAGTTCTGTGATACAGTAGCACAAGAGAACCGGGTCAAGCCGTCTCCGTTCCAACAAACACCAACCCAATGAAATTCACTAGAACTTTGATCATCACACCAAACTTCTCAAGTCAAACCGTCAATTTTGACCATGGAATGATTCAGGTCTCTGACGACTCAGGTCAAAACGTCACAATCAGCCTCAATCAAGACGCCTTGAATGATGCGATTGCCAAACGTCTGACGTCTTGCTCACGCTCCACTCAGGAGATTTTCTCACAGCTCCTGACAGAGCACATCCGCAAGACTGACAACGCTAAGGCATGAAGCGGACTGAGCAACAAGTTAAAGCGCAACAGCAGCATGCTGCCAGCCTTCTAGACCTTGGTCTACGCAAAGCTGACGTAGCTGCTGCTTTGCAGCGCAAATTTGGCGTTAGTCGTGC
>CEQK01050499.1_pt1 | contig 15663 bp, 12 predicted proteins | sample 531051 | NCBI WGS metagenome assembly CEQK01 (sample SAMEA2621229, study PRJEB7988) | marine metagenome | biome: marine biome (ENVO:00000447); feature: deep chlorophyll maximum layer (ENVO:xxxxxxxx); material: "saline water (ENVO:00002010), including plankton (ENVO:xxxxxxxx)" | depth 150 m
TACATCTCGCAGAAGCGCGTTCGCGGCGCCGCCTTCATGAAGAGCCGGCTTGTCGATCAGAACGTGCTGGCGGTTTATTTCGATGAAGAAGGCACCGTCAGCAACATTGCCAATTACACGCTCAAGGACGGCAAGGCGTTCGACATGATCTCGCGCACGACCCCGACAGCCAGCAAGGACGAGACCTTCATCCTGCAGATCCTGACGGGTGCGGGCGGCAAGGGTTCGGCGAATTCGATAGCCAAGTCGATGCTCGGCGGCGGTAGCTCAAGTCCATACTAAGCGGCGATAGCTAACGCGTCAGCCCCATTCAGGTCGACATATAAAAACCCCCGCCGGATACTTCCTGCGGGGGTTTTTCTTGTTCAGCTCAATCCGGCTCAGCCCGAATGGGCCAGAACCGCCAGAAGCAGAAGAGCGACGATATTGGTGATCTTGATCGCCGGATTGACGGCCGGACCGGCGGTATCCTTGTAGGGATCGCCCACCGTATCACCCGTGACGGAAGCCTTGTGCGCCTCCGAGCCCTTCTCGTGCTTGGTGCCGTCCTTGTCGACAAAGCCATCCTCGAAGGATTTCTTGGCGTTGTCCCAGGCTCCACCGCCCGACGTCATCGAAATGGCGACGAACAGGCCGTTGACGATCACGCCGAGAAGCGAGGCACCGAGTGCCGCGAAAGCCGACGCGCGGGAGCCCGAAATCAGCAATACCCCGAAATAGACCACCAGCGGTGCAAGCACCGGCAGCAGCGACGGAATGATCATTTCCTTGATCGCCGCCTTGGTGAGCATGTCGACGGCACGACCATAGTCGGGCTTCTCCTTGCCTTCCATGATGCCCGGCTTTTCGCGGAACTGCTTGCGCACTTCCTCGACCACCGCGCCCCCTGCCCGGCCGACGGCCGTCATCGCGATGCCGCCGAAAAGATAGGGGATCAGGCCGCCGAAGATGAGGCCGGCAACCACATAGGGGTTGGACAGCGAGAACGAGATGTCTCCCATGTCCGCGAAGTAAGGATAAGTCTCCGCATTGGCCGCGAAGAACTGCAGGTCGTTCGAATAGGCCGCGAACAGCACCAGCGCGCCAAGACCGGCGGAACCGATCGCGTAGCCTTTGGTGACAGCCTTGGTGGTATTGCCCACCGCATCCAGCGCATCCGTGGACTTGCGGACTTCGGACGGCAGACCCGACATTTCGGCAATACCGCCGGCGTTGTCGGTGACTGGACCGAAGGCATCGAGCGCCACGATCATGCCGGCGATGCCGAGCATGGCGGTGACCGCGATTCCGGTGCCGAACAGGCCGCCCAACTGGAAGGTCGCGATAATACCCGCCACGATGACGATCGCCGGCATGGCGGTCGATTCGAGAGAGACGGCGAGGCCCTGGATGACGTTGGTGCCGTGACCTGTCACCGAGGCCTGGCTGATCGAGTTGACAGGCCGCTTGTTGGTGCCGGTGTAGTACTCGGTGATCACCACGATGAGCGCGGTAACGATCAGACCGACGATACCGCACCAGAACAGGTTCATGCCGTTGACGACGGTGCCGTTGGTCATGGTCATGTCGCCGAAGCCGATGGTGGCCCAGGTGGCGAGACCGAGACCGACGATCGACAGGGCGCCGGTAACGATAAGCCCCTTGTAGAGCGCGCCCATGATCGAGCCGTTGGCACCGAGCTTGACGAAGAAGGTGCCGACGATCGAGGTGATGATCGAAGCCCCGCAGATGGCCAGCGGATAGAGCATGGTGGCGCCCAGCACAGCGGAACCACCGAAGAAGATGGCGGCCAGCACCATGGTGGCGACCACGGTCACCGCATAGGTTTCGAACAGGTCGGCGGCCATGCCGGCGCAGTCGCCGACATTGTCGCCGACGTTATCGGCAATCGTTGCCGGATTGCGCGGATCGTCTTCGGGAATACCGGCCTCGACCTTGCCGACGAGGTCCCCACCGACGTCAGCACCCTTGGTGAAGATACCGCCGCCCAGACGGGCGAAGATGGAGATGAGCGAGGCGCCGAAACCGAGCGCGACCAGCGCATCGATGACGGCGCGGCTGTCAGGCGAAAGACCCATGATGTCCGTGAGATAGCCGTAATAGACGGAAACGCCCAAGAGCGCGAGGCCGGCTACCAGCATGCCGGTGATGGCGCCCGACTTGAAGGCGACGTCGAGGCCTGCGGCAAGGCTGCCGGCTGCGGCCTGTGCGGTGCGCACATTGGCGCGGACAGAGACGTGCATGCCAATGAAGCCGGCCACCCCGGACAGAATGGCACCGATCAGGAAGCCGATGGCGGCAAGCACGCCGAGCAGAATCCACGTCAGCACGAAAACGACGGCACCGACGACGGCAATGGTTGTGTATTGGCGCGAGAGGTAGGCCTGTGCCCCCTCCCGGATATAACCAGCGATCTCCCGCATGCGCTCGTTGCCCTGGTCGGCTGCGAGAACCGAGCGGACAGCCCAGATCGCGTAAACGATAGACAACAGGCCACATGCAATGACGGCCATAAGTATGGTCATGCGTTCATTCCTCCAGAAAACGGCCGGCTCTCTAGTCCCCCCGGCCGAGAAACACAGTTGAAGAAGTCGGGAAGAGCCCCGGCTTCATCGTGTCGCGGCGGATGTTGCGGCAGTGCTTATACATCGTCAAGGGCACAAGACCCCGGTCAGCCGGGCACAAGCCCCGCTGCCGAGGTTTTCTGGACGTTACGGGGACGATCGGTTGTCGGTCAGGCTGTGGTCGCGCGGCGGTCGGACAGCATCTGCAGGCCGAGAACCGCGAGGCAGAAGAGCGCCACCGGCCAGAAGGTCATGCTCAGCGTTTCCCAACCCCAGGCGTTGAGCACCTTGCCGGACATCAGCGAGGAAAACGCCACGCAGCCGAAAAGGGTGACATCGTGGAAGCCTTGCACGGCGTTCTTCTCAGACGCGTGATAGGTGCTGGTGACCATCGCGGTTGCCCCGATGAAGCCGAAATTCCAGCCGACGCCGAGAAGAATGAGCGCGAGCCAGAAGTTCCAAAGCTCGATGCCCATATGGGCGACAATTGCGCAGCCGAGCAAAATCAGGAGACCGACCCCGGTAATCACGTCACGGCCGAAGCGGCGGATCAGCCGACCGGTGATGAAGCTCGGCGCGAACATCGCCATGACGTGCCACTGGATGCCGAGTGTGGCGAGGTTCGGCGAAAAGCCGCAGCCGACCATGGCAAGCGGCGCCCCTGTCATCATGAAGGACATCAGCGCATAGGTACCGATGCCGCAGATCATCGCCGTGATGAAGCGACGCTGGCTGATGACGGTCAGCAGCGGACGTGCCGGCCTGTCATCGTGATCTTCGTCACCGACCACCGTATCCTGCGGAATCTTCAGAAATGCCAGAATCAGGGTCGCCAGTGCCGCCAGCGGCAGAATGGCGAGGAACGAACCGGCAAAGCTCACCGGTGCAAAGAGTTCGCGCGTATAGATGACCGTCTGCGGGCCGATGATGGCCGCGAATACACCGCCAGCGAGCACCCAGGAGATGGCCGAAGCCTTGAACGACGTCGGTGCGCCGTCGGCGGCGGCAAAACGGTACTGCTGGGTAAAGGCCGCTCCCATGCCGATGATGACAAGGCCGACAATGAAGAGGATAAAATCGGAGCGGAACAGCGCAATCGCCGCAATCAGCCCGCCAAGCGCAAGCGATGCCGCGCCCGTCATGAAGCCGTAGCGGCGGCCGACCTGACGCATCAGCCAGGCAGCAGGCAACGCGCCGGCAGCGACGCCGACATTGAAACCGGTCACAGGCGCGGTTGCGAGCGATTTGTCTGCGCCGAGAAGATAGAATCCGGCAAGGCCGCCAAGTGAAATGGAAATCGGGCTCGCGGAGCCCGCGATCGCCTGGGTGGCGGCGAGGAGAAGTGCATTGCGGCGCGCCAGCGCCATTCTGGCGTTGAACCGTGTTGGTCCGTCGGCGCTTTCCGCAACACTCATAGCTCAGTTCCCTATTCGACTTTCTTGTCCGCCGGCTTCTGGCGCTTGCGGCGGGCGAGTCTATCGAGCACCGCATTGACGATCTTGGGTTCCTCGTCCTCGTAAAAGGCGCGGGCGATGTCGACGTATTCGTTGACGATGACTGCCGTCGGAACGTCCTGCTTGAACTCGATCTCCCAGGCACCGGCGCGCAGAATGGCGCGAAGGGTCGCATCAAGGCGCGACAGCGGCCAGTCTTCGGTGAGAGACGAGCGGATTTCAGGATCGAGATCGCGCTGGGTATCGACCACGCCCGCAACAATGGCGCGGAACCAGGCCGGATCGGCCTTGAGATACTGTTCGCCGTCGATCTCCTGGCCGAGACGATGGTTCTCGTACTCGCTGACGATTTCCATCAGGCCGTTACCGGCGACGTCCATCTGGTAGAGCGCCTGAACGGCGGCGAGACGGGCGGCGCCGCGCTGGTTGGCATGCTTCATCACCGGTTTCCTGGGGGCCTGCGCCATGGCCTCAGCTCCCGAGCTTTTCGCGCAACGCAATCATCGAAAGCGCCGCGCGGGCGGCAAATCCACCCTTGTCGAGATTGTCGGGAGAGACACGCGCCCAGGCCTGTGCCTCGTTCTCGACGGTCATGATGCCGTTGCCGAGAGCAAGCGATTCCGACACCGCAAGGTTCATCAGGCCGCGCGAGCTTTCGTTCGAAACAATATCGAAGTGATAGGTTTCGCCTCGGATGACGACACCGAGCGCGATGAACCCGTCATAGACCGTGCCGCCGTCCTCGGTCGCATCGAGCGCCATGGCGACGGCCGGCGGAATTTCGAGACAGCCGGGAACGGTGATGGTTTCCCAGGTCGCGCCGGCGGCTTCGAGTGCGGCCGTAGCGCCTACCAGAAGTGCATCCGACATGTCGTCGTAGAAACGGGCCTCGACGATAAGAATGTGCGGCGCGGATTGGGATGCCATGACGGACCTCGGAGAATTCACGTGAGCGGCGGGCGGCGCGGATCAGCCAGCCCCCTGAAACAGAATGGCGGTAAAATCACTTTGTCCGCCGCTTGGCAAGTCAATTCCGGTATTCGCGCCACTCATGGCAAAAGCGTCGCATGCTCCGCGCACAAAGCCGCAGGAGGCGCTATTGATCCGCAGTGTAGGGCTTGAGCGGCATGTCGTCGGTGAGCGGCACGGTCTGGCGCTCGATCATCCGGTGAACGTGGATGGGCCCTTCCCCCTTGTGAAGCTCACGCAGCTTTTGGGTAACCTCGCCATCGCCCTTGGTGCGACGCTCGTTATGGCGGACATATTCGATCCAGGTGGCAACGTGATAGGTCTCAGTCCAGATATCGGGATTTTCGAGATCACGCAGCAGCGCCCATTGACGGGCCCCGTCGCGGATGCGGATGCGGCGGCGGTCCGCCATCAGGGCGAGAAAACGCGGCACGTCTTTCTGGTCGATCTCGTAATCCACCATCACCATGATCGGTCCGCTTCGGGTTTTCAGGTCAAGCCGGAGCTCGGGTTCGCGGAAACGACCCAGCGGATCGAGTTCGTCGCCACCGGCATCAGGCAAGTGGAAGAAGAAACCGATGGCAGCACCCGCCACCAGCAAGCCGCCGGCAATCGCCAGGGACGCCGGTGAGCCGTGGGCGTCGGCAAATCCGCCCCAAAGCCAGCTTCCCAGCGCCATGCCTCCGAAGACGCAGGACTGATAAATGGCGAGCGCACGCCCCACCACCCAGCGCGGTGTGGAAAGCTGTACTGTCACATTGAAAAGCGACAGCGCGAGAAGCCAACTCGCGCCGGCGACCGTCAGAACGAGGCAATCGATGACCAGGCTGGTCGACTGCGACAGTGCGAAGAGCGACAGCGCCATTGCGACGAAGCATCCGCGCACGATGTGCTCGTTGTCGAAGCTCGCGCGCAGCTTCAGGCTGGAAAGCGCGCCGGCAATGGCCCCTGCCCCGTAAAACCCCAAAAGCAGGCCGTAGGTGACGGCGGTACCGGCCAGAATATTCTTGGCGATCAGCGGCAGAAGCGCCAGAACGGCGACAGCGCCCAGTCCGAAGACAAAGCCCCGCGAGAGAACCCGCAGAAGTTTCGGCGACATGCCGACGTAGCGGACACCGGCGGAGAGAGCGAGCATGAAGGGTTCACGCGGCAGCGTCTTCTCGGCCACCGGCCGCCGCCAGAAAAACAACGCAGCCAGAAGGAAGATATAACTGCCAGCATTGACCGCGAAGGCCAGTGCAGCGCCGGCAACGGAGACGAGAAAGCCGCCGAAGGCCGGACCCACCGAGCGCATCAGGTTGAAGCCCATGGAGTTCAGAAGAACCGCCGAGGGCACGCTCTCGCGCGGCACGATATCGCGCACGGAGGATTGCCAGGCGGGATTGTTGAGCGCGGTACCGCAGCCGATCAGGAACGTGAATGCGAGAAGCGACCAGGGTGTCAGCACATCGAACCATGCGGCAACCGTCAGGCCGATCGAGACCAGAAACATGAAGCCTTGCGCGAAAAGCATCAGCTTGCGACGATCAAAGGAATCGGCGAGCGCCCCGGCAGGCAGGGCAAACAGCATGACCGGCAGCGTGTTGGAAGCGGCGACCAGAGCGACCTGGACAGGCGATGTTGCGATCGAGGTCATCATCCAGCCCGCACCAACGGTCTGAACCAGGGTTCCCAGGTTGGAAACCAGCGTGGCCGACCAGAGCATGCGGTAGGTGCTGTTTTCCAGCAGGTCGAGCGGAGAGCCGGTCTTCAATGGCTTGGTACTTTCCGATTTTAGCAGGCACCGTAAACCGAAGTGCCTTTCAGGGTGCGAGCGCATCAACAATTGACACACCACCCGACCCTTTAAACTTGGCAGAAATGTCTTTTTATTCAAGGCCCTGAAACGGACAGGGCCGACAGAATGCGTAGATTTACGGTCGGCGAATCCATAGGGAATTTTTAACAGATAGGGTTCACACCATATCAATGTGTCCCGATTAGTTCTTGTAGGAACAGGGATAGGCTTCCCGTCGGGCGCCATGATGATGCCCGATGGAGATAACCAAAAAACCAAACTTTACGGCTTCCGTATGATGCGGTCAGTCGACCCCAGCGGGCACGACCAGGCAGGCTTGGAGACAGGCATGCTTCGTCGTTGAATGCGCTTGGCCAGGAGAATCGTAGCATGAAAATGATATCTCTCTTTTCAGGTCAGCCGACCAAGGGGCTTCTCGACGCGATCGACAAGTCCATGGCCATGATCGAATTCGATCTTTCCGGCAAAATTCTCCATGCGAACGAGAATTTTCTGGCTGCCATCGGCTATGAGCTCAACGAGATAGTAGGCAAGCACCACCGGATCTTCGTCGACCCCAAATTCGCCGGCTCCGACGATTATGCTGCATTCTGGTCCAAGCTCGGCAGGGGCGAGTATGACAGCGGTCGCTACAAGCGGATCGGCAAGGGTGGCAGAGAGATTTGGCTCGAGGCATCGTACAATCCGATCCTGCATAATGGCAAACCGGTAAAAGTCGTCAAATTTGCAACGGATATTACCGAAAACATCCGCCGGTCCACCGATTCGAGAGGCAAGATCGAAGCGCTTTCGCGCTCGCAGGCAGTCATCGAGTTCGAGACTGACGGCACCATCATCACGGCCAACGAGAACTTTCTGAAGACGCTTGGTTATGAGCTCGGCGAAATTGTCGGCAAGCACCATGCGATCTTCTGCGATGACGACTATGCAGCAAGCGCCGAGTATCGCGAATTCTGGCCGACACTTGCCAAGGGTGAGTTCAAATCCGGCGAATACATGCGTCTCACGAAAGGCGGCAAGCGCGTCCATATCCAGGCCACATATAATCCGATCATCGATGATGAAGGACGTGTCCTGAAGGTCGTGAAGTTCGCCTCCGACGTTACTGATCGCGTTGCCAATGTTGAAACGCTCGGACAGGCTCTGAATGCCATGTCGGAAGGCGATCTGTCCCAGCGAATTGGCAAGCCTTTCATCCCGGCACTGGAAAAGCTGAGGCTCGACTTCAACGGCTCGATCGAACACCTTTCAACGGCAATGTCGCAGGTCACCTCGAATGCCAGCTCGATCGATGCGGCAGCGGGCGAAGTGCGCAACGCATCCGACACCCTCGCCCAGCGCTCCGAGCGCCAAGCAGCATCCGTGGAAGAGACCGCAGCCGCACTGGAAGAAATCACCACGACCGTGGTCGATGCGGCCCGGCGCGCCAAGGAAGCCGGCACCCTCGCCGCCCAGACCCGCGATAGTGCTGAACAGGCCGGCAAGGTCGTGTCCGATGCCGTTGCGGCAATGGGTCTGATCGAAAACTCGTCGAGCGAGATCAGCAAGATCATCAGTGTGATCGACACGATCGCCTTCCAGACCAACCTGCTTGCGCTCAATGCCGGCGTCGAGGCCGCGCGCGCCGGGGAAGCCGGCAAGGGCTTCGCGGTCGTCGCTCAGGAAGTGCGCGAACTGGCCCAGCGGTCTGCGACTGCTGCAAAGGAAATCAATGCACTGATTTCGGCATCGACCGGCCACGTCGGAAAGGGTGTGCAACTCGTGGGCGCAACCGGCGAAACCCTGTCCAACATCGTGGAGCAGATCAAAACCGTGGCAGCGAACGTGAATGCCATCGTGACAGCTTCGGAAGAGCAGTCGGTTGGTCTTCGCGAGATCAACCAGGCCGTCAACACGATTGATGAGGGTACACAGCAGAATGCCGCCATGGTTGAGGAATCCGCTGCCGCGGCTCACAGCCTTTCCATGGAAGCCGCGTCGCTGTTCGAGCTGGTGGCACGGTTCAAACTTCAGGATGACGGAACGGGCTCAAACACCGTCAGGCTCACCTCTTCGCGCGCAGCCTGATCATTCCGCTCCTTCCGACGATCAGCCCCGGGCCCCGCTCCCGGGGCTTTTTGTTGTGAAGCGCAACTTGCCTCTCTGCCCGAGGACCGGGATTAGATCCCGAAGACTGACATTCGCCTGCTTTTTCCTCTCGCCTCGTCCGGTCATCGAAGGATGACACGCCGTCGGAGAGACGCAATCAGTACGTGTTTTTAGCGTTATCAACGCGAAAAGGTGGATACGTCAAAATTTGCGGTGCAAATTCACTGCGCATAAATACCTCAAGCGCAATTCTACAACCATGCAGGGAGATCAACGACTGCGGCAGCCATAACGGCAACGTCCCGGACGTTTCCCTGTGACGTTAAAAGCACCGGCGTTACCAGCGTCGCTCGGCTATTTTGCCGCCTTGTTTCTGGGGGAAACATTGTGATCTTGAGTAGAAAACCGAAACCGCAATCAAGCGCCGCGGAAGAAGCCCTGGCCGCAATCAGCAAGTCGATGGCCATCATCGAGTTCGAGTTGGACGGCACGATCATCACCGCCAATGAAAACTTCTGCGCCGCACTCGGCTACAACCTCGAAGAGATCAAGGGTAAGCATCACTCTCTCTTCGTGGAACCGAAGGTTGTCGGATCGGATGCCTACCGCGGCTTCTGGCACAAGCTCGGAACCGGGGTATTCGACAGCGGTCGCTATAAGCGCATCCGCAAGGACGGCACGGAAATCTGGATCGAAGCCTCCTACAACCCGGTCTACCACAACGGTACCCCTTACAAGGTCATAAAATTCGCGACCGACATCACGGCTAGCATCAAGAAAGCGGCGGAAACCGAGGGCAAGATGACCGCCCTCTCCCGATCCCAGGCGATTATCGAGTTTGAGACTGACGGCACCATCATCACCGCCAACGAGAATTTCCTCGCCGCCCTGGGCTACCGGCTCGACGAGATCAAGGGCAAGCACCACTCGCTCTTCTGCGACCCGTCCTATGTGGCCAGCGCGGGCTATCGCGACTTTTGGCCCAACCTTGCTTCCGGCCAATTCAATTCCGGCGAGTTCAAGCGTTTCGGCAAGGGTCAGGCGGAAATCTGGATCCAGGCAACCTACAACCCGATCTTCGACGCCGACGGCAAGGTCTTCAAGGTCGTGAAATTCGCCTCCGACATTACGGAACGCGTAAAGACCAACCAGTTCATCGCTGACGCAATGGAGAGAGTGAGCGAGAACGCAAAGTCGATCGATGCGGCTGCCGGGGAAGTCCGTCAGGCGTCCGATGAACTCGCTCACCGGTCCGAAAGGCAGGCAGCATCGGTTGAAGAAACTGCGGCAGCGCTCGAGCAGCTGACAACGACGATCGCCGACTCCTCGATTCGTGCAAAGGAAGCCGGCGAACTGGCCAATCGTACCCGGGATACCGCGGAGAAAGCGGGATCGATCGTCAGTGATGCCGTGAAAGCGATGGGCCGTATCGAGAATTCGGCATCTGAGATCGGCAAGATCATCGGTGTCATCGACCAGATCGCCTTCCAGACCAATCTTCTGGCGCTCAATGCAGGTGTCGAAGCGGCACGCGCGGGTGAAGCCGGCAAGGGCTTTGCCGTCGTCGCACAGGAAGTGCGCGAACTCTCCCAGCGGTCCGCAACGGCAGCGAAGGAAATCAAGGAACTGATCACCAATTCCGACCAGCATGTGGAAACCGGTGTCAGCCTCGTCGGTCAGACCGGTGATACGCTGACCTCGATCGTCGACCAGATCCTGGAAGTCGTGAAGAATGTCGATGCAATTGTTCGTGCTTCAAATGAACAGGCGAGCGGCCTCAAGGAGATCAACGACGCGGTCAACATCATCGACCAGGGCACCCAGCACACCGCCGCGATGTGCGAGGAATCCAATGCCGCGGCGCATACGCTTGCTCGCGAGGCAGCCGATCTCTTCGGCCTGATCGACCAGTTCGAAAAGACGCAGGCAGCCAAAAAGGGTCTGGAAGCTAGTTCACGCCGCGCTGCCTGAATCCCCGAAAATTTTATGACAAAGCCGGGCGATGACAGCCCGGCTTTTCTTTTCACCGCAGCAGGCACGCGCTTGAAATCGGGGCGCAACGCCGTAGGTTCGGGCCATGACCACGACACCCGATCCCTTTCCGCTTGCCAGCCGCCAAGGACTTCCCGACGACCTCAAGCTGCTGATCTCGCAGTATCCGCGCGAGATCTGGCAAACGCATGAGAACCTCGGCGACATGGCGACGTTCTGGCTGCAGCGCCACGACATGTTTCGCGAGATGGGCGGCATCCTGACAGGCGCGATCGGGGACTGGCGAGAGGGCAAACTCGACGAGAAGGCCTTCGCCGGGTTCTTCGTCCCGCGTCTCAACTGGTATCTCGGCAATCTCGACGGTCACCACAATATCGAGGACCACCACTATTTCCCGGTCTTCCGCAAGGCGGAATCGCGGCTGGCGCGTGGCTTTGACATTCTCGACCGCGATCATCACGTCATCCATGACGCGCTGGAAATGAACGCGGCGGCCGCACGCAAATTCCTCCAGGGGCTGGAACAGGGCGGCGATGCGCTCAAACGCGCGGGCGAATCCTACGCCACCGAGAACGAGCGGCTGATGGGCTTTCTCACCCGGCATCTCGAAGACGAGGAGGATCTGATCATTCCCGTCATCCTCGATCAGGGCGAGCGCAAGCTGGGCGTGACCTGAGGCAGCTCTGACCGGATCAGTCGACCTGCTGAACGCCCCACTTGCGGCACGTGGTATCGTTGAGCTCGATCAGAAAATCTTCGAAGACCCTGAGCTTGCGCGGCTTGAACCGATGGCGCGGCTGGACGATGCGCATCTTCGCCGAGGACGGACGGAAGGTCTCGAGAACAGGCGTCAGCTGTCCGTCGCGGATCGGGTGATAGACCAGATAGCTCGCCAGCTGCATGATACCGAGGCCCTTGACCGCAGCGGCCACTGCGGTTTCGTTGGATTCGAAACAGGCCCTGCCCTCGATATGGACGGTCATCTCCCCTTCGGGCACACGGAACCGCCACGGCAACGTCTCGTGGGTCACGCTCGAAATGAAGGGCAGGCACTGGTGGGAACCGAGATCGGCCGGTGTCGCGGGAATGCCGGCACGCGCGAGATAGGTCGGCGCGGCGACGGTCATGAAGGGAATGTTGCCGATAACCCGGCATGAGATGTCGAGGTCCGGCAGTTCTCCCACGACAATTGCGGCATCAATCCGCTCACCGACGAAATCGGGCACGCCATTGCGCGACAGAATCTCCAGCTCGACATCCGGATAGGCCTCGAAGAAACCGGGTAGCGCCGGTGCGACAACGATGCGGGCAAGCCCTGGAGGAATCTGGACCCTGAGACGGCCGCGCGGACGGCGCTCTGCCGACCCCACCTCATCCTCCAGCGCATGGAGTTCATCAAGCAGATGAATGGCCCTGTCGAGATAGGCGCGACCATCGTCGGTCAGGCGCAGACTGCGGGTCGTGCGCTCGATGAGCTGAACGCCGAGCCGGCGTTCGAGCTGTGCGACGATGGCGCTCGCGGCCCCGCGCGCCAGACCGAGATCGGCGCTGGCAGCCGAGAAACTGCCGCGCTCGGCCACACGCCGGAAGATGGACATTGCACGAAATTGATCCATGGCCACATCACCAAAAAAGACATGAGCAATCGAGCATTGTCAGGAATTTTCAGACAGAGTTTCAGTTTTGCCATGGTTTTTCCCGTTTGGGAAGCCGTCTAGAAGCCCGCCCATCGCGCCGCCGGAGAGAAGCGGCCATGGAGATAGATCATGAAACACGAGACTGCTGTGCCGGCTCATGTCGAGCCGAAGGACGACCTTTATTATGCCATTCACAAGGCGCTTCGCCTTGGCAATGCCCGGATGCTGATCGCACTGGGTCAGACCGACCCCGAGAGCCCGTCCTCGGTGGCCGGAAGCCTGACGATGCTCAGGGAGCATCTGAAAGCCTGCGAAAAGCACCTTCAGCACGAGAGCGGCTTCGTGCACGCGGCGCTGGAAAGCCGCCTGCCGGGCGGCTCTACCCACGCCGATGAAGACCACGAGGCGCACGAACGGACCTTTGCGGAGATGCGCGAGATGATCGGTGCGATCGAAGCGGCGACGTCCGAGCGGCCGCGGCTGTGGCGCAAGCTCTACCAGCGTTTCGCGCTGTTCTTCGCCGAGGACCTCGAGCACATGCACGAGGAGGAAACCCAGGTGATGCCGCTGATCGCCGCGCATTTCTCGCCCGAGGAAACCAGGGCGATCGAAGGGCGCATCATCGCCTCCATTCCGCCAGCCGAACTGGTGGAAGGCATGCGGCTGATGATGCAGGCGGCCTCACAGCCGGAGCGTCATGACATGGTGCGCGGCCTGCAGGCCGGCATGCCCGGAGAGGTGTTTGACGGCTTCATGTCCGCAGTCACACGCGGAACCTGGAGGCTCGGCGACCTCGACAGTCTGGAGCGCGGGCTATGCTGAAAGGCGTGATCAGAACACTGGAGCAGTGTGCGGTGACCACGGGCTGGACCCGCCCCGAACGTCGACGCCCCTGCGGCCGCTCGAGTTGCGCCGATTGTCCTATGCGACAGCACAACCTTCGTCTCGACTGAGACACCCTTAACCGCTCCGGTCCGTCCGAAGCGGCAGGCCGGTGGCGAGTGAGATGCCCCTCCATTCGCGCCGGCCCATACTTCCTGTGCGCGCAAGACGCGCCCCGCCCGGGCGTACGCCGTCATCGCAGCAGCCAGGCCGCACCCAACATCCGTCCCGGCTCGCGCTGCTGTTCGTAAAAACCCTCATATTCAACCAACAAGCCTTTGGCCTACGATCGGCGCGGGGCATAAATACCGGAGCACTAATTATGCGAGGCATTTCCTACTGGTTTTATCTCGTGGCGGCCCTGTCCGTCACATTCGGCATGATCTGGGGGATCGCGATGGCGATCAGCCAGGATCACACCCTTTCGCCAGCCCACGCCCATCTCAATCTGGTGGGTTGGGTGACGATGGGCCTGTTCGGCATCTACTATCACCTGGTGCCGGAATCGGGCGCCAAACGTCTTGCGAAAATCCACTTCGTAGTGGCAACGGCCGGTTTGGTGCTGCTGGCACCCGGCATCGCGATTGCGCTTCTCTACAATTTCGAGGGATTCGCGGCGATCGGATCCCTGATCACGCTCGCCTCGATGCTGATCTTCCTCTGGACGGTCATCCGCGACGGGCGCGGCCGCAAGCTGGCCTTCTGAGCCCTGTCAGCGCGGAAACTCCGCAAGCCGAGCGGCATAGCGGGCCATCGTGTCGATCTCGAGGTTGACGCGGTCGCCCGTCTGCCGTTCACCCCACGTCGTCACGTCGAGCGAGTGACGGATGAGGAGAACGTCGAAGCGGTTGCCATCGACCCTGTTGACGGTCAGCGATGTGCCGTCGAGCGCGACCGAGCCTTTCGGCGCGATGAAGCGCGCGAATTCCTCGGGTGCTTCCAGCGTGAAGCGCCGGGCCTCGCCCTCGTCCTCGATGGCGACGATTTCCGCCGTGCCGTCGACATGGCCGGAAACCAGATGGCCGCCCAACTCGTCGCCCATCTTCAGGGCTCGTTCGAGATTGATCGGCATCCCGTCCGACCAGTTGGCGGCCGTCGTCAGGCGCAGCGCCTCTTCCCATGCCTCGACCTCGAACCATTTGGCATTCTCGCCCCCGGCCGGCAGCGCCGTCACCGTCAGGCAGACACCGGAACAGGCAATCGAAGCGCCGATATCGATGCCCGCCGGATCGTAGACGGTGTCGATGCGAAACCGCACGCCCTGATCGAGTTTGGTGGAAGACGCGATGCGCCCCACATCCGAAATAATTCCGGTAAACATGTTCAGCCAAGCCTTTCGAATTCGTCGAAGCGATCCTCTCCGAACCAGTCGGCGCGGCGCCGGACGAAGCCCGGCGGCACAGTATCAGCGGTGACGGGAGCGGCAACGCCTTCGCCGTCAATCGTCTTCGGGGAGGTATAGATCTGCAACCGGTCGACAAGCCCTTCGGCGAGGAAGGCACTGGCGACTGCCGCGCCACCCTCGACCATCACGGTCGAGAGCCCGCGCTGGGCGATGTCTTCCAGCAGCTCAGGCAACGCGATGCGCTCGTTTATGACATCGGCGGCGATAAACTCGGCTCCGGCTTCGGCAAGCGCAACCCGCGCTGTATCGTCCGGCGGCGCAGAGGTCGCGATCCAGAGCGGGGCCTGTTCGATCGTGCGCACGAGTTTCGAGGTCACCGGCAGCTTGAGGCCGTCATCGAGGATCAGGCGGATCGGCGAGCGATCCTCCAGCCCCGTCAGGCGCACCGTCAGTTCAGGATCGTCGGCGAGCGCCGTGGCGGAACCGACGAGGATCACGTCTGATAGCGCACGGGTCATGTGCACCTGGCGGCGGGCGAGCGAGCCGGTGAGCGCCACCTGCCCTTCCCCCTTCACGCCGATCATGCCGTTGGCGGAAACCGCAAGTTTGAGAGTCACATGGGCGCGATTGTTGATGCGGCGAGTCAGATAGCCGGCGAGACCGGCGGCGGCTTCATCAGCGAGCACGCGCTCTTCCACCTCTATGCCGCCAGCGCGCAGGATCGCGTATCCCTTGCCCGAAACACGCGGATCAGGATCCGCCGCAGCACCGACGACGCGGGTGACCCCGGCAGTGACCAGCGCATCGGCACAGGGCGGCGTGCGGCCGTGGTGGGCGCAGGGTTCGAGTGTGACATAGGCGGTGGCGCCACGGGCGAGCTCTCCGGCCTGCGCCAGTGCCTGCGGTTCGGCATGGGGGCGGCCGCCGATGGCGG
>CEQK01072730.1_pt1 | contig 15600 bp, 6 predicted proteins | sample 531051 | NCBI WGS metagenome assembly CEQK01 (sample SAMEA2621229, study PRJEB7988) | marine metagenome | biome: marine biome (ENVO:00000447); feature: deep chlorophyll maximum layer (ENVO:xxxxxxxx); material: "saline water (ENVO:00002010), including plankton (ENVO:xxxxxxxx)" | depth 150 m
CATAAAGACCTAAAAATGAATTTTCTACATTTTTAAATATATGATTAGCTACAGTTATAGCTCCACTAATATTAACCGCAGTAGTGGTTGTGCTACCATTATCACAAACGTCTTGGAGAGTTTGAGTCTCCGCAGGAGAATCACCAGAGAGTAAATAAGGAACCCCTTGATTAGTTATACGATTACCAGCACCTGTTCCTAAGAAGCTGCCAGAACCAGAGATGTCGCCAATAACTTGTAACTCTGCGGTTGGATTAGTTATGCCGATACCCACTCCATTTACCCCTCCACCAAAGTCGGCATCAACAATGGTCATTTTGGTGGCATCGTCTATATTAAATCTAATATAATTATTTCCTACAGTATTAAAACGGTTGTGAGCCATTTCCATGTAGTAAGAAGAATTATAAGAGTTTCTTATTCCGTAGGTGTCAGCGCCATTTGTTGATACATCAAGTTTTCTAACTGGAGATGTGCTTCCTATGCCGACATTACCAGCATCTTTTATCGTCATCCTAGCAGCCGCAGTTGCAGATGTTGTAACGTGGGTTGTTAAAAATGTTAAATCAGAAGAGCCGTCATTTAATGAACTTCTTTCTCCTCTTACTATTGCATTAAAAGCATCTTTAGCTCCAGCACTAGCGGAAGTGCTAAATATTAACTCTCCTCCACCCCCGACACTATTACTTCCATCTACATCTAAATAAAGTTGAGTAGTAGGTGATGACGACATAGTAGTCGCCAGTTCAAGTGTTGTTTCTGGATCAGTTGTTCCAATACCAACCTTGCCCTCTGTGATAATCATATCAACAGTGCCAGCCTCATCTACTCCGTTTCTGGCAAATGTTATACTATCGTTAGTTCCATTGTTATCTCCATCATAATTAATATGCAGAGAACCAGAAACATTTATAGCAGAAGTATTAGAACCCAAGAAATCAATTTGTTGTCTTGAAGTTCCTCTATTAGTTATTTCAACTCCATCTGTTCCATCCCAGAATTTGGCGATACTATTAGTCCCATAGGCAACTGTTCCAACTTCAAATTTAGAAGTCGGGCTGCTTGTTCCAACACCAACTTTTCCGTAAGAGGGATTTAATAATAAAGTATAATTAGTGTTGCTACCAGTATGACGAGATTCAATGTAAGAGGCACTTGATGCTCTATCTACACCCATCTCTAATGCCATCGCTCCATTTGCGCTGTCGGTGACAATCAAACCGCTTGGATTGGTCTGACCGCGATTCATAGGAGTATCTACAACAAGTCTTGTTATAGGTGCAGTTGTTCCAATCCCAACACTGCCATCACTCTGTATTCTAACTTTGTCAGATGCCGCGACTTGAAATTGCAAGTAATCAGAGTTACCAATTATTCTTGTGTTACTACTATTCCAAGTTAAGTAATTATTATCTAATAATTTTATACCACCAGCGACATCAAGTTTTGCTGATGGAACATTACTGCCTATACCGACATCTCCATCGGTTGCGATACGCATGAACTCCGTTTCAGTAGTCCCATTATCTCCAGCGAATAAAAAGCCTCCGTTAGAAGAATTAGCTCTAGAGTAGAAATATAAATAATCTCCACCTTTTTCTATTTCACTAAAAGTATTTGTTAAATCGGAATCTGTTAATCTTATAGTAGCTACTGATGCAGCTATCTCTAGTTCTGCATTAGGAGCCAGAGTGCCAATACCTACAGTGTTATTAGCACCTATAAACATTCTACCACCACCACCTGCACCAATACGGAATCCTTCATCGCCGTGCCTATACTGGATGAAACCCTCGTAAGACGAATTACCACCTGTTCCGTCAGCAAAATTTATACTCGCACTATGAGCAGGTCCAGAAAAGATTGTCAAGCCTTCTGCTCCTACTCCATCACCAACTACAAGCCTATTCGCTTCACTGTTAAAGTCTTCTGGGTTATTTAATCCTATACCTACTCTATCGCCAAACAATCCAGAGATTCCAGAGATGTGCGGTCCAGTAGAAAGGATGGAGGTTGTTGTCGTATTACCATTATCACAAACGTCTTGGAGAGTTTGGGTCTCCGCAGGAGAATCACCTGAAAGGAGATAGGGAACACCGTTATTTGTTATTCGATCACCCACACCTGTTCCTTTGACGCTGCCTGTTACTGTGAGGGATGATCCAGTTATATCTAGACTATTAAAAGTTGGTGAGTCACCAGAGGCGACACCTTGATTCATCGCGTCTGCGAAAACATTATCTGTAAACCTTCCATCAAGGTCTACCGTTACGGCGCTTAAACCCTCCCTGTTAAGAGTTAAAATTCCGTCAGAGGTATTAAAACTCGCAGAGGTTAAATAGTTATTTGTGTCAGTATCTGTAACATCTCCCGAAATGAGATAAACCTTACCATTTTCTGCGGTTATTCTATTTCCTATTCCCGTTCCGATAAAGTCGGCTCCTCCTGAAATACCTGCGGCTCCAGTTACAGTTAAACCATTGAATGTCGGAGAGTCGCCAGAAGCAACTCCCTGATTCATGGCATCAGCAAAAACGTTGTCAGTAAACCTTCCGTCTAGATCCACGGTCACGGTTGCCGCATCGTTTCTATTTAACGTTAATACTCCATCACTTGTCCCAAATGAAGCTCCCGTAATAAAAGTATTTGTATCAGTATCGGTGATGTCTCCAGAGACTAGATAGACTTTACCATTTTCTGCGGTTATCCTATTGCCTATCCCTGTTCCAATAAAATTAGCTCCCCCAGATATACCAGCCGACCCCGTAACAATTAATGCATTAAAAGTTGGAGAGTCTGTAGTAGCTACTCCTTGATCCATGGCATCGGCGTATACGTTGTCTGTAAATCTGCCATCGAGATCTACAGTAATTGCGCTTAAACCTTCTCTACCAAGCGTTAATATTCCATCTGAAGTATTAAATGATGCAGAATTGAGATAATTGTTAGTATCTGTGTCTGTAAAGCCTGTCAAAACAGGGACACCACTTACATGTAATCCATCTCCAAAATATCCAATCGTAGGAACATAAACACCACTAGCATAATCTAAGGTTATAGTATGCCTCCCGCTTGAAGTATGGACTCTATCTTGACCATCTGCTAAAACAGCAGCGCCAATGTATCCTGATGGAATCTCTGCTTTGTTTCCTACCGCAAAACCATACCACCCACTAATTTTATTTGAATTTCCACCCGCAATAGCAGATTGATCTCCTGAAATCTCATTACCAACTCCCCCCGCAATAACAGCCCCCTGTCCAGCATGGATTATATTTGTTCCACCTGCACCAATAAATGAAAAAGTAGAATAAACTTGGTTTTGTGTTCCTCCTGCAATAGCACTAGAGCTATAGTTACCACTTATAGTGTTCTCAAAACCTCCACCAATAAAACTTTGGGTTGTAGTGTGAAGATCGTTTTGATATCCCCCCCCTATGACACCTCCTTGACCTTCTGTAATTTTATTTTGATATCCTCCCCCAATAAGAGATTGGTCACTTTTTAGAATATCATTATTATATCCTCCAATACTTGAAGAATATTGACTTCCTGTAATATCAACACCTGATCCACCTCCAATAAAATTAAAGTTTCCACCAGAAATATTACCTAACACTCCCCCTGCGATAACATCGAAGTCTCCGCTAACTACATGTCCAGATCCTCCAAGTATAGCTACACCTGTTGAATAGGCATTTGAATCAATAGCTCCTATTCTAGATTTTTCTTTTGTAGATATACCATATCCATCATTTGTCCCCAAAGTTGTGACACTCTTATCTCCGATAATAATTAGTTTTTGTTCACTTCCTGGGTCTGTGCCAATACCAACATTTCCAGCTAATTTAGCTTGTTGCGAAGAATCAATGGTTAGTGCTTCACTTGCTGCGGTTCTTAATTCGAAACTATCGTTGCCATTGAAACCAAAATAAGTATTAGTATCTCCGTAATGAGTGATGTAATCATTGAGAGATATTCCTCCATTACTTATTTCAATCCCTTGATCAGTAGTATTTCCATTTTCCGTTACTTCTTGTAATGTATCTGCCGAACCTACTTGAGCATCTACATAACCTTTTGATGCAGCATCTGTTGAGGCTAAAGGGGTGGAGGGTATTGTTACTTGACTTGTAAATTTGCCAGCCCCTGCGACATCTAATGCGACTGTTGGGGCTGTTGTCCCTATTCCTACATTTCCCTGCACCAACATGCCATCTGAAGGCGCTGTATTTTGCCCTCCGTAACTTGAGCCAATTGATACCGCTCCAAGCACATCTAACTTGTTAACTGGATCACTTCCTATCCCCACACCAGCAGCTTTAACAGAAGCTATTGCGGAGCCAGCAATATTAAAATTAATTTTTTTTGCGCTAGCCGCATTTAAATGAGTTTCCCCAAGATGATCTTGTTTTAAGGCATAATTACTATATGTAAATTGATCTAGATGTCCAAAAGCTGCCGTGTCGGACTCGGACATGTGACCAACTTTTGCCTTTCCAATGATTGCGCTTTCGTCCTCATCCTTTGCAACTTCTAATTTTTCAGTGGGAGTAGCACTAGAACCAATCGCTACAGAATTTGTGGTTGTATTCCCTTCATCAGTGACTCCTTGAAGGTTTTGACTTCCTCCTCCTGCTTCATCTCCAGAGAGCAGATAAGGTAAATCACTAGGACCAGTCAATCTACCTCCATCTCCTACTCCAATAGCTCTCCCATTAACACTTAACTTAGCTCCCGCTTGAAGTGTTGTTGAAGTTCCTATCCCAACGTGTCCTTGGTGAGTTCTAATAGTGTAAGGGTAATCGTAATCAGGGGGTCCAACAGTTAAACAATTTCCCGTTATGTATCCCCCCATGCCATTCTCGCCCGACTTGAAAATAACGCTTCCTTCCATGAAACCGTTACCTTTATTGGGTATGAAATCCATGTTAGGAAGAGGAATTTCTTCCATTTTAAAAGGACCAACTGGCATCTCTATCGGAGTTAATCCTGCTGGATTATTGAAAAGCAGTTTAATGTGTTGGTCCTCATTAAGAGGAAAACCATTACCGTCTCTCAGAATAATTTGTTGGACCTTTTGTTGAGCTAACGGGAAAACTCCGATTAAACTTCCCTCATCTGTAGCGAATTGAGCGTTGTCGCCAGCCATTATCACCAACTCTCCAGCAGTTGTGTAGGTGGGATCACTACCATGAATAGTAATTGCGATTTGCCCCGTAACGGTATCAGAACTTAAATACTGTTTATTGTGATATTGGACAGCTTCAGCGGCATCTCCCGTGTTTGGAATACTCCCTGTGTCGGGAGCGGGGGCATCTGATGTAGACTCATTTAACCAAATACCACTAGCATCTTGAATGTAAACTTTTTCGGGATACCATTGGTTAGAATTAATCTTGTAATCATTTCGAGAAACTTGGCCATCATAGTTAATAACCTCGTTTCTTACTATTAATTTATTGGTATCAGTGCCAAATAAGTCTCTTCTTTCTTGTCTAGTTAACGTAAATGAGGAGTCTATGTAATTTCTAAAATTACGAAAAACCATATTTCCATCAATATCAAGAATACTAATTCTTTGACCACTGACAAACGGATCGTCTCTGATTTCTGCTGGTGTGCTAAGAGTGTTACCCATAGGGCTAACAATCTCAAATTCTAATGTTGCATCTGCGTTTAGAAACACTCCACTTCCAGTGTTGTGTAACGTCAAATCTCCTGTATCTACAGAAAATGATTGATCAAATTCCCAGATATCCCTCGTCGTGTAGGATGTTTCGTAAAAACCATAAGCCCCAGTGTCTCCTGCGGATATTCCTATACCGACTTTTCCTGTGTATTCTGACTGAGCAACAGATGCTTTTTTATAAATAGCGTATAAAGCTCCACTATAAAGAGTATCTCTAGCAAGAGTGTAGGGGTCAGATCCCCCCGCTCCGACACCGACAAAACCAGTTCCTTCTCCTCTTACATCTCCAATAGGAGTGGCTCCACCAATGATTACACCCGTGGAAGCATATAAATCAAAAAATGAGGTGCTTATTTGATAAGGAACTGTAGTTCCAGCGCCAACAACATTAATAAAAGAAACAGTATCCCATCCCGAAGTGACTGCTAGAGAGTTCAAATAACCAGCCGCTCCCGTTGCTCCAGTAGCTTGATCGTATGCTCCTGACGCATACATAAAAGCACCATCATCACTGGTGATTTTTAGTATCTGGTATTGGTTATCGTTGTAGGACATTTATAAAATGGTTATTTGGTCTAAGAATGATTTATTAAAAACGAGTAACTGGTCATATACTACGAAAATTCCTGTGGAAGAAGTAACTGAATCAAAATAAGCATTTGTATTAGCTATTCCCCCATTGTTTCCAAGTGCATTTACACTAAGATTAAAGACACCAACTTGACCCAAGCCTGAAAATTCTATTCCTGTTGCGGTTGTAGATTCCTCTTGCTCAATGGCCCCGTTAGGATAAGTAAGACTCGCTTTATATCCCGTGCTATTATCAACAGCTTCCCACATACCACTTATAGAAAAAGTTTGAGTGGCTAGATCTGGTATTCCAGTTGTAATAGAAGCTAGAGTTGGGGCTGGTAAAGTTTCATAGGTAATCCCGTTTATTGTTTGTGCGACTTGATAACTCAAAGTATCCGACTCATTCTCAATACTGATATTTTTTTCAATTAAATTAAATTTACCTGTGTTATATTTTGTAGCAGTAACCAAATATTCATTTGGTTCCTGTTCTTTCATGGAGATAACCTTATAAATAAAGGGACTTGCATTTTTTATCTCAAATTTAGCTGGGCTTCCTAATTTAACAAAAGGCAGAACCTCAGGCTTATCGAAACCCGAAACTAAAGATCCATATGTTTTATTTACAACAGAGCCCGTGACCGATAAAACGGTTATCTGTTCAGGCGAAACTCCTGAAATCTCATTATTCATTACTCCCCTGTAAGGACCAACAAAGCTTTCGTAATCAAAACCAGAAAAAGCGGCCAAGGTGCTACCTCTCCTATCATCTTGAGTTCCATCAAAATTTGCTATTTGACCTGTTCCAAACGAAGTGAGTGTTTGATCGCCTGTGTAGGGAGAAATAAAGTCCCCTGAATCAAGACTTCTCGCGTCTCCAGATGAAAAGATCCACCCAGTTACACCTGTTTCAAAGTAAATCTCAGTTACCCTTTCTGTTCCTCCAAGACCTGTAGTTAAACCAGTATACAGTCCATATTCTTCAAACCTTTCTTCGCCATTATCTGCCGCTCCTATTGTGGCATCACTATATCCTACAGTGTAACCAGAAAAACCATAATATCCTGTATACTCAACCCACGAATCCGCTGGTGCTCCTGTTATAGTGAATGATTGAAAGCGCTCTCTATTTACATCAGCAAGGTCATCTATTTCATTCAGAGTATCCCTCCCCGTAGGATAGTAAACAGTTAACCTGCCCGTATTCATCGAGCTATCAAATTTATTAGTTAGGCGAATCGTTTCGGCTTCTAAATCTACTCCTAGAATCTTTCCAAAGTTTGCTTTATTTGTTTTTAACTCATCTTCAATAATAACTAAATCTCCAGGCTGACATAATAAACTCTCAACCCCTGCCGTGAATGCAACCGTTTGGTTTTCTGAAATAGAAGAATATATTAAATGTTGCCCCATCCTTCTAGCCATAGCCCTAGAAGTAATACCTACACCCTCTATTTTTTTCTTGAAAACACCTCTTTCTTTAATGTCATTTTCATCCTCAATACACTCTATCTTGGGCGCGTAATTATCAAACCTGTCTTTAAAACCTACTTCAATAGTATTATATTGTTCATCTCTCCTATTATTAGAATAGAAAAATAAACCTTCTTTTACGGATTCATTTGTAAATAAATTGACTGGTTTTCTAGGTCTATCATCAACAAAATTTATCTCTGAATTACCAAAGAAAACTCTTCCCCTAAAAATTTGAGCGATTGTATTAATAGCATCGTAAATTTTTTCACCTCTATCAAAAACAACATTGCAAGAAAATCTTGGTTCTCTTCCACCTCGACCATCAGTTACTCCTTCAAAATAACCTTCATCGTCTACAGCGTCACAAAACCTTCCTATTTTATATAATTGCCACTTATTAATTGTATTGATATCAATGTGACTACCCATTCCATATCTTTCGTTAGTAAGTAGATCATATAAGATCCATGCTGGGTTGTCTGTCCACACTAACTCATCTCGGAAAGTTCCATCCCAATCACCTTCATAAATTAATAATTTATTTTTAATTGATTCGTCAGAGCTATTTTTAAATGTATTATATTGTTCAATAGTTTTATGATATCTATAATCTATCCCATCACGGGTAGGAAAATAATTACTAGGAACTTTTACTAACTTTAGCTTGCAATCAAAGCTGCGCTTGGGAATTGCTCCAAAAGCCCTAGAATCAAGCCTAGTTCCGATAATTGCGGAAAAAGGATAAGGTAAATCTGCTTCAATTATTTCTGTTACTTTTTGCAGACCTATGTCTTTAGAGAGAAGAACGGAATTAGTTTCAAAAGAAAGTTTAGTTACCCTTACAAAACGTTCTTCTACACTGTCTTGGTCAATTGTTCCCGCCTCAATTCCCCTTTCACCATCAGGACTTAATATATCATTATTTTTAATATTAACTTTTGGTAGTCTAAAGGGAACATTTAACTTTTGTTGCCTAGCATCTCCTGCTTGTAGATTTATAACATATTGTTTGTCTATATCTTCATGAGCAGCGTTATCAGGATTACCTATATCAATTAAGGTTTCTCCTTCAACTAAAGCTACGATGCGATAAATATATGTCCTTACGTCACTTTCGTATCCCGTTTTACCAACCCTGCCCGTTTCAACCTTGAAGTTTACAACTGTTGGGAACTTAGTTCCGACCTTAAAGTCGTAACTACTGTTTCCTGATACATTGTTTACCTCAGTAACCAACGTATCCATTAACGTTGAAACATTTAGAGTAATAAATACTGCCGTAACATTTGGATTATAAACAGTATGGACAACTGGTATAGCTTGTTCGTCCCACTTAGCTAAAGAGTTATTAGCCCACGCAGAATAGTCCCTTGTCGTTCCTCCTGCATCTTGCCTCTCGTCATCACTGCCCTCATTTAGTGGCAAACGATCACTTCCTAGTTCTAAATTATAATTAGTAGCATCGTAGTCAACCACCTTGCTCTTAGTGAGCATATCGACATTGGGATTTATTCTCTGGGGGGCTACTTTATCTTTAGCCCCAAATGGCCCAAAAAGAGGGGAGGCATATATATGGTCTATATATACTCTTCTAAAATAACGAAATGGAGTTTGTGTTTCTTCGCCTTTTTTTACCTCCGCTAAAACATTTGCATAGTTATATTTTAAATTACTGGTTTCAAATTCATTTTGCTGAACAACCTCTTCATTTTGTAATTCTTTTGAATACTTTAAATCTTCTATATCTTTAAGCGCGTCCTTTACTGCTTTAGGGATGGCAACGGTATAAGTTCCAAACGTTTTTCTTTTAGAACTGCACTTTTGATAGGTCTTTTTATATACAGGTGTAAATTGAAAAGCCAAGAAACCATATAGTTTTCCAGTCATAATTCCATCAGCATCTACTTCTGGACAAGTGACATCAGCTATTCTTATACCAGCATTTTTCATCGTCCTTTCCAGATTCCATCCGTAATTTTGCCCATACGGGTAGGTTCTCATATTGGCGACCGCGCCATCTTCCACTACAGTTTTACCTGCTAAATTAGGGTTATCTCTTTCAACCATAATGATAGCATGAGCTTTTCTACTGTTACTTTTTTCCAACCAATTATGGAAAAGACCGTTTCCAGCAGCCCCAGTTCCTGGGTTCATTTGAGACCCATTCCAGTTCAGCGCACTCAAAGCTTTTGCCGCAAGAGTTTGCTGAAATAGATTATTATCGGGATTTAAATCATTATTATTATCGTTCCAAAGATTCATTAGGTTTTGAATCTCGCTCTGAACTAATTGCTCAGATCTGTCAGAGGTTTTCTTAAAGTTTTGTCTGCTAAAAAAACCTCCCCCTGATCTATGTCCGAAACCAAAGAAAAACTTTGCCGTGGATAAGTGATTGGTATCCAACCAAAACATTCTAAAAAGCCTACTCCAAGATTTATTTCCATTTCTATAAACGGCATTATTTTGACTAGTCCCGACATCAGAGCGAGGACTAGTGTTATCATTCATAAAGAAATAAAATCTTTTATCAGATGAGCCATAATATTTCATATAAGCTCTCATATAAATAGCGTAGAAAGATTTAGATCTTGGGACACTACTACTGCACCCACTTTTCTTCCTCCATCTTAAAACCCACATCGAAACATTGGGTAGAAAACCATACTCCCCACTGCTTTTCGGACCTCTAGTTCCATTTTTCTTCAATAAGGTAACATAACCCCCTTCACTGCGAAGTTTTTGTTGATTAACGGCTTGAAAAAATTTCCTAAAATTTCTAACACCATTACCTTTTGTTAGGGTTGCAGTTTTAATTTCTAAAGTTCTTGTCGCTGAAGAAGGAAGAGTGTTAGAGCTTCTCTTTAACTCACTCGAAACTGCGACAGGAGTATCATCGAGGTAAATTCCTTGTAATAAATTAGCTCCATCTACAATTTCTCCATAGCGATTACAGAGACCCTCAATAGGTCCATCACTAATTAAATCTAAAGTTTCAGAATAGCTATAGGAAGCTCCATACTGAAGCTCCCCCATTACAGGGGGTTTATAGATGGGGGGCTTTGGTTTTTTATTTTTTCCTCCCGCACCACCAATAGCGATTTTTTTTAGTATATGGCTCATTGGTTAATTTTTATCCCCCACTACTTTATTAGTTCTAAAGGTGGAGTTGGAGTTCTCTCCGACCTTAACTGGTGTTATCGAACCATCTCGGTTAGTTACGCCCACATTCCTTAAAGCATTTTTTGTTTTAACTCCCTGAGGAAAAGATTTAATTGTTGCTTGCACAACTTGAGAGCCAACTATCAATCTACCATACCCTACAGGTAAAGGAGCGCCTTGACTGGCTACATTTGCCGTATTGCTAAAAATTAAAGATTCCTTACTCCCATCTGCGGTGATCTCCAATGCTTCTACTTCGGGTTTAGGAGTAAGCGCATAAGAAATCGCTGCAAATAATACTGCTTTAGCAACTGTAGCGAGGAATCCCCCCCCTGTAAAAAGTCCTATGATTGGTGCAAGAAAACCACTACCAACGATGGCTGGGACTAAATCAATAGTCTGTGGCTCTTCATGGTTAGCCATTTCCTGAGGGGTGTTTATAACAGTTTTATCAACTATTATTTGATAGAGAAAACCTTCCTTTTGTAATTCTATTAATCTGGAGATAAAACCTCGTTTATTACAGTCTAAAGCATCTAAAACATTACGAGGATTACCGACGGAAAGAGCAAAGGTGTCTCCAAATTCTTTAGCTAAAATTCCATGTAATTTTACTTGTGTCATATAGAACCCTTAATCCTTTCTAGTATATTTACATTCGCTTCTACATTTTTGGGCTGATAAATATTTATTTTTTTAGTATTTAAACTATAGATCAAAAATGGTTGGCAACAATTGTCTGCCATTTTTATGTCAAACTCCGAAGGCTCTTCATCTCCCATTATGTGACTATGGAAAATTGCGACCATTTCGTAGTTTTCTTTAAATAAAAGATAATTTAAAGGATTAATTAAAAAGTAAGATGCTGGATCAGGCGATACGTTTTCTTCATGCTGAAGAACAAATTTCATTTGGTCAGTATCAAACCCAATAAAACCACAAATTTCTCTTTTAAAATGTTTATGAGAAACTTGTTTTATATTACTAATGAGAGACTCAACGCCTTTAATATGAAGTGTTTCTGCCATAGCTAAATCCATCTGTTCCTGGGAATCCTCCAAAACGGGGATTATTTGGTGTTGGGTTTGGAATACTTGTTAGTTCTCCCTCGCTGTAATTTTCTTGAACTGCTTCAAATTCTCCACTTCCAGTTAAATGGTAGGGTCCAGCAGTATGTATATCCATCATTCCAAGAGTGCTCCCTCCATCTACAATACCAGTAGTTCCATCCCACCATGCCACAAGACTATCTTGCCCCCATGTTAATGGAGCGCTTCCTTCAGGTAAACCATCTCCAGTTCCCCCTGTTAACGTGCTTAATTGACCAGTGCATTCGTTATATTCAAGGGGGACAAATTCAAGCTGTGCGTCTACATCATTCGGTCTGATAACTCTTCTTCTTAAAGCGTTCATTTCATTTTCCTGTAATGCTCTATTCCAAACAGCCCAAGTTCCAAGTTGACCATTCATGGAAGATGTATATTTAGGATCTCCATCCTCATAACCCCTAGTCTGATATGATAATTCTACAGCACCCAGCATAAAGGTTTGAGGAAGTGCTCCTGTTCCACCATCCCATGTCATTCCAGTTCTTTCGCTATAACTCGCAAAATTACCTAAGTTATTGATAAACCTTCCATCGTCATGCACATTTCTGGCTACCATCTCTCCATCTACCATGAAGTTTATAATAGTATCTTGTTCATTTCCTTGTCCATTAACAAAGGTAGCTGTTCCTGTTGTATGTGTGATGATGTAACAATGCCATTCAGCAACGTTATCATCACTTGCGTTTAATTCCTCTAGGTTATGTAAATAAGGTATTCTGTAAGCGTTTGAATTACGATTGCTAGTTGTTTTGTTAATTAAATAACCCATATGATAGGCTTCTACTCTAGTCTGAGCACTTCCGTCCCTAGTTCTACCAATATTAAGATATCTACATGCTGGCCAAGATCCATCGTCTCTCTGCGAGGTGCTGAAAACCCCTGCGCCTATCGCTGAGTTTTCATTAACATTAACCCAACCTAATATAGTCCACTCTCCAGTTGGTTGGATAGCACCAGTAATTGCAGTAGAGTGAGTATGAAAAAGACCTGTGTGATCAGGAACATAAGCGTTTGTATTGCTCCTTGTTCCAGAAAGCATGACGGTATCAAAAGTTTTGGTCTCCACTTCACCCCCAACAAAATCTGCTGTGTCCTGCTTACCAAATCTTTTATTACATGCGTTAAGTTTTTTGGTGCATCCGTCTTTAACCCAATAACTTGGGTTTTGTTCAGGATGTTGATTTAGATTACTGTCTTTTATAGAAACATAAACAGTTTTAAGTGGAACGCCCGCTTCATTTGTGTTGTAGCTTACATCTTGTATTGGAGGAATTGTTATGCTTGGGCTTTCTATCCAGACTACTCCACTTTTTGCATATGTTCTTGTAGCGTCCCATTTTGCTGATGGGTCAAAGAAAAAATCTACAGGTGAGTTTTCTATTTTTTCGTAATTAGGAATAACAGCGTTACCGTCAGCGTCTAAAAAAGGCGACCCATCATCTTTCTCAATTGGTAAACCATTATAACGGCATCCCTGCCCTCTGTATTGCCAATAACAAAATTTAGAGACGACTCCCCGAGAATTAATACTAAAATTCTCTAGATCTAGAGGTGAATTCAACTCAAACTCAGCAAATATTTTAGATTCTTGGGTTTTTCTACCCATTATCCAAGTTTCATTAATTAATTCTGCTTGAGGATCGGCTACTCCAAAAGGATTTCCTCCTTCAAAGTTTACATCATCAATAAATTTTACTTGGACTTTTTTCCTAATTACCTTTGCATGAATTAGGTCTTTGTAGTTTTGCAGAAAGTTTGTAATTAAATTATTTTGATTTGCTATTCTAATTTTGGGTCTAGGTAATTTCCCATCTCCAAGAACATCAAAACCCTCGCTTTCAATGGCTAACGGCAGGTATTGAACACCCTGCCATGTAACTGATTTATCATAAATAGAACCTCCATGAAACCCTAAAAACAAAGACGGTTTGTTAATTCTATCAGGGTAAATTTGAAACAATTCTAGTATTGCTGTTGGTTGCATGTCAACCAAGCTACTAGCTACTTTATTTTGTCCTTCTGCCGCCATATTTTAATTTACACTTTTATTATTATATCATATAATAAAGATGTGAAAATTACACAGTTAAAACCAGATGATCATAGGCTTTGGCCCCAATTTTTGGAGTTTTTCATCAAATCCCAACCTTACAACTTAACGAATTTTCATTCGCCAAGTTTAAAAAGAAAAAAAATAGAGCAGATGTTTAAGTTTTATATGGAAACTTGCGTTGTTTATTTAGCGGAGGAGGATTCTAAAACAATGGTGGGGGTATTCCTTGGAGAACACGCATCTTATTTTGATGTTAATTTTGTGTTTGGAATAAGAAAAGACTTCACAAGCGAGAAACTAATAAATGCGACTCATAGGATATTTGATGTCGCCCTTGATAAATATAATAAAAATTATTTAAAAAGCGAAATAAGAAGAGAACATAAAGTTAGAGCTTACAAAAAATGGATTGAAAGATACGATAAACGAGCCATAATATTTAATGACCCACCAAATACAGTGGTTTGGTGTAAAAGTGACAACATGAAAGCTCAATTCAAAGTAGTAGGAGTCAATCTAGTTACAGAACACTTAATGGGACAGACTGCTTCGTTAAGTAAAAAGTTCGCAGGATCAATGAGAGAATTGACCTTTGGCGAGAAAAAATATTTTTTTGATGAAAAAAGCGTTGACTTTTTGGCTCAGTGTGTTGTAGTCAATGGACTTCTGTCCGATGACAAAGAAAACGTTGGAAGAGTAGCACTTGAATTCATACCACAAAATGAAAAGTAAACCTGTTTTATATAGAGTATATACCCGCAAAGGAGAGTATCACCATGCTTATAATGCATCTTTAGAAGGCTCCCTACTTTGGGCTATTGATTGTGCTAAGACAGTCAGTGGCTCTGTTAAAGAGGTCTTCGAAGATAAGACCGAGAAAGAAGTTTTTAATTGCATCAAAAACAAAAAATGTTCTCTTTAATTAAATCTGTTTTAAAATCAGTCGAGCTTTTCTTAAGCTTGAAAAATAAAAAATTTTATTATGACTTATACATCGAACACCGAGAAAGAGAAGATGAACTCGTATGGCAAATTGAAGAACTTAGGGAGAGCGGTAACAGCAATGATGCTGATCGGGCTGACCTCCTGCGCCAGCGACTCAATTATGAGCGTCAACAATTTGAACATCTATCAACCTTCTACTCTAAGGCTGGAGAAGAGTCAACCGATTAAAACAAAAGATGGTATCTACACCCCGCAGACTGACGAGGTGTGGCACTCAGACGCTCGTTATCGTAGACTTGAAAGAGAAATTTACTCTAAATGAGGACTCCTTGGGAGAAATACGCATTAGATTTAGCTAAAACCGCATCTCAACGTAGTGAAGACCCCCATATGAAAGTGGGGGCTTGTGCTTTAAATAAGCATAATATGGTTTTAGCCTTGGGTTATAATGGTTTAGCGCCAAGAAAACAAGTTGATGATTCTTTTTGGGAAGACAGAAATGGTCGTAGACCTTACATGATTCATGCTGAAGCTAACTGTTTGAGTCTTGTAAAAAGGGGAGAAGTAAAACTTTTAGCTGTAACTCTTTTGCC
>CEQK01000011.1_pt1 | contig 15594 bp, 19 predicted proteins | sample 531051 | NCBI WGS metagenome assembly CEQK01 (sample SAMEA2621229, study PRJEB7988) | marine metagenome | biome: marine biome (ENVO:00000447); feature: deep chlorophyll maximum layer (ENVO:xxxxxxxx); material: "saline water (ENVO:00002010), including plankton (ENVO:xxxxxxxx)" | depth 150 m
CTTTCTGCTTTTGCTTCTGCCATCTCATTATCATAACGAGCCTTTTCTCTTTCTAAATCAGATAAAGACCATTCTCGTTTTGAATCATCTAATGCTTCACCAGTTTCACTATTAAAGCGTTTCTGAGATAAGACAACGTGGGCTGGTTTTGCTACCCTGTCATCAGCATCTTTTACTTCATCAACCTTTTCAAATGCAACCTTACTTGCAGATTTTAATGAACTATATTTAGACCATTTCATTTATTTTTCCTTATTAACAATTACAATTTTTACAGTTACAGCATTTACACATTTAACTACCGCCTTGCCTTTTTATTTCGTTATCTAAATCGTTAGAAACTTTATCTGCAATAGCATTTATTTCTTCATCAGACCACTCAGAACGAGTTTTGTATTCATCGTCTCCAGAAGGAACATAAACTGAAGATGCTGTTATTTTATTACCATTAGAATCTATGCCTTGTTTAATAAATTTTATTTTTTCTACTACATCCATTCCTGAACATATTTTAGCTTTCCATTCTATTGCCATTATTTACTCCTAAGTTGTAACTCTAATTTCTACTGCATATACATCATAAGTTCCCGATGCCATTGCAACTTTTAATACACCACTTGCGGCACTATATGTTCTTGCGGCGGCAGAACCAGATATACCTTGCGATGCAATAACATCAACATCACTCAATGAATAACTAACTAAATCGTGAGCCATGTTTCCACCGCTATTCATCCAAACCATTGCCAATGCTCCATACTGAGATGCTTCTCCTATCGCTGTAGCACTTGTTCCTACACTAACTGCATCTCTAAAATTATTTCTAATGCCAGTACAATGAACTGTTGCAGTTCCTTTTCCACTGGTATTACCCATATAAACTTTTGCTATAGATGCGTTACCAATTGTTGCTGTGTTATTTGCCACTCCTTCCGCACCATTACCTAAAACTATTTGATTCTCAGCCGCACCAGTAGATACATCTGCACCTGTACCAATGACAGTATTTAATCCTCCAGAGTTTGTAATCGTGTCTCCAGCATCTTTACCAATAGCGACATTTGAGTAACTATCACCACAAGCAGTAAGAGCATTGTACCCCACAGCAGTATTATTGCTTGAGGTTGAAATTAAATCAAGTGCTTTAAATCCGATAGCCGTATTTCCAAGACCAGTTGTTAATGCGTTCAAAGCATCCATTCCCACAGCAACAGAACCTTCTTGAGTATTTAAAGCATTCATTGCATTGTATCCAATAGCAACACAATTATTTGCCGCTTGTGATGTACTTAAAGAAAAAGCACCTACTGCAGTATTTTGCACGCCTGTTGTTAAAGCATCTAAAGAGCTTCTTCCCATTGCAGTATTATTATCTCCTGTAGTAATAGCATTTAAACCATCTAACCCAACAGCAGTATTATTAGTAGCTCCTTCCATCGCTCCTTGCATTACACCAGAACCTACTCCTGTATTTGAAGTACAAGCTGTAGTTGTCCAATCTCCAGAACCAGCATTTGCACCAATAAAAGTATTGTGATTATTTGCAAGACCAGCATCTCGGTACATTGTATTATATCCAAGAGTTGTATTGTAACCTCCTTGAGTGGTTTCTGACAGGCTTTGATGTCCAACAGCAGTATTTTGTACTCCGCCAACTAATGCAGTGAGAGCAGATAATCCTATACCAACCGAACCATCCGCACTAACATCTGCTCCCCCACCAGCAGATTGACCTATAAAAACAGCGTTATTAACTGATGTAGTTGAGCTACCAGCAAAATCTCCAACAAATACATTGAAATCTCCATCAATTAAAGCATCCCCACTCCTTGCTCCGACTGATACATTGTAACCACCAGTAGTGACTGCCTTCAAAGAATCTTGACCTATTCCAGTATTATTTGCTCCAGATGTAACACCACTTAAAGCAAGATAACCAACGCCTGTATTGTTATCTGCCGCAGAAGTCATATTCGCATCAAGAGTGCCATATCCAACTGCAACATTATAACCAGCTCCAGCATTTGTACCAGACATAGAACCAACACCAATCGCTACATTTCTTTGATTAGTGGAAGTTGTAGATGCACCACCTAATGCGTACCAACCCACAGCAACATTATCCTCACCTACATCTAATCCATCCATTGATGCGTAACCAACAGCAGTGTTCCTTGCCCCAGTAGTAATAGATTTTCCACTTTCAAATCCCACAGCCGTGTTTCCAGCTCCAGAAGTCAATGCAGTAAGGGTTTTATACCCAATTCCAACGCTTCCTGAAGCGTCAGCAGTTAATGTACCAACACCTATTGCTTGAGAACCTATTGCCACACAATCATTTACAGCCGCAGTTGTATGATTTCCATGTAACGCTTCCCATCCAATAGCGACATTATCATCTGATTCTGTTGTACCTCTATCCAAAGCACCAAATCCAACTACTACATTGCGTTCTCCTGTCGTCAGGTCATTTCCAGCATCTTCACCGATAAGTACATTGTAATTTCCACCAGAGGCAAGTGCATTTCCAGCTAATTTTCCAAGTACTGTATTTGATGTACCACTATCATTATTAGATAGTGAGATTCTGGAGTTGGAGTCAATAACCATTTTTGCTGTTGGGTCTGCACCAGTACCGCCTGTCAAAAATCTTATCTGACCATCGTGCCTAACTTCAATACCCGCACTTTCTTCACTATCATTGTATCTATCATTACCCCCAGATGTATTAACAAAAGTATTAGAACCAAGATAAAGTAATACACCTACATCACCTACTCTTACAGGTTGTATAATTGCATCTGCAGTACCACCATCTTGGTCAAATTTTATACCTTGCACTGCACTCGTATAAACAGAAGGTGAAAAGTTTATATTTTTTCCACTACCTATATTTACATCACCAGAAAAAGTAGTATTTTGACTTGAGTCTAATGTAAGTGCAAGAGCATTGCTTGTATAAAGCTCTAATGAACCAGCAGTATCACTTGCACCTCTTTTAGATACTATATCTGTAATTGGAGTAGAACCTGAGTTGCTAAAAGACCTTATGTAACTACTAAAATCACCATCACCAGTTCTTGTTCCTTTTAATTCAATTAATGCATTTTTTGCTGATGCGGTAGCAGAAATTGTTAGCACTTTAGTGCCAGATGCCCCACTTGAAATATTGGGCAACATACCCATTCCTATGTTACCTCCCGGCTCTATAATAAAGTCAGGTTCTCCGCTTAAATCTTCTGCTATATAATACTCATCACCACCTGAACTAAAATGGTCAGAATCACTTAGCCCTTGATACCATTTAGCACTCGTTCCTGTTGAATATTCAAATCTTGCTCCACGATTTGTTGCACTCTTATCAAGCTTAACAACACAATTATTACCATCTGGTGTTATTGAAAAAGAACTACTTCCACTTATAAATTTAGTTCCTGATGAAGTTGAGGCATTAACTGTTATAGCACCATCATCAGCAATTCTCATTCTTTCTGTTTGGCTACCCATTACCGCACCAGATGCAGTAAAAACTATATCTTCAAATGCACTTACATATAAACTATTGCCATTTGCTGTTCTGTCACTTCCAGATGCTCTTTGCAAACCAACATTGTCATCGTGGAATTGTATTTTTTGGTTTGCTGGGTTTCCAGCAGTTGAGTCTATTATTAAATTATCTGTTACTTTTACATCGCCAGCAAAAGTAGCATCACCAGTATCTAATAGCGTTAAGACAGTGGTGCTGTCTCCATTAATTTTTAATTCTTGACTGTTGTAATTAGCGTGGATTGACCAAATGTTGTCAGGGTCTGGATTAGTATTAGTTAATGTTATCTTGGAAAGAGTATTTGTTGAGCCTTTTATTTCTAAAGATGAGGCTGGGTCTGCATCACCTATTCCTATTCCAAGCTTACTTCCAGAAGATAAAACTAAATTACCATTGATTATTTCATCATAATTACCAGAACCATTACCATTGACCGTTAAGTCTCCTGATATAGTTACATCACCAGAGATTGTACCTCCGGCTAGGCTTACATTTAATCTATTATTTGTAGTATCTAAAGCCGCATTTAAGGCTTCTTGTGTTGTGTGAGAAAATGCTTCTACTGCATTTCCCGAAGAATCTAGAAGTACTTTATTTAGTACCTCCTTACTTGTAAATTTATTTATGTCTGACATTGCTTATCCTATATTCCTCCACCACCGCTTAAAAGCATCTATATTGGTTAAACTAAGGTTGGAACCTTTACTACTCTACTCCCACCTGTTTTATCTTTTTTCCTTACTCCGTACCTTTGTACGCATTGTTTAAAACTTCTTTCGTGTTTATTAGCTAAAGCCATAGATGCTTGCATCGCACCTGCATCTGTAGCTGTGCCTGCTCTATCCATATATAAACACTTTTTAACATAATCAACTACTGCTAACTCTAAGGTATTATCTATATCTAAATTATCCGTAATTGCTGTAACTGAGTTAGGCTCTGAGTAATACTGGATAAGTATTCCATTTGTTACGGTTTCAGATATTGCTTTGAATTTTTTTCTAGAACTAGTTCTCGCTGTTCCATTGGAATCAACGCTAGTAATTAATGCAAGCTTATCACCTTCTATAAAGTACATAGCTTGACTGTCTGGGTATTTAATACTACTTGCCATAATTAATCCGGTACGTTTAAGTTATCTTCACTTGCTATGTCTGCTAATAATAAATCTTTATCAACTAATCTTGGTATTTTTATATAGTCACCATCACTATCCATTAAGTAAACTCTTAATACTTGATTTACTTCTAGTTTTTTACTACTAGAGTCTTGAGCCCCATCTGCTAAATTGTAATACATTTTATCAGCAGTTGTACTAATCTTTGCATGAGAAACTTTTACTTTATAAGTTCCTATTTCTACTAGTGCATCATTTATTAAATTCATTATATATGTCTCTGGAGCACTAGGGAATACTTGCCTAACTCTACTTATTAATTCTTTTACACTTATGGAATGAACTGCCATATTAGTTTACTAGCTTAGCTAGCCCTTTGTCATAATCTTGTTGTAATTTAATTTGTTTCTTTTCATAGAATGAATACTTTGCATTATTATAGGAAACTCTCTGACTGGATTCTGTAGCGTAGTTAGCAACCATTTCAGAGTCTTCTCTACCTGCATTTGTTTTTAAATTAGTCAATGCGGCTGATGCATTTGTCATAGGAGAAACATCTCCCATTAAATTATCCAAAGCTCTTATTGCGGCATACAACACAACCAAGTGCTCTGCCTCATCTGGAAAGTTTGCTATAGTACTTACAGCACTAGCATCAACAGTTGGAAATGCAACAAACTGAACATCCGCTGTTTGATTAGCTGTAGGTGTAGGATACACTTCCAATACATTATCATACAAGAGATAAGCTGGGTCTGTAACTGTAGCAAATTCCATATCTGAGCTGTCTTGTATCCTACCTCTTTTAAAGCTGTCCACATACCTACAAGGTCTTTGAACTCCACTACTATCTGCATCAACTCTAAGTACATTCATTATTCTACCCTTAGTATCAATACTTGTTAAGGTTGATGGAGAATTGTTAAGAGTTGTTTTATCAGCACACTTGTAGAGCATAGACATAGGAAGTGCGTTTATAATCTCTTTAGCACCAGCAGTCATAAAGTCATCCATAGCTACTTGGTCTGAAAATGTACCGATTAAGTCTTGTATTTGTACATCAAAATTAGCCATTTAACACACCTGCCTGCCTTACTTTTTCTTTCCAAAACTTATTACTTTTTGCAATTTTATCTTTATTAATCTTATCTATATGACTGTCCATACTAACTGTAGAAAATTCTATATCACTTCTCTTACCTATCTCACTTTGCATAAATAAATTAGTAGTATAAACAGACTCAGAAGCTTTCTTGCCACAGCTTCTGCAGTAGAACCATTGTTCCGGGTTTGGTGTTTCGCAATGTATACAATTCATATTTACATATGGGGGCATCGTAAGACACCCCCATACCTTTACTTTAATCTGTTAAGATTCGTAAGTCCATGAAGATGCATCATCCATTTCTTTTATGTACCAGCCGTCTGCTGTTCCATATTTCACAGAAATAACTGCACCTTTTTTAGCACCTGTGCAACCGATATATTTTCCATCAGTAGATGCGGATTGACCACAACCACCTAAGAATTTATCACTAGCATTAGGGTCTAGTCTTAGATACTCTGAGGAACCTAAGTCTATTCCAAGGACTACTTTATACTCAAGACCTGTAGCCACAGCAGGTAAAGTAACAACAACATCTGCTTTATCAATGATATGAACTCCACCTACGTCTGCCGCATTATCTAATGTGACAGCACTACTGTGATATTCTACATGGTTTGCTTTTACAGCGACTCCCTCTAAGAAAGAACCGCTATTTTGTTCTAAATAACTTGCTCTAGCCATCATTAAACTCCTTGTAATTGAATTAACATATGACTTTCAGGAAGAGAAACTTCCAATCCAGCCTCAGTTAAAATCATATCTTTACGAAGGTCTTCGTCAGCAGACTGAACGTTAGTCATGATTTGAGTGTCACGATTAACTCCATTACCTACCAATGGTCTGTAAGCTACATTATCCATATCAACCATACATAAGAAACCAGAAGCAAAACCTCTGAATAGAGGCTCTTTAACTAGGTTCATTGTACCGTGAATAGTTTCAATTTGAAGAATTGTATGCCCAAAAGAACCTTGGGTTTTTTCCATATTGTACCTTAAGTTAGACACATCATTAACAGTACTACTTGTTCCTGACATTAAAGATGTATTTAAAAATGCATCAGCTCCAAGTTTATTGAAAAATGTAATTACTGGCAAACTAGCTAATGCTAATTTTGAATCTGAGCCACCACGTGCTGGGTCATAAACAACTTCAAAATCACTAAGAATTCTGTCGTATGTTAACTGTGCCGCTGTTGCACTTCTAAAGTATGGTGCTCCTGAACTATATGATAAGTCACTTGTTCCAGTAACTGCTGTTCCATTTGCAAGAATGTGCCCAGCTATACCTTCAGAGTATTGAATACCTCCCGTAGATGCACGCTGACCAAAAAGCATAGCACGCTCAATATCTACTTTATGTTCACGAAGTTTAAGATTCCAAATTCTTTGGAACTCATCTGCGTAACCACGATAGCGAGTTGCTCTTGCAGTATTAGACATCTCACAAGCTGTTTTAAAGATTTGAGTGTAACCAAAATCATTATCCAGCTCTTCGGAGAATACATCTGGTGCTCCAGAACCTTCTCCAAAAGATGTACCAATAACAGTACATTTTGCGTTATTAACAGTTCCACCTGCATCTGCTCCTGAAATAGTCTTTCCAGTAAAAGAGGTATCTGACGAACCTATTATTGGATTAGACTCTATTCTTACGATTACTGGGTCTGAGACACTAGAGTTTTCCTGACCAATAACAAATACCATACCTTTGATAAGCCAATCTACTGAAGCTCCACCTGAAGTATCTACATTATAACTTAATGAAGAACCAGCCGCAGGGATGGTTTCTTCGCCTTTGAGTAAGAAAGAACGGTCTGTCATAGAGATTTTTGTTCTATCTTCTAAAAATCGGAATTGTGGGTCATCCGTAGGAACTTTAGCTACCTTTGAGAGATACACGAAAAATGGTGATTCATCTGGAGCCAAGTCCGCCACACGGTCACTAAAGTTGAATAACCTACGAGTATGATAGCCAGAAGCGGCTGAACCCGGGTCACCAACATTTACAATTCCTTGATTGTAAGTCGACATTTAGGACTCCTTGTTTATATTTTAGTATTCCTTGACGAGTTCATAACCCCTTGCCATACGTCATCTAGCTCGTTTGGTTGCTCAGGTGCAGACCCTTGAACTACTCCAGCCGTAGTTGGAATTGTTTTGGTCTTCTGAACAGCTTCTAAGTTTGGAGATACCTTTTCCTCACCGCCTTTATACTTTCTATACACATCAACTAACATATCCAAAGGAAGGTCTTCCCTAGGTGTAGTTGCAAATTGTATGAAGTCGTCAGCCATTTGAGGGTCTGTTATTCCGTGCTTACTAGCTAAATCCTGTCTTAAGTTATTTATCGCCATTTGTTGCTGAAACCCTTGCATCTGTTCTTGAACAGCTTGCTGAGCAACAGCCTTTTCTTGTTGCACCCTCATCTCATAAGAAGGTGAACCGGGCTTGTAATAAGCTTCCCAAGGGTCAAAAGAATCTTCTGTAACCTTAGGGGCTTCTTCTTTACTAGCCTCATTACCACTCAAAGTGTTTCTCATCGCTTCAACTACGTCAGGTCTATCTTGTAGAACCCTTCCTAGTTGCTCGTATTTACGAAGCTCCTCGAGCTCATTATTAAGCTTGTTATACTCAGCGGCTTTTTTATCGTACATTGATTGAAACTTTTTAGCATCATCAATAACTTCTTCAGCAGGTTGTGCTGGTTCTCCACCGACTTGTACAGGCTCAACAACTTCTTCTAAAACTTCGCCTTCCACGCCTTCTATTGCGGTATTTTCGTGTATAGTGTTTTCCATTATTTTCTCCGATTTCTTTTAATTTAGCATCACCTATTTAAAGATGTCTATAAAAGCAGAACCGGGTAACGTTCCCACTACTTCTGTTTTCATTAGCTTACAGCTTGAGTCTCTGAGTCAACAATTCGTTTTAGATTATCAACCTGTACCTTGCTTTTAAACTTGGTATCATTTTGAATCTCATTAAGCCTGCTCTTGAACTTCTCAGTTTCAGCCCTCTTTCTTGAGTTGAGCGTTTCACGCTCTGCTGTTTGGAGGTCTCCACTAAGTTTCTTGACCTGAGCTTCGAGTTGTTTAACATAAGACTGCATCTGAGCCATTTGGCCTTTCCGCTGTAAAACACCTTGTTTGTCAAAGATTTCAGTTTTCTTTAAAACCTCGACATCATCTACCAGATTCATTCTATACGCTTCTAGGTACATCTGATACTCAGCTACCCTATTAGAAGGTAATGTTGAACCGGATATAATTCTCACGTCGTAATGCCCTACGGTGATGTCATTTGTAATGGCATTAACCTCTTGACGCTTATCGTCATACATATTTACCGTAAACTCCGTAATGTCGTTATTTGGCTGTACAATTCTAAACGTCTTTGCGTAAGTATAATGACCCTTAGCTAGGTTATACAAACTCTTACCTAACCTTGTCAAACTTCCTTCGATATCTCTTAATTTAGATTTACCACGAGTCTCACCCATTTCGGCAAGCATCGCAGTACCACGAACTGTTTCAGGTGCGGCTTCCTTGAAGCCTTGCATTAGTTCTGGGATACCGAAACTTAAATCTATATAGTGCTCTATCCTACTCATTAAATTATAAAACTCTCCTGAGAGTGATTGTGGGGCAGGGAAGTGCGGTGCACCAAACTCTGGGTTATAAGGTATAACAGCATTAGGTCTAGCCCAATCCTGTTCCAACTGCCCCAAATCATCTACGCTCCCCTCTGGAACCATTAGTTTTAGTCCAGCAGAGGCTTGAGCGTGTGAGAGAGTGAGAGAGAAAAGCTTGTTCAAAAGTCTTTGAGAGTCTTTGACTTTTGCGATATCAGACTTCGGATAAGGAGTTCCTGTCCATATATTAGGAACTGGTATTATCGGATATATGTCTGTATTTAATATTTGCTCATACAACAACACATCACCTGCTGTTGCTGAGACTTTAATTCTTGTTTGCATTACTTCAACAATCTCAATCATTTCAGCTTCTATTAAAAGCTTTGCGTTTTCAGATTCTATGAAGTCATTATATTTTTCTATATCTAGGATAACTTCTGAGCCATCCTGCTTGTTGAATATTCTATAGAAAGGAACTTTTACTTTTGTAAACCTTTCTAGTATTCTATACTTATTAACCCTGTTGTACTCTGATTCGTATGTTACATCTGGTGTAAAAGATTGTGAAGAATTTTTTCTACCACCCTCAGGATAATCTTCTTCATCGTAATAACTATCAATATCTTCTATAAAAGGTTCTACCTGAGGATACATATTTAGAAGTTGGTCTTCTGTAAGTATGGTAGATAATATAATACCAGACGCATCGTCAGCATATCTATGCCTAGATGCTGGGTCTACATAAACTCTGAATGGGTCTAGGTAGGTATACTTAACCTCACCTCTACCGTAGTCAGCTTCTGGGTCTATGTAAGCATATAAGTAACCCATACCTGCAGTAGCATAATCGTGTACTGCTTGCTTGAATTGTGTGTCACCATCAGAGATATCCCATATGTATTCAAGAACAGTTCTCCATACATTGGATATTCTACTATCAGAGTCTTCTCTACCAACTGCACTATACTTAGGTGAGCGTGAAGTAAGTAGGGATTTTAGTTTTTCTATTGCGGCATACACTCTGTCAATAACAAAGTCACCTTGTCCTACTGCACGTAGGGCATCTGACTCTTCTTGAGAATAATGGTTACCTAGAAAGAAATCTATAGAATCTCTTGCCTCCACATCCCATTCGGCACGAGCATCCCTCCACATTCTCCATAACTGTCTATTAACTTCTGAGTGTTGAGCTTCGTTCTTTTCTAACTCTCTAATACTAGAAATAGGTACACCTTCCTTTTTGGTGTGTAATATAATAAACTATACATATATAATGCAAGTACTTTTTAAATTTTTTGTCCAGTTACCCAAGAGATAACTCTTTTCTTTGTTTCACTTACAGGTTTTACTACCTTGTTCTCTATGAAGTCAGTAGCATCAAACCTCTTACTAACAGGGGGTCTAGCTTTATTTATAGCATACCAAAGACCATCTAGTATATCATCGTTCTTACCTTTTGGAAACTGATACATCTCATCTACAAGTGATGTATGAGACCTTTTTATAAACATTTTCTTTCTATTTACTATTGGTGCTAGTAAAGACTCTAACCTATCTTCTTTCTTTATACCACTAGGAGGTCGTACACCTAGAGCTATACCGGGTGCTACTTTTCTTTCCTTACCTGAAAGACTGTTAACAGCATCCTTGATTATACCCTGAGCCCCAACGTGTTCTACGTTTACACGCTTTACTGGTGAAAACTCTCTAGCGTATTCCAGTATCTGCTCTGGCATATCATATAAAGGTATATGTTCTCTCATATAATCAATAACATAAATATTTCTATCACTATCTATACCTATAACCATTATTATCTGATAGTCACTTGACTCTGTAGCTTCATACGCTAAGTCAACACCCATATAAATATTAACAGGAATAGCATCATCCTTGTTTACAAGATACGCATAGCCATCTCTACTTTCAAACTCGTGGTCATAGTTTTGTAATCTATCTGTTTTAAATTTAGCATTTTCTAGGTCTCTAGCCTCATTCAAATATTCTTGTGCAAATTTATGTGATAACCCTACATCTTCAAATCGTCTACGTATATCTTGTAGTTTTTCCTTGCTAAAGTAGCTTGGCCACAACACATTACCATCTGAGTCTATTGCCTTGTGGTACATAACATCCCAAGCATAATCTCTTTTATCTCTTTGAGCTTCTACGTAACCATCATATATACTCTGTAGAAATGAATCATAGTGAACTATAGTACCTATCATCCATATAGAACCTTCATTACCTGCTGAGTTTTCTAGAGCTGGCTCTACAGTAGACATAACCCACTCTTTAATCTCTCTTCTCCTGTCTGGAGTTTTTGTATTCAGCTCAGATTCAAAGTCATCAAGAACTATCTTAGTGTATCTTAAACCTAGTTGTGACCTACCACGAAGTCTTTGTGATGTACCCTTAGCTATAACCCTATCTCCTTTACTTGTAGTAAACTCTTTTTCTGTCCACTTACTACCACGTATGTCACCAAAGTAGTAATTGAGTGCAGGGTTAACTTCTATGTGGTTTTGTATGTATTTAATGTGGTCTATTGCCTGAGACTGTTCTTCAGCTACCCAAGCTATAAATTCCTTCTTACCTTCAGGATTAAAGTATAAATGATATAGTAATGCTGTCTTAGCTAGAGTTGACTTACTATGACCACGAGGAAGTATAATACAATTTCTTTTCTTAGAGTTATCTAGTAGTAAGTCATTCAACTCATAATGATACGTAGCAGGAGTAGACTTCATAAAGTCTTCTGGTAGAAATAGTTGACCAAAAGAGATAATATCTCTTTTAGCTAGTTCTAATACACGTTCTTTTTCAGATACGTTATTTTTATTTATGTTCGGAGCTTTAGACAATCTTCTGACATCCAATCTTTCTTAGGTACAAGTTCAAACACGGTATTATTTTGCAACAAAGCTGGGCCTATCGTATACATCCAAGCATCTACTTCATCATCATCGTTATATGCTTTAACCATTCTTCTTTCATATAATCCATAAGATACACCTTCATACCTGTCGTAACCAGCTAAATCCATATTATCAACATCAATAACCTCTACAATCATCTCATTTTGATTCTCATCAATAAATGCGGCTGGATAGTTTCTATGTCCGGGAAACACTAATGAGTAGCCATCTACTTTCCAAGTATCTCGCTCACCATTTCTAAGTGTTCCGTATACTGCTAACTTATTCGTCTTCATCTAGGTCTTGTCTAAATTGCCAATAGTCACTTAAATCATTCATATAGCCACTATCAATAAAACTAGAATAAACTTGACTTTCGTAAAACAGTTCATAGATTTCAGTAGCAATGCTCTGCTTTGACATATCATCTTTTATTGACATACCGTTATCATCAGCGTGCTCTAGAACCTCCATCACTATTTCGTATAGATTCATCAGCTTTTCAATTCCCTTTTGGCACTTGCCAGTTTCTTATTGTTTCCACCAATAGCTTCTAGTTGCTCAGATGAGAATCCTTGGAATACAGTAACGGATTCAGATTTCTTTTCAGTATCTTTCATTCCAGCTATAGAAACTAGTTCTTTTAATAAGGACACCTTATCACTATCTCTAGAGGTAGTAGACTCTATAATGTCCTTCATCTTCTCTAAGATATACAATGGGGTTATCTCTGCCTCATTCAATATCTTATCTATTTCTTCACGTATCAAACTTTTTACCCTTTCAGTGTTCATTAAAAACTTAGCTTCTCTTTCTGCATACTTTCTGCTATTAGCTGGAAATGCAGTTAGAAACGCATCTACCATATCTTCGCCCTTAGCTACATACTTAGCAAATAAGAACTCATTTCTAGTTGCTTTCTTTCTTTCCTTCTTTACTTTGTATGCACTATCGTACTTAGGACTGAAGGTATATATGTTTTTTCTCATATCACCAGCAATCTTATAACTACTTGTACATATGTATGTACCCATTACAGTTCTGATGTAGTCAGCTTTTATAATACCATTCTTTTTAAGATAGTTTCTTTTTAAAACCTGACACACTTTACCATCATCACACAGAACCCAATCACCTTCAAAGCCATCTCTCCAGTTCTCAACTAACTCAGTGTTAGGCATAAACTGCTGAAACTCATTGACATCATCAAATAAAAGATGGTCTTTCTTCTTTATGGTTCTACTTTGCATTCAAAACTTTTCCATCAACCGTACTAACTCCATTTACTATTTGATGTATTGTAACATTGAAGTTACCATTTCTATGAAAGTCCACTATAGCAAATGCGTGTTGCCAGTTATGTTGTCTATTACCAAGCCATTCATTAGCTTCTGCACTCATATCCTTTAAACATCCTATTGACCACGCTGACTTAACTCCGTCAATGTGTGTAACAGAGCTCTGCTGAATATCATGATGGTGACCATACATAACATTACCACCGAGACGAAGGAGATGATTACGAGTGTGACTAACTCCTGCAAAATGATGCCCGTGGTAGAAATTAATTTTACCAATCTTGAGCATCTTTCCGAGCCTATGATACTTGTATCCACGCTCTTTAAGACGTAATGCATTTTTAACGAGTATTTCTTTAGCCAAGTATGGATTTTCTTCAACAAACCTATTGAGCCAGTCTTCATGATTACCCTCCACGAAATGACGTTCTTTAGTTCCTGCTTTATCAAGAGATGCGTCTATAGTATCCATACCCTTGTTTACAGCTTTTATTTCTTTATATACAAAAGGAAGCTGATATTCCAAAGGTGGTCTCTTTTTCTTCTTCCACTGCCAATGAGATACAGACTCCCATTCTCCAGTATCACCTAAGTCTATATATATGTCAGGCTTTACAAGTTCTATAGCCTTACATACTACTTTTATTGCTTTCTTGTCCTCATATGGAAAATGCTTATCTGGCGTTACGATAGCTCTCTTCATCTGACAAAACCCTTTATTACTTTAATTAACAATACTATAGCTATGGCTTCTAGAAAAAACCAAAGCTTTCCAGATATCATTGTTATAACTGCTACTGCTGTTCTCATTTATTCCTCCTAGACAATCTAGCAGACTGTCTTATTCTATCGTCAGTTATTCCCGGTATAACCACAGTATCAAAAAAATCACAACCTCTCTCTACTCTACAAGACTTACCACTTAGCTTAGAATCTAATGTAATAGATAGTTTATCATCTTTTCTATTAAATACACATCCTATACAGTTACCTGCATCCCAGTTAGAGCAATAACTTCTAGCTATGTTTAATACTTTGGCCATATCTTCAACATTAATTTAAATAAAAGACAATATATAGTACAAGTATTATTTTTTTAAAAAAAGTACTTGATATATATATGGTTTTATTAGTAACTTATACGGGCTCTAAGCCAAGAAGCTACTTAGTTTACTTAGTAAAAGAAAGAAATATATTACTAACGTAATATAAAAAGAAAGAAAAGATGAATGGCAAAGGTGATAAGGATAGAACCTCTGATATTAAGAGGTATAAAAATAACTACGAAAGGATTTTTGGTAGTAAACCTGCTACTACAGCAACTAGACCTAGACAAGATGTTTCAAGAAACAAAGTGGAAAGAGGTACAAAGCGTAGAAAACAAGGGTTATGAGGTAGAAAAGGTAACTATGGTAGCAGGAGTACGTGGTAATGAAGCAGAACACGAGATACTTGCATACCTTTACTATATTGTAGACACGAAAACTGGCGAAAATTCACTCAAAACTAGAAAACCTACACATATACCCGTATTTTAAATAAAATCTCCATATATGGGCAAAATACAGCCAAATAGAACTATTTCTATATTGTACACTTACCTACTATTTAAAAAAAATTACAAAATATTTTAAAAATACTTGTTTTAAGTAGCTTTTCATTAGTAAATTCAATAAATAAAAAAGGTTGAAAAAATGAAAAGAAGGTTAGACAAAGCTCTGGGTAATGATTTTTCTAGTGAATCATCTATAAACAATATAAATTCTGCAATAACTTTAGCTAAAAGTATGAAAGTATACGATGTAGTAGACCCATCTGGTAAAATAATGGGTGAAATAGCAGAAATAGTAAGTAGGCTACAAAATGCAGAAGAACTAGAATCTGTAGATATGAACGATTTTGCAGGGAGTTTAGACTTCCTATCCTAAAAAAGTAGTATAATTTTGTGTGTAGCTCTTATTTGCGTTATA
>CEQK01062917.1_pt1 | contig 15532 bp, 14 predicted proteins | sample 531051 | NCBI WGS metagenome assembly CEQK01 (sample SAMEA2621229, study PRJEB7988) | marine metagenome | biome: marine biome (ENVO:00000447); feature: deep chlorophyll maximum layer (ENVO:xxxxxxxx); material: "saline water (ENVO:00002010), including plankton (ENVO:xxxxxxxx)" | depth 150 m
TCCACGCGCAGTGGAACAAGGGCCGTGATAACCCGGAATTACGCTTTATTAACGATAAAAACCGAGAATCAAGCCTAGCCAGAATGGGGTTGGTCTACGCCGTCGCCTGTGTGCTGAAGTCCGGATTGCAGATTACCGGCACCGATGCACCAGAGGAAATGCGGTAACGCCACCATTTACCCACATTGCTCTGGCAGTAACGCCGAAGTCGAGTGTGTGAGTTAAGATGGCTGATCAGTATAACGACAAGACCGGAAGCGCCGGAAGCGTGATCGACGACAACGATCCTCTTGCGGAACTGGCGCGTATCATCGGTTATGACCGGCCCGCCGAAGCAAAGCCACAGGGCGATGCTCCCGGCGCGACGACTCACGCCGAATCGGACGAGATCGATCTCGAAGCCGAACTCCTTCGCGAAATCGAGACTTCCTTTGATGAGCCAGCGGCTGTAGCCGGCTCTGACGCGCGTGAAGAGGCGCCGGAACAAGCTTCCGCCCAGGCTTATGATCCCTACGCCATGCCGCAGGCGGAGGAGAGCTCGCAGTTCGAGGAACATGTACCCGAGCCCGAGGTCGAAGAGGTTTCCGCCGAGCCCGTAGCCGGAGCGCCGGAAGAACAGCCCGTCGATCCGTTTGTTGCTGAATCTCCCTCAAGCGAGACTGGCGATGCGCCTTTAACCTCCTTGATGGACGATGAGGTCAAACTCCCTGATGAAGACCTGTATCAGGCGCTGGAAGAAGAACTGACCATTTCCGACGATGACCTGCCGGATTACCCTTCGGAAGGCCAGGATGCGGAGCCGTTGGTTGCCGATTTTGGCGATGAGGAATTGCCGGCCTCTGAACCTGCGTTCCCGAATGACGCCGATGAGCCCGAAGAGATTGTCGCTTCGGATCCCGAGCTTGAGGACAGCGCACCGCTTTACCGCCAGGAAGAGCCGCGTTCGGACGTGGATGCTTCGCGATTCCTCAACGATCCGACGGAAGAACCCGCCGCCGAGGCCACCGAAGAGCCCGCGACAGACGACTTCGCTGATGTCTTTGCCGAATGGGATGCCATGGTCGAAATGGCCGGGGCAGACGACGAGGTCACGGATGCAGCCGCCGAGCCCGCTTTTCAGGCCGAGCCATTCGTCACGCCGGAAGCGGACGTTCAGCCCGACATGGCGGAAGACGAAATCGCCGACGTCGAAGCGCAGGATATTCCTGTTTTTCTCGGCTCTTCTCCTGAGGCCGGCGAAATTGCCGATGCCTATTCAGAACAGGCATCCGAGCAGGAAAGTGCGCAGGATGTCGACGACATTCTTGCCGAGATATCCCGCTTCGACCTGCCGACCCATGGGGATGCACAATCGCATCATAGCGATGATGCACCCGGCGAGGTCGAGGCCGACCGCCCCCATCAGTCTGCACTCGTCGATGCGCCGCAACTCGCAGCGACTGTCGAGAGTTTCCTGGCCGAGGACGAAGCTCCGCTGGAAAAGGTCGCGCCGGATCCGATGGACTTCGATCCGTTCGAGGCTGAGCTCTCCGCCGAGCTGGATGAATACCGCACCCAGCTTGAAACCGGCAAGATGACCATTGAACCGTCCGTGGAAGAGCCTCCGCTTGTTGTCGAGGATTATCCCCAGATCGAGGAGGATTTCGACGACAAGGCCGAGGATTTCCTCGCCGAGGAAGATTTCGATCTCGCGCTCGATGATTTCAATCCTGTCGATGACATCGAGGAGGATGTTGCGGAAACCGTGGAAGCCCCGGCGGAGGAGATCGTCGCCCTCGACGATGCCTTTGCACCGGAGGAAGCGGCCGTCGCACCTGAAATTCCGGCCTATGAGCCGCCTGCCGATCTTGGTCGTGAGGCCGCTGTCGAGGATGATATGACGGCTGCATTCTCGCGCTTCTTCGATGAAGCCGAGGACGCACCTGCGGATCAAAAGCCGGAGAGCCCGGCTGATGAGGTGTCTGCAGGATCCGTGGCGGAACCGGCAAAACCGCAATTCGGCGATGCCGATTTCGATGCTTTCTTCCCGCAGCAGCCGGTCGAGCCTGTTGCCGCCGTTGCCGCTGGTGCTGCAACGGCTTCGCTCGCTCAATCGGCTTCGGCCGACGAGTTCGATGATGACGACTGGCTCGCTTCTTTGGAGGCGGAGGTCGAGGAAGATGTCGCCCGGCAGGAATCCCAGATATCTAACGTCGGACAGGCTGCTGAACCGTCCGAGCCGGCGGAACTGCCTGAACCCGAGATGCCCTATGCCGCGACAGCCGAAGGCACTGACTTTGTCTTCGACGAGAGCGCCATCACGCCCGTCGATGAGATGCCCGGAAATATCGGCGACCTCGACATTCCGGATCTTCCGTCCGACCAAGCGCCTGTCGAGGATGATTTCGAGACCCTGTTCGAAAGCGAAATCGATCGCGAGTTTGCCGACCTGGTCGAGGGCGAGGGGCAGACTGATGAGCCGGTCGTTGCCGATGCAGGTTGGTATGCACCCCAGACGGAGGCCGCGCCCGAGCAAGACAACTATGACGACATGGAAAGCGACCTCGGCTTCGCGGGCGCTTCGGAGGCGGCGTATCGCCCGCATCCGCAGCCTGTCGATGCCGACACACCGTATGAGACAGCCCAGGACCGCGAAGCTGACGATCGTCGCAAGCCGCTGATCGCCGGCGTGGTCCTCGGCGTGGCCGTGCTGCTCGGTGGCACCGCGCTCGCGTGGAACTGGATCGCCGGCGGTTCGGTGTCAGATGATGGTCCCAAGGTCATCATGGCCGACAAGGACCCGGTCAAGGTCGTGCCAGAGAACCCCGGTGGCGCCAAGGTCCCCAACCAGGACAAGGCCGTCTACGAGAAGGTCGAAGGCAACGACAGCGGCACCGCAAGCCAGCCCCGACTGGTGGAAGGCTCTGAAGAGCCGGTCGACGTCGTTCAGCGCACGATCGATCCTGACGTGCTGCCGCTTGAAGGTCGTGGCGAGGCGGAAACCGCATCCGGCACGTCTGGCAAGGTGGAGGACCGGCTGACCGAAGGCGACACCGAAGCCGCGTCCGGCGGCAACAGTGCCGACCAGCTTCTCTCGCCCCGCCGTGTCCGCACCATGGTTGTCCGTCCCGACGGCACGATCGTGCCGCGCTCGGAGCCCGAGGCTGCTGCGGCCGAGACGACAGCACCGGCTGCCGCCTCCGTCGAAACCGTGCCGACAACTCCGGTCGCGCCTGATGCTTCAACAACTGATGTGGCGTCCGCCGAACCCGATACGGCCCTGTCTGCACCGGCTACGGTAGCTCCCGAAGGCGAAATCGCCGAGACCACGGATGCCGACGGGGGTGCCAGTGAGGCGTCAACTATCCCGACACAGACCGTGACCACGGTTCCGGTTCCGACCATCCGTCCATCCGAACAACCGGTGAATGTCGTCGGACAGGTTAGTGGCAATGGCCGTGTGAGTGAGATCGCATCTGCGAACCCGCAGGCCGCCGCACCTGCCACGCCTGCGGCGCAGACAACGGCACCGGCGAATCCGGGCGGCTACTACATGCAGATCGCCTCGCAGCCGACTGCGGCAGGCGCCCAGACCTCATACGACAATCTCTCGCGCCGTTATTCGAGTATCATCGGTGGCCGCGGGGTCGACATCAAGTCAGCCGAAATTCCCAATCGCGGCACCTATCACCGCGTCCGCATTCCGGCTGGCACCCGCGAAGAGGCCAACGCGCTTTGCGCACGTTACAAGTCCGCAGGCGGCAGCTGCATCGTGACGCGCTGATCGCAATCCGAATAGATAGAAAGCCGGGCAGGAGACTGCCCGGCTTTTTTGTTGGCCGGGAGCCGGATCCTATAGGGAAAAATCGCCGATCGGCTATGATCGCGCCATGAGCGAATCAAAAGCAGTTATTTTCGGTAGTCTCGGTCCCAAACTCAGCGCGGAAGAAAAGGCTTTCTTCTCGGGTGAGCGGCCCTGGGGCTTCATTCTTTTTCTCCGCAACCTCGTCGAAAAGGCGCAGATTACCGATCTGGTTGCCGAAATGCGCGATTGCGTCGGCCGGCCTGACGCGCCTGTCCTGATTGACCAGGAGGGCGGTCGTGTGCAGCGCTTGCGCCCGCCGCTGGTCCCGATCGATTATCCTTCCGGTGCAGAACTCGGTGCGATCTATCGCAAGAACGAGGAGAGGGGACTTTGGGCCGCGTGGGTGCTCGGCCGGCTTCATGCCTTCGATCTCGCGCCCCTTGGCATCAATGTCGATTGCCTTCCGCTGATCGATATCCCGGTTGCCGGCGCCCATGAGATCATCGGCAGCCGCGCCTATGGCGACGAACCGAACATTGTCTCGGCCATGGGCACGGCAGCGGCGCGCGGCCTGAAAGCCGGTGGTCTCCTGCCGATCATCAAGCATATTCCCGGGCACGGTCGCGCCAATGCGGATTCCCACCATGATCTGCCGGTCGTCGACACACCGCACGCGGAGCTGTCGAAGACCGACTTCGTGCCGTTCAAGCGGCTCCACAACGAGGTCATGGCGATGACCGCGCATATCATCTATTCCGATATCGATCCCGATCAGTGCGCCACCACCTCCAGGAAGATGATTTCCGAGATCATTCGCGGCGAAATCGGTTTCGACGGGCTTTTGATGTCCGATGACGTCTCTATGAAAGCTCTTTCTGGGGATTTCGCCGACAGGACCCGAGCAATCATTTCCGCTGGTTGCGATGTCACGCTACATTGCAACGGCGACATGGATGAGATGCGCGCCATCGCGTCTGCAAGCCCGGTCCTTTCGGGCGAGGCGAAACGGCGGGCTGACCGTGTGACTGAGAGCATTCAAACGCCGGACAACAGCGACGAGGCGGCATTGCGCGAGGAATTCGCGAGCCTCTTGAGAGCAGGGACGGCCTGAACGGGACAAACACGTGGCCGCCAACGCGCGAGACGACAAGGCAAGGAAATCCGCCGCTGCTCCGATGGAGAAGCTGTGGGAAGACAATGCTGATCGTGCCCTGAGCGATCCCGCGCTTGTCGTTGACCTCGAAGGCTTCGAGGGCCCGCTCGACCTTCTTCTCCATCTCGCGCGTACACAGAAGGTGGATCTCGCTCGCATTTCCGTGCTGGCACTCGCCGAGCAATATCTCGATTTCATCGAACGGGCGCGCGAGCTCCGGCTTGAGCTTGCCGCGGACTATCTGGTCATGGCGGCGTGGCTTGCGTTCCTGAAATCGCGGCTCCTGATCCCGCAACAGGCCAAGGGTGACGAGCCCTCCGGTGAGGAAATGGCGGCACAGCTCGCCTTCCGGCTCAAGCGCCTCGAAGCAATGCGCGAAGTGGCGACCCGTCTCGTCAACCGCAATCGCCTTGGTCGCGATGTCTTTGCGCGCGGGGCACCGCAGCCGCTCGTCATCGACAAGACACTGGCCTTCGACGCCAGCCTCTACGACCTGCTGACCGCCTATGCCTCGCAGCGCCAGCGTCAGAGCCTCTCGCATGTCACGATCTCCAGGCGCCGCGTCTGGTCGTTGGCCGATGCGCGCACCATCCTGACCCGCATGCTCGGCGAAATCTCCGACTGGACGGCACTGAACCACTTCCTCGTGCGTTATCTTTCCGAACCCGAGGAACGCGCCACCGCGATCGCCAGCTCGTTTGCGGCATCGCTGGAGATGGTGCGGGAAGGGCGGCTCGAAATCCGGCAGGAAGGTGCCTTCCAGCCAATCTATCTCAGACGCGGTGCCCATGCCGATGCACCGAAAGGATCGAGGCCATGACGACCGATTCCGGCCAGCCCAATCCCGTTGACTATGAAGACCCGGAGATGGACGCTGCCGATATGTCCGGTGAGGATGCCGACAGCGCCGCCGTCGACAGGTTGCGAGAACGCGCACTCGCAGAGGCGATGCGCATTGCCGAAGCGTTGGTTTTCGCCTCCGCCGAGCCGGTTGCCGAAAACGTCATCGCGGAAAAACTGCCGCGAGAGAGCGATGTCGCCGATGTGATGAGCCGCCTCGAACGGGCCTATTCCACACGGGGCGTCAATCTGGTGCGCGTTGCCGGAGCCTGGGCGTTCCGTACCGCTGCCGATCTGTCATTCCTGATCCGTCAGGAACAGACCGAGGTCCGCAAGCTCTCGCGTGCCGGCCTCGAAGTGATGGCGATCATCGCTTACCACCAGCCGGTCACCCGCGCCGAGATCGAGGAAATCCGCGGTGTCGCCACCTCCAAGGGCACGCTCGACGTATTGCTTGAAACCGGCTGGGTGCGCATGCGCGGACGCCGCCGCACGCCGGGTCGTCCGGTCACCTACGGCACGACGAACGACTTTCTCGATCATTTCGGGCTCGAGGAACTTCGCGATCTGCCGGGCATGGATGAACTCAAGGGGGCCGGCCTTTTGTCGAATCGCATCCCAGCCAATTTCTCGATGCCGCAGCCGCCCGCCAATGATGATCTTTCGGACGAGGAAGATCCCATCACGCAGATGGATCTCGAAGAACTCGGTCTCCTTTCGCCGATGGGTGAGGAGGAGTAGGGCCTCGCCGCAGGCGGGGCGCGACAATAGAGCCGTGATTTCAAGGCATGAAACGGTTTCGTCGGTCCGCAATACCGTGTAATCGATCTCGCAAGTACACCGGAAGGCAGTGAGCGGATCGACGTGGCCGATAGCAAATCCTCCCTGAAACTGGCTCCACTGGACGGGGCGAGCCGACGCACCGCCGGCGTCACCTTTGCCGCCCGGCTTGTCTTCGATGACATCCACCACCATTACGGCAAGCGCCATATCCTCAAGGGACTGAGCTTGCAGGCCGAGCCGGGTGAGGTTCTGTGCCTTCTCGGCCCATCCGGGTCTGGCAAGACCACGTTGCTTCGCATTGCAGCGGGTATCGAAACCCAGACATCGGGCCGGCTCATCCTCAACGAACGCGAGATTTCCGGTCCCGACCTGTCGCTTCCGCCTGAAAAGCGCGGCATCGGACTGATGTTTCAGGACTTCGCGCTCTTTCCGCATCTGACCATCGTCGACAACGTTCGCTTCGGACTGACGCAATTGTCCCGCAGGGACGGCCGCGGTGAGGCCATGGTTGCGCTTGAGCGCGTCGGGATGGCCCATCACGCCATGAGCTATCCGCACCTTCTCTCGGGCGGCGAACAGCAGCGAGTGGCGCTTGCCCGTGCGCTCGCCCCCCGTCCGGGCGTTCTTCTGATGGACGAACCGTTTTCGGGGCTCGATTCACGCCTCAAGGATGCCGTGCGCATCGAGACGCTGGCGATCCTGCGTGAAGCGCGCGCCACGGCGATCGTTGTCACCCATGATGCGGAGGAAGCCATGCGGCTTGGGGACCGCATTGCCTTGCTGCGCAATGGCAGGCTCGTGCAGACGGGAACGGCGGAGGATCTCTATCACCGTCCCGCCGATCTGTTTGCCGCAGGATTTTTCTCCGAAATCAATGTTTTCGCATCCGAGGTTCACAATGGGCTGGCAATGACGCCGCTCGGTCCTGTAAAATCCCCGGAAATTGCCGAGGGGGCTGCCGTTTCGGTTGCCGTCCGCCATTCGGGTGTCGGCATCGTCGAACCTGACAAGGGATCGCCCGCACGCATCGTGGCGCGCAGGTTTCTCGGCATGGAAGAACACGTCACGCTGGCCGTGCCGGATGGTGGCGGCCGGGTCGAGGCCCGGGTGAGGGCAGGCGATGTGCCTGCCGGCGCCCGCGAGGTCGGTCTGGTGGTCAACGAGAAAGACATATTGGTGTTTGAATCTTGAACGCAAACATCATACATCGAATAGGAATTCGAATAGGAGAGTATCATGGGTTCCTTCAGCATCTGGCACTGGATCATCGTTCTGGTGGTCGTGCTTCTGCTTTTCGGTCGCGGCAAGATTCCCGAATTGATGGGTGACGTGGCAAAGGGCATCAAGAGCTTCAAGAAGGGTATGTCGGACGACGATAAGGACGACAACACCACGACGACGGCCAAGACCGTCGATCACCAGCCCGCCGAGACCACCGAACAGAAGGACCGCGCCTGACGGGTAGCGGTCGCCGGGCGCGGCTTAGGCGCCCGGACTGGCGGGGTTCCGACCCCGCTGCGGGAAAGGAAACCCGATGCTCGATATCGGCTGGACAGAGCTTCTGGTCGTGGCGATTGTACTCATCATCGTGGTCGGTCCGAAGGACCTTCCACCGATGTTGCGTGCTTTCGGCCGGACCACGACAAAGCTGCGCAAGATGGCCAACGAGTTCCGTGGCCAGTTCGACGAGGCGCTTCGCGAAGCCGACCTCGACGATGTGCGAAAGACGTTTTCGGACGCCCGTTCGCTCAATCCCATGAACCAGATTCGTGACGCGGTTAACCCGCTGCGCCAGACCGGCAACGATATCCGCAAGGACCTCGAGAACACGGTCAAGCCGATTGCGGTGCCCGATTCCGGCATGAAGCTCGATGGCGAGCCGAAGGTTGAAGCCGACAAGGCCGTGGAAGCCGAGCCTCTCAAGGGGCCGGTCGAGCCCGCCGAGCAGCCGGCTACCCACAAGACCTCTGCCGCCGAAATCATGAAATCGGATAAGGCCGAAGCCAAGGCGCCGGCCAAGACCGCGGCAACCTCCAAGTCGACTGCCAAGAAGGCAACCGCTAAGAAGCCGGCCGCTAAATCGACGCCTGCCAAACCGGCGGCTTCCAAATCGACGGCTGCAAAGCCTGCCGCATCGAAGGCTGCATCCAAGCCGGCGGGCACGAAAGTCGCGGCAAAGACGACGGCCTCCAAGAGCGCTGCTGCAAAGACTACGGCCCGCAAGACGCCTGCCGCAAAGGCCAAGACGTCACGCAAGACGGATGACAAGGCATGAGCGAGAATACCGAAGAAGATCGGCCCATGCCGCTCATCGAGCACCTGATCGAGCTGCGCAACCGCCTCATGTGGGCCGTCGGCGGCTTCATGATCGCTTTCCTGATCTGCTTCTATTTCGCCAAGCAGCTCTTCAATCTGCTGGTTCTGCCCTTCACCTGGGCGGTTCACTGGGCGGGACTTGCCGATCGTAAGATCGAGTTGATCTACACCGCGCCGCAGGAATTCTTCTTCACCCAGATCAAGATCGCCATGTTCGGAGGTCTGGTGCTGGCTTTCCCGATGATTGCCGCCCAGGTCTACAAGTTCGTCGCACCCGGCCTCTACAAGAACGAGCGGATGGCCTTCCTGCCGTTCCTGGTCGCATCGCCTATCCTCTTCCTGATTGGTGCGGCGCTCGTCTATTTCTTCTTCACCCCGATGGTGATGATGTTCTTCCTCCATATGGAGCAGACCGGCGGCACCACCGAGGCCTCTATCCAGCTTCTGCCGAAGGTTTCCGAGTATCTCGGTCTCATCATGACCCTGATCTTCGCCTTTGGTCTGGTCTTCCAGCTTCCCGTCGTGACCACGCTGATGGCGCGCGTCGGGCTGGTTTCGTCGAAGGGCCTTGCGGAGAAACGCAAATACGCAATCGTCGGTGCCTTCATTGCCGCGGCGGTGCTGACGCCACCCGATCCGGTGTCCCAGATCGGGCTTGCGCTGCCCACTATCCTTCTTTACGAGATTGCCATCTATTGCGCCCGACTCGTGGAGCGCCAGCGTGGTGAGGCGCAGGCGGAAAGCGAAGAGGAAGCAGCTTCCGACGTGACGCCGGACAGCTGACACCCGCACCAGGCGGGGTCTTTCCGGTCGGACGCGAAACTCCTGCCGGGATGACCCGAAATGCTTGACATCAAATGGATCCGAGAAAACCCCGAGGCGCTGGACAAAGCGCTTCAAAGCCGTGGCGCCGGCGCGCAGGCGGCTGAGCTGATTGCCGCCGACGAGAAGCGCCGCTCGCTCGTCCAGTCGCTGCAGGACATGCAGTCGCGCCGCAATGCCGCGTCGAAGGAAATCGGCCAGGCGCTCGGGAAGGGCGACAAGGATCGAGCCGAGGCGTTGAAAGCCGAAGTCGCCGAACTCAAGAGCAAGATGCAGGAAGCAGAAGAGGGCACCCGCCAGGCGGATGCCGCTCTCGACGACATGCTGATGCGTCTTCCGAACCTTCCGCTCGAAGGCGTACCCGTCGGTGCCGACGAGAACGATAACCGCGAAGAGCGAAAAGTCGGCCAAAAGCCCGGCTGGAACCACAAGGCCGTCGAACACTACGAAATCGGTGAGGATCTCGGTCTTCTCGACTTCGAGGCAGCGGCCCGCATTTCCGGCTCGCGCTTCACCGTGGTCAAGGGCCAGTTGGCTCGTCTCGAGCGCGCACTCGGCCAGTTCATGCTCGACCTTCACACGACCGAGCATGGCTACACCGAAGTCAATCCGCCGCTTCTGGTGCGCGACGATGCGCTCTACGGCACCGGCCAGCTTCCGAAATTCGCCGAGGATCTTTTCAAGACCACCGATGGTCGCTGGATGATCCCGACGGCGGAAGTGCCGCTCACGAACCTTGTTTACGGCGAGCTGCTCGACCACGATACTCTGCCGCTTCGTTTCACGGCCCTAACTCCGTGCTTCCGCTCGGAAGCGGGCTCCGCCGGTCGCGACACCCGCGGCATGCTGCGCCAGCACCAGTTCAACAAGTGCGAGCTCGTGTCCATTGTCGATGCCGAGCACGGGGTCGAGGAGCACGAGCGGATGACGGCTTGTGCCGAGGAGGTCCTGAAACGTCTCGGCTTGCATTACCGGGTCATGACGCTGTGCACCGGCGACATGGGTTTCGGTGCCCAGAAAACCTACGATCTTGAAGTCTGGCTGCCGGGGCAGGACACATATCGCGAGATTTCGTCCTGCTCGGTCTGCGGTGACTTCCAGGGGCGCCGCATGAACGCGCGCTACCGCGATCCCGAGGGCAAGGGCACGCGTTTCGTCACCACGCTCAACGGATCGGGCGTTGCCGTCGGCCGTGCGCTGATCGCCGTGATGGAGAATTATCTCAACGAAGACGGCTCCATTACCGTGCCGGAGGCGCTGCTGCCCTATATGGGCGGTATCACCCGGATCGAAAAAGCCGACTGAGAATAAGGACCAGCCCGACCATGCGAATTCTGCTCACCAATGACGACGGTATCCATGCGCCTGGCCTGGCATCGCTCGAAAAGATCGCGCGCACGCTGTCTGACGATGTCTGGGTGGTTGCACCCGAGACCGATCAGAGCGGACTTGCGCACTCGCTGACGCTGTCCGAGCCGCTCCGGCTCCGTGAGATCGAGGAGAAGCGTTTCGCATTGCGCGGCACGCCGACCGACTGTGTCATCATGGCGGCCCGTAAGGTCATGAAGGACAACCCGCCGGACCTCATTCTCTCGGGCATCAATTCCGGCCCCAACGCCGCCGACGACGTGACCTATTCGGGCACGGTCGCTGCTGCCATCGAAGGCACCCTTCTGGGGATCCGGTCGATTGCGCTCAGCCAGCACTACAATTTCGAGAACCATGGCCGTGTCGTGCCGTGGGAGGTGGCCGAGACCCATGGTCCGGAACTTCTCAAGAAGCTCATGAATATGGATCTGCCGCAGGGCCGCTTCCTCAACGTGAACTTCCCGAACTGCAAACCCGACGAACTCAAGGGCATCACAGTTACCCGTCAGGGACAGCTTACCCACGGACTGCAGATCATCGAACGCGAGGACGGCCGCGGCTTTCCCTATTTCTGGCTCAAGTTCGGCCGCCGGGCGATCCCCGATCATATCGAGACGGATGTCGGTGCGCTCAACAACGGCTATATCTCGGTCACGCCGCTCATGCTCGATCTGACCGACCACAAGCTCCACGACGAGCTGTCCGGCCTGTTCGAGGGCTGATTTGTGAACATCCGTCTGGTCGAGAAGGAAGGTTTTGCCGCTCTCGTCCTGCGTTTGCGCGCGGAGGGCGTTGCCGATACCGCACTGCTCTCTGCCATGGAGCAGACCCCGCGGACCATGTTCGTGGGGGCGGCCCATGCGCCGCATGCCTACGAAAACCGTCTGCTGCCCATTGATTGCGGCGGCTTTGCCGAAAGCCCTGACCTGATCGCACGGCTTCTCTCGCTTGCCGATCTTGCGCCCGGTCAGCGTGTTCTCGATGTCGGGACGGGCTCGGGCTTCACCGCAGGCGTGATCGGACGGATTGCAGAGCGCGTTCTCACCATCGACCGCTACAAGACGCTCGTTCAGCTCGCCCAGCAGCGATACAGCCATCTTGCGATCACCAATGTGGTGGCGCGTCAGGGCGATGGCGCCAAGGGCGTGCCGGGCGAGGGGACCTTCGACCGGATCGTTGTCACGACTGCTTTCGAGACGATGCCGCGCCACTATGTCGACTTCCTCGTCTCCGAAGGCGTCATGGTTGCACCGCTCAGGGACAAGGACGGAACGATCCGCCTGTCGCGATTTACCAAGATCGGCAGCCGCTTCGAGCGCGAGGATTTCTTCGAAGTCCCCTATCTTCCGATGATCGCCGGGCTGGCCTCCGCGCTTTAAGCTCTCAGGATATTACCAAAAAAACGCGATGTTCCGCGAGGATTTAACCGGGCGGTAACATTAACGCTGTTTAATTCAGTCCAGTTGGTATTGCGTTCATGGGTTGAAATCATGCGTCGGAATGTATCGAAAATCACGAAATCGACGACATTGAAGCTGCTGGGTGTCGTCCTCTTGGCCGGAACCGCTGCAGGCTGCAGCTCGGACGCCAGTCGCTTCATGTATCGTGGCGTCGATGGCATAAACACGGCCTCGGTCCCCGGTCCGTCTTCAAGCAGTTTACAGCCGCTCGGCTCGGTTCCGAATTCCGGTTATGCCCAGTCGGGTGCCGCACCTTCGAGCGTTTCGCAGGCTTATCCGGGCGACCAGACCTACACCACATCGGCCTCTTCGGCACGGGCAGCTTCGTCCTCGGAAATCGTCTCCCGCCAGTCTCTGCCGACAGCTGAACAGTCGGCTTCCCGCGTGCCTGTCGGTCCGGCCACTCAGCCGGTGGTAGAGCCGCAGCCGTTCCCCTCGAGGCAGGCGAGCGTGCAGGGTAACGCATCGGTTGCCAACACCATGCCGAAGGACCCCATCACCACCGGCACGACGCCGGCGCGCTCGGGAAATGGCTGGAGCGGCAGTGGCGGCACACGCGTCACGCTCAATCAGGGCGAGACCCTCTACAACCTGTCGCGTCGCTACGGTGTGCCGGTCAAGGATATCATGGCCGCCAACAACATCACCGATGCCTCGCGCATCAATGCCGGCCAGCAGATCGTCATTCCTGTCTATGGCTACAGCGCCAAGGCGCCCGTCTCGGCTCCGGACGCTGATCCGAATGTCCGCGATGCAAGTGCGTCACGCGGCACGCCGGCACCGAAGCCGAGCAATACTCCGGACCAGCAGGTCGCCGTTCTCCCAAGCTCGCCGAGCCTGAAGGAAAAGGCGACGCCGCAGACCGCTTCGACCGATACGGCATCCGCACCGCAGAGTGGCGGCCAGGGCGGTGTCTACACGGTTCAGTCGGGCGATACCCTGTCGCGGATCGCTTCCCGTAACGGTGTTTCAGTGTCGGCGCTCAAGGCTGCCAACAGCATGTCGACGGAGATCATCCGTGTCGGCCAGAAGCTCTCGATCCCGTCTGCCGGTGCTGAGGCGACGGACAGCGTGACGACAGCTTCCGTCAAGCCTGCGGCCAACAAGCCGAAGGAATATGCGGCGCCCACGAAGACCGAACCAAAGTCCAACCTGACCGAAACCGCCAAGGTAGACACCAACGCGGTTGCGCCCAAGGCATCTGGCATCGACAAGCTGCGCTGGCCGGCCCGTGGTCAGGTGATCACCGGTTACGCCAAGAGTGAAAACGGCAAGCGCAACGACGGTATCGACCTGTCACTGCCCGTCGGAACCCCGGTCAAGGCTGCCGAGAACGGCGTGGTCATTTATTCGGGCGACGGTCTGAAGGAATACGGCAACACGGTCCTGGTCCGTCACGATGACGGTCTCGTCACCGTCTACGCCCACGCTTCGGACCTGAAGGTCAACCGCGGCGACAAGGTCAAGCGCGGTCAGACGATCGCGTCATCGGGCATGAGCGGCAACGCCAAGACCCCGCGTCTGCACTTCGAAGTGCGCAAGAACGCAACCCCGGTCAACCCGTCCGACTTCCTGGAATAAGACAATTGTCGGGCGGCTCTCAGAGCCGCTTGCCGAGCCGTCCCGCCAGATCCTGGACGAACTGCCAGGCTACACGACCCGAGCGCGAGCCACGGGTCGTTGCCCATTCTAGCGCCTGGGCGCGCAACTCGTCGTCCCCGATCCTGAACTTGTAGTGCTCGGCATAGCCCTTCACCATGTCGAGGTAATCGTCCTGGCTGCATTTGTGGAATCCGAGCCAGAGACCGAAGCGGTCCGAAAGCGAGACTTTTTCCTCCACGGCCTCGTGCGGATTGATCGCTGTCGAGCGCTCGTTTTCGATCATGTCGCGCGGCAACAAATGCCGGCGGTTCGATGTGGCGTAGAGGATCACATTGTCCGGACGCCCCTCGATCCCGCCATCAAGCGCCGCCTTGAGCGACTTGTAGGCTGTGTCGTCGTGGTCGAAGGAGAGGTCGTCACAGAACAGAATGAAGCGCGCATCCGCTTCCCGCAGAATTGCCATCAGGCTCGGTAGGGAATTGATGTCCTCACGGTGGATTTCCACAAGCTTCAACGGGGCTGAAAGATCGGGCAGGGTAGCAGTCGCCGCGTGAACCGACTTGACCAGCGAAGACTTGCCCATGCCGCGCGCGCCCCACAGAAGCACGTTGTTGGCCGCATATCCTTTCGCGAAGCGCTCTGTGTTGTCCTGCAGGATGTCGCGCACATGGTCGACGCCCTTGATCAGCGACAGTTCTATCCGGTTGGGACGGGCGACCGGCTGCAGCCAGGCGCGTTTGGGTTCCCAGACAAAACAGTCGGCAGCCGTGATGTCGTTATCTGCCCGTGGCTGACCGCCGAGGCTTTCGACGGCACGCGTCAGTTTCTCGATTCTCTCCATGATCTGACGCGCGGTCTCGTCGTTCATCTGACCCCTCCTGACTGAAAATGAACTCACTGGGGCGCGGTTAGCACGCAATAACCCCGGACAAAAGCGCACAACCCCCGAAATTAGGGCGTGCGAGCCCAAGCTTTACGTTGCATTCGCGGCCCTCGTCACTATATTCCGCACGATTTCATGCGCCGGGAAATGCCGGGCGCCAGTTGAGGAGTTTTCCATGTTTATCACCGAAGCCTTCGCGCAGACGCCTGGCGGAGCAGGTGGTGGCGACATCATCATGTCGATCCTGCCGTTCCTTCTGATCTTCGTCATCATGTACTTCCTGATCATCCGTCCGCAGCGGACCCAGATGAAGAAGCGCGAGGAAATGCTGAAGAACGTTCGCCGCGGCGACCAGGTCGTCACTGGCGGCGGCTTCATCGGCAAGGTGACCAAGGTCTTCGACAACGACGAACTCGAAATCGAGATCGCCGAAGGCGTCAAGGTGCGCTCCGTGCGCTCGCTGATCGCCGATGTCCGGACCAAGAGCGAGCCGGTCAAGGAATAAGACCCTGAACCCACGG
>CEQK01006933.1_pt1 | contig 15524 bp, 10 predicted proteins | sample 531051 | NCBI WGS metagenome assembly CEQK01 (sample SAMEA2621229, study PRJEB7988) | marine metagenome | biome: marine biome (ENVO:00000447); feature: deep chlorophyll maximum layer (ENVO:xxxxxxxx); material: "saline water (ENVO:00002010), including plankton (ENVO:xxxxxxxx)" | depth 150 m
CAGGATCAGGTCGCTGTTGCGCTTCTCGTTGACCGCGCTTTCCAGAGCGGCGCGAAAGCCGCTGACCACGATGACGTTCTCGTCAGTATCGTCGTCGGCGACCGGCTGACCGTCTTCTTCCGTATCGGGGACGGGCGGCTGGGTGGTCTGCGCTGCGGCGATGCTCGGCACGGCAGCACCGGCCAGAATCAGGGCGATGGCACAGGTGCGCAGGCTGGTGCCGCTGCGAAGCGAATTGCGGTAGGACATGACTCTTCTCTCTCTCCCGTGTGCGGCGCTGCCATTCCCAGCGTCGCCAGATGCACGTGGCCCGGTCTCGATCGGCCGGTCCTTGGCGCGTCTGCGGCGGTCATAATGCAGCACCGCGGGCGTGCCGGAAGATCGCATACGTATACGCGTGCCATGCGCTGCGATCGGCCTGGCGGGACTGTGGCACAAATGTCGATGCCCCGCTTGCGCGCAGGCCGGGCGGCCATCATAGGCGCAATCACGCCATTTTCGCGGCTGCGAGGTGCGCCGCCCGGGGGGCGGCAATTGCCTTGCACGGCGACCTGACGTAATCCGATGAATACGTAAGCATGAGAGGCGCGCGACGCCTTTCGGGAGAGAGCATGGGCCGCACCCCGTCAGGCAGGCCGACCAGCTTCGATATCGCCTACCGGGCCGGAGTCTCGCAGCCCACGGTCAGCCGTGCGCTGCGTGGCGACAAGTCGGTCAGCCAGGCGACCCGCGAGAAGATCGAGCGGATTGCGCGCGAGCTGAACTATGCGGTCGATCGCAATGCCTCCTCGCTCAGAACCCAGCGGACCAACACCATCGCGCTGCTGTTCTTCGAAGACCCGACGCCCGACGAGAGCATGATCAACCCGTTCTTCCTCTCGATGCTCGGTTCGATCACCCGCGCCTGCGGTAATCGCGGGCTCGACCTGCTGATCTCGTTCCAGCGGATGGAAGACGACTGGCACGTCAAATATCAGGACAGCAAGCGCGCGGACGGGCTGATCCTGCTCGGCTATGGCGACTACACGCTTTACGCGGAAAGGCTGGCCCAGCTGGTCAAGGCGGGGACGCATTTCGCCCGCTGGGGTTCGGTCAGCAGCGACAGCAGCGGGGCCACTGTCGGTTCGGATAATATCGACGCGGGGCGGCTAGTCGGCGAGCACTTTATCGAGCGCGGACGCAGGAAGGTCGCGTTTCTGGGCCATGCGGACGAGCACTATCCTGAATTCGCGCACCGCTATCTCGGCCTGTGCGAGGCGCTCCGCGCCAACGGCGTGCAGCCCGATCCGGCGCTGCAATTCGACGCGGTGACATCGGACGAGGCGGGCTATGCCGCCGCGCGCCGGCTGATCGAGAGCGGTGCCGCGTTCAACGCGGTCTTCGCGGCGAGCGATGTTATCGCGATCGGCGCGATGCGCGCGCTGAACGAGGCGGGGCGGTCTGTTCCGGGCGATGTCGCGGTGGTCGGGTTCGACAATATCCCCGCCGCCAGCATGACCCACCCGCCGCTCTCCACCATCATGCAGGACACGCAGGGTGCGGGCGAGCTGCTGGTGGAGACGCTGCTGGCGCATATCGAAGGCTCCGACCCGCCGCCCACGCGGCTGCCGACCAGGCTGATCGTGCGGGCAAGCTCCTGAGCGCATTCGTATGTTGCTTGTCCGGCCTCCCGGATTGGTGAAAGTCTTGCCGCATCATCGATCGGCAGGGTGACGCGAGTTCGCCCGCCGACAGGGGAAAGGATAACAAGGCCGATGGAGAAACCACGCCAGAGCTGGGCGGGGCTGTGGAACATCAGCTTCGGCTTCTTCGGAATCCAGATCGGCTTCGTGCTGCAGAATTCCAACATGAGCCGGATTTTCCAGACGGTGGGTGCATCGCTCGATGATCTGCCCGCGCTGTGGGTTGCCGCGCCGCTGACCGGGCTGATCGTCCAGCCGATCATCGGCTACCTGTCGGACCGCACGTGGAACCGGCTGGGCCGTCGGCGGCCCTATTTCCTGACCGGGGCGATCTTCGCCGCGTTCTCGCTGTTCCTGATGCCCTTCGCGCCCGCCTTCGCTGCACCGCTGGTGTTTGCCGCAGGCCTGCTGTGGCTGCTCGACGCATCGCTCAACATCTCGATGGAGCCGTTCCGCGCCTTCGTGGGGGACATGCTGGACAAGTCGCAGCACGCGACCGGCTATGCCGTGCAGACCGCCTTCATCGGCAGCGGCGCGGTGGTCGCGGCGATCTTCCCGTGGTTTCTGGAGCATCTGGGCGTCGCCAATGCCGCGCCGCCGGGGCAGATCCCCGACACCGTGCGGTGGAGCTTCTGGGCGGGCGGGGTCGCGCTGTTCGCGGCGATCGCGTGGACCGTGCTGACCACGCGCGAGTACTCGCCCGAGGAAATGGCCGCGTTCGAGGCCGAGAACCAGATCGAGCAAAGCCACACGATCCGCGCGCTGGCGGCCAAGAACTATGGCTTCGCGCTGGTCTGGCTGGTGGCGGGTGCGGCAGTGCTGCTCGCGGTCGCGCCGCTGGGGCTGGAGAAGGAGATCTACCTCCTCGGCGGGCTTCTCGCGACCTACGGCCTGCTCAGCGCGATCGGTATCTCGATGGCGCGCAAGGGTCAGTCGGCCAACATGCTGTCGAGCATCGTCGGCGACTTTTCCGGCATGCCCGAGGTGATGAAGCGGCTCGCGCTGGTGCAGTTCTTCAGCTGGTCCGCGCTGTTCATCATGTGGATCTATTCCGGCCCGATCGTCTCGCAATATTTCTACGGCAGCGCCGATCCGGCGAGCGCGGCCTATAATGACGGCGCCAACTGGTGGAACCTGATCTACACCGTGCAGAACGGGGTCGCCGCGATCGCCGCGCTTTTTGTGCTGCCGGTGATGGCGCGCAAGTTCGGCCAGGCATACACCCACATGGCGTGCCTGCTGGCGGGCGCGCTGGGCTTCCTCGGCTTCTTCGTGCTGCGCGATCCGATGCTGCTGATCGGGTGCGAGGTGCTGAAGGGCATTGCCTGGGCCAGCATCCTTGCGATGCCCTACGCGATCCTCGCCAGCAATCTGCCGCAGGCCAAGCTCGGCATCTACATGGGGCTGTTCAACATCTTCATCGTGGTGCCGCAGCTGCTGGTGGCGACGATCATGGGATCGATCATGAAGGCCTTTTTCCCGGGCGAGCCGATCTGGACCATGCTGTTCGCCGCCGCCGCGTGGGCTCTCGCCGCGCTGGCCATGCTGCGGGTCGGATCGGTCCTGCCCGGGCAGTCCAGTACGGAGACCGCCGATGCGTAAGCTCGCCATCGCCGCGCTGCTGGCGTGCGCCGCAGCGCCCGCCGCCGCGCAGCCCGCCGATCCGTGGCAACCCCAGCCCTTCGTCGAGATCGAGCATCCCGAATGGAGCCGCGATGCGGTCCTCTACCAGATCAACACCCGCCAGTTCACGCCGGAGGGCACCTTCGCCGCCGCGCAGAAGGAGCTGCCGCGGCTGAAGGAACTGGGCGTCGACATATTGTGGCTTATGCCGATCCACCCGATCGGGGAGAAGAACCGCAAGGGCACGCTGGGCAGCCCCTATTCGGTGCGCGACTATTACGCGGTCAATCCCGAGTTCGGCACTGAGCAGGACCTGCGCAACTTCATCGACGCCGCCCATGCGCAGGGCTTCCACGTCATCCTCGACCTGGTGGCCAACCACACCGCGTGGGACAATGCCCTCGCGAGCGAGCATCCCGACTGGTACGAAAAGACCTGGGACGGCCATTTCCGCCCGACCCCGTGGTGGGACTGGTCCGACATCATCGACCTCGACTGGTCCAAGCCCGGCGTGCGCGAGCATGTCGGCAAGGCGATGGAATACTGGGTCCGCGAATTCGGCGTGGACGGCTATCGCGCGGATGTCGCCGGCTATGTCCCGATCGATTTCTGGGAGACGATGCGCGCGCGGCTCGATGCCATCCGCCCGGTCTTCATGCTGGGCGAGGTGCAGCAGACCGTCCACCACCGCGCCGCCTTCGATGCGACCTACGCGTGGGACTGGCACCATACCGGTAAGCGGATCGCCAAGGGCGAGGCGGATGCGACCGGCCTGTTCGGCTATTATGCCGAGAATGAGAGCCTGTGGCCGCGCGAGGCGATGCGGCTGACCTATATCGAGAACCACGACAGCAACGCGTGGGAAGGCACGATCTACGAGAATTACGGCGACGGGCTGGAAGCGATGACCGCGCTTGCCTTTACCGGCGAAGGCCTGCCGCTGGTCCATAACGGGATGGAGGCGTGCAATGCGCACCGCCTCGCCTTTTTCGAGAAAGACCCGATCGACTGGAGCCAGCGTGAAGGCTGCGACTATGGGGACTTGCTGAAGGATCTGATCGCATTCCGCACCGCCAACCCCGCATTGGCCAACGGGCAATGGGGCGCGGTGATGCAGCAGGTCGTCAACGACAGGCCGCAACAGCTGTTCGGCTGGGTCCGGCAGAAGAACGGCAACAAGGTGGTCGGCCTGTTCAACCTCTCCGACACACCGGTCGAGGCGAGGCTGGCAGACGGGCTGGCGGCGGGCACCTACCGTGAATTTCGTGACGGAGACGCGGTTACCATCGCGGCAGGCGACACCGTTTCGCTGCCCGCCTGGGGCTTCCGTCTGCTTTCGACCGGGGGCGAGCGATAGGATCGGCAGGCCGGAACCACCCCGGGCGTTAAATCATCACATAGCTATGCGGCTGGAAATCCGGGCGATGCTTGCCTTAGGGTAGCCGCGGTCTGGCGGGGGCTGGAACATTGCTCCGCCGCACGATTATCAGGGAGCGACCTTTTTGAAGCGACACCCCTCTTCCTCGCTCCTTCTGTTCGGAGCGACCGGCGATCTGGCCAAGCGGATGCTGTTGCCATCGCTCTACGCGTTGCACGAAGACGAGCTGATCGCGGCGGACCTGCGGATCGTGGGCACCGCGCGTAGCGAGCTGTCCGACGAGGAGTTCCGCGCGCTCGCCAAGGAGGCGCTGGACCAGTACCTGCCCGATGACCGGAAGGACGAGGCCAAGATCGCCTCCTTCCTCAAGCATCTGCAATACCAGCCGCTCGACGCATCGACGATCGAGGGGTTCGACGATCTCGCCGCCAAGCTGGGCGATATCTCGGGCGGGCTCTCGATCTTCCTGTCGACCGCGCCGTTCCTGTTCGAACCCACGATCAAGGGGCTGAAATCCGCAGGGCTGGCGGGCGACAATGTGCGGATCGGGCTGGAAAAGCCGCTCGGCACCGATCTCGCCAGTTCGGCCAAGATCAACGACGCGGTTGCCAGCGCCTTCAGCGAAGACCGGATTTTCCGGATCGACCACTATCTGGGCAAGGAAACGGTCCAGAACCTGATGGCGCTGCGCTTCGCCAACATGATGTTCGAGCCGCTGTGGAACGCCAACCACATCGACCATGTGCAGATCACCATCAGCGAGACGGTGGGTCTGGAAGGGCGGCACGGCTTCTACGACGAGACCGGCGCGCTGCGCGACATGGTCCAGAACCACATGCTCCAGCTGCTTGCGCTGATCGCGATGGAGCCGCCGGTCGATTACGACGCGGCCAGCGTGCGCGACGAGAAGGTCAAGGTGCTGCGGTCGCTGCGCCCGGTTTCGCCCGAGGAAATGGTCCGCGGCCAGTATGGCAGCGGGGCCGTGCAGGGCGAGGCGGTGGAAGGCTATGCCGACGATCTGGGCGAGGCGTCGGACACCGAAACCTTCGTCGCGATCAAGGCGCATGTCGACAGCTGGCGCTGGCAGGGCGTGCCCTTCTACCTGCGGACCGGCAAGCGCATGACCGAGCGGCGCAGCGAGATCGTGATCCAGTTCAAATGCGTCCCGCACAATATCTTCGCCGGGCGCGGCGGGCGGCTGGATGCGAACCGGCTGGTGATCCGCCTGCAGCCAGAGGAATACGTCCGGCTGATGGTGATGGCCAAGCAGCCCAGCATGGACCGCGAAGGCGTGACCTTGCGCGAAGTCCCGCTGGACCTGTCGCTGACCCATGCCTTTGCCAAGGCGCGCCGCCGGATCGCCTACGAGCGGCTGCTGCTCGACCTGATCGATGGCGACCCGACGCTGTTCGTGCGGCGTGACGAGGTCGAGGCGCAGTGGCGCTGGGTCGACGGCATCCGTGCGATCTGGCAGAAGGAAGACGCTCCGCCCAAGCGCTACGGCGCGGGCAGCTGGGGGCCGAGCGCGGCGATCGCGCTGACCGAACGCGACGGGGTGACCTGGCATGAGTGATCTGCGCTGGGCACCCGATGGCTCTGCCAAGGCGGTGGCCGACCATATCGAACGTGTGGTCGATGCCAGCGATGCGCCGGTGATCGCGGTGCCCGGTGGATCGACCCCGGTCGCGATCTTCGCCGAACTGGCGGAGCGCGGGCTCGACTGGAGCGGGGCGACGATCATGCTGGGCGACGACCGGCAGGTGCCGCGCGATCACGAGGCGAGCAATCAGGCCAAGCTGGAACGCGCGCTGGGCGATAGCGGGGCGCGGATCGTCGCGCTGGAAGAGGGCATGGCGGTGCCCGATCTGGACCTGTTGTGGCTGGGCATGGGAACGGATGGGCACATCGCATCGCTGTTTCCACAGATGCAGGCCGAAGACCGCCCCGGACGCGCGGTGATCCGCACCGTGCCCGATCCGCTTCCCCCCGAAGCGCCGTTCCCACGTCTGAGCATGAATTTCGCCGCGCTGACCAAGGCTCCGCGCGAAAGCATCATCGTGCTGCGCGGGGCGGACAAGAAGCAGGTGATCGAGCGGGCGCAGGAATCCGCAAGCGACCTGCCGGTCGCGCGCTTCCTGCGCGAGGCGAGCGGCCCTGTGACCATCTACTGGAGCGCGCAATGACACTGAACGACACCGTCGCCCGCGTCACCGACCGGATCGTGGAGCGTTCGCGCGACGGGCGGGCGCGCTATCTCGACCTGATCGAACGCGCGCGGGACGAAGGCGTCCATCGGCCCACGCTATCCTGCGGCAACCTCGCCCACGGCTTTGCCGCCAGTGGGGAGGACAAGGCCGCGATCAAGGCCGGGCAGGCGATGAATATCGGGATCGTCAGCGCCTATAACGACATGCTCAGCGCGCATCAGCCCTACGGCCGCTACCCCGAGCAGATCAAGATTTTCGCGCGCGAGCGCGGCGCGACGGCGCAGGTCGCGGGCGGGGTGCCTGCGATGTGCGACGGGGTGACGCAGGGGCAGGATTCGATGGAACTGTCGCTGTTCAGCCGCGATGTGATCGCGATGGGCACCGCCGTCGGCCTCAGCCACGGGATGTTCGAAGGCGCGCTGCTGCTGGGCATCTGCGACAAGATCGTGCCCGGCCTGCTGATCGGCGCGCTGCGGTTCGGCCATCTGCCGACCATTCTGGTGCCCGCCGGGCCGATGCCATCGGGCCTCGCCAACAAGGAGAAGATCCGCGTCCGCCAGCTCTATGCCGAGGGCAAGGTGGGCGAGGAGGAACTGCTGGAGGCGGAAAGCGCCAGTTACCACGGCGCGGGCACCTGCACCTTCTACGGCACCGCCAATTCCAACCAGATGATGATGGAGATGATGGGGCTGCACATGCCCGGCTCCAGCTTCGTCAATCCGGGCAACAAGCTGCGCCAGGAATTGACCCGCGCGGCGGTGCACCGGGTCACCGAGATCGGCTGGCGGGGCGATGATTACCGCCCGCTGGGCGCGTGCATCGATGAAAAGGCGATCGTCAACGCGACCATCGGCCTGCTCGCCACTGGTGGCTCGACCAACCACATGCTCCACATCCCCGCGATCGCGCGCGCTGCGGGCATCGCGATCGACTGGGACGATATGGACGAGCTGAGCGATGTCGTCCCGCTGATCGCCAGCGTCTATCCCAACGGCGCAGGCGACATAAACTATTTCCACGCGGCGGGCGGAATGCCCTTCGTGATCCGCGAACTGCTCGGCGCAGGGCTGGCGCATCCCGACATCCGCACGGTCTACGGCGCATCGCTGGAGGAAGGCGCGCAGGAGCCCTTCATCGAAGAGGATGCGCTGGTGTGGAAGCCGGGCGCAGAGCAGTCGCGCGACGATACGCTGCTCAAGCCGGTCTCCGATCCGTTCCAGTCCGATGGCGGCCTCGCGCTGCTCGCCGGCAATCTCGGTCGCGCGACCATGAAGGTCAGCGCGGTCGCGCCCGAGCATCGCACGATCGAGGCGCCGGCACGCGTGTTTTCCACCCAGCATCAGGTCGCCGAAGCCTTCAAGGCGGGCGAGCTGGACCGCGACGTGGTCGTCGTCGTCCGCTTCCAGGGCCCGGCGGCGAACGGCATGCCCGAACTGCACAAACTGAGCTCGCCCCTGGGAGTCCTACAGGATCGCGGCCACAAGGTTGCGCTGGTCACCGACGGGCGAATGTCGGGCGCGAGCGGCAAGGTTCCTTCCGCGATCCACGTCTCGCCCGAGGCGTATCATGGTGGCCCCCTCGGTAAGCTGCGCGACGGCGACCTGGTGCGCGTGTGTGCGCTTGAAGGCACGCTGAGTGCGCTTGTGGACGCTGGTGAATGGGCCGCGCGCGAGCAGGCGGAGGCTCCGCCCGAAGCATGGGGCACGGGCCGCGAGCTGTTCGCGATGATGCGCCGCTACTCCGATCCGGCGGAAAAGGGCGGCTCCGCCATGCTCGCCGAGGCGGGGCTGTGAGCGAACGCCAGCTGGTCACGGTCGATATTGGCGGCACCCACGCGCGCTTCGCCATCGCGACCATCGCCGAGGATGGAGCGATCTCGCTCGACGAGCCGGAGACGCTGCACACCGCCGATCACGTCAGTTTTCAGACCGCGTGGGAGGATTATCGCGCGCGCAAAGGCGGCCACCTGCCCGACGCGGTAAGCCTCGCAATTGCGGGCCGGACGAGCGGCGATGCGATCCGCTTCACCAATAATCCGTGGGTAATCCGCCCCGCTCTGATAAAGGAAAAGCTCGGCGCGTCGCGCTATACTCTGGTGAATGATTTTGCGGCGGTCGCGCATGCGGTGGCGCAGGCGCCGGATGACCAGTTTCTCCGCCTTGCAGGCCCCGACCAGCCACTCGCTGCGGAGGGCACGCTGAGCGTGCTCGGCCCCGGCACCGGGCTGGGCGTTGCACATTTATGGCGCGATTCCAGTGGCTACCGGGTGCAGGCTACCGAGGGCGGGCACGTCGACTTCGCCCCGCTCGACCAGATCGAAGACGCGATCCTCGCCCGCCTGCGCAAGCGCCACATGCGTGTTTCGGTAGAGCGCGTGGTCTCCGGCCCCGGTATCGTCGACATTTACGCCACGCTCGCCGCGCTCGAAGGAAAGCCGGTTGCGGAGATGGACGACGTGGCGATCTGGCAGGCCGGAATGGAGGGCAGTGACAGCCTCGCCGCCGCCGCCGTCGACCGGTTCTGCCTCGCGCTGGGTAGCATCGCCGGCGACTTCGCACTGGCGCAGGGCGGCTTTGGCGGTGTCGTGATCGCCGGCGGGCTCGGCTATCGCCTGCGCGACATTCTCCCCGGATCGGGCTTTGCCGAGCGGTTTCGCGCCAAGGGGCGCTTTGCGGACCTGATGGGCACGATCCCCGTCAAGCTGATCACCCACCCGCAACCGGGCCTGTTCGGCGCGGCCGCTGCCTTCGCGAAGGAACACGGATGACAATCGAAGAGATCATGCGCACCGCGCCGGTTATCCCGGTGCTGGTAGTGGACCGGCTGGAAGATGCGGTGCCGATGGCGGAGGCGCTGGTTGCAGGAGGCCTGCGCGTGCTCGAAGTGACGCTTCGAACCCCGGTCGCTCTCGACGCGATCCGCGCGATGCGCGAGGTCGAAGGCGCGATCGTGGGCGCGGGCACGGTCGTCGATCAGGAGCAATTGCAGGCCGCGATCGATGCAGGCGCGCAGTTCATCGTCTCTCCCGGCCTGACCGAGGCGCTGGGCCGCGCGGCGATTCGCGCGCAGGTGCCCTTCCTTCCCGGGGTTGCGACGGCTGGCGACATCATGCGCGGGCTCGAACTCGGCCTTGAACATTTCAAGTTCTTTCCGGCAGAGGCCAACGGCGGTATTCCTGCGCTCAAGGCACTGGCAGGCCCGTTCGGCGGGCTGAAGTTCTGCCCCACCGGCGGCATAAGACAGGAAACCGCCGCCGACTGGCTCGCGCTGGAGCAGGTGCTGTGCGTGGGCGGCAGCTGGCTGGTGCCGCAGGGCGAGGTTGACCGGGAAGCGATCCGGGCGCGGGCACAGTCTGCGACCCGGTTGGTATAACAGGCATCCGCAACCCAAGGAGAATTTCCATCGCCACCCGACCCGCAATCCAGCAAAACCCCGATATCCGCTATCTCGGCAAGCTACTGGGCGATGTGATCCGCGAACATGGCGGCGACCAGCTGTTTCAGCGGACCGAGGAAATCCGCGCCGCCAGCGTGGAACGCCACCGTAACGAAGCTCCGGTCGACCTGCGGCTCGACCAGCTCGATCTCGACGGTACGCTCGCCTTCGTGCGCGGTTTTGGGCTGTTCTCGATGCTCGCCAACCTCGCGGAAGACCGCGAGGGGATGATGGCCGAACAGGACATGCCCTTCGCCGACGCGCTCGCTTCGCTGAAGGAGCAGGGCATTTCGAGCGAGCAGGTCTCCGAAATGCTCGACCAGGCGCTGGTGATGCCGGTGCTGACCGCGCACCCCACCGAAGTGCGCCGCAAGAGCGTGATCGACCACCGCGTACGGATCGCCGAGCTGATGCGGATGCGCGATGCGCAGGCGATCTCCACGCCCGAGGGCGACGATGTCGAGGAATCGATCATCCGCCAGATCGCACTGCTGTGGCACACGCGCACGCTGAGGCGAGAGCGGCTGTTCGTGACCGACGAGGTCGAGAACGCGGTCTCCTTCATGCGCGACAGCTTCCTGCCCGCGATCCCCGTTCTCTATCGCCGCTGGGAAGACGCACTGGGCAGCCGCCCGGCCAGCTTCCTCCGGGTCGGCAGCTGGATCGGCGGCGACCGCGACGGCAACCCCTATGTGACCGCAGATTCGCTGCGTTTCGCGCAGGCCTTCGCTGCGGAAACCGTGATCGAATACTATCTCGACGCGCTCCACAAGCTGGGCGGCGAGCTTTCGCTGTCGAGCGAGCTGACCGAGGTCGATCCCGAGCTTGCGCGGCTGGCCGACGCGAGCGGTGACGAGTCTTCGCACCGGCAGGACGAGCCTTACCGCCGTGCGATCATCGGCATCTACAACCGCCTCGCCGCGACCTTTGAGGAACTGGTCGGCAAGGAGCCTTCGCGCGCAGCGCTCGGCCCGGGCGAGCCCTATGACAGCCCCGATGGCCTGCAGGACGATCTGCGGGTGGTCGCCCGGTCCTTGACCAAGGCGGGCGGCCAGACGCTCGCCTCGCAGGGCGCGCTGGGGCGGCTGGTGCGGGCGGTGCGCACCTTCGGCTTCCATCTCGCCACGCTCGACCTGCGGCAAAACAGCGCGGTGCACGAGCGGGTGGTGGGCGAATTGCTCGCCAACGCGGGCGTCGAGGAGGATTACACCGCGCTCGACGAAGAGGCGCGCATAGCCCTGCTGCGCCGCGAACTTGCCAGCGCGCGTCCACTGCGGTCGCAGTGGATGGATTACGGTGAGGAGACGACCAAGGAACTGGCGATCTTGGAGGCGACCGCGCAGGCGCATGCGCGGTTCGGTCCGCATTGCATCACGCAATACGTGGTCTCGATGGCGGAGACCGTGTCCGACCTGCTCGAAGTGCACATCCTGCTCAAGGAAGTCGGCCTGTATCGCGCAGGCGACACGCCGCACAGCGCGATCCAGGCGGTGCCGCTGTTCGAGACGATCGGTGACCTGAAGAACGCGCCCGAGGTGATGCGCAGCTATTTCGGCCTGCCTGAGATCGCCGCGATGGCCAGTGCGCGGGGCCATCAGGAAGTGATGATCGGCTATTCCGATTCCAACAAGGATGGCGGCTATCTGACCTCCAGCTGGATGCTTGCGCGGGCGAGCGAGGCACTGGCCCCGGTATTTGCCGAAGCGGGCGTGACGATGCAGCTGTTCCACGGGCGCGGCGGTTCGGTCGGCCGGGGTGGCGGCTCCGCCTTCGATGCGATCCGCGGCCAGCCTTCGGGTACGGTCAACGGGCGCATCCGGATCACCGAACAGGGCGAGGTGATCGCGGCGAAATACGGCACGCCGGAGGTCGCTGCGGTCAATCTGGACGCGATGGTCACCGCCGCGATGCTCGCCACGATGGAGCCCGAACGGGTGCCGCAGGACGATTATCGCCGCTATGCCGAGGCGATGGATGCGGTCTCGGAGACCGCGTTCAGCACCTATCGCGATCTGGTCTATGGCACCGACGGCTTCGTCGGCTTCTTCCGCCAGATGACGCCGATCGCGGAGATCGCCACGCTCAAGATCGGATCGCGCCCGGCGAGCCGCAAGTCGGACGATCGGATCGAGAATCTGCGGGCGATTCCGTGGGTCTTCTCGTGGAGCCAGGCGCGCGTGATGCTCCCCGGCTGGTACGGCGTGGGCACCGCGCTCTCGCAGTTCGAGGACAAGGCGCTGCTGCGCGAGATGGCGCGCGAATGGCCGTTCCTTCGCAACGCGCTCGCCAACATGGAAATGGTGCTCGCCAAATCCGACATGGGCATTGCCGAGCGCTACAGCGAACTGGTCGAGGATCGCGATCTGGCGAAGGGCGTGTTCGGGGCGATCCGCGACGAATGGCAACGCACGCATGATGCGCTGCTCGATGCGACCGGACAGTCTTTCCTGCTAGAAAATTCGCCTCGGCTCGATGCGTCGATCCGGCTACGGCTGCCCTATATCGAACCGCTCAACCTGCTGCAGGTCGAGCTGCTCAAGCGGCACCGCTCGGGCGAGCCGGACGAGCGCATTGCCGAGGGCATCCAGCTGTCGATCAATGCGATCGCGACCGCGCTGCGCAACAGCGGCTGAACTGGTGAAGGAGGGGCGGGCCGACAATGCCCGCCCCATCGCTCAATAGCCCGAGGCCTGACCGTCCTTGCGCATCTCGGTCGCGCCGACATAGACGCCGCTTTCGGCATCGCGGGCGATCGCCTGATAACCGCCGAACGGGATGCCGGTGGTCTCCACCTCGACATTATGGCCCATCGCGCGCAGTGCCTCCACGGTCGCAACGGGGATGCCGGGTTCGACCATCAGCACGCCCAGATTGTCGATATCCACGGTATCGGCGGCGCTGCCTGCCAGCGCGTCGGTCGGCTGGCGGCCGCCATCGTGCATCAGGCGCGCGGTATCTCCCGCCTCCTGCAGGTTCATCCCGTAGTCGACGAGGTTGATCAGGATCTGCACGTGCCCCTGCGGCTGCATCCCGCCGCCCATCAGCCCCAGCGTCATGAACGGCTTGCCGTCTTTCTTCACGAAGGCGGGAATGATCGTGTGGAAGGGCCGCTTGCTGGGTGCGTAGGCATTGGGATGTTCGGGATCGAGGCTGAACAGCTCGCCGCGATCCTGGAACATGAAGCCCAGCCCCGGCGCGACCAGCCCGCCGCCCATGCCGCGATAATTGGACTGGATCAGGCTGACCATCATCCCGTCCTTGTCCGCCACGGTGAGGTATGTGGTGTCGCCTTCACCCTCCAGCTTGGGCTCGACCTCAGGATCACCCGGCCCGAACGCAGGCGTGGCACGCTCCGGATCGATCAGCGCGAACCGCTCGCGCCCGTAGGCATCGCTCAGCAGGGCCTGCGGTGCGGTGGTGAAGTCGGGATCGGCGTAGAAGCGGGCCACATCCTCGAACGCGAGCCGCTTGGCCTCGGTGATGTAGTGAAGCACTTGCGGAGAGCCGCGCTCCCACTGCGACAGGTCCACATTCTTGAGGATGTTGACCATCTGCAGCGCGGCGAAGCCCTGGCTGTTGGGCGGCAGTTCGCACAGCTCGTACCCCTTGCGATAGGCGACGCACGAGACGTCGACCCATTCGCTGTCGTGGTTGGCGAAGTCCGCCAGCGTGAACGCGCTGCCCTGTTCGCGCAAATAGTCGACGATGGTCCGCGCGGTTTCGCCCTCGTAATATTCGTCGCGTCCATTGCGCGCGATCCGCTCCAGCGTGCTGGCGAGATCGGGGTTCCTGAACATCTCGCCCGGCTCAGGCGCATCTCCATCGGCGAACCAGGTCGCGCGGGCATTGTCGAAGTCGAAATCGAACCGCTTGAGCCGCGCCTCGTAAGCGGCGAGCGAACGGTCGAGATACATCGCAATCACCGGGGCCACCGGATGCCCTTCGCGTGCGTAGGTGATCGCAGGCGCAAGGTTCTCCGTCATCGGCAGCTTGCCGAAGCGATCGTGCATGTCGAACCAGGCATCGACCGTGCCGGGAATGGTGATCGGCAAAGGCCCCACCGGCGGAATTGCGGTCGCATCCGCCCCAAGCTTTTCCTTCAGCTGGTCGAGAGTCTGGCCCGAGGGACTGCGGCCCGATCCGTTGATGCCGTACAGCTTGTCGGTCTTGGGGTCGTAGATGATCGCGAACAGATCGCCGCCGATGCCGTTCCCGGTCGGCTCCATCAGGCCCAGCGCGGCGTTGGCGGCAATCGCCGCGTCGACCGCGCTGCCACCCGCCTTGAGGATGTCGAGCGCGACCTGCGTCGCCAGCGGATGCGCGGTCGCGGCCATGCCGTGCGGGGCCGCCACCGGGGAGCGGCTCCAATCCGCACCCACCGGCCGTGCGCCCGCCCCGATTCCCTGCGTCGCGTTTTCGGCGGTGTCGGCAGGGTTGAGCGGGGGCGGATTGTCCTGCGCCAGCGCCGGGCTGGCGATCAGCGCACCTGCTGCGATGCCCGAAGCCAGAAAACTCGAAATTTTGCGCATTGCGACTCTACTCCCCTAAATGCCGGTATTGACGCTAGGGGAAGCGGGACAAGAGCAAAAGGGGGCGCACCCGAGGTCGCTCCGGCAAAGCTGTGCTTCTTCGCAGGCGCAACAAATTTGCATTGAAATTTCGCGGAGCATCCTCAATGCTGATCGAGTGATGCGCCAAATGCGGCGCTGACTTTCCGAAACCGAAACTTTTCGCTTTGAACTGGGCCGATCCGATCGAACGTAACGTCACCAACAAATTTGTCGACCGCAAACAGGCCTATCCGGCCAAGCGCACCCCCGATAGCCGCCGTGCGGACTTCCTCGAGATCGGTGCGCCCTTCGCGGATGATGCCGCGCGCGCCCAGGCGGGCCGCTGCGCGCAATGCGGCGTGCCTTACTGCCAGGTCCATTGCCCGCTGCACAATCACATTCCCGACTGGCTGCGCCTGACGGCCGAGGGGCGTCTGCAAGAGGCCTATGATCTGTCCTCGCGCACCTCGACCATGCCCGAGATTTGCGGCCGGATCTGCCCGCAGGACCGTTTGTGCGAAGGCAATTGCGTGATCGAGTTCTCCGGCCACGGCGCTGTGACCATCGGCAGTGTCGAGAAATATCTCGGCGATAATGCGTGGGAGAACGGCTGGGTGCGTCCGATCGAGCCGGGCACACCCACCGGTCA
>CEQK01066642.1_pt1 | contig 15420 bp, 15 predicted proteins | sample 531051 | NCBI WGS metagenome assembly CEQK01 (sample SAMEA2621229, study PRJEB7988) | marine metagenome | biome: marine biome (ENVO:00000447); feature: deep chlorophyll maximum layer (ENVO:xxxxxxxx); material: "saline water (ENVO:00002010), including plankton (ENVO:xxxxxxxx)" | depth 150 m
GCACGGCGCACCCATATGGGACATCTCGTTCCGTCGCGCGCTGGTGCGGCCATTGCGCTGGCTCGTAAACTGGATGATGGCGGCGGTGTCGGCATGCTCGTCGACCAGAAATTCCAGCGCGGCGCGAAGTCGACTTTCTTCGGCCACACGGTGCAGACCAATCCGTTACTGGGCAAGCTGGCTCGCCAGTTCAACTGCGACGTCTATCCGGCACGCTGCATCCGCTTGCCGGGTGGTCGCTTCCGGCTGCAGATCGAACCGGCAATCGAGGTCCCGCGCGCCGAAGACGGCCGCGTCGACGTGCCTGCCACCTGCCAACTGCTGAACGACAAGGTCGAGGCGTGGGTGCGTGAATACCCGGGCCAGTGGCAATGGTTCCACGACCGCTGGGCCATCAAGCACAAGGTGAAATAGCCAACATGAAAAAAGGCGCCAACCGGCGCCTTTTGTCTGTCATTCCAACCGCTTGGTGTCAGTGATTGATCACGATGCGGATGTTGGATCGGCCGTTGCGCTCGACCATCGAGAAGAACGTGGCCGCATTGGCGGTGTGCAGACGGATGCAGCCATGCGACGCAGGACGACCCAGACGGCTGACCTGGTTTGTGCCGTGAACGGCATAGCCGCCGCGGAAGAACACTGCATAAGGCATCGGCGCATTATTGTATTTGCGCGACCGGTGATGCTTGGACAGCCATTTCGGCGAATAGGTTCCCGTCGGCGTGTAGTAGCCCTTGCGGCCGGTCGAGACCTTCCAGCGATACTTCACCACGCCGTTCTGCGTGACCGTCATTGTTTGCGATGAAAGATCGACCTTCGCCACGATACGTGCGGCATAGGCCGATGTTGCGGACATCAGCATTCCTGCGGCGATTGCCCCGGCAAGAAGAAATTTCTTCATCCCACTCTCCCTGAGATTTACGCGTCAAATTACCCCGTCACAAAGAGTATATGCAGGAGGAGATCAAATAAAGTTAAATCAACATATATAACTTGAAGCGAATCAATAAGTTATTGATTTTATTGCGCAGAAGCCGCGACTAGTATTAACAGCAGCACCGTGAAAATCTGCAGTATCGAGCTCACACGGCCCAATTGAACGGCGCGTTCGATGGTATCCGGGCCTGCCTCACGGGTCCCCGCTCCATTCAGACAGGGTGCCCGGACGACGACTTCGCCGTAGGTTCTGGGACCCCCAAGCGCCAGCCCGAGCGCCCCCGCGACCGCAGCTTCGGGCCAACCGGCATTCGGTGAGCGGTGAAGCGGCGCATCCCGCAAAGCGACGCCAGCCGCCGCGCGCGCAGCTCTGCTCCCCTCCGTCCACCATGCGGCAGCCACGAGCATAAGGGCCGACAATCGCGCTGCCGGCCAGTTCATCAGATCGTCGAGCTTCGCCGACGCCCAACCAAAATCGCGGTACTTCGTATTGAGATGCCCGATCATCGAATCCGCGGTGTTGACCATCTTGTAGGCCAGGAGACCCGGCAAGCCGCCGATCAGGTACCAGAGTGCCGGGGCCACGACGCCATCGGAATAGTTTTCGGCCAGGCTCTCGATGGCCGCCCGACTGACGTCCGACCCGTCGAGCGCGTCCGGATCGCGCCCGACGATCATGGAAACCGCCTTGCGCCCGCCCTCGATCCCGCCGGTGCGTAATCCAACAGCGACCGCCAGCACGTGATCGAACAGGCTCTTCTGCGCCAGGAAGATGGAGACGACGATCGCCTCCAACGCCACGCCGGCCCAGCCCAGCAAGCCGAAAAGATCGGACAGAAGCCAGCCGACGGAAATCGATATAGCCACCAGAACGGCAATGGCGGCAAGACCACGCCATTTGCGCGTGTCAGCCGTGACATCAGGCTCGTTCAGGCGGCGGTCCGCAAATCCGATCATCGCGCCGAAGATGACAACCGGGTGCGAAATCCTTCGCCAGAGCCAGTCCGGATCGCCCACCAGCCGGTCGATCAGCAGTCCGAGAAAGAGAATGATCAGCCGGATCACGACGTGATGGCCTTGAGACCGCGAGTCAGGCGCTCCGCCTCCGACTCGTTGGCGACCAGACCCAGCCGCAGCCGGCGCGGCGAGTGATCGAAAGCGCGGGTGAGGATATGTTGGCTGGCAAGTGTATCGCGGGCCGCTGCGCCATCGCCGACGTCGAGCAGGAAGAAGAGCGCTGTCTGCCCAACGACCGGAATGCCGGATGTCCTGACAGCCTCCGCCGTCAGCGCGTGGCAGCGTTCGATCTCGGCGCGTTGCTCGGACATGATGTCCGGCGAGGCAAAGGCATGAATGGCGATCTCCAGCGCAGGCCCGGACACGGGCCACGGGCCCAAAGCCTCGGCCAGCGCTTTGGCAACTGGCTTCGCCGCAAAGGCAAATCCCAAGCGCACACCTGCAAGCCCGAAAAACTTTCCGAACGAGCGGAGCACCAGAAGCCCGGGGATGGCCCCCGCCCGGCCCGCAACGCTGACGTCCGGATGACAATCGGCAAAGGCTTCATCGACGACCGTCATCCGGTTCCCGCGCGATTGCGCAAAGTCTGCCAGCTCACCAGACGAAAAACGGCGACCATCGGGATTGTTGGGATTGGCGAGCACCACCGCATCGGCATCCAGCGCCGCATCGAGGGAGATAACCTTGCGCACGGCAAAGCCGGCGCGGACGAAAGCGGCCTCATATTCCCCGTAGGTCGGCGCGAGGATTGCGACGTCGCTGGCCTCGGGGCTGACAAGGCGGGCCAGCATCGGCAGATGCTGGATCGCCGCCTGGCTGCCCGGCGTAATCACCGGATCAGTCGCACCACCGTAATGAGTGCGTGCCAAACCCGCGACGCGCCGTGCCAGCGCCGGATCGGGCAACCGTCGCCAACTGTCCCGGAAAAATTCCGGCAAGGGAAAGCTCACGGGACTGATTCCGGTCGACAAATCCAGCCAGTCCTCCGCACGTCCACCATGGGTCGCAATGGCGTCGAGAAGCGCTCCGCCATGGTCGATCACGCGCGCCACCTCATTCCGCGATGTCGATGACATGCATGTAGGAGCCGGAGACATTGCCGCGCCTGAGCCCAGCCTTGCCGAGTTCGTGGCCTTCTGCATCGACCGCCGAAAACAGAGCGTCAGCGGACCCTTTTTCGACCACGGTCGAATAATGAAACTCGTGGGCGGTGAGCGGCATCTGCCAGATGAACCCGGGCTCCGCCTGGATCCTGCGATAGCCGAGACTCCGCTTGCGCTCCGCATAGCTCGTGGTCAGCGGCAGCGCGCCAAGCATTTCGTGGCGGTGACCGTCGGCATCGATCAGCCCGTCGCCCAGCACCATGTAACCGCCGCACTCACCATAGACCTGGATGTCGCGCGCGATCGCCTGCTGCATGCCGGTTCTGAAAGTCTGAGCACCCGCGATCCGGCCGGCATGGAGTTCGGGATATCCGCCCGGAAGAAAGACTGCATCGGCGTCCGCCGCCGGCGCTTCATCGGCCAGCGGCGAGAAGAAGCTCAGTTCGGCACCGCGGCGCCGCCAGCTCAACAGCATGTGTTCGTAGGAAAAGGCAAAGGCCAGATCGCGCGCGATGGCAATCTTCTGTCCAAGCGGTGGCAGGCGCTTGATGTTGGCCGGCGCTTCGAAGGGTGTACCCAGTCGTGAGAGTTTCTCGATCCTGTCGATATCGACATGGCGCTCAATCCTGTCGGCAGCCGCGCCAATGAAGGTTTCGAGGTTTTCATTCTCGCTGGCCTGCACCAGCCCCAGATGCCGCTCGGGAACCACCAGCGCCTCTTCCCGCGGCACAGAACCCAGACAGTCGATGTTGGCTTTCTTGAGAGCCGATCGCAGCATCCGTTCGTGCCGCTCGCTGCCGACACGATTGAGGATCACGCCGCCGACATAAAGGTCCGGCGAGAAATCCGAAAATCCCTTTGCGATGGCCGCAACCGAGTGGGAGAGTTTTGCGCAATCGATGATGAGAATGACAGGCAGGCCCAGAAGCCGGGCCAGATCGGCGGACGATCCGGTGCCATCGGACGCCGCATCATAAAGCCCCATCATCGCCTCGAGCACGAATGTCCGACCGCCCTCGGCCGCGAGGCTCGCATTGGCGCACAGAAAATCCGGGCGCATACCCCACGGGTCGTAATTCATGCAGACGGCGCCGGAGGCGACCGAGTGGAAGGCGGGATCGATATAGTCCGGCCCTGCCTTGGCGGGTGCCAACCTGGCACCGCGCCGCCTGAGCGCACGCAACAGCCCCAGCGTTATCGTGGTCTTGCCCGCGCCCGAATTGGGCGCGGCCAGCATCAGGCCCTTCATGCACTGTCCTTCTGCTCGGCAGCACGGGACCCGAGCGGATCGGGCGTCAGCACCTTGCCTGACAACGCGCCAAGCCAATCGAATGCCTTGCGGAACTCCACCACCTTGCCGACCACGACGATCGCCGGAGGTTCGAGACCGGACTCCGCGAGATCGCCTGCGGCTTTTCCTAGTGTGGTTTCCAGCACTTTCTGTTCGGAGGTCGAGGCGTCGGTGACGAAAGCCACGGCTTCGTGGGCGTCACGTCCGGCTTCCATCAGGCGGTTTGCGATGGCATCGAAATGCTTCATCGCCATATACATCACGATCACCTGGCTGCCGCGCGCGACACCTTGCCAATCGATGCCATCGGGCACCGCGCCGCTGGAATTGTGGCCGGTCAGAAAGGTGACCGTGTGATTGGTCTCGCGATGGGTGACGGGAATGCCGGCATAGGCCAGCCCACCGATCCCGGCCGTGATTCCCGGCACGATGCGGAACGGCACGCCGTGCTCGACAAGAGTGAGCGCTTCCTCACCGCCACGCCCGAAGACGAAAGGGTCGCCGCCCTTGAGCCGCAGGACCTTCTTGCCCAGCTTGGCGAGTTCGACAAGACGATAGGAAATATCGCGCTGCTTGGCCGACGGTTTGCCGCCGCGCTTGCCAGCGTATTCAATCTCGGCGCCCTGCTTGGCGAGCCCGAGACAATCATTGCTCACCAGCGCATCATGAACGATAACATCGGCTTGGCTGAGCGCGTTGATCGCGTGAAGCGTCAGGAGCCCCGGATCGCCTGGCCCCGCGCCCACCAGCCAGACCTCGCCAGGCTTCATGTCCGGCAGGTTCCGGGTGATATGTCCCAGTCCGTTTTCCATCGGTTCGATGATCGCTCCTTGTCCCTTCCCGGTCTATCGCGCGAGCGCTATATCGGCAATCACACAATAGGAATAATGTGGCCCGCATGAGGGAGAAAAACCGACAGGAGACGACGGAATCCGGCACCGGCCTAAGGCGCGGCTGGACCACCGGCGCATGCGCGACTGCAGCCACCAAGGCGGCCCTCACAGCGATCCTGACCGGCAGGTTTCCCGATCCCGTCACCATTACGCTTCCGCGCGGCCAGACGCCGTCCTTTCCTCTTGCACGCGAGAAACTGGGGCAGGACGAAGCCATGGCGGCAATCGTCAAGGATGCCGGCGACGATCCCGATGTGACCCACGGCGCCACGATCATCGCAACCGTGCGCAGAGGCGTGGCGCAATCAGGTATCGTCTTCCAGGCGGGCGAAGGCGTCGGCATGGTCACCCTCCCCGGCCTGCCTATCGAACCGGGCGAAGCGGCAATCAACCCGGTACCCCGCAAAATGATGACAGAAACGGTCGAAAGCCTGTGTGCCGAGCATGGCGTCACGCCTGATGTCGAGATCGAGATTTCGGTGCCGGGCGGCCAGTCTTTGGCGGACAAGACCTGGAACCCACGGCTCGGCATCAAGGGCGGCCTGTCGATCCTCGGCACCACCGGCATCGTCAATCCCTTCTCCTGCGCGGCCTGGATCCATTCCATTCACCGAGGCATAGATGTCGCGCGCGCGGCGGGTCTCGAACATGTCCTCGGGTCTACCGGCTCGACCTCGGAAAAGACCGCCCAGGAGCTTTTCGGCCTGCCCGACATCGCCTGTCTCGACATGGGCGATTTCGCCGGCGGGCTGCTGAAATATCTGCGCCAGCATCCCCTGCCGCGGCTGACGATCGCGGGCGGTTTCGCCAAGCTCTCCAAGCTCGCCCAAGGTGCGCTCGACCTCCATTCGGGACGCAGCCAGGTGGACATGGAGTGGCTGGCCGAAAAGGCCGGACCGGATTTGAATCAAAACTTGAGGGAGAAGATTCTCTCTGCCAATACCGCACTCGAAGTCCTTGAATTGACTCGCGAAGAAGGCATCGACCTGCCTGCAATCATAGCCCGTGATGCACGCCAGACCGCGCTCGATACGTTACGCGGCGCGCCCGTCGCGGTCGACATTCTGGTGACCGACAGAGCCGGCAATATCCTCGCACAATACGGCACCGACCATGACTGAAACCATCCTCATCCTGGGTGGCACAAGGGAGGCGGCAGAGCTCGCCGCCCGCATCGTCATCGACCGACCCGATGCCCGCATCGTCACGTCGCTGGCGGGCCGGACGAAGGAACCGTCGCCCCTGTCTGGCGAGGTTCGCATAGGGGGGTTTGGCGGCGCTGAGGGACTGGCCGGATGGCTCTCGGAAAACGAGGTTTCAGCCTTGATTGATGCCACTCACCCTTTCGCGAAGTCCATCTCGGCGAATGCCGTCAAAGCTGCCGATATCTCCGGCGTTCCCCTCTATCGGCTTGCCCGTCCGGCCTGGGTAAAACAGGCCGGTGACAGGTGGATCGAGGTCGCAAATCTGGAAGCCGCAAGCGACGCGATACCGGCCCGTGCCAAGGTTTTTCTGGCGCTCGGCTCGCAGCACATCGCAGCTTTCGAGAAACGCGATGACGTCCACTTCGTCGTCCGCATGATCGACCAGCCGGAGCAGAAGCTGGACCTGCCCAACCACACGCTCGTGCTCGGTCGCCCCGGCGACAGTGCGGCGGTAGAGACCATCCTGTTCCTCAGCCACGCGATCACGCACATCGTCTGCCGCAATTCGGGCGGCGAGGCGGGCTACGCCAAGATCGAGGCCTCGCGCAAGATGAACCTGCCGGTGATCATGATCGCACGGCCCGCATCGTCGCCGGCTGGTTACGCAACCATCGACGACCTGCTGGCCGCACTCCCCTAGACCGACGCCTTCTTCTTTTTCCCGACATTTCTGAGAACGTGGGAATAGTCGGCATTGTAAAGGTCGCTGTCACGGAAATTGACGTCGCCGAACACCTTTCCGACAAGAACCAGCGCTGTGCGCGTGATCTTGTGCTTGCGCACCTCGTCCTTCATCTCCGCAAGCGTGGTGCGGATGTAGAGTTCGTCCGGCCAGGTGGCGCGATAGGCGATCACCACCGGGCAGTCATCGCCGTAATAGGGTTCGAGCGCGCGGCGGACGTAATCGAGATTGCGGATGGAGAGGTGGATCGCGAGCGTTGCCTTCGACTGGCCGAGAATTTCCAGCTGCTCGCCCTCCGGCATCGACGAAGCCTTCATGCCTGTTCGGGTGATGATGACGGTCTGGGCGATTTCCGGAAGTGTCAACTCGGTCGAAAGCCGCGCCGCCGCACCCGCAAAGGCGGGCACGCCCGGCACCACCTCGTAATCGATACCGAGTTCGTCGAGACGCCGCATCTGCTCCGCGGTGGCACCGTAAATGGACGGATCGCCCGAATGGACACGGGCGACATCTTGGCCTGCAGCCTGAGCGGCCTCCATCTCGGCGACGATCGCATCGAGATGCATCGGCGCGGTATCCATCACCTTGGCATCGGCAGGCGCAGCCTGAACGATCTCCTCGGGAACAAGCGACCCGGCATAGAGGCAGACCGGGCAGCGCTCGATCAGCTTGAGACCGCGCACGGTGATAAGGTCGGCGGCACCCGGGCCGGCTCCGATAAAATAGACGGTCATTCCGCCGCTCCCTTCAATTCTGCCGCCAACTTCATGGCGCTGCCTTCCTTGCGGGCATAGCCGCGCGGCGTATAGACCCAGTCGCGCCCGTCGCCGGTCCGCGTCACGGCAGTGTTGGACGAACCGACGATGACGACGGTGAGCATGTCCACATCATCGACCTGCAGATCGCCGAGGGGCACCACCCGCACCGTCTCGCCGTCGCGGCCGAGATTGGTGGCCAGAATCACCGGTGTCGATGCCGGACGATGGTTGAGCAGTTCGTCGCGCGCCCAAGCAAGTTGCGTGCGTCGCTTGCGGGACACCGGGTTATAGAAGGCGATGACGAAATCTCCCTCGCCCGCAGCCTTCACACGGCGCTGGATATCGTCCCACGGGGTGAGCAGATCCGACAGCGAGATGGTACAGAAGTCATGCCCCAGCGGCGCGCCTGCACGCGCGGCAGCCGCCTGCAGCGCCGAGATGCCGGGGCTGCACTGGATTGCGATCCGCCGCGCCGCATCGGTGAGCCCGTCCTCGCCGCCCGCCTTTTCGAGAAGTTCGAACACCAGCGTCGCCATCGCATAGATGCCGGCATCGCCCGAACAGACGAGCGCCACTGTCTTGCCCTGACCGGCGAGTTCCATCGCGTGGTGGACGCGCGCCTCTTCCTTGCCGAGATCGAAATCGTGCCGCGCCTTGCCTTCGGCCAGCGGGCCCAACAGATCCAGATAGAGCGAATAGCCGACCAGATCGGTCGCCTCGCTCACCATGCGGCTCACCTCCGGCGAGCGCCATCCCTCCGATCCAGGACCGATGCCGACGACGAAGAGCTTGCCGCGTGCACGACCTTGGAGATTGCTCTCAGTCAGCACAGCCGGCGACCTGCCGATCGCCACGGTCGCGCGCTTGCTTTTGGTCTTGGCGACTGCCAGCTCGCCGTCCGCGCCGACACTGGCGAGTGCCGCACCTTCCGCAACGCCGTGGCAGCCGACTTCTGTGAACACCACATCAGACGGGGTTGCCAGCCGCGGCGTCTCCGCCTCGAGCCGTGCTGCATCGAAGAATCGCGCCGGAACACCGAAATGGTCTGCGACCGCGTGAATGGCGGCTTCATCCGCCTTGAGATCAAGTGAGGCAACAGCCGCAACCGATTCTGCCGACAGGCCATTTTCCAAGAGCGCCCTTTCGGCGAGCGCGATCGCTTCCTCCGCCTCGCAGCCCCGCTCACAGCCCATGCCGAGCACCAGCGTCGCCGGGCGATAGACGAGTTCGAGATCGCCCGCTTTGTGCGCACGATCGGTGATCGTCAGCGTAATCGCGCCATCATCTGAAAAGGGAAGCGTCGAGTTCCGGAGCCACGCGTCGACCTCTTCCACTCTCCCCCCTTGCGGGGGAGATGTCCCGTCAGGGACAGAGGGGGAGAACGCCAGTCGCACGGAAGCTCCCGCGACCAACTCCGCCATCACCGCCTTGGCGGCACCCGGATTGGCGAGCTTGATCCCCTCAGGCGGCGCGTCGAGTGCTATGCCGAAGCGTATATCGCCAGCCGTGGTCACAGCCGCAATACCATCAAGAGCCGAAGCGATATCGCGCGCCAGATCGTTGGCTCCGTGATGACCGCCCAGAAGCGGCACGGCTACGGAGCCGTCCTCGGCCACCGCGATCACCGGCGGTTCGGTCTGCTTGTCGGCAAGAACCGGAGCCAGAAGCCGGATTATCGCACCTGCAGCCATAACGGCGACGATGGGACGACCTGCGGCAAACAGCGCGCGCAGATGTGCGCCGGTATCATCGAACGCGACATCGCAGTCGGACACGCGGCGGCCGAGCCCGTGGATCTCGCCGCCCGTCGCAGCCTTGATCCGGTTTGCCACCGACAGGGCCGAAGCCGAGAGGATGACGATCGCGGTCTTCGAATTCATGTCTGTGCCTCTGCCTGCGCGGCCGGTTTCGCCCAGCTCTCCGCGCCCTTGTAGATCAGGATGATGGAGAAATAGGGAGCCGTGTCGCCGCTCACCTCGGCAAGCGGCATCACCCGCTCGCCGGCCAGCGTCACCCGTTCCGCATAAATTGCTTGAGCCGTCAGATTCATTTTCTCGATCAACGCCCGCAAGCGATTGAAATGACGTCCGACTTTCATGATCGCAACGGCGCCGGATGCGTCGATGCGCGCCGCGATCTCGTCATCGGAAAGCGGACCGGGGACCACCGTCAGCACGTCGTTTCGCGCCGACAAAGGCCGTCCGGAGGCAGCACCCGCCGCCATGATAGAGGACACGCCGGGCACGATTTCCGTTTCGTAGCGACCGGCGAGGCGCTCGAAGAGATACATGAAGGAGCCGTAGAAAAACGGATCGCCCTCACACAGGACAGCAACATCGCGTCCGGCATCGAGGTGCGCCGCGATTTCCTCCGCTGCACGATCATAAATCTCCTGCGCGGGAAACCGCTCGACCCGCATGGGCACCCGGATTGCGATCTCCACCTGTCCGCCCGGAAGGTGGTCGGCGGCGATCGAACGGGCAAAGCTGTCACCTTCGTCCGGCGCCGGCCATGCGATCACCGGCGCAGCCTTGAGGATGCGCAGCGCCTTCAGCGTGAGCAGTTCGGGATCGCCGGGACCCAGCCCGACGCCATAGAGCGTGCCGGTCATGCGAAACCCTTCCTGACCGACCACAAGGTCACCGGCATCATCGGTTTCCAACCCAGGAAACGACCGACCGGCTCGGCGCGGCTGACCTGGAGACGAACCAGCTCCCCGCCGAAATGCTCGCGCAGCGCAAAGATCCGCGCCTCGCTTTCGACCGTCACAGCATTGGCTACCAGCCGCCCTCCCGGCTTGAGCGCGGCCCAGGCAGCTTCGAACACGCCCTCCTCGCTCATGCCTCCGCCGACGAAAACGGCATTCGGCGCTTCAAGCCCCTCGAGCACCGCGGGCGCTTCACCGTGTCGGATATCGAGCGTCGGAGTTCCGAGCGCCATGGCGTTGGCGGAGATACGTTCGGCGCGTTCCGCCTCATTCTCGATGGCGACCGCCTTCGCACCACGCGCGGCGCGCATCCACTCGATCGCGATCGAGCCATTGCCCGCGCCGACATCCCAGAGAAGCGCGCCGGGCATCGGTGCCAAATAGGCAAGCGTCGCAGCGCGGATCTCGCGCTTGGTGAGTTGCCCGTCATGTTCGAAGGCCTCGTCCGGCAAGCCCGGAACGGGCGGCAGGACGGCAGCATCCGGATCGGCGACGCATTCCACGGCAAGCGTATTGAACGCGGCGAATTCCGCCGAGCCCGACCGGATATCTCGCGCCGTCATCTCGACGATTTTCTCGCGCCGTCCGCCCATATGCTCAAGAATGGCAATCTTCGAACCGCCGAACCCGCGTTCGACGAGAATATCCGCCGCCTCGCAGATCGTCCGACCGGTCGAGGTCAGCGCGATAAGCCTGTTGCCCGGCTGCAGATGGGCCGAGAGCGCATGAATGGAACGCCCGTGCAACGAGATCATCGCCACGTCCTGCTGCGCCCAGCCGAGCCGTGCAGCGGCCAGCGAAAAAGCAGAGGGCGTCGGGATCACCCGGATTTCGTCGGCACCAATATGGCGCATCATCGTCGCTCCGATCCCGAAGTGCATCGGGTCACCGGTGGCGAGGATGGTGATAGGTTCACCGCGTCGTTTCAGAAGCAACTCGATCGTCTGTTTCACACCGAAGGTCCACGGGATCACCTCCCGATCTCCGGCATCGATTTCCTCGAGGACACGTGCGGGCGCGATCACTGTTCGGGCTGCATCGAACAAGGCACGCGCAGGCGGCGTCAGGCTGTCGAGCCCGTTATCGCCGACGCCGAGCAGCGTCAGCCAAGGCTTTCCGCCGGTTTCCGTTTCCATCTCAGCCATGTCCTTCCAGCCCAGCGGCAAGTCCGTTGAGGGCCGCTGCCGCAATCGCCGATCCGCCGCGCCGTCCCTTGACCGCGATGAACGGTACGCCCCGAGAATTGGCGACCAGCGCGTCCTTGGATTCCACCGCGCCGACGAACCCGACCGGCGCACCAATAATGGCGGCGGGTTTCGGTGCTCCTTGATCGATCCGTTCGAGCAGGCGGAAGAGCGCGGTCGGCGCGTTGCCGATAACAACCACCGCGCCCTCGAGATACGCGTCCCAAAGTTCCACCTGAGCGGCCGAGCGGGTCGTGCCCGCCTCTCTTGCCAGGTCTGCGACACGCGGAGCAGACAGCGCACAGATCACCGGATTATCGGCGGGCAACAGCCGCTTGATAATGCCGTGGCGCACCATTTCCACATCACAGATCACCGCCCCACCCTTTTGGAGCGACAGCTGACCCGCAGTTGCGAAGTCTCCCGACACCACCACGTCCGCCGTCAGATCGGTCATCCCGCAGGCGTGGATCATGCGCACCACCACCTGGGCCGTCGCCGCATCGAAGCGCGACAGGTCAGCCTCGGCCCGAATGGTGGCGAAGGACTGGCGATAGATCTCCGCCGGATCGGTGATGTAGCCGGCCGCCATGGTCACGTTTTCGGCTTTTCCATCGACCTGGGCCCATGCGGATGGTCGGCATGCGGATAGGGATGATGGTGATGATCGTGCCCGTGGGAATGATCATGGTCGTGGCCGTGCCCATGATGATGTGAATGCCCGTGATCATGGTCGTGAGAATGACCATGGTGGTGGTGATGCCCGTCGTTGTGGTGATGGTGGTGATGGCCGTGATCGTGCACGGGTTCCAGCGGGCCCGGCTCGGCATGGCTGTGCACCGGAGTGAACGGCAGACCGTGCTTGCGGCAGAACTCCTCGTCGCGGCAGGAGGCATCGCAGTCACCGCCGCAAGGGCAATTTTCCAGTCCCCCGCCTATCCCCTCGACGTGGTGGTGATGGCTTTCCTGCGGCAGCCCGACTTCCGCCTCGAAACCAAGCACCTGCTCGCGGTACTTGCACATCTGGCAGTTCATCAGCGCTTGGCCCTCGACGATCTCCTTCACGCGGTCCTGGAAGGTATCGAGCACCAGCGGGTGGTCGTTGAGATAGGGCGCCTTGATGAATTCGATGTCGGGATATTTCGCCGCCACCTCGTCGGTCTGCGAATAGATCCGCTTGACCAGCACGCCGGTGAACAGGAAGTACGGGAAGACGATGATGCGCTTGTAGCCGAGCTTGGCGGCATGCTCGAGACCGGGACCGACAAGCGGGAACGTGACACCCGAGTAGCAGGTCTCGCCCCAGCCGAAACCAAAACCCTCCCAGAGCATCCGCATGACCTTGGCGACGTTGGAGTTGGCGTCCGGATCGGATGCACCGCGACCGACGACCATCAGCATCGTGTCATGGATTGCCACCTCGCCATGCTCACGATTGGCCACATCAAGCGCTTCCTGGATGCGCTCACCGGCTGCCCGGATCATCTTCAGGTCGATCCCGAGTTCGCGGCCATAATTGATGACCATACCGGGATTCTGCGCCTGATAGGTGTTGAGCACGCTCGGGATGTCGTTCTTGGCGTGGCCGGCGGCAAACAACATGCCGGGAACCGCAAGCACCCGCTCGACGCCGACCGAGCGCAACTTGTCGAGACCGTCGGCGATAACCGGGTTGCAGAATTCGAGATAGCCGTATTCGACCGGCATGTCGGGATAGCGGGCGCGCAGGCCTTCTGCCACCGTTGCGAATTCGCGGGCTGCGTTCTGGTTGCGGCTGCCATGGCCACAAACCATGATTCCCGTCTTTGTCATCTCATGCTTCCTTCATGCGCGGTTTGCGCGCGTTCGGGTTGAACGGTTCCGATGAAAAGAATACGTGATCCGGGAACGAGAGCCATTCCGATTGTCCGCTTTCCCATCGGGCGTCGTTTGCGTACGCAACGCCGGACCGGTCCACATGAGTTAACCCCGCAGACCAGGAAACCGAACCGGACAGCCCCGGAATTGGCCCTTGGAATAAGTCAGCCGCACCGGGATATCTCTCAGCCTGTCGTCAGGCGCCATCGCACATGGGGACGGACATTAGGCATGCGGCCTCATGGCGTCAAACGGCGAATGCGCCGCATGCCGTCGCATTCCCGTCATTGTCTCAATGCGTTGTGGATACGGATACCTATTCGAGACCAAGCCGTTTCGCGGTCGCGTGAAACAGAATCTTCTCGGCCTCCGTGACGGATCCATCTGCGCGCGCCATTTGCGCCAGATGCGCCATCACCTCCCGCTTGCGCTCGTCCGACAGGTCCGCAAGCACTTCAGCAGCCTGCGCAGAGCTGGTCTCGTAGCCGAAATGGTCGATGAACCGCAGAACCTCGCCGGCCTCGTCCGCATCGAGATCAAGTTCACGACCAAGGATAGACGTAAAAGCTGCCGCTTCCGGCGCATTGACCGAGCCATCGGCAAAACTCATGCGGACCAGCAGAAGGAGCTCGGCCATCAATTCGGGATTGTCGGCCACTTTTTCGACCGCCGATTTCTCCGAAATCAACGCGCCGAGTTTCGATACCATCTTACCGAAACCGCTTGTCTCGCTCATGCTGTCTATGCCTCGTCTGCTTCCATTCCAAGCAATTTGGCGGTCATGAAAACCAGCCTGATTGCCTGTTCCTGATCATCGTCACATGCGTCTGCAATCTCCCGCATCAGGCCGACCAGCCTGTAGCGCGCCGACACGTCGAGCTGCTTCAGAAGAACATATAACTGTTTTTCCGCCGCCTGCCCTTTCGGCGATTCAAGGACATCATGCAACTGCGGCAAATCCACGGACCTGATGCCGAATTCCCGCAGGCATATGCGCTCGAACACTTCGAGCTCTCGCGCGCCGATAATGCCGTCCACGAGAACGACACGGAAAAGAAGCAGGATTTGCGCAAGCCCGGTCGGGTTGCCGGACAGCCGCCGAATGGCCCGCGAGGCCACTGCCTTGCGCAATATGACTTCAGGAAATGACCCCACAAGCATCAAGACTCGCCCCCGGTCTTTTGGTTGTGATTCTCTACGGGTAAAGCCTAAGTCCGTTGGGCGGATTGTCCAGTCTTTCGGGATGTGCCAGAAGCATTCGGACCGCATTCGGCGGAAATTTTCGTATTCTTGTCCGGTTTCCGCCCATGCATGATCTTCCTGGCTACTTTCTACTGGCGCTGATTGCGGCAGCCTTCTTCGCAGGCTTTGTTGATTCGATTGCCGGTGGCGGCGGACTGATCACGATTCCCGTGCTTCTGATCGCCGGCTTTCCACCGGTCGCCGCCCTCGGCACCAACAAGCTGCAGGGCCTTTTCGGCTCGGCTTCGGCGACGATCGCCTATGCTCGCGGCGGCCATGTGGATCTCAAGACACAAGGCGGCGCTGCCCTGCTGTCCGCCTTGGGTGCTGCGGTCGGAGCGCTCGCCGCAACCTATGTCCCGGGCGAAATCTTCGGTATCGTTCTGCCGTTCCTGCTGATCGCCATCGCACTCTATTTCGCGCTCAAGCCGAACATGGACGATATTGACCACACACGTCGGCTCTCGCCGTTTTTGTTTTCAGCCAGCATCGTGCCGCTTATCGGATTTTACGATGGATTGTTCGGCCCTGGCACCGGCTCGTTC